>ENA-UOIW01001358-UOIW01001358.1-human-gut-metagenome-genome-assembly--contig:-P58-NODE-1358-length-14675-cov-12.262107_pt1 | contig 14675 bp, 10 predicted proteins | sample MGYA00242334_ERZ723881 | MGnify/ENA metagenome assembly ERZ723881
TGGTCTTCGCCAGCCAGTGCATCATCCAGTCCAAGCCGCGGAGCATGCGCATCACGGTCGACGGGACACTGCGCCCGGGCGTCGAAGCCAAGGATGTCGTGCTCTACATCATCTCGCAACTCACCGCTTCGGGCGGCACGGGCTACTTCATCGAGTTCGCCGGCGAAGCGATCCGATCGCTCTCGATGGAAGGGCGCATGACCGTCTGCAACATGAGCATCGAGTGCGGGGCGCGGGGCGGCATGATCGCACCCGACCGGACGACGTTCGACTACCTGCGCGGGCGCGAACGTGCGCCGCAGGGAGCGGCGTTCGACCAGGCCGTCGCCCGCTGGGAGGCGCTTTACAGCGATGCCGACGCCGTATTCGACAAGGAGTACCGGTTCGATGCTGCCGACATCGCCCCGATGATTACCTACGGCACCAACCCCGGCATGGGCATGGCCGTCGATGCGCAGATCCCGGCCGAGGCCGACCCCAAGGCATTGGAGTACATGGGATTCAAAGCCGGGGAAAAGCTGCTCGGCAAACCCGTCGACTATGTCTTCGTGGGCAGCTGCACCAACGGCCGCATCGAAGACCTGCGGCGCTTCGCCAAGCTGGTCGAAGGCCGGCGCAAGGCCCAGGGCGTGACGGCATGGATCGTCCCCGGTTCGAAAGGCGTCGAAGCCGCCGCACGGGCCGAAGGGCTCGACAAAGTGCTCGCCGCCGCCGGGTTCGAGCTCCGGCAGCCGGGCTGCTCGGCGTGCCTGGCGATGAACGCCGACAAGATCCCGGCAGGCAAATACAGCGTTTCGACCTCGAACCGCAACTTCGAAGGGCGCCAGGGGCCCGGTGCGCGCACCATGCTTGCAGGCATTGCGGTAGCCGCCGCGGCCGCGGTATGCGGCAGGATCGAGGATCCGCGCAAGGTGTTTGAAATGTAAAAATTTTTAACTTCGGTTTGGATCGGCCGGTCGTTGCCGCCGCCTTCGGCGTCGTTTATAATTCCGGCCCACCCCCAAACCCCCGCCTCAGGCAGGGGCTTACATGCCGCTTTGCGGCAAAATGGCCGCTGCCGAATGCCGGAAAAAACAAAACCAATATGTCCATACCCAAATTCGAAACCTTCACCTCGGGGGCCGTGCCCGTGAGCACGGAGAACATAGATACCGACCAGATCATCCCGGCACGTTTCCTGAAAGCCACCCAGCGCAAAGGATTCGGCGACAACCTCTTCCGCGACTGGCGCTACGACGCCCGGGGGCAGCGGATCGCCTCGTTCCCGCTCAACGACAGCCGTTATGGGGGCAAAATCCTCGTCGCAGGCCGCAATTTCGGCTGCGGCAGTTCGCGCGAGCACGCCGCATGGGCCATCGCCGACTACGGGTTCCGCGTCGTGGTGTCGAGCTTCTTCGCCGACATCTTCCGCAACAATGCCCTCAACAACGGGCTGCTGCCGATCACCGTGAGCGGGGAGTTCCTCGCGGCGGTCTTCGCGGCGATCGACGGCGACCCTGCGACGCAATTCACCGTAGACCTGGACAACCAGACGCTGATGATCTGCGCCACGGGCCGCAGCGAGCACTTCGAGATCGACGCATACAAGAAGCGGTGCCTGCTGAACGGCTACGACGACGTGGACTACCTGCGCAGCATCGCGCCCCAGATCGAAGCGTTCGAACAGGCGCATAAATAGCCGCGCGATGTATCCCCGCGTAGAGATAATGGATACCACGCTGCGCGACGGCGAGCAGACGTCGGGGGTTTCGTTCAACGCCCGCGAAAAACTCTCCATCGCCCGGCTGTTGCTGGAAGAACTGTGCGTGAGCCGCATCGAGATAGCCTCGGCGCGGGTTTCGCAGGGCGAGCAGGAGGCCGTGCGCCGCATCGCCGAATGGGCTGCCGCGAAGGGTTATACCGACCGCATCGAGGCGTTGGGATTCATCGACGGCGGCGTGTCGCTCGACTGGCTCGGCCAGGCCGGGTGCCGCGTGGTGAACCTGCTGGCGAAGGGGTCGCTCAAACACTGCCGCGAACAGTTGCGCCGCACCCCGCAGGAGCACCTCTGCGACATCCGCGCCACGATCGGCGGGGCCGTCGCACGGGGCATGAAGGTGAACGTCTACCTCGAAGACTGGTCGAACGGTATGCTGCATTCGCCCGGGTACGTCTACACGATACTCGACGGGCTTGCCGACGCCCCCGTGCAGCGCTTCATGTGCCCCGACACGCTGGGCATCCTCGACCCCTATGTCACCGAACGGTTTTGCCGCGACATGGTGACACGCTATCCGCAGCTTAGGTTCGACTTCCATGCCCATAACGATTACGACCTGGCCGTGGCCAACACCGCAGCTGCGGTGAAAGCCGGGTTCCACGGGGTTCACGTAACCATAAACGGGCTGGGCGAACGCGCAGGAAACGCACCCCTGTCGAGCACGGTGGCCGTGCTGCACGACCGGCTGCACTGCCTCACGGGCATCGACGAAACGAAGATCAACCACGTCAGCCGCATGGTCGAGACCTACACGGGCATCCGGATCCCGGGCAACCGCCCGATCGTCGGCGAAAACGTCTTTACGCAGTGTGCCGGCATCCATGCCGACGGCGACAACAAGAACAACCTCTATTTCAACGAGCTGCTGCCCGAACGCTTCGGACGTGTACGCGAATACGCCCTGGGCAAGACCTCGGGCAAGGCCAACATCCTGAAGAACCTCGAAGCGCTGGGCATCGAGCTCGACGAAGCCTCGATGCGCAAGGTGACCGAACGGGTGGTCGAACTGAGCGACAAGAAGGAGCTGGTGACGGCCGAAGACCTGCCCTACATCATCGCCGACGTACTGCGCTACGACCAGGTCGAAAACCCCGTGCGGATACTCAATTACAGCCTGTCGCTGGCACAGGGGCTGCACCCGGCCGCTACGCTCAAGATCGAGATCAACGGCTGCGAATACGAGCAGACCTCGGTCGGCGACGGCCAGTACGACGCCTTCATGCGGGCGCTCAGGCAGATCTACAAGCACCAGCTCGGCCGCGAGTTCCCGATGCTGCGCAACTACACCGTCTCGATCCCGCCCGGCGGACGAACCGATGCCTTCGTGCAGACGATCATCACGTGGGAGACGGGCGGCAAGGAGTTCAAGACCCGCGGGCTGGATGCCGACCAGACCGAAGCCGCCATCAAGGCGACGATCAAAATGCTGAACATAATCGAAAACGACCATGAATGTTAACATAGCCCTTTTAGCCGGCGACGGCATCGGTCCTGAGATCATCGCGCAAGCCGTCAAGGCGCTGGACCGCGTCTCCCGGAAATATGCGCACAACTTCACCTACCGCGAAGCACTGGTGGGCGCCTGCGCCATCGACGCCACGGGGGATCCCTACCCGGAGGAGACGCACAAAATCTGCCGCGAAGCCGACGCCGTGCTGTTCGGCGCCATCGGCGGCCCCAAATACGACAACGACCCCAAAGCGCCGGTACGCCCCGAACAGGGGCTGCTGCGCATGCGCAAGTCGCTGGGACTGTTCGCCAACCTGCGCCCCATCGCGCTCTTCGACACGCTGGCCGACCGCTCGCCCCTCAAGGCCGAGGTGGTGCGGGGCACCGACTTCGTCTGCGTCCGCGAACTGACGGGCGGCATCTATTTCGGACGGCCGCAGGGCCGCGACGAAGGGGGCGACCGGGCCGTGGACACCTGCACCTACTCGCGGCAGGAGATCGAGCGCGTGCTGCACGTGGCGTTCCGGCTGGCCATGAGCCGCCGTCGTCACCTGACGGTAGTCGACAAGGCCAACGTCCTCGAAACCTCGCGCTTCTGGCGCGAGATCGCCCAGCAGCTCGCACCCCAATACCCCGAAGTGGAGCTGGACTTCATGTTCGTGGACAACGCCGCGATGCAGATCATCCGCCAGCCGACCCATTTCGACGTGATCGTCACCGAAAACATGTTCGGCGACATCCTCACCGACGAGGCCAGCGTCATCAGCGGCTCGCTCGGCATGCTCCCCTCGGCGAGCGTCGGGTCGGAAGTGGCGCTCTTCGAGCCGATCCACGGCTCCTATCCGCAGGCTGCGGGGAAGAACATCGCCAACCCGATGGCCACGATCCTCTCGGCCGCCATGCTGCTCGAACACCTGGGGCTCGACACGGAGGGCAGCGCCGTGCGGGCCGCCGTAGACCGGGCACTCACCGAAGGCGTCGTCACCGCAGACCTCGCCGCACAGGGCGAACGCCGCTACTCGACCTCCGAGGTCGGGGACTTCATCGCCGCGCATATTTAGGCACGCCCCGCTCCGGGGGCTCCTATCCGCAAAAAAGGGGTTGCAACCGCAAAGGTTGCAACCCCTTTTTCCGTGCAGGCCACGAGGCGCACCCCGCCCGGACAGCAACGCCACGGCCCGGCAGCCGGTTTATATCCCGGCCACGAATTGCTCGAGTGCCCCCAGGTCGGCCGCCATAGGCTCCGAAACCCGGGGCAGGCAGGCGAGCCGGGCCAGCCGCGGAGGCAGCGGAACCGCAGCCCCCGTGACGGGGGAGATGACCTCCCCGAATTTGGCGGGATGCGCCGTAGAGAGGTAAAATCCCGGTTTCCCGCACGCTACGGAAGCGGCATATCCGATGGCGCTGTGCGGGTCGGAAAGGTATCCGTAATTGCGGTGCAGCCCGTCGATCGTACGGCGGATCATGGCATCGTCGCAGCGGAATCCCTCCAGTTCATCACGCAGGGCATCCGGCTCACCGCCGCAGAGCCACAGCATACGTTCGAAATTGCTCGGCGCTCCGACGTCCATCGCATTGGCCGGCGTCCGCACCGACGGCCTCGGACGGTACTCGCCGCTGCGCAGGAACTCGGGCACCACGTCGTTCCGGTTCGAAGCCGCGACGAATCCGCCGAGGGGGAGCCCCATGCGGCGGGCGAGCATCCCGGCCGAGAGGTTTCCGTAGTTACCGCTCGGCACCACGACCACAGGCCGTCCGCCGCCCGTCTGCTGCCGCCACAGGCAATAGCCGTAGAAATAATAGAATGCCTGCGGTATCCAGCGCAGCAGGTTGATCGAATTGGCCGACGACACGCGGTGCCCCGCACGGAATTTTGCGTCGGCAAACAGCCCCTTGACCAGCCGCTGGCAGTCGTCGAACGTCCCGGCCACACGCAGCGGGTGGATATTGCCGCCGAGCGTGGTCATCTGGCACTCCTGCAGCCGGCTGATCTTCCCTTCGGGATAGAGCAGCACCACCTCGACGCCCGGCACGCCGTAAAACCCGTGCGCCACGGCGCTGCCCGTGTCGCCCGACGTAGCCGTCAGAATCACCAGTTTTTCGCCGGCACCGCCCATCAGACCGATCATCCGCCCCATGAAGCCCGCACCGTAATCCTTGAATGCGAACGTCGGGCCGTGGAAGAGCTCCAGCGTATAGCGGCTGCCGACACGGCGAAGCGGCAGCGGAAAGTCGTAGATCCGCTCCATCTCCCGCCGCAGGAGACCGGGGTCGATGTCGTCACCGAAAAAAAGTTCCGCCAGGTATCCGGCCAGCGCGGCATAGGACTCCCCGGCCAGCCGCTCCGCGACGGCCATATCGGCCTGCGTGATACGTTCCGGGACGAACAACCCGCCGTCGGGTGCCAGCCCCGCCTGCACGGCCTCGCGAAGCGAAAAGGCGCGTGCGCATGCTTTGTCTTTCGTGCTATAATATTTCATCTGTTTGTCGTTTTATACTATTCCACAATCCTTGCCCCGCAGTTCGACACGCGGCCCGCATATATCTTGCAGCCGATACCGGGGCGGGCGAAATGCGCCCGCATCCGCTGCGCGACCCGCTGCGCGACGGCCTCATCGGCGGCCAGGGCGAAGATCGAAGGCCCCGACCCGGCAATGTTCATCGCCAGGGCGCCTTCGGCGAGCACCCCTTCTTTCAGCACATCGTAACCCGGAATGAACCCCTTGCGGTAAGGCTCCGCCACCACGTCGTGCATCGACCGACCGATCAGCGCCACGTCGCCCAGGGCGAACCCGGCCACCAGCCCGCCGACATTGCCCCACTGCGTCACGGCATCGTGCAGGGGTACCTCGCGGGGAAGCACTTCGCGCGCCTGCTTGGTACTGACCACGATGTCGGGATGCACCACGGCATAGAAAAAGCCCTCGGGGACAGGCAGGCGCACGATGTCCAGCGGTTCGTACCCCCGGATCAGCACCACGCCGCCCAGCACGGCAGGGCCCACGTTGTCGGCATGGGACGTACCGCCGATGAGCGCCTCGCCCATCATCGCAAATTCCACGAGCCGCTCCCCTGAAAAGGGACGTCCCAACAGTTCGTTCACGCCCCAAACCGCTGCGGCCGACGAAGCCGCACTCGACCCGATGCCGCTGCCGGGAGCGATCTTTTCGAGGATCGTAACCTCGACCCGCACGGGTTTTTCGTATGCCCCGAGCAGTGCCATCACCGCCGGGGTAATCACGTTGTCCTCGTTTTTGGCGGGAAGTTCCTTCCCGCTGCGGTTGCGGATAACGAGCCCCCCGGCACCTTCTTCGATGCCGACCTCCAGCAGGTCGCCCACGCCGTCGAGCGTCAGCCCCATCACATCGAAGCCGCAACCCAGGTTCGCCACCGTTCCCGGGGCGAAAACTTTGATATATCGCATGATAAAATCTCCTTTTGAATGAAACCACCTTTGATCGAACCGGGCTTTCCGTTCCGGCAGCCTTGGCCGGAAAATGCATAACGGGTATGCTCGTGACGGAAAAATAACAACTACACCCCCACAGGGGTTGTCGTTGTCGTCGTCATTGTAGTGGCGGTAGCGGAGATAAGGACGGTGAAAGAAACGGTGCACGCCACCGGGCTGCAGGCTACCCCGCATCCCCCGGTCATCGTATGGTTCCGTTTCATATCCATCGGGGACAAATATAAAACAAAAAAATTTAATATCCAAATTCGGGTAACAAATCGTAAGACGCCCTAAAAAGCACTGGCAGCCGCTTTATATATAATAGGAGTAGTCCGGAAAGGCTGAAAATACCGAACTTGACGACAAACCGTAAGATATTAGGGGTTCCTGGAAGGCCTGCTTTCCTCCGAATCGGGCTAAAAGCGGTTAAAAGGCCAAAAAATACGGTTTCAAACTGTAAGATAAAAAACCTCTATCCGGGTCGTCATAAAGCGCAAGAGGGGATATAGGTTCCGGATTATCACATTATTAAATTTTTTGCAAAATTATTTTGACGAAACGATTTTATATCCCTATCTTTGAAACGGAACAAACACGCAAATTCCGGACATGAACGCCCAGAACCATTCGAATAATAACGTCATTAATCTGCTGCTCGTCGTCTTTGGCAAGATAACGGGAGAAAGGTGATGTGTATATCCGAAAGATGATAAAAAGGCCTTTCTCCCGATGGAGAAAGGTTTTTTATTATCCGGGCAGATGGCAAAGGCACAATATGCAGAAAACAAGAAGAAGATGAAACACCCACTCAGAAGTGCCGTCACGACGACGGGCCGGCGCATGGCCGGAGCCAGGAGCCTGTGGCGTGCCAACGGCATGCGCGAAGAGCAGTTCGGCCGTCCGGTCATCGGCATCGCCAACTCGTTCACCCAGCTGGTTCCGGGACACGTGCACCTGCACGAGATCGGACAATACGTCAAGCAGCGGATCGAAGCGCTCGGCTGTTTCGCCGCGGAATTCAACACCATCGCCATCGACGACGGCATCGCCATGGGGCACGACGGCATGCTTTATTCGCTGCCCTCGCGCGAGATCATTGCCGACAGCGTCGAATATATGGCCAATGCCCACAAGGTCGACGCACTGGTCTGCATCTCGAACTGCGACAAGATCACCCCGGGCATGCTGATGGCCGCCATGCGGCTCGACATCCCGACCGTCTTCGTATCGGGCGGGCCGATGGAGGCGGGGCATCTCGGCGAGCGGGCGCTCGACCTGATCGACGCCATGGTAATGGCTGCCGACGAAAATTGCAGCGACGAACAGGTGGCGCGCGTCGAACGCGCCGCATGCCCCGGCTGCGGTTCGTGCTCGGGGATGTTCACCGCCAACTCGATGAACTGCCTGACCGAAGCGCTCGGGCTCTCGCTCCCGGGCAACGGCACCGTCGTGGCCACGCATGTCAACCGCCGCCGCCTGTTCGAAGAGGCCGCAGCGCTGATCGTCCGCAATGCCGAACGCTATTACTTCGAGGGCGACGACTCGGTGCTCCCGCGCTCGGTGGCCACGAAGGCAGCCTTCGAGAATGCCATGTCGCTCGACATCGCCATGGGCGGCTCGACCAATACGGTGCTGCACCTGCTGGCCGTGGCCCACGAGGCCGGGGTGGATTTCACGATGCAGGATATCGACCGCCTTTCGCGCCGGGTGCCCGTACTGTGCAAGGTCGCCCCCAACTCGCATTACCATATCCAGGATGTCAACCGTGCGGGCGGCATCCTCTCGATCCTGGGCGAACTCGCCCGCGGCGGATTGCTCGACACCTCGGCCGGGAGGGTCGACGGGCGCACGCTCGGCCAGGCCATCGCGGCCTTCGACCTGCGGAGCGAAACAGCGAGCAGCGAAGCCAAACAGCGCTACCTGAGCGCCCCGGCCGGCCTTTACAGCCGGGAACTGGGCACACAACGGACTTATTACGACACACCGGACACCGACCGCACGGCAGGCTGCATCCGCGATCTGGAACACGCCTATTTCCGCGACGGCGGGCTGGCCGTACTGACGGGCAACATCGCCCGCCGGGGCTGCATCGTCAAGACGGCCGGCGTCGACGCGTCGCTGTTTGTCTTCCGCGGGCGCGCCCGCGTCTACGAATCGCAGGAGCAGGCCATCGGCGGCATCCTCGGCGGCGAGGTGCAGGCCGGCGACGTGGTCGTCATCCGTTATGAAGGCCCCAAGGGCGGCCCCGGCATGCAGGAGATGCTCTACCCCACGTCGTACCTCAAATCCAGACACCTCGACAAAGCCTGCGCGCTGATTACCGACGGCCGCTTCTCGGGCGGAACGTCGGGGTTGTCGATCGGTCACGTTTCGCCCGAAGCGGCTTCGGGCGGGGAGATCGCCGTCATCCGCACGGGCGACGAGATCGAGATCGACATCCCGCGGCGCTCGATCCGCCTCATGGCCGGCGACGAGGAAATCGCCGCGCGCATGGCCGCACAGCAGCATTTCCGCCCCGCGGCACGCGACCGCCGCATACCCGCGTCGCTAAGGGCCTATGCCAAGCTGGTCAGCTCGGCCGACAAAGGGGCCGTACGCATCGTCGAAGAAGAATAAAACCGGACAACACCATGAATACGAACACGACAACCAGAACCGAAGGACAACAGCCCGGCCCTTGTATCACAGGGTCGCAGGCCCTGCTCGAATCGTTCCTGCGCGAGGGCGTGGACACGCTTTTCGGGTATCCCGGAGGAGCCATCATCCCCGTTTACGATGCGCTTTTCGACTACCGCGACCGGCTGCGCCACATCCTTGTCCGCCATGAACAGGGCGCCGTACATGCCGCACAGGGCTACGCCCGCGTCAGCGGCCGCGTAGGGGTTTGCCTCGTCACCTCGGGCCCAGGGGCCACGAACACCGTGACCGGACTGGCCGACGCACTGATGGACTCCACGCCGCTGGTACTGGTGACCGGACAGGTGGGTTCGTCGTTGCTGGGCACCGACGCCTTCCAGGAAACCAACTTCGTGGGTATCACGCAGGCCGTAACCAAATGGAACTGCCAGGTCAAGCGTACCGAAGACATTCCCGGGGCGATTGCCAAGGCGTTCTATATCGCCCGTTCGGGGCGTCCGGGCCCTGTGGTGGTGGACATCACCAAGGACGCCCAGTGCGGGACGGCCCCGTTCCGCTACGAAAGGCTGACGTCCATCCGCAGCTACGTCCCCGCACCCGCGCCCGCCGCGGAGTGCATCGCCGAGGCGGTACGGCTGATCGACGCCGCACAACGGCCGCTGCTGATGGCGGGACAGGGCGTGATGCTCGGAAACGCCGAGCAAGAATTGCAGGCCTTCCTCGCAAAGAGCGACATACCGGTCGCCTCGACCCTGCTGGGGCTGTCGGCCGTGCCGACCTCCTCGCCGCAGTATGTCGGTATGCTGGGCATGCACGGCAACTACGGCCCCAACATCCGCAACCAGGAGTGCGACCTGCTCATCGCCGTGGGGATGCGTTTCGACGACCGCGTGACGGGCAACCCCAAATGTTTCGGGGCGAACGCCAAGGTCATCCACCTGGAGATCGACCCCGCCGAAATCGACAAGATCGTACACGCCGACGTGGCCGTCATCGGCGACGTGAAACAGACGCTCCCGCTGCTCACCCAAAGGATCCGCCCCGCCGCGCACAAGGCCTGGATCGAAGGGTTCCGCGCCTGCGACAAAGTCGAATACGAGGCGGTCGTCCGCAAGGCGATCCGCCCGGAAGGCGGCTGCATCCGCATGGGCGAGGTCGTAGACACCGTAGCGCATGCCTACGACAACGACGCGGTGCTGGTGACCGACGTCGGGCAACAGCAGATGTTCGCAGCGCGCTATTTCGGGTTCCGCCGCAGCCGCAGCCTGGTAACTTCGGGCGGCCTGGGCACGATGGGCTTCGGGCTTCCAGCCGCCATCGGCGCCAAACTGGGCGCCCCCGACCGCGAGGTATGCCTCTTCGCGGGCGACGGCGGGCTGCAGATGACCATCCAAGAGCTGGGGACGATCTTCCAGTCGCAGGTCGCCGTAAAGATCGTATTGCTCAACAACTCCTATCTGGGCATGGTACGGCAGTGGCAGGAACTCTTCTACGACCGCCGCTACTCGTTCACCGAACTGGCGAACCCCGACTTCGGGCTGATCGCCCGCGGCAACGGCATCGCCTACCGCTGCGTGGAGCGGCGCGAAGAGCTGGCCGGGGCGGTGGCCGAGATGAAAGCCTGCAAAGGCGCCTACCTGTTGGAGGTGCGCGTCGAAAGCGAAGAAAACGTATTCCCGATGGTGCCGGCCGGCGCTCCCGTGTCGGCGATCCGGCTCGAATAAACCGAACGAGGTATGGAACAAGAGTATATCATCACCGTATTTTCGGAGAACAAGGTCGGGCTGCTGAGCCAGATCACGACGGTCTTCACGTGCCGCAATGTCAACATCGAAAGCCTGACGACTTCCGAGTCGGCGCTCGCGGGCATCCATAAATTCACGATCGTCGTCCGCACCGGCCCCGACCGGGTCGAGAAGCTCGCGCGGCAGGTCGAAAAAAGGATCGACGTGCTCAAGGTCTTCGTCTACACCTCGGACGAAGTCGTGCAGCAGGAGATCGCCCTTTATAAAGTCACGCGCAGCCGCAACGTCGAGAAACTCGTACGCGAGCACAATGTCCGCATTCTGGAGATCGACGACGACTACATCGTCGTCGAGAAAACCGGCCATAAGGCCGAGACGCAGGCGTTGTTTCGCCTGCTGCAACCCTTCGGCGTGCAGCAGTTCGTGCGCAGCGGCACGGTGGCCATCATCAAATCGCGGCGCGAGCTGCTCAACGAATACCTCGAAGAACTCGAGAGGAACAGACAAAGAACGGATTCATTTTAACTTTTAAAACTCATACAACTATGGCACAGATCAATTTCGGCGGAGTAGAAGAGAAGGTCGTTACCCGCGAAGAGTTTCCCCTGGAAAAAGCACGCAAAGTCCTCAGGGACGAAACCATCGCCGTAATCGGCTACGGCGTACAGGGGCCGGGGCAGTCGCTCAACCTCAAGGACAACGGATTCAACGTCATCGTCGGACAGCGCGAAGGCTCGAAAAGCTGGGACAAGGCCGTCGCCGACGGCTGGGTACCGGGCGAGACGCTCTTCGGGATCGAAGAGGCCGCCCGGCGCGCAACGATCATCCAGTACCTGCTCTCCGACGCCGGGCAGATCGCCGTATGGCCGACGATCGAGAAACACCTCGCGCCGGGCAAGGCGCTCTACTTCTCGCACGGCTTCGGCATCACCTACAAGGAGCGCACGGGTATCGTGCCCCCGGCCGGCGTGGACGTGATCCTGATCGCCCCCAAAGGTTCGGGCACCTCGCTGCGGCGCATGTTCCTGCAGGGCCGGGGACTGAATTCGAGCTATGCGGTCTTCCAAGACGCCACGGGCCGCGCCTTCGAGCGCGTGGTGGCGCTGGGCATCGGCGTAGGTTCGGGCTACCTGTTCGAAACCGACTTCAAGCGGGAGGTTTACTCCGACCTGACGGGCGAGCGCGGCACGCTGATGGGTGCCATCCAGGGTATTTTCGCGGCCCAGTACGACACGCTGCGCGCCCACGGGCACACCCCTTCGGAGGCTTTCAACGAAACGGTCGAGGAGCTGACCCAGTCGCTCATGCCGTTGGTGGCCGAGAACGGCATGGACTGGATGTACGCCAACTGCTCGACCACGGCACAACGCGGTGCGTTGGACTGGTGGAAACGCTTCCGCGATGCCACCAAACCCGTCTTCGAAGAGCTTTACGGCGAAGTGGCCGCCGGCAACGAGGCGCAGCGCTCGATCGACCTGAACAGCAAACCTGACTACCGCGAGAAACTCAACGAGGAGCTGCGCGAGATGCGTGAAAGCGAGATGTGGCAGACAGGCGCCGTGGTGCGCAAGCTCCGCCCGGAGAACAACTGATCCCCCGGGAGGCCTTGCAATTTTTCAGATTGTTTCGCGCTCCGGCGGGTCGTGTCCGCCGCCTCCGGCACCGCTTGTAAATCCGGCCTTCCCCGAGCCCCCGCCCCGGCGGGGACTTGAGAGGCGGCGACGCGGCGGGATTCCCACAGCGGGACACAGGCGGCCGGCAATTAACAGTTTTGTAACGTAATATACAACAACAATCAATCTATGTGTGGTTTCGTAGGACTATTTGACATCCGCCGGAAATCGGATGCGCTGCGTGGGCAGGTACTGAAAATGTCGAAGCAGATACGGCACCGGGGCCCCGACTGGTCGGGTGTCTACTGCGGCGAGCGGGCGATCCTTTCGCACGAGCGGCTTTCGATCGTCGACCCCCAGTCGGGCGGTCAACCCCTGTTCAGCTGCGACGGGAAACAGGTGCTGGCCGTGAACGGCGAGATATACAACCATCAGGAGATCCGCGCCGAGCTGGCCGGCGAATACGATTTCCAGACAGGCTCGGACTGCGAGGTGATCCTGCCTCTCTACCGCAAACTGGGTGTCGGGCTGCTGGAAAAGATCAGCGGCATCTTCGCCTTCGCGCTGTACGACATCGAAAAGGACGAATACCTGATCGCCCGCGACCCGGTCGGCGTCATCCCGCTCTACATCGGCTGGGACAGCGACGAGCAATTCTACGTGGCATCGGAACAGAAAGCCCTCGAAGGGGTATGCAGCACCATCCGGCCGTTCCTGCCCGGGCACTACTGGTCGAGCCGCGAGGGGAAAATGGTGCGCTGGTACAAGCGCGACTGGTTCGAGTACGACGCCGTGAAGGACAACGGCGCCGACATACAGGCGCTGCGCGAGGCGCTGGAATCGGCCGTCAAGCGGCAGCTCATGTCGGACGTACCCTACGGCGTACTGCTGTCGGGCGGCCTCGACTCGTCGATCATCTCGGCCGTCGCCAAGAAATACGCCGACCGGCGCGTCGAATCGAACGACCGCGACCGGGCCTGGTGGCCGCAGCTCCACTCGTTCGCCATCGGACTGAAAGGGGCGCCCGACCTGGCGGCGGCACGCAAGGTCGCCGACCATATCGGCACCGTACACCACGAAATCAACTACACCGTACAGGAGGGGCTGGATGCCGTGCGCGACGTGATCTATTATATCGAGACCTACGACGTGACGACCGTACGCGCCTCGACGCCGATGTACCTGCTGGCGCGCGTCATCAAGTCGATGGGCATCAAGATGGTGCTCTCGGGCGAGGGTGCCGACGAGGTTTTCGGCGGCTACCTCTATTTCCACAAGGCGCCCGACGCCCGTGCCTTCCACGAGGAGACCGTGCGCAAGATCAGTAAGCTGCACCTCTACGACTGCCTGCGCGCCAACAAGTCGCTCTCGGCATGGGGTGTCGAGGGGCGCGTGCCGTTCCTCGACAAAGAGTTCCTCGACGTGGCGATGCGCATCAACCCGGCGGCGAAAATGGCCAAGGACGGGCATATCGAAAAATGGATCCTGCGCAAGGCGTTCGAGGACATGCTCCCCTCCGAGATCGTATGGCGTCAGAAAGAGCAGTTCTCCGACGGCGTAGGCTACAACTGGATCGACACACTCAAGCAGCTGACCGCAGAGGCGGTCTCCGACCGCGAGATGGAACACGCTGCGGAGCGTTTCCCGATCAACCCGCCCCGCAACAAGGAGGAGTACTATTACCGTACGATCTTCGAGGAACACTTCCCGTCGCATACGGCAGCGCAGTGCGTACCGTCGGTACCGTCCGTAGCGTGCAGCACCGCCGAAGCGCTGGCCTGGGACAAGGCGTTCCGCGACATGAACGAACCGTCGGGGCGCGCCGTGCTGGGCGTGCACAACACCGACCTGACACACGACACCCACCGACCCGAAACCGACTGAACCCGGTAAGGCCCCTGCCGAAGCAGGGGCCTTCCTTTATCGGATCGGAATTCATAAACGGCATCGCTCCGGTCACAGATACCTGTGACCGGAGCGATTTCTTGCGCCCTGAGTGGCCGGACCGCCCCGCGCCCCGC
>ENA-UOIW01001364-UOIW01001364.1-human-gut-metagenome-genome-assembly--contig:-P58-NODE-1364-length-14608-cov-6.478802_pt1 | contig 14608 bp, 12 predicted proteins | sample MGYA00242334_ERZ723881 | MGnify/ENA metagenome assembly ERZ723881
CAAGAAAAACGACTTGAAAGACCAAATGCTGGTGCTGGCTCCCCATGAGGGCATTATCCCCTCTGACATCTGGCTGGCGTGCCGCAAGAAACTGATGAACAACATGAAAATCCAGTCCGCCCGGAAAGCCACCCACACATGGCTGGCAGGGAAAATCAAGTGCGGGAACTGCGGATATGCGCTTATGAGTATCTTCAATCCCTCCGGCAAGCAATCCCTCCGCTGTACGAAATGTCTGGATAACATGAGTTGTCCGGGGTGTGGGAAAATCATCACGGGAGAACTGGAAACAGTTGTTTATCAGCAGATGGTCAAAAAGCTGGCAAGCTACAAGGCGCTGACTGGCAGAAAGAAAGCGGCAAAGGCAAACCCGAAAATTGCCGCCCTGCAAGTGGAGCTTGCCCATGTGGACAGCGAGATTGAAAAGCTGGTGGACAGTCTGACGGAGGCAAACAATGTCCTGCTCTCCTATGTGAATGTGAAGATAGAGGAACTGGACGAACTTGTGAATCAGATAGCAGAGTTGACGGTGGAAGCCACCAGCCCGGAACAGGTCAGCCAGATTTCCGGCTACCTCGACACATGGGAGAATGTATCCTTTGACGACAAACGGCGGGTGGTGGATTTGATGATTATCACCGTAGCCGCTACAAGCGACAGCTTGAACATCACATGGAAAATCTGACGGGCGGCAGGCACCCCCCGTCAGACCGTTACCCTGTGTAGTCCCTTGTAAACTGTACTTTGAAGCATTGGAAAAATGGTTGTCGGCGCGAAACGCCTCCTGCCGCAAAGCGGCATCGCCATTTTTCACAGAGGAAGGTTTTATGCGCATGGTGCAATAGCCAATCATAATGGCCTTTTAGGCTATATGCGGGGAGGAATTTTTGAATGAACCGGCTCGATTTTTACACCTCAATCACACCCAGCACCCGCCAATTGGAGATTCAGTCGCTTGGGTTTTACGCGTTTCTCCATTTCGGAATGAATACCTTTTTGGATAAGGAATGGAGTGACGGCAAGGCAAGCCCATCCCTTTTTTGCCCGACGCAGTTGGATACGGATCAATGGGTGCGTGCGCTGCGCAACGCAGGCATGCGCGGTGCGATTTTGACCGCCAAGCACCACGATGGCTTTTGCCTTTGGCCGAGCAAGCTTACAAATTACACCGTGGCTTTAAGCCCTTACAGGAATGGAAAGGGCGATATTGTGGGGGAGCTTTCTCGCTCCTGTGCAAAATATGGGCTGAAATTCGGCATTTACCTCTCCCCATGGGATCGGCACGATGAGCGTTATGGAACGCCTGCATATGATGAGTTTTACGTGGGGCAGCTTACGGAACTTTTAACACAGTATGGTGAGATCTTCACTGTATGGCTCGACGGCGCATGCGGTACCTATCTCGATGGAAAGCCGAAGCAGGCATATGATTTTGACCGCTATTATGAAACCATTCGACGCTTACAACCGGGTTGTATCATATCCAACTGCGGGCCGGATGTGCGCTGGATTGGAAACGAAAGCGGAATTACCCGGCGCTCTGAGTGGAATGTGGTGCCGCGTTTTGCATACGATATTCAGACGATCGAAAATAATTCTCAGCAGGCGGATGATCCTGCCTTCCGCAAAAAAGGGGCTGATATCGCCTATAGCGATCTTGGAAGCCGCAGGGCGCTGGAAGGGCACGATGAGCTGATCTGGTACCCCGCCGAGGCAGACGTTTCCATCCGGCCAGGCTGGTTTTTTCATCAAAAAGAGAATGGGAGAGTGCGCTCCATTGATAATCTGCTGCATCTTTATTATTCCACGGTGGGTGGGAATACGCTGCTGCTTTTAAACATCCCACCGGATCAGCGTGGGCTCATCCATGAAAAAGATGCCGCTCGTCTCGCGGAGCTCGGCAGAAGGCTCCGCTCCGCCTTTTCTCATCAAGTGCTTTTCGAGCGCATCACTGCGCCGGAGGGGAAAGAGGGATTTTTCATCAAAAACTGCCTGCGGCCAGACGAAAGCTGCTATTCGCCTCTTGTGCAGGCAGAGCGCTACACTGTGCTGCTTGATTTTAAGCGGGAATCTTTGATTGATAAAATTGTCCTTCAGGAGGATACGCGCTATTCCCAGCGCGTGGAGGCCTTTACAATCGAGGTTTTGTCCGGTAGCCGGTGGAAGCAGATTTACAGCGGTACAGTGATTGGATTTTCTAAAATCGCACGGTTCCGGCCCATCTTAACGCAAAAGCTGAAAATCACCATCACGGCCTGCCGGAAGGAACCCTATTTGCGCACGATTCAAGTGTTTGAAAGCGACGGCACCGAGGTGAAAACGCCCAAAACGCTTTGGCTGCGCAAAAAGGCGGAAGAGCTCAACTATCGGTTGTTTATCTATGCGGAAAATCATAAGGCAACTTCCAAAAGCACACAATAACACAATGAATCCTCTGTGATGGGTTCTTTTCTACTTTCTTCGCATGAAAAAATAATAAAGATCAGAAAAGCGCCGTTCTTCTGCTTCGCAATCCGACACAAATTTTGCAAAGGCCTGTCTATAATGTCAGGAGAGCCTTTCCCGCCCGCGGGTGGACAGGCCCAGCTTTTGCAAAGCGTGGTGTGTCAATGATGAAAAACAGAGGACAGGCGCTTCCTTTTGCTCGCGCATTCCCTCGGGAAATTCCCGCCGCGGCCCGCTTTTTGCTTCGGCAGGCGTTTACGTTGGTTTCCGGATTTGCGCTCGCTCAGGCGGCCGTTTTTGGCTCTTTTTCCCCGCTAGGGGTCGCGCTGGTGGCCGGCGTCCCCAAAGACGGCATTTTAGCAGCCTCGCTGGGGGCGAGCCTCGGTTATTTATTTTCCGGCGTGGATGGAGCGACGCCACTTCGGTATATAGCGAGCGTGGTTGCGGCGTCTGTAATCAGTTTCGCCCTCCGGCAAGTGAAAAAAGAAACGCTGTCTCAGGCACTCTCCTGCGTGACCGCGGCTTCTTGCTGCTTGGTTACAGGGCTTGCGCTCGGTATGTCAGAGGGATTAACGGCCGCGTTGGCGGCCCTCTATGGCGCAGAGTCTCTGTTAGCTGGCGGCGCCGCCTATTTTTTCTACCGCTCTTTTTCTCTCCTCAGCCAGTTCGGCTCCCTGCGCGTGCTTGCTCCCCAGGAAACCGCTTGCATCGTATCTTCCTTTGCGATCCTGTTATTTGCGCTTGCGGGCTTTGATGTGAGCGGGATCGCGCCGGCCAGGATTGCAGCCGTACTTCTGATTTTGCTGGGCGCGCGTTGCGGCCGGGAGGCCGGGGGCAGTATTGCCGGGATCGTGGCAGGGGTTGCCATGGGGTTTGGAGAAGGATTCCGTTTCCTAACCGGGTCCTATGCTTTTGGCGGCCTGCTGGCCGGATTGTTCGCCCCGCTTGGGCAATTCGGATGTGCGGCAGCCTTTGCCGCTGCCAACGGTGTGGTTGTTATTTTAGAGGGAGGGAGCGCCCAGGCGGTTCATACGTTGATCGAAACGGCAGCGGCTACCGTCCTGTTCGTCTTCCTGCCCACGCGATGGATCGAAAAAATAGAATCTGTACTCAATCCCTCCACTGTAATTCACTCTCAGGATGCCTCCCGTGCGCTTTCCGTCCGCCTTCACGAGGCGGCTTCCGGTATGCGCTATGTTTCCACTTCGGTTGATGCCGTGTCGGAAAGCTTAAAAAGGCTTTACACCCCTGGTTTTCATACGCTGCATGGCCAAGTGCGGGAATCCGTCTGCGGCCAGTGTGGTATGAAGGAGCAGTGCTGGGCGGAAAAAGAGACGGAAACCCTGGAGGCAGTGCAATGCATCGGGGCGCTCCTGGAAAAAGGGGAGCCCCTGTCTCCGGACAAACTTCCCGCACAGTTTGCCGGCCGTTGTATCCGGATGGCCAGCTTGCTCGACCGGTATCGGGAGGAGTTTTCCGCCCATATCGCACGCGCCGGCGCACAAAATCGAATGGGTCGACTTCGGGCGGTGATCGCGGATCAATTTGGTGAGATGGCGGATTTGCTGGAAGATTTATCACTCGATTATGGGGAAGAGCTTTTCTTCGATGATGAAACAGCCCTGCGTATCCACGATTTGTTAGAAGGGGCAGGAATAGAAATACAGGAAACCATATGCCGCCTTGATGCAAACGGACGGATGTATATTGAAGCTACGGGCCAACCGGGTATAGAGAAGCTCCATCAAAAGGAACTCCCCTCCCTGTTTCAAGAGGCCTGCGGGCGGGCTTTTGATCCACCCTGCTTGGAAATGATCAGCGGGGAACTCTATCTCACATGCAGCGAAAAAGCGCCTTTTACCATGCGCACTGGAGCCAGCCAGCGCACCTGCGGCGAATCTGCCTTGTGCGGGGATACGTTTGAAACCTTCCGCGATGGGCGCGGCCGGCAGATTCTGCTCATCAGCGATGGGATGGGCACGGGTGGGCGGGCCGCCGTGGATGCCGCGATGGCGAGCGGCCTGTTTTCAAAGCTTGTAAAATCGGGGCTTGGCTTTGATACCGCCCTGCGGATTGTGAACTCTGCTTTGCTTGCAAAATCAGAAGAGGAATCCTTCGCTACACTCGACCTTGCCTGTTTTGATTTTTATACAGGGGCATGCACCGTTTGCAAAGCGGGGGCGGCCGCTTCCTTTTTGCGCCGAGCAGGAAAGGCAGAGCTGTTAGAGCGCGCCTCAATGCCTGCGGGGATTTTGCGGGAAGCCCGGTTTTCCAATTTTCAAACAAAGCTTCAGCCGGGAGATTTAATCCTTTTGGTCTCTGATGGCGCGCTTGGCGCCGGTACCGGATGGATTCTTGAGGAACTCGAGCAATTTGAGGGGAGCGGCGCACAGGCGCTTGCCGACCGGATCTCTGAAGAAGCGGCGCGCAAAAGAACGGATGGCCATGCGGATGACATCACAGTAGTTGTGGGGGTCGCGGCAAAAAATCAATAGTCAATGGGCCGGTGTACAATGTTAAGCATTGCATACCGGCCCGTTTTTTTAGCTTTTTTCTAACATGCGTTTATTTATACGGTTCTTCCCGCTGATGCCGTACTCTGCGAAAGATCAAACAGGCAAGCGCCGCTGAAAACATCTGGTCTGGCGGTACTTGACTCTTTATTTCCTCAATAGAAAGATCAGGCGCAGATTCCTCCAGCGCGTCTCGCAGTTTTTGAAAAAGGCTTTGGCGGCTACTCTTTCGGCAGACGACCCTGACGGAAGGCTCCCGCTCTATAAATTCAAATTCTTTTTTCATAAATGATCAATCCCTCAATCTTTCATCTCTTCGATAGTGTGCCCTCCTTCTGAATGGAAAATCAGATACAGGGAGAATCTTACGCCTCCAAAATTCGCATAGAGGATTCTTCCTCGAACTGCCTGCTGTATAAATCGTGATAATATCCCTTTTTTTGCAGTAGCTCAATGTGTTTTCCCTGCTCTACGATCCGCCCATCTTTCACCACTAAGATCAAGTCCGCCTGACGAATCGTCGAAAGGCGGTGGGCAATCAGAAAGGAAGTTCTGTTTTGCAGTAGCTTCGCGGTTGCCTGCTGGATCAGCTGCTCTGTCTGCGTATCAATAGAGGAGGTTGCCTCATCCAGCACAAAAATGCGTGGATCCGCCAACACCGCGCGAGCAAAGGAGATTAGCTGCTTTTCACCGGTAGAGAGACGGTCGCCGCCTTCCCCCACATCGCTTTGATAGCCCTTTTCCAGCTTTTTTACCACCTGGTCCGCCGATACGGCCTTGGCTGCGGCGATCACTTCCTCGTCTGTTGCATCCAGCCGCCCATAGCGAATATTTTCCATTACAGTGCCTGAAAACAAATGCGGGTTTTGCAAGACATATCCCAGATGGCTGTGGAGCCAGAGCTGGCTTCTCTCGCGGTAATCCCGTCCATCAATCAAAATCCGCCCCCTTGTCGGCTCAAAAAACCGGCAGGCAAGGTTGACCAGCGTACTTTTTCCAGCGCCCGTTTCCCCTACAATTGCAATGGTGGAGCCGGCGGGAATCTTTAAGTTAAAATGATGGAGGATTTCCTCCTCCCCATCCGGATAGTGAAAAGAAACGTCGCAAAACTCGATCTCCCCACGGATGGGCTCCCAATTCTCCTTGTTTGGGTGAAATACATTGCCATAGCGCTCCTCTACCTCAGGGCGATCAACGATCTGCGGCTTCACATCGAGCAGGCCTGTCACGCGCTCAATATTCGCCTGCACGGAGATGGCCTCCGCAATGGTGCGCGCCAGCTGCTGAATCGGCTCAAAAATGCCGATTGCATAAGAAGTGAAGGCGGAGAGCGTGCCAATCTGGATCAAGTTTTCTTGCACCATTTGCCCGCCGCGTGCGAGGACAATTGCCGTCGCTAATGAGCTACAAAACATCACCAGCGGAATATAAATGGCACTGAGCTGGGAAGAGCGAACGGAGGCCTTGCGCAGCCCGTTGCTGACGCCCTGAAATTCCTGATAGTTCTGCTCCTCGATCACAAGCGCCTTTGAGGTTTTGGCGCCCATAATTCCCTCATTGTAGGCGCTCGTCACGTGAGAATGCGCCTTGCGGATTTTACGGTTCCAATGTAGAATTCTGTTTTGAAAATATGCGGTCAATACTGCGATGACTGGAACCACAAGAATCACTGGCAAAGCAAGGGCGGGGTTAAGCACCAGCATCGCCGCAAACACGCCAAGCACATAAAACAGCGCCCATAGAATATCGATCAGGTTCCACGCCATCAATCCTGCAATGCGGTTGGTGTCACTCATAATGCGGGAAAGGATGTACCCTACCGGCGTTATATTAAAATAGGAAAAAGAGAGCGTCTGCATATGCACAAAGCACGCGCGCTTGAGATCGCGCCCCATGCCCATCTCCACCCGCATGCAGCCGCGCGTAAAACAAATGACGCTGACCGTCTGAAACACGATTACACCTGCATAGGCCGCGGCAAAGGAAATCAGGCCGGACGAGGTGCGCGCCTCAATAAAATGATCGATTGCATACCGCTGAAATAATGGCATCAGAATATCGATCGCCGCACAGGCGAGATTGAGCGTTAAAATGACAAGGAGTGTTTTTTGATAAGGCTTTAGGTAAGGCAAAATGCTTTTCCATACCGGCCACTCAAACGCCCGTTTGTTATAATCCTGCTCTTCATAAGCCATTTTCAACCCCTCCTTTGAGCGGAAAGAATTCCGCCTGTTCCAACAGCTCCCTATCGTCGCTGTTCATCTGGATTTCATAAATCGAACGGTAGATGCCCTCTTGGGCAATCAGCTCCTCATGCGTTCCCTGCTGCATCACCCTGCCGCCGTCGAGCACCAGGATTTCATCCGCTTGCATCAGAGTTGTGATGCGGTGGGAGATGAGGATCACTGTGGTATTCCCAAGCTTGCTGTGAAGCTCCCTACGGATTGCCGCGTCAGTTTCCGCATCCACGGCGGAAAGGGAATCATCAAAGATCATAATCGGCGCCTGCTGCATGAGCATACGGGCAATGGCAACCCGCTGCTTCTGCCCACCGGAAAGCGTAACGCCCCCTTCGCCCACGATTGTGACGTAGCCCGAGGAAAAACCGACGATTGCCTCATCCACGCAGGCGATTCCGGCGGCGGTGCGGATTGCTTCGAGCGATGCGCCTGGCCTGGTTGCCCGGATATTCTCCGCAATCGTGCGGGAAAAAAGGAACGGCTCCTGCAAAACAATGCCGACTTTGCCGCGCAGGTAGCTGCGTGAAATCTCCCGGATGTCCACACCGCCGATTGTGATCCTGCCGCTGCCTTCCGGCAGATCATAAAGCCGGTCGAGCAGATGCATCAGGGTCGATTTGCCGCTGCCCGTGCTACCGAGGATGGCAAAGGTTTTACCTGCCGGGATGGTAAAGGTCACATCATCGAGCACCGGCTTCTGCCCTTCATAGCAAAAGGTTGCGTGTTCAAAGCGGATCTCCTGATTCATCGGAGGTCGTTTCGCCTGCGGCGGATCTTCCTCTTCCTCCGCCTCTAAAATATAGCCGACGCGGTCAATGGACACACCCGCCTTACTCATATCGGAGAGGATGCGCCCAAGCCCGCGCACCGGCCAAACGAGGGAGGCGTTATAGGAGACAAATACCAGAAACTCGCCAAGCGTGATCTCCCCATTCACCGCGGTGATTACGCCGGCGCATAAAACGCAGAGGATTTGAAGCCCCGTCATCAGGTCGCCGATGCCCCAGTATGTGCTCATTAGACGGCCGAGCCGAATCCATAAGTTTGCAAAATGATTGTTTTTATGATCAAACCGCTCAATCTCGAATGCTTCCCGGCCAAATGCCCGCACCACACGCACGCCGGTCAGGTTCTCCTGCACGGTGGAGGAGAGCGCGCCCTCTGCCTCGTCCGCCTTGCGGAACCGCTTTGCAATTTTTGCATAGAAAATGCCGGAATAAGCGGCTACCACCGGGATAAAACAGAGTGCGATCAGGCTGATTTTCACATTCATTGTGAACATGATGCTCATATACAGGGCGATTAAAAAGATCGTTCGGATCACTTCCAGCAGCTGGTTGCACACAAAATTGCGGATTACATCCACATCGGAGGTGCAGCGCTGAATGATCTCGCCGGTTTGATGTTGCACATGCCAGGCGAAAGGCAGCTTTTGAATATGTTCATAAAGGCGGTCGCGTAGCGCTTTAAGGAAATTCTCCGTCCCCTTTGCCAACCCCATGCGGGAAAGATACATGCTCACTCCGGATAAAATGGATACCGCCAACACCGCGCCCGCAGCCAAGAGCAGCGCTGCCATGCCGCTCCCGGCAAAAATCCCTTCAGGCACGATTCCCTTGATAAAGCCTGGGATTGCGGCCGGAGCGCCGCCAATGATCGAATCCACCGTGATCCGGATGATTTGTGGCGTAAGCGCGTTAAAAACCGTGTTCAGCATGGAAAACACCAGTGCGATCAAAAATAAATGCGCATTCCCACGTAGAAAGTGGAGAATTAGCCCGGTGCGCCTTCGGCTTACTGCCCGTTTTTCATTTTTCAAGTCATTCAGCTCCTCTCTTTCATGGAACCCGCTTTTTATTGGATTCCCTTTTTCTTTTTCCAAAGAAAAAAGCATCCCTGAAGCAATCAGGGATGCTTTGAAGCCGCGATTCTTATGAGATTTCCGCGAGGAAGACTCCTTACGAGGGAACTTCCCCAATTGAAATCTGATTCAGAAGAAAGGCGGGCAAAACAACCGCTGACTGTGCAAAAATTTGCGCATTACCCCTATACGCGTTGGAAAATGTATGATTCCACACATACGCTACCAGCAGCACGTTACGCTCCATACGCTTCGTCACTTTGAACCCGCCTCCTTTCATAAAGTGTCTTTGGAAAAAGTTGTGTGTTTAGTATACCTTCCGCTCCCATAGAAGTCAAGCATAGATTTTGTATTTTTTTCTGCAACGAATTGTATGTTTTGCTAAAACAGAGAAATCGAGTCATCAGGGAATTCTTTTATGCAAAAGGACAATTCGCTTGAAACCTTGTATTTTGCGCGGGCATTGTTTTTACCCAAACGAAAAATAGCGGGTCGTTTCCTAAGCGGCGGAAGAAAAAAATCAATTGGATCGATCGGCGTTTGGTAGGATGTGCTTTGTTGCGCGCTTTGTTTGTAATAACCTTAATTTTTAATCGCAAAGCACGCTGCAAGGGGAATAATCCCGGTTTGCAGCGTGCTTTTTGCAATGGCCTCGAAAATTGATTTTTATTTTTGGGCTTCATGCAGAGCCCAGCTAACGTGTGCCTGGGGCCTATTCTATTCCAAACCCATTTTAGCAGCTCTTCTCATGCAACCGGTTCCTTCACAAATGCGCGATCAAAGTGGCCACGGCAGCGCCAACGCTTGCCGCAGCGGTTAGTTTGGCGGCGGAGAGCAGGGGCCTGCGTTTGGCCTTGGTGGGAGGAGGCGCACCTGTTGCCTGGGCGATCTGTTCTACCCGTTCCCGAACCTTGCCCTCGCTGACAGTCGCATATTCCGGTTTCACAATAAATAAAATCCGTTCAAAGTATTCGCTGCCTGTATCGCTCACCTCTACAACCTGACGGTTGACACCCTTTATCATGGCGCATCCTCCCTCGTTCCAATTCTGTTCTGCTCCTATTTTGGTCAGTCAGCAGAATCTTTATACGGCAGAGGGTGGAAAAAGAATTGGCAATTACTGCTTTATACGACTTGTATAGTTGAAAGTTTGTGCAAAAGTGTGGAAAACTCGGTGGAAAGTGTGGATAACCGGGCCGTTTTTTTGGAGAACAAGGTGGGTTCGACGAAAAACGCAGAATGTGGAGAAAGATTGTTAACGATTTATCATATACAATGGGTTTTATCCGCTTTACGAAATGCAGTTTTGTCGGCAAAACTAGGCATTTCTCCCGCTGAAAAAAAGACAACGCCGGGTGGAAACCCGGCGCCGCTTTTGATATGGAGGGGAAACGGGAGAAAAGCTCCTCCCGGATGTGGGCAGTTTGAAGCATTAAACGGCCAGCATGGCGGCTGGCGTAACGTCATTAAAAAGCAGAGCAATGACGACCGCTGAGAGGAACAGGAATGCAATAATGGAAAGGGAAAGAATCATCGTTTTTTTGCTTTGGATATAAGCTTTCATATAGCTCCGCTCCTTTATCATTTGATCTTGTTTTTATTATAGGGCGGAGGCAGGCGGAAATAAACATGAATTCGATTACAGATCGCTACAATTTTATTACGTAGAAACGCCAATAGTTACAAATCGTAATTTTTTCAGGAAACGGTTACAAAGTGATAACAGTATCATGAACAAATTGATACAAAAACGGATATTTGTATGAATCTGGACGATCTGTTTGATCGATCCGATCATCATGTCTGCCGTTCAAGCCCGTGTTCCGTCAGCTGGTATACTTGGGTGCAGACCTCTGAGATCAGCTTGCGGTCATGCGTCACGCATAAAAATGCGCCGCCATAATGGCGCAGCGCTTCCCGGATGACCGGCCCGGTCAAAGGGCTTAAATTGCGCGTCGGTTCATCAAGCAAAAGCACATCGCAGCCGCCGAGCAATAGCTTAAGCAGGCAGAGTTTTGCCTGCTGGCCGCCGCTGAGCGTGCGAACGGGCCGCTCCATTTCATCTGCGGTAAATTTCATACTTCCGAGCCTTGTACGGGCCAAGGTGAGGGCGGCCCGGTCTCCGCCATCCCAAAGGATTTCAACCGGCGTTTGCTCCCCGTCCAAAAGGGTAAGATAATCCTGCGGCATATAACCGGCGTGGATATCCTTGCGCTGCTTCAGCTCCTCCCAAATCGCCTGCAAAAGAGTTGTTTTGCCCGCTCCATTTTCGCCGATCACCGCGGCATGTGCAGGGCCGGTCAGCGTAAGCTTTATATGGTCTGCAAGGGCTTTTTCTCCTGCCTGAAGGTGGGGCAGGTAAAAAGAGAAGGCCTCTTTCCCCTTGGGGAAGCGCAGCTCCCTGTTAAAAAAGAGCTCTACGGCCTCCTCTGGGTCTGGAAAGTTGAGGAACTCCTCCTGCTCCCGCTCCATGCGCTTTTGCTGCGATTTTACCGCGTGCATTTTCTTTTTGAGCAGCCGGCCCCCGCTTGGGTTTGCGCGGGTAATAACGTTTTGCTCATGCTCCACGCGCTGATAAATCTGCTGCCAGCGCTCCTCCCGCGCCCGCTGGTCCGCCCGCTGTTTGGCGGCTATCTGCTCCTGGTGGGCGAGCATAGCGTTTCGCCGCTCCACATAGGCGCGGTAGCCCATGCGTTCAAGGGTGTGTTGAGCAGCGGTTTTACGGCGTATCTGCTCAAAATGCAGGATCACATTGGCTGTATGTTCCAACAGCGTTTCATCGTGAGATACATAGAGAACTGGGATCTTCGATGACAAAATCAGCCGTTCCAGCCAATCTAATGCACGAAGATCCAAATCATTGGTTGGCTCGTCGAGCACGAGAAAATCCGGCCCCTGCATCAGCGTACGCAGTAAAAGCAGCTTGATGCGCTCCCCTCCGGAAAAAGCGGCAAGCGGACGCTCGGAAAACGGCGCCTCTGCCGGAATTGTGAGCTGGGAGATCAGATTATAATCCGGCCCATCTGGAAATAGTTCATGCACAGGTGTATTGAGAAGGGCTGTATCCGGCCTTTGCGGCAGATAGCCGGGCAGCGCGCCATGCAATTCAATCCGGCCGCTAACATGGCAATAGCTCCGGATCGCCTCCGGCTCACAGATGAGCTTTAGCAGCGTGCTCTTGCCATTTCCCTCCTCGCCTATGAGGGCTACGCGGTCGCCTGGGTGCAGCGTAAAGCTAAAATCGTGCAATAGAGGGCGGCCGCTCTCTCTGTGCTCAATTGAAATATGGCTGCATTCGAGCATAAAAAACATCCTTTCCTGCATCACTGCAAAAAGGAGCGCATGCTTCCACATGGCAGGCGGGAAACAGGCGGAATCATCCCCTCAATGCAGCGTTTTTGGGTATAAAAAACGCCTCTGGTAAAACCAGAGGCGCTCCTGCCGGCAATATAAGGGGAATAACTGCAATTTATTCCACGAGGGCGGGCAGAAGGGCTGCTGATTTTACCGTATTTTGCATCAAACGCAGATACATTCCATCCGCCTCGCTTTCTTTTGGTTGTATTGAAGCCGTTCTTATGATATCCTAGGCGGCAAGAGAAGTCAAGGGGGATTTTTTATGATACGATTGACCCTGGCCGCACCGGAGGAAAGGTTTCGGGAGCAGATCCTCGCCTATCGGACGGAATTTTTAGAGGCGGGGGATCACATGGCCGGCTGCGCAGGGCTCGATCGGGCGCCTTCCTTCGAGCGTTGGCTCCAGGCCGTGCGGGCTAACAGCAGAGAAGAAACAGTTGGGCGGGGCCTCGTGCCCGCCTCCAATTATCTAGCTATCCGCTTGACTGACCATCGTCTGGTCGGTTTTATCGATGTGCGCCACCGGCTGAATGAGGTTCTGTTCCAATCCGGTGGCCATATCGGCTATAGCGTGCGCCCTGGGGAGCGCAGGCAGGGCTATGCAACGGAGATGCTCCGGCTTGCCCTGCTTAAATGCAGGGAGCGTGGAATGCATCGTATTTTAATTACCTGCCGGAAGGAAAATATCGCCTCTGCGCGGACCATACAAAGCTGCGGCGGCGTTTTGGAAAACGAGGTCGTAAAGGACGGGCAGGTTTATCAAAGATATTGGATCTTGCTTTCATCGACCTAATTGGGAAACGATGCGTTGCGAAGTTCGGCATTTTTTGAGGCATGGATAGATGGGGCGGAACAGTGGAGGCTGCCAAACATGCTCTCCCAAAGGAAAAGAGGCTGATGCAACAGGAAACTATTTTGCATCAGCCTCTTTGTAATTTTTGACACGCTGGGTCAATATTGTGATAAATGCTTATGATCGTGGCGCTCTGGAATGGTTCCATAGGTGCGCTCGAACTGGACCAGTTCCCTTTCAATCATTCGGCGAAGTTCATGCGACTTCGAGCATCCATAAAATTGTGATACATAATCCAATCTTTCAAAAAGTTCTTTGTGAATGCACACAGTAAAACGGACACTGTCTTTTTTCATGGGAAACCCTCCGTATTTCATGATTTGTAGAATTTTATCGCATTATACCATATAATGATATCACGACGGCTTAAAAATCGTGATAAAATCATATATCTCTCTTTTGCCCATATTATGGCGTGTGATTTTGCATAAATTGACGAATAAAAGGGTTAATTTGTAAAGTAAGGGCGATAATTTTTAAATATTTGGTAAACAGTAACCGCTTCAGGTGGATGCGGAGACACGTAAGCGGTTTTTTATGCACGGCCGGCATGCCGCCCCATTCTACAAAACTTCCTGAAAACTGTAAAAAGGATCTTGACTTTACCAAACGCTTGCGATATACTATATTTGTATTCTAACCACGCATTGATCTCACATTTTTTGTAAGTCATTGTCCGTTTGATGGTTTACAGAGATGTGATTTTTTTTTGGTGCAAGATCGGATACAAAATATTTTAGGAGGTACCAGCTCTATGAATAACGGTACAGTAAAATGGTTCAACTCAGAAAAAGGCTATGGCTTCATCTCAAATGACGACGGCGGCGAGGATGTATTTGTGCATTTCTCCGCAATCCAGGCGGATGGCTATAAATCTCTTACAGAGGGCCAGAAGGTTACGTTTGATACGGAGCCCGATCCGAACGACAGCAATAAGCTGCGCGCTGCAAACGTACAGGTCGTCGGCTAAGAAAAAATAATTTTTGCCTCCATTCAATTCTGAATGGAGGCTTTTTTATTACGGAGCAACAAATCGGAGCCTGCCTAAATAGCACAGGTTCAAGAGCTACCAGCCGTTTACGGGCACAGTTAGTCACCGGTTATTTGGATGATGATGGTGGTTCCCGCATCAGCCGCAGGCTCGTTTTCGATGCAAAGCCTGCCGCAACCTCATGGAACAAAGAGATACGCAACCTTTATGAGAGCAGTTTGTTACCGGCGATTTTTTATTACGAAGCGCAGCGGAGTAACAAAGCAAAGCCAATTACGATCTCATGGGGTTAAAGAGATGATGCAGCCAGCTTGCCGCACACACTTGTCCAGCGGCTATTTTTATTTT
>ENA-UOIW01001366-UOIW01001366.1-human-gut-metagenome-genome-assembly--contig:-P58-NODE-1366-length-14580-cov-18.157315_pt1 | contig 14580 bp, 15 predicted proteins | sample MGYA00242334_ERZ723881 | MGnify/ENA metagenome assembly ERZ723881
AGAGCGTCCGTACCGAACAGGAACGCCTGCAGAACGACATGAACCTTGCCTATCAAGTGTATAGCCAGGTAGCCCAGCAGCTGCAGGTCGCCCGTGCCAAGATACAGGAAGAAAAACCGGTCTTTGCCGTAGTAGAGCCGGCTACCGTACCCTTACAGCCCTCCGGAACAAGCCGGAAAGTCATTGTGTTGGGAATCATTTTCTTAGCCGTATGCGGTACAGGCGCCTGGGTGCTGTATGGAAAGCCTTATTGGGGAAAATTTAAGAGTGAGATAAAGGGACAAAATTGACCTGATCGTCATTCCACCGAATTATGGAAGAAAACACTCATCCGGTTATCCATATCAACATACACGGAGGCAACAACCAGATATTGCCTACTGCCACCAAGGCGGAGCAGCATTTTTACTTTGGCGGCGGAACAGCTGTTCCTGGCGACCTGCCGCATCCCGAACGCAATTGGACGGAGGGGGATGAAGCCCGCCTGTCGTTCTATGTCAGTGACAGCGAGAAGCTGCCCGCTTACATAGCCATGCTCTCCGCCTGCAAATCGGCCCGTGAGGTAGGAAAAGCCGTCGTCCAGATGAGCATGGATGAGCCGAAAATTACCGAGCAGGTGATGGTTACGAAAAACTTCATCGATGTCCTGCTCCCTTTCCTCATTCAAGTGGATAAAGGGAACGGCATCAACAACCTCCGCGACAAAATCAACATGGCTCTGGACGAATACAAGGAATATAAAAGGAGAAACAGGCAATAGGCCGTGTCCGCAAGCAGCCTAAGTGCGATGGCAAACGCAGCTAAGTGCGATGGCGGTTGCAGTTAAGTGCAAAGGCAAACGCAGCTAGGTGCGTTCACGGATTCACCTATATACTTGAAAACAGATATACGATGACGGAAACGAACATTGATATAAACGGCGGCCACTCGCAGGTGAACCCGGCTGCCACGCAAGCCATACAGAACAACTATTACACCGCCCCTGTCCCCCTCCATGAGGCGACGAACGCACCCAATGTGGTAGTCCTGGGAGCGGGAGTGGACAGCGCGGCAGGTTTCCTCGCACCCGGTAGCCTTTTGCCCAAGATCAGCGAATGGCTGGAGACCGACGAGGGCAAAGCGGTGGACACGGCACTGCGCAGGCAGCTCAAAGGCTTGCGCTTCAGCTACGCCAGATTCGTGGACAAAGCCATCGAGCGTCTTGCCCATGATTTCGACCGGGAGCGAGAGGCCATCTGCCGCCACATCAGCAGGGAGCTGGAGCAGAACAGCCGGCTGGACGAGTTTCAGCGCAAGATTGGTAGGCTCATCATCCGCCTTTTCTGGAAGATTACTGAGGTGAAAGTCGAAGCGACCATCGACGACGAGACGGCAGAACTTATCCGTGATGTGACAGGCAACGACCCGGCAGAAGATAGCATCATCGACTTCTCCCGCATCAACTACACCAAGACCTACGAAGACATCATCCGACACATTCTGCAGGCAAGCCTGCACGATACGGAGAATCCCATCCTGCGCCATGTGTACACCCACCTGCTCGACATCGGGCAGCTCCTGGCAAAGTATTTCTACGGTTTCTTTGCCAACAAGTCGGGCGACATCAAGACCTACCTGTATATCGCTTGGACGCTGTGGGCATACCTCGTCCACGAGGAACAGACGATGGCAACCGGTCGTGAAGCTGGTACGGCGTTACCGGTATACGGACAGCTTCGCGGCAAGGAGCGGGTGCAGGTCATCACCTTTAATTATACCACCCCGGCGGCAGCCTCCTCGCCCTCGGCTATTTACTTCAACGGCAACCTGACCGACTATGTGGACATCGAGAATAAGAACGACTTGCAGGCGGGCGACATCTGTTCCCTTGACCTTCCAGCTTTCTTCCGCGACCGTCTGTCAGGCGAGATAAACCTGGAAGGCGAGCGTATCGCCCTTCCCATCCCGTCGTTCATGCCGCCGCTGAAGCTCAAGCCCGTCATTTCGGGCAAGTATGTCACGACTTGGTACCGCACAGCAGAAGCCCTTGCCCATGCGGAGCGCATTCTCGTATTGGGACATTCCTTCCGCGAAGGCGACGCTTTCTTCAACGACATGTTGCGTGCCAACCGCCGGGCGGAAATCATCGTCATCGGCCGCGACCTGGAAACGGTCTGCCGGGATGTATGTACCACTCTCCAACAATCGGAGAACCGGTACACATCTCTCACGATACAAGGACATCCCGCCCGAAAGTACGACAACCGCGTTATGGTCATCGGAGCGGACTTAAAAGAGGTGAATTTGGAAGAATGGCTGAAGTGATGTATTGTATATAGAGAACATCCTCATCCGTATAATGAACGGAGATAAGAATAAGGAAGAAAAAGAGTGGGCATAGTCAGCAATCCAGTTGAAATCAGTATATTTTTTATTTCTCTATAATTCATATAGACGTAACTGCTTAATAAATAGTGAGTACACTGTATAGCGTTACTTATAGCATTCGGATATTTAATCAATAAATTCAAACTTTTATTATACACTTAACAATAAGACATGGAAAAAAGAGTAATGGTACCTAAAATTATTCATTTATGTTGGTTCAGTGGAGAAAATTTTCCATCTACTATACAATTATGCATAGACAGTTGGAAAAAAATTCTGCCAGATTATCAGATTAAGACATGGACGTATCAAATGGCTCTAGATTTAAATATACCATTTGTAACAGAAGCATTATCAGTAAAAAAATGGGCATTTGCTGCTGACGTTGTACGACTATATGCATTATACACTGAAGGCGGTATCTATATGGATTCCGATATATTTCTAAAAGAACGATTCGATTCTTTTATTACTAATGATGTCATTTTGTTTCAAGAATATCATTCAACAATTTTTAAACGGGAAAAGGGATATACTTTTATCAATAAAAATGGTGAAAGAATAAATCCTGGTGCAGTACCTGGAATTGGAATACAAGCAGCTTTTTTAATCGCTGTTAAAGGGAATTTTTTGATTAAATCATTATTAGATTTTTATCGTTCCAAGCATTTTATAGATTATCAGGGTAACTTTTTTACTAATCCGATTGCTCCTGCAATTTATGCGATGCAAATGGAAGGTATGGGATATAAATATATAGATCAAAAACAAATTTTTAATGATAATGATGTGACAATTTATGAATCTAAATATGTCGCAGGTAGTAAAGGTGAAGATTCAAATGAAGCATTCGCTATACATTGTTGTGAACATTCGTGGTATGAACCAACATTATTGGAAAAAGTAAAAAAGAAAATCAAACGTCTGCTAAAGGATTCTTTTTTATATTCGCTAATACGGGGAAAAAGAACAAACGGTTCCAAATGACGTTTTATTCAAAAGCATAAAAACCACTTTTGAAGACGTTTACGTATGCGCTAAAAGTGTGGGGAAAAGTTTGAAAAGTGAAATAAGAATACTAAAGGTTATATTTCCAAAGCAAATGAATACGGATAGTTTGCAGAACAATCAAAGGGCGACAATTTTGTCTACAGAAAATGTAAATGAAAATACTGCCATTCCCAATGGACAAATAGGAGAGGTCCTTGGACTCCCTATTATGCTTTTAATTATAACGTATCTTTCTAAAATACTGATTCACAATCATGCAAAATGGAGTGATTGGGGTAAAGCTATAATTGAATTTCCGATTGATTTCATGTCAATAGCCATATCCGTTTATGTAACGTACAGATATTTGTCAGTCACAGGAAACATTTTTACTACTGAAATTCTGTATTTCATAGTGGCCGTTATCGTTTGTTGTTTTTGCCGCAAAATCATATTAAATAGTTGTGGAGTCGATGAAATAAAGAAACGCCATTTTTGTTATATAGTTATAGGGTTTGTAATTGAGGTAATCATATTGATTTTCGCATTCTATTATTTATTATCTTTATTTAAATGCACACAAATTTAGAGTTCGATTCCACTTTTTGGTGGATTCTAATAGCTGCCATATTTTTTTCCGTTATAATCAGTTTATTGTTTGTCCTCAAACTGAAAAAGGATATTGAGAAGCGAATAAAGGAGCGGAATCAAAAAGCCGCATTATCCTATCAGCGCGAACAGTTAGAAGATAAAGGTTATGAAATGTCCCGAAAGTTGGTTTCCACGCCAGAACGTTTCATTGAAACCAATGGTTTATTGTTGACCATCCATTCCGACATTCAACGGAATAACACGGTTCGGAACGATACTTTTTTCCAAGAATTGGGTATCGACTGCAATGCCATACAAGTGGAAGACCATTTTATTACTTGCCTGATGCCGTTTCATAAGTCTTTCAATAAGGAATATGAAATAATCCAGTCTACTTGCAGAAATTGTGGATTTACCTGTACGAGGAGTGATGATCTATTTGTTCCCGGCAATATCTTGAAACATACCGTTGAACTTATATTGAAATCTGAAATCATCATAGCTGTTATAGATGGGCGTAATCCTAATGTTTCCTACGAAATAGGCATCGCTCATACGATTGGTAAAAACGTGATATTGGTGGCTGATTACAGCAAGTCCGGGGATATTCCATTCAATTTACGTTCAAACCGGTTCGTTCTCTATAAGAACTGGAGAAACTTGGAACAACAATTAAGTAAAATACTCCATTCCGTTCATTGATATGCTTGACAAAAAAGAAAAGGAAAAAATCATTGAAACATTGGTACGGAAAGTCCCTTCATTGGAATGTCCAATGTGTCATAACCACCGTTTCATTTTGGCGGATGGATATACGATGTTAGGTGTTCAAGACAGTAAAGAGTATTGGGTTATGGGCGGTAGTATGATGCCAGTTATCGGATTAGTGTGCTCGCAATGCGGTTTTATCAGTTTCCATGCGCTTGGCGCATTGGGACTGTTGGAGAAGAAAAAGGAGGAAAATACAAATGCAGAGACTAAAAACTATCAAACAAAATAATAAAAGTAAATAACTAGGGTGTCCAGTTCTACGTTCCCAAAAACGTAGTGTCCAACGCTCTTGTTATTATTAAAGAAATCTCTGATATTTAACGATTTAATCAACATTTCACCCATATAGCGTACTTTTTAATCTTCCCTCTTTTATAGCTTTGTCGTTAAAAAAACGATATGGAAACTAGTCACCTTACAAACACTCACAATATGATTACAATTAAAGATACACATTTCACCTCCGACATCAATCTGGCAGATATGCTGATGGTCCGCACAAAAGAATATATGCTGGACATCTGCAAGAAGCTCGACCTCTATGTCAGCCCCAATGTGAAGAAAGAGGAAACGGCACGCCGATTGGCTGAAGAAATCCTCGACAATCCTCTTGCTGTGCTATGCAGCCTGAGCAAGACAGAGCTTCAGTTGGTAAAAGAGTTTGTGGATGCAGATCCCAACCAATACATCACCCGCAAGATGCGTCAGACTTTCTATAAGTTGCAAAAGTTCCACTTGGTCTTGACCTACGAGGATGAAGAAGCCGGAATATGGAAGATGCTGATGCCCGACTGCGTGCGCGAATCGCTGGCGACAAGCCTGCCTGCGGTGATGAGCATTGTGGAAAAGGCAGGGAAGATACCGAAGTACAAGGAACTACGGATGTTGGCGATGCTGAATTCGCTGGAAAGAGATTAGGTATATAGTAAACTTGGTAAAAAGAAGACAAAGCAGATGACTTTTTCAGCTTGTTTTCATACATGTAGTCCGTTGGATAAATGAGCCATAGAGCCATATAAATCGCATATTCTCATATATGTAACTACTTAATGAATATCAATCCATTTTAATAAATAAAGAACATGTATACAGATAAAAAGAAAAAACAAAAGGTTAGTCGTACATTCAAAAAGGATACAGAAATGGCTATGCAACAAATGCAAATCGGTAATCGCATGAATACTTTTGTAAGAAAGGCTAAAGGTTTTACCAATAATAGAAGCTGCCAATTAAAGGCTTGGATAGGAACAAGGACATTGGGTCTTAGTGGCAGTTCAGGAATTCAAAGCAGCGGTAGTACAGCAGGACATGGGAATGAGAATACGAATACTCAAGATGTAAGAGAAAAAGGATTTCAAATTTTCAACCCCAAAACAAAATACAATAAATTGTTGATTCATGCGCATATACTATTTGAAAATCCACATGATCTTCCAACTGGCCAATATAATAATATTGGATATGGTCAGAATGGACTCTTTTCCGAAAGCTATGAGTATAAAACAATTGGGCACCCAATGGATAATGAAGAAAAGGTAGTTTCTGTTATAGAAGATATACAAAATAATTATAGTGCAGATAATTACAATATCATGAGTCATAATTGTCAAGATTTTGTTCATGAAGTTTACGAAAAACACAACGATTCTAGTGATCAGGGGTAAGCAGCATCGTTTTGGTAATAATTGTGCCGTTTATAGGGAGCCTTAGTTGGATTGTTGTTATTGTTTGGCTATTTTCAGGACAGTGTCCGCACTCATATCCATACTGAGGTTATGGACTATACGTTCCAGTTCCTTATAAACCTTGTAAACCACAAAGCATAAACAGGTAAGCGTCCAAAACTGACATATTGTCCGCGCCGTTAGATGTGACTACCTTCGCGCTATAAATATTAAGACTCCATACAAGCTGCAAAAATACTCGTTCATACTGACTTACGAAGATTTTGCCACTAACGAGTGGAAGATGCTGATGCCGGACTGTGTACGCCAGTCATTAGCCGGCAGTCTGCCGGCAGTGCTGTCGATTGTAGAGAAAGCCGGAAAGATGCCGAGCTATAAGGATTTGCGGATGCTTTCATTTTTGCAATCCTTGGAAGATGATTTGAAATAATCCGCTTCTAAAGAATGTACTCAAATGAATATTTTATAGAGGTCATTCTTATAATTATCACGCTTTCCTGTTACTATGTGCCTGTTCGTAAGAAAGGAAAGAGTGCGCATAGTCTGCAATCCATCTAAAATCAGCATAATTATTTATTTTTCTAAGATTCATATAGGAGTAACTGCTTAATAAATAGTGGGTACGCTGTATGGATCGAATACTTAAAAATCAGCCGAATTTTAATTTTATTTTAGATGTACCGCCTGAAAAGCAGGGGGTATGTCGGAATTGGACGCTTACGAATATTCTTCTAACTTTCTCAATTTTTTTAATTAAAATGCAATTATGTTGATTAAAAATGTTACTTTGGTAGGTAAGACCGTGTTTGTCACAGGTGTTGCCGGCTTTATTGGTTCCAATCTTTCCAAAAAACTTTTTCAAGAAATATCTAATATCAAGATTATTGGCATTGATAATCTGAATGATTACTATGATGTCCGTTTAAAAGAAGAACGCTTAAAGGAACTGACTTTCCGCCCTTCTTTTGTTTTTATTAAAGGTGACATTGCAAATAAGGAAACCATTGATTATATATTTAAGACCCACAGACCGCAAATTGTAGTCAACCTTGCCGCCCAAGCTGGAGTGCGGTATAGTATTACTAATCCGGATGCTTATATTTCATCCAATCTTATCGGCTTCTATAATATCTTAGAGGCTTGCCGCCATAGTTACGACAACGGACAGACAGGTGTGGAACATCTGGTCTATGCCAGTTCAAGCAGCGTGTACGGCAGTAACAAGAAAGTACCTTACAGTACCGATGACAAAGTGGACAATCCCGTCAGCCTGTATGCAGCTACTAAAAAAAGCAACGAACTAATGACTCACGCCTACAGCAAGTTATATAATATTCCTTCCACAGGTTTGCGTTTCTTTACGGTGTACGGTCCGGCAGGTCGTCCCGATATGGCATATTTCGGATTTACCAATAAATTAGTGAAAGGAGAAACCATTAAGATTTTCAATTACGGAAACTGCAAGCGTGATTTCACCTATATTGATGATATAGTTGAAGGAGTGATAAGAGTGATGCAGCATGCTCCCGAACGTTTGAATGGTGAAGATGGCTTGCCCGTACCTCCTTATAAAATATATAATATAGGTAATAATCACCCTGAAAATTTGCTTGATTTCGTAACCATCCTACAAGAAGAATTGGTACGTGCGGGTGTGCTTCCTGTAAATTATGACTTTGAAGCACATAAGGAACTAGTTCCCATGCAACCGGGTGATGTACCGGTGACGTATGCTGATACAACTCCTTTGGAAGAGGATTTTGGATTTAAACCGAGTACACCGTTAAGGGAAGGGTTGAAAAAATTTGCGGAATGGTATGTTAATCATAAAATCAAATAATTTATATGTTGAAAAGAATTGTAAATAAATTGAAAGCATTACGAGAAAGATGCTATTCGATGGAGGAACAGGCGAAAAGAGCTGGAGTCAAAATAGGGCACAATAATCAATTCTTTTCACCATTTTGGAGTAGTGAACCTTATTTAATAACAATAGGTGATAATTGTCAAACAACGAAAGATGTAAAAATATTTACACATGGAGGGAGTAAAATTATGCGAGTAATTAATCCTAAATTTGATGTATTTGGCAAAGTGACCATTGGTAATAATGTCTACATAGGTAATAATGCTTTAATCATGCCGGGGGTTAGCATTGGCAATAATGTTTTGGTAGCTGCCGGTTCTGTAGTATGCCATTCAGTGCCAGACAATGTTGTAGTCGGAGGAAATCCTGCACGGATTCTTTCTACCATAGAACAATATAAACAACGGAACTTACCATATAACACAAATACAAAAGGCTTATCATGTAAAGACAAGCAAAAGGTTCTAATGCAACTCCCTGATAGTATGTTTGTGAAAAAACGAATGATGGCAATGCAAATAAAATAATAAAAATCAAATATTTGTAAGTCTTAATAAGGGATTACTAGATACAAGAATATTTATAAACTTTTTCTATTATGGAAAACTTACCAACTACTTATTCAATAAAGAAATCTCGTAATTCATCTGTAGAATTATTACGATTCTTTTTCATGTACCTAATATTATTAATTCACATTTACGGTCATGGAACAGGACTTGACTTTGGAACAATGTATAAATGGGGAGCTAATGCTGGTACAGCAATTCATTTATCATTGTTCTCTTTAGGTAATATTGGTGTAACGGGGTTCATATTTATTTCAGGATATTATGGTATACATCTGAACAGATATAAGGTCATAGATTTAGTAATGACTACATTTTTTTATCTTTTGATTTTGTTTCCATTAGGGAATAATGTGAGTCCACTTATGTTCCTCCATCCATTTGATGGTTGGTGGTTTGTCAGTGCATATCTCTTTCTTATGTTTCTCGCACCAATTATCGAGTTGGGAATAAAAGCTATTTCACCAAAAACATTTCGGAATATAGTAATTTCCTTATTGCTTTATACTTATTTTGCAAAAGCTATAACTTTAACAGATTCTCATGATGTTATTCTTCTTATTACAGTATATCTTACAGCAAGATATTGTATGTTAAATAAATTTTACAAATTGAGGGAGGGGGGAAGATGTATCGGAATTATAGCTGTCTTATTGCTTATGTCCATTCCTGTTGTTGCAAGTATGATAGGGATGCCAGAAAAGTTCTTCAGATTATTTGTCCAAAACAACAATCCGTTATTATTAATAATTGCAGGGTGGTTAGTTTATGAAGCAGATATGCATACATTTAAAAGTAAGGTGATTAACAAATTGATGGCTGGAACTTTGGCAATTTATCTGATAACTGATGCAAGCAATGTCAGGCCTTTGCTGACACCTGCATTGTTGCCATCAGTTATGCAAGGAGTAGGATTCATTTATATCTTTGTAATTTCTATCGGATGTTTGTTAGTGGACAGATTTCGTTCATTCCTGTTTGATGTCATACGGAATTGCATAATAAGAAATAAGCAGCGATAAAGTTGTCACTAAGTGGCAAAAGAATCATGATACAAATTGAAGATGTTGATTACAACGTGGTTAGTTGAGTATAAAAACAGCTAAGTAAATAATCTTAATTTCGGATTGTATATAGAGACATCCTCATCAGCATAATGAACAGGATGAGAACAACTTTGACCTGTATTCCTGTTCATAAGAATGAAAAAAGAGTATGCATAGTCAGCAATCTGGTTGAAATCAGTATGATTTTATTTTTCTAAAAAATTATATAAGCGTAACAGCTTAATAAATAGTGGATACGTATGGATCGAATGTTATTGGATATATGATGTGGAGAATTAGTTCTTTGCAAGAACATCCATTTCCCGAAAAAAATCCCATAATTAACAAGCACTCAAGTAATATGCAACGGAATCATAATACAAAAAGAATAGCGAGTAACACGATTGTACTTTATTTTCGTATGTTATTCACTATGTTTATCGGCTTGTTTACTAGCCGGATTATTCTTCAATCATTAGGAGTTGAGGATTATGGCATTTATAATGTGGTGGGAGGTGTTACTACTATGTTTATTTTTATCAATTCTTCAATGTCAGTTGCATCAAGTCGGTTTATTGCTTTCGCTATAGGCAAGCAGGATATTGAATATGAGCGAAAAGTTTTTCGACATATTCTTTATATTCACTATTTTATAGCATTAATTGTGGCATTGTTGATTGAGACAGTTGGACTGTGGTTTCTTTACGAAAAACTGGTTATCCCGGCTGAGAGAATAGGAGCAGCTTTTTGGGTGTTACAATTTTCAGCCGTGACTTGTTTCTTGAATGTTATCAGTACTCCTTATAATGCAATGATTATAGGGCATGAACGGTTGTCGTCCTTTGCATATATTTCTATCTTAGAATCATGCTTGAAATTGGGTATATGTTATTTAGTACTTTATACAGCAACTGATAAATTAATTTTATACGCTTTTCTTTTGATGTGTATCGGAGTCTTGATCAGAATGATCTATGCAGCCTATGCCCGTAAAACATTCGAAGCTACGCATGGGAAAATAGCTATAGACAAAGGTATGATAAAAGAAATCTCTTCATTTGCAGGGTGGAATGCGTTGGGAAATGTAGCGTTAATGACCATAGATCAAGGTATGAATATAGTTCTCAATATATTTTTCGGCCCTGTTGTCAATGCTTCGCGTGGTGTGGCTTTACAGGTAAATAATGTGATTGTAGGTTTCTCGAATAATATAAGAATGGCGATTAATCCACAGATTACAAAGTCTTATTCATGCGGTGATATCAAATATATGCATGAATTGATACGTATAAGTTCCGTTTATTCGTTTTTTCTTATTTTGGTGTGCTTTATCCCAATTTGGCAGGTCAGTGAATCTCTTCTGTCTCTTTGGTTGGTAGAAGTTCCGGCTTATGCACTTCCATTTCTACGCTTAAGCCTGCTTTACGCTTTGGTGAATTCCTTTGCGAACCCAATTATCATAGGTGTTCATGCAACAGGCGTGATACGAAAATTTCAGATTGTAGAAGGAGGGCTCATGCTGTCATCTTTACCTTTAGCGTACTTATTCCTCAAATTGGGATTTTCACCTAACTCAGCTTATTATGCCATGATCCTGGTTGCTTTTATAGCGCAAATCGGACGTTTATATGTGGCGCTGCCTTTGTTACATATGTCCACGCGATATTATATGTTCCGTATATTGTTTCCGTGTTTGAAGGCTACGCTATTATGTAGTGTAGTTCTTTGTTTATCGAATATGTTGTACAAGATATATCCTGTTGTCGCATTCATCTTATGTTCTATATTAACTTGTCTGGTTATATTTTTCGTAGGATTGAATTCTGATGAGAGGAACAAGATTGTGAATTTTTCAATACACAAATTAAGATCAAGATGAAATTAGTCTCTTTTGACATTTTTGATACTATACTTATTCGTAAGTGCGGTAGACCTTATATCGTTTTCCATTTGTTGGGACGTAAACTCTTTTCTGATGACATGGACTTGCGGAATGCATTTGTTTTCTGGAGGGAAAATGCTGAGAGAAATTTAAATACGGTGAATGGCGAGGTGACATTAAAGGATATATATTCAACAGCAGACTCTTCATTTTTGAATCAATATTCATTAGATGAGTTGATGGAAGCTGAAAAAGAAATGGAGGCTGAACAACTTACGGCAAATCTCGGACTAAAAGATTTGATTGAAAAAAAACGGGAAGAGGGATATAAGGTGGCATTTATCAGTGATATGTATCTTGATAGCGTCTTCCTGAGAAATGTGTTGATGAGGGAAGGATGCTTAAAGGAGGAAGACAAGCTGTATGTATCTTGTGAAAAAAATGCTAGAAAATCCACAGGCAAGCTTTTCGATATAGTGAAACAGGAATTAAGACCTGATATATGGTTCCATTATGGAGATAACGTATGGAGCGACATTAAACAAGCAAAACGGAAAGGAATCAAGTCTGTATTAATAGATACATCATTTACACCTGCTGAGATTGAAGTGGAAAAAGACACATCTGTAGAAAGTGTTTTTCTAGCAGGACTTTCACGTTGGACTAGATTAAAATATGGGAATAATCCGTTCATTGCTATAGGGGCAGATTTTGTTGCACCTGCTTTTTTGCCTTACGTTATTTTTATACTGTCGGAAGCTAAAAGAAGAAATATCAAGAGACTTTATTTCTTTTCTCGCGATGGATATGTATTGATGAAGGCCGCTGAGTCTATGCTACAATTCTTTCCTGATGTGGAAATAAAATACTTGTTTGTGTCGCGTAGGGCTTTATTGCTACCTTATTTACATGGAAGAGGAAAGGAAGCCTATTTACATGCAATGTCTACTGTAGGGGCTTATACTGTAGACAAGCAATTGGCTTATTTGGGAACGAACAGAGAGGAACTAAAAGAAAATTTTGGAATAGAATTTGGCTATACTAAAATAAAAACCATTAATGAGCAAGAGGATTTTCTTGAAAAAATATTCAACAGCCAATTTACACATGAATTACAGGCACGAGCCAGCCAACAAGAGGAATTGGTGGTTCGTTATTTCCGACAAGAAGGTTTGTTTGAAAATAAAAAGAGCGCTGCCGTTGATTTAGGCTGGGTGGGCACTACGAGACTAATGATAAATGAGATATTAAAAAAAACTAACGGAGAAAAACTACATGTGTTCTATTACGACATAAGGCGCGATGTTTTTCAAATGTCTGTAGGAGGTTACACTTCTTATTTCAATGCAAGCGGTTCGAAGATGCGGTTGGCGAAGTATACGGACATTCTAGAGGATTATTATGCAGCTTCTCCTTATCCTACAACAATTGGATATCAGCAAAATTCAAAAGGTGTTGTATGTCCGTTGTATCCAAATGGAGAATTTTTAAAAGAAACTGCAATAACAGAGAATAACATAAATGCAATAGAGTCAATTGGGAATGAAATATTGCGATATGGAATACCTGATCCTGTAGTTTTACGATTATGGGCAGAGAATACAATGAGATTATATGATTATGATAGGATAAAAGTGAATTATGAACCATTTTTAGCATGCAAAGTGGACGGAAAAATTTTTGCTAAGAAACTGACACTTTATGAAATACTTAAAGTTGTTCTTCTTGATAAACATATCACTTTATATGATGAAATGAGTCTGAAACTTACTGTTTATCCGCATTTGTATCCTTTTGTTATGAACGTAAAACAGCGAATAGGAAAACTGAAAAAGAGATTGAAAAATAGTTTGAAATTCTATATTGCACTATAAGTGTGTAAACATTCAAATTAGAATATTATTATGACTAAATTTTGCATCTACCCCTAATCTTCAGTAAATACAGGTAATTAAGAGATGTGTACATAGAGGGTGGATACTTACTTAAATAAATATCTGTATGGAGTATCTTGCAATGCCTAAGAAAAAAACTATAAGCATATTCGTTTTATTGTTATTTCTTACAAATATATTCTCTATAAGAGGTTATGATTCAGACTTATATCGTCATTTGACAAAATTAATACTCTTGGTATTGATTTTGTATACCTTCTTGAATTGGAATAAATTAAAAAACATTCAAATACAATTTCAGAAATTTGTAATAGGACTGATGATAATTCCAATGTTAGGATTTATTCCTGCTTACATTTTACACGGACAAGGAATCTTTACTTCATTGATGGGAGCAAATTTGAACTTAGGATATTTTTTGTTTTTCTTTTTGTTCCTTGTAAAAGCTAAAGAGCAGCAGATTATTAAAATATTTTGCATACTAGGAATTTGTTGGAGTTGCATAGAGCTGATTCAGCAATTTAGTTATCCAACCTATTGGTTCGCAACACGATATGAAACGTCTGAAAGAAGTATTGAGATTAGAAATGGAATATTTCGATATTGTGTTATTGGGGATAATTTTGGTCTAATTTTATTATTCTATTGCTTTGAAAAATTCATGCTTGAAAAAAAAGGGAAATATTTTGTAGGCATTATGATAGGTCTGATGGGAATTTATCTATCAGCTACCCGGCAAACGATAGTGATGTCTGTAGTCTGTTTATTTGCCGGACTATTCATCATGAAAAGAATCAGTTTTCGAAGTCTCGTTTTTATAATAATTATATCAATAATAATTTATGCCAATGCAAATGCTCTTTTGGGGGAATTTATCGAAATGACAGAAGACATAGATGAAGCCAATATACGTTTTT
>ENA-UOIW01001374-UOIW01001374.1-human-gut-metagenome-genome-assembly--contig:-P58-NODE-1374-length-14514-cov-10.035549_pt1 | contig 14514 bp, 16 predicted proteins | sample MGYA00242334_ERZ723881 | MGnify/ENA metagenome assembly ERZ723881
TCACCAGGTCGCCCAGCATCTCCGCGTCCTCGGGGTCGATGACCTCGGGCTTGATTTCCACGGACTTGACCTCCATCTTGCCGGTGACCACGGCCTTTACCGCATCGCCGCCGGCGGTGGCGGTGTATTCCTTTTCCTCCAGCTCGGCGGAGATAGCTTCCATCTGCTCCTGCATCTTCTGGGCCTGGCGGGCCAGCTGCTGCAGGTTGGCAGCGCCGCCTCCACCGTATCCTTGGGGCAGTCTTGCTTTCATAACGTAAAACCTTCCTTTCCGGCAAAGCGCCGTTGTGTTGTTTCATGTATCACTTTACAGGAGATTTCCATCTCCATCGTAAAAGGCGTCGCAATAGGTGATGCGCCCCGCCGCCTGGGCCTTTGCCTCCTCCTGGAAAAACAGGATTTGCAAGTGCTCGTTGGCGAACGCGTCCTCCGACACGGTGATGCCGTAGGGGGCGCAGGGCTCAAAGCCAAACCGGGCGTAGTAGCTGCTGCCCAGCACGGCCACCCAGGGGTAGCCCGCCGCCTTGGCCCGGCGCAGGCTTTCCTCCACCAGCAGGGAGCCAGCCCCCTGGCTTTGATAGGCGGGCCGCACGCCCAGGGGGCCCAAGGCCAGGCCCTGGCTCTCCCCGATGGCGGCCTCCGTGAGGATGTTGTACCCCACCAGCCTCCCGTCCTGCCAGGCGGTCAGGCACAGGGAGGGCACGTACCCCGGCGATTGCAGCACCCGCTGGGCAAACTCCCACTCGTTGTAGTTCTCGTCGTACTCCTCCCGGAGGAAGGCCTCCTTTAAGGCGGCCTTGGCTTCCTCCAGCTGGGAGATGTCAAAGGTTTTTACTTCCATCTGTGCTCCTCCTCAAAAGGGGATTTCCGCGTCTGTCAAAGGCGGCGGGCCGTCGTCCTCCGGGCTGTCCGCCGTGGGGGAGGGCCCCTCCTCTTGCAGGGCGATGCCCTGTTCCCTGGCCCGGCGCTCCAGCTCGGCCAGGGGGTCCAGGGCGGTTTCCGCCTGCTCCTGGGGCAGGCGGTAGGGGCCCAGCTTGTACACCCGGCCCGTCACCTGGCGGATGGCCTCCCGCATGCGGTCCCGCTGCTCGGGACGCTTCAGCAGCTCAAAGGCCAGCTCCGGCGCCTCGATGAGCATGTAATCCCCGTTGACGTAGGCAGCCGACCCGGCAAAGGCCATGGCCACGCTTTTGGTGTCCCCCCGCACCCGCTGGAGGATTTCCGGCCAGTCCCGGAACCTCTGGGCCCCCGCGGAGAGGGCTTCCACGTCCACAGCGGCCTTTTTCCCCTTGGGGGCCGGGGCGGGCTTGGGTTCTTGGGGCGGCGGGGCAGCCGGCGCCTTTTGAAAGACCTCCGGCTCTGCCACAGCCTGGGGCGGCTCTTGTGATGCCGCTGGCTCCGGGGGAGGGGCTGCCTCCTCCTGGCGGGGAGGCTCCGCCGCTGGGGGCGTGGCCGCCGGGACCGGGGTTGGCGCCGGGGCAGCGGGAGCGGGGGCAGGCGCGGATGGCGGCGCAATCTGCCGGGGCGCGCCGTTCTCCAAAGCCTCCAACCGGCGCAGCAGCGCCTCGGGGGAGGTGTCCAGCTGGGGGGAGCACAGCTTCACAAAAGCCATCTCCAGCTCCGCCCGCTGGTTGGCGTAGCGCATCTTGTGGAGGGTTTCCTCAAAGGTGTCCAGCCCGTGGAGGATGGTGGAAAGGCTCAAGGCCAAAGCCTGGCCTGTCATCACCTCCAGCTCCTGGGGGGAGCACAGCACCAGCCGGGAGGCGTCCTTCATGGTCTTGATGAGCATCAGCCCCCGGAAGTACTCCGCCATCTCCTCGCACAGGCGGCTCATGTCCTTGGATTCCCGGTGCAGGCCGTCAATGGCCTCCAGGGCGTGGGCGGCGTCCTGGTGGACGATGTCCTGGGCCAAAGCCGCCAGGTAATCCCGGGCGGCCACCCCCGCCGTCTGGTTGACAATGTCCAGCGTCACGTGCCTGTCCCGGCCCAAACACTGGTCCAGCAGGGAGAGGGCGTCCCGCAGGGCGCCGTCGGCCACCCGGGCGATGAGCAGCGCCGCGTCGTGGTCCAGCTGGGCGTTTTCCCGCTGGGCCACGTCCTCCAGCCGCCCGGCAATGTCCTCGGGGGCGATGCGCTTAAAGTCGAACCGCTGGCACCGGGACAAAATGGTGGGCAGCAGCTTGTGCACCTCTGTGGTGGCCAAGATGAAAATCACGTGGGGAGGGGGCTCCTCCAAGGTTTTCAGCAGCGCGTTAAAGGCCGCCACCGAGAGCATGTGCACCTCGTCGATGATGTACACCCGGTACCTGGCCGTGGCCGGGGTGAAGTTGGATTCCTCAATGAGGGAGCGGATGGAATCCACGCCGTTGTTGCTGGCGGCGTCGATCTCCACCACATCTAAAATAGAGCCGTCCTCCAGCCCCCGGCAGATTTCGCACTCCCCGCAGGGGTCCCCGTCCTTGGGGTGCAGGCAGTTCACCGCCCGGGCCAGGATTTTGGCGCAGGTGGTCTTGCCCGTCCCCCGGGAGCCGGTGAACAGGTAGGCGTGGGCGATGCGGCCGCGCATCAGCTCGTTTTTCAGCGTGACCGTGACCTGGGGCTGGCCCACCACGTCGGCGAAGTATTGGGGCCGGTATTTCCGGTAGAGCACCTTGTACACCCAAAGAGCCTCCCTTCCCAAAAGATTTGCCCAGATAAAACACAGGGCAGAAGCCTGGTAATATATGGGAACGGACAGGCGACCTGCATCGCCCGGGAACTGCCGCTTAATGCTGCTCGGTTCCCCGCCTGACATGGTTCACGGCGTCCCGCCGCGCAGACCTGCCCGCTCCCATATAGCACCATATTCTTCTACCCTGCATGGCCAGGGGCCTGGGGCCCGCTGGAATATTGTAAAGCTATTATAGCCGATTCCCCAGAAAAAAACAAGAGGCAGTCCAAAACCTCCCCTTCCTTCCCGGCGACGCTCTCTATTATACTGGAAGTCTCTTGAAAAAACAAGGGGGAATTGGTATCATAGAAAAAGCTTGTGTGGAAAAGAAAGGAAGTGGCGCAATGAAGCTGCGCAAAGCGACGTTGGCCGACGGCCCCGCCGTAGTGGCCCTGTACAGGGAGGCCCAGGCTTTTTTGGCCGCCCAGGGCATCGACCAGTGGCAGGACGGCTACCCCAATGAGGCGACCTTCCAAGAGGACGTGGCCCGGGGCGAAAGCTGGCTTTTGGAGGAGGCCGGCCAGGTGGTGGCCACCGCCTGCCTGGGCCTGGGCCGGGAGCCCACCTACGACACCATCTACCAGGGCGCTTGGGGCACAGAGGCCCCGGAGTACGCCTTCCTCCACCGCATCGCCGTGTCCGGCGCCTGCAAGGGCAAGGGCGCGCCCTCTTGGTTCTTCCAGGAGCTGGAGCGCCAGGCCGGGGAGCGGGGCCTGCCCTGCCTGCGGGGGGACACCCACCGGGAGAACAAAATCATGCAGCGCGTCATGGAGAAAAACGGCCTGTCCTGCCGGGGCGTCATCTACCTGGAGGATGGGGGAGAGCGCCTGGCCTTTGAGAAGCTGCTGTAAACCCTGCCCGGGGACGAAAAAAGGGGCCCGCTGGCCCCTTCTTCTCTCTTGTGTTGGCGGTTATTTCAGCCGCACATACTTCTGCGGCGAGCTGGAATCCTTCTTCATGTCCTTGATTTCGAACATGTCCAGGCTCTCTAAAAAGGGCGTCAGCTTGGAAAAGCCAAAGTTGCGCACGTCAAAGTCCGTGTAGCGCTTGTCCAGCAGGTTGCCCACCTGGCTGACCATGATCCAGTTGTCCTCGTCGGAGTTCTCCCGCACAATGGTGCGCAGCGCCCGGCGGATGGTGCGCAGGCTGGTGCGGGGCTCCTCGATGGCCTTCTCCTGCTGCTTTTTGGGCTCGGCGAGCTTTGGCTCCTTCTCGGCCTTGGGCTCCTCTTTGGGCTTTTTGGCGGCGGCCTTCTGGGCGGTCTTTTTGGGCTGGGCGGCTGGCTTTTTCGCAGGCTCTGCCTTGGGGGCGGCTTCCTCAGCCTCGGCCTCTTCGGCGGCGGAGAGGATGTCCAGGTACTTAAACTTGTTGCACGCCGCGATAAAGGAGTTGGGCGTCTTGCTTTCGCCCATGCCAATCACCGTCATGCCGGACTCCCGCAGCCGGGCCGCCAGCCGGGTGAAGTCGCTGTCCGAGGACACCAGGCAGAAGCCCTCCACCCGGCCGGAGTAAAGGATGTCCATGGCGTCGATGATCATGGCGGAGTCCGTGGAGTTCTTCCCGGTGGTGTAGCTGTACTGCTGCACGGGGATGATGGAGTTGTCCAGCAAGGTGCTCTTCCAGGAGATGAGGGAAGGGTTGGTCCAGTCCCCGTAGATGCGCTTGTAGGTGGCAATGCCATCCTTGGAAATCTCGTCTAAAATAATCTTGATGTACTTGACCGAAACGTTGTCCGCGTCGATGAGCACGGCAAACCGGTTGTCACTTGCCATACATGTGCCTCCCTGTGAGATGGGTTACTTTTCTCTTTTTAGTATACCGCATTCCCGGGGCCAGCGCAAATACTTTTATGAAAGAGGTCCTCTCCATGTCTGTAGAAGCCGTAAAAGAATATCTCAAGCCCTTTGGCCTCTCCGGCCAGGTCCTGGAGCTGGCGGAGTCCAGCGCCACGGTGGAGCTGGCCGCCCACGCTTTGGGCACCCAGCCCGCCCGCATCGCCAAAACGCTGTCCTTCTTGGTGGGGGAGGAGGCCATCCTCATAGTGGCCGCCGGCGACGCCAAAATCGACAACGCCAAATACAAGGCCCAGTTCCACCAAAAGGCCAAGATGCTCACCCCCCAGCAGGTGCTGGAGCTGGTGGGCCATCCCGTGGGCGGGGTGTGCCCCTTCGCCATCCGGGAGGGGGTAGCCGTCTACCTGGACGAAAGCCTCAAGCGCTTCGAGACGGTGTTCCCCGCCTGTGGCAGCGGCAACTCCGCCATCCAGCTGACCATCCCCCAGCTGGAGGAGACGTCCCGCGCCGCCGGCTGGGTGGATGTGTGCAAGGGCTACTAAAAAAGGAGAGGGCCAGCCGCCCCCTCCTTTTCCTTTACCCCTCCAATGCATCCTTGGAGGCCGCCCCCACCTGGGTGGCGTACTTCCCGGTAAAGCACCCGGTGCACAGGCCCAGCCTGCTGCCCCGGCAGGCCTCCAGCAGCCCCGCCACGCTGATGTAGCCCAAGGTGTCGGCGCCGGTCTTTTTCTCAATCTCCGGGATGGACAGCTGGTTGGCGATAAGGTTCTCCTCGCTGCCGATGTCCGTGCCAAAGTAGCAGGTGTGCCGGAAGGGCGGGGAGGAGATGCGCAGGTGCACCTCCTTAGCCCCGGCCCGGCGCATGGCCGCCACGATCCTATCGCAGGTGGTGCCCCGCACAATGGAGTCGTCCACCAGCACCACCCGCTTGCCCTCCACCGCGGCCCGCAGGGGGTTCAACTTCAAATCCACAGCGTGCTCCCGCTGGGCCTGGGTGGGGAAGATAAAGCTGCGGCCGATGTACCGGTTTTTCACAAAGCCCGTGGCAATGGGGATGCCGCTTTCCAGGGAGTAGCCCATGGCCGCCTCCAGGCCGCTGTCCGGTACGCCGCAGACCAAGTCCGCCTCCACGGGATGCTCCCGGGCCAGCATGCGGCCCATGTTCAGCCGCGCCTCGTAGACGCTGAGCCCGTCCAGCACGGAGTCCGGCCGGGCAAAGTACACGTACTCAAAGACGCACAGGCTGTGGGGCGCCCGCAGGCAGATTTCGCTGTGGACCACTTTGCCGTCTTCGATGAGCACCGCCTCGCCGGGCTGGATGTCCCGCACAAAGCGGAAGCCGCAGCTGTCCAGGGCGCAGCTCTCCGAGGCCACCGCCACGCCGCTGCCGTTCTCCCCCAGGCACAGGGGACGGTAGCCGTTGGGGTCCCGGATGGCCACCAGCTTCCCGCCCCCGCCCAGCACCACCAGGGAGTAGGCCCCCGCCAGCAGCTTGCAGGCCTCCTTCACGCCGGTGAGCAAATCCCCCAGCCGGATGGTCTTGTAGGCGATGAGGGAGGAGACCACCTCGCTGTCGCTGGTGGCGGAGAAGTCCAGCCCAAAGGGCGTCAGCTTCTCCCGAATTTCCTTGGCGTTCACCACGTTGCCGTTGTGGGAGGTGGCAATGCGCCCGGTGAGAAATTCCGTCACAAAGGGCTGTACGTTCCGCGCCGTGTTGGAGCCCGTGGTGGAGTATCGCGCGTGGCCGATGGCCTGCCGGGCCGGGGGCATCTTCTCCATCACCTGGGGCGGGAAGGCCTCCGTCACCAGGCCCACGTCCTTGTGGCAGACGATGGCGTTGCCCCGGGCTGCGGCAATGCCCGCGCCCTCCTGGCCCCGGTGCTGCATGGCCAGCAGCCCGTTGTAGCAGATGCCCGGCGCCTCCTCCTGGGCGTGTTTCTGTAAGCTGACGCCGAACACGGCGCACTCCTCGTGGAGCTTTTGGACTTCCGTCAAAACCATTCCCCTTCCTTTCCCGCAGCGAGAGGGCTGCCGCAGTGGCAACCCCCTCTTTTTTTATGGTATCATAGCGCTTCAGCCGTATTCCCGCAGGATTTCCTCCGCCACGGCCCGGCGGGTCTTGCGTTCCTCCATGGCCTGGCGCTCCATGTACTTGTGGGCGCTTTCCTCGTCCAGATGGAGGTACTCCACCAGCAGGCACTTCGCCCGGGAGACCACCCGCAATTCCTCCAGCTTTTGCCGGAGCTTCTCGTTCTCCGCCCGGTACCGCTCGGCCTTGGCCTGGCTGGCCAGCAGCAGCCCCACCGCCTGGGAGAACATTCCCCGGGAAAAGGGCCGCCCCAGCGTCAACACCCCATAGGGGGATACCCGGGCGTTTACCTCCTCCCACTGGTCGCTTTTCACCGCCAGCAGCACCCCGGGGCCCTCCTCGGCGGCGTCCATGGCCAGCTGGTGGCCGAATTCATCGGGCAGGGGCGCGCTGACCACCACAGCGTCCCACGCCCCAGCGAGCAGCAGCCGCCTGGCCTCGCCGCCGCTGGCCGCGAAAGCCACCTCCCGGAAGCCCTCCTCCCCCAGGAGGCGCTCCCACTGGGCCCGGTTTTTCTCCCCGGGAAGGGCCACCAGCACCCGGCGGTCCGGGGCCGCGCCCTTAGCGCCCGGTGTAAGCACGGAGAATCTCCCTGGGCAGCAGCCCCTGCAGGAAGGCGCTCTCCTTGCACCGGGCCTTGGCCTCCCCCAGGGAGGCTGCCAAAGGCTGGCCGGTTTCCAGCCCGGCGGGGGAGAGGCCCCGCTGTACCCCGTCCACCCCGGCGTAAATCAGCAGGGAGAAGGCCAGGTAGGGGTTGGCGGCGCCGTCGGCGGCGGAGAGCTCCAGGCGGCCGTCGGCTTTGCGGCGCAGCAAGGCGCCCCGGCCCGTGTCCGCCCAGGAGACAGAGGCCGGCGCCCCAAAGGTGCCCAGCCGCTCGTAGGATTCCTCCCGGGGATTGAAGAACACCTGCATCTCCTGGAAGCGCTCCAGCACCCCAGCCAAAAAGGCGTCGGCGCAGCTTTCGCCCTGTTGGGTGGGCCGCATGGCAATGCGGAAGCCGTTGCCCGCCTGGTCCGGGATGGGCTTGGGGGAGAAGGCGGCCCACAGCCCGTTGCGGACGGCCATCATCTTCACCACCGAGCGGAAGGTGATGACGTTGTCCGCGCACTCCAAGGCCGGGCCGGGGGCAAAGTCAATGCGGTTCTGCCCCGGCCCGCTGATGTGCTGGGAGTACTGGGGCTCAATGCCCATGGCCTCCAAGGTCAGGCAGATGTCCCGGCGCACGTCCTCGCCCCGGTCCTCGGGGGCCTCGTCCAGAAAGCCCGCGCTGTCAAAGGGGATGTCCGCGGGCTCCCCCTCCTCGTCGGTGCGGAACAAGTAGAAATCGTTTTCCGCGCCAAAGTTCACCTTTACGCCCCGCTCCTTGGCGTAGGCCACCGCGTCCCGCAGGATTTTCCGGCCGTCCTGGGCAAACTCCTGGCCCGCTTCGTCCTTGATGTGGCAGTAAAACCGGGCCACCCGCCCGTGGGAGGGCCGCCAGGGCAGCAGGGAGATGGTGTCCGTGTCAGGGAAGAGGAACAGCTCGCTGTCCCCCGGCTTGTAAAAGCCCTCAATGCGGGAGGCGTCCACCGCGATGCCCTGGGCAAAGGCCCGGGGCAGCACCGAGGGCAGCACCGAAATAATCTTCTGGCTGCCGAACACATCGCAAAAGGAGAACTTGATAAACTTCACGTCGTTGTCGTTGATAAACTCTTGTATGTCCGCTTCCGAGTAGCGCACACCACCGCCGCCTTTCCTGTGGGTTTCTTTCTTATAGTATACACTGGTTTCGCCGGCCTTGCAAAGCACGGCTCACTCCCCGGCGTGGCGCACCCCTAAGACGCGCAGCTCCGCCTCGGTCAGGCCCACGCCCCGCAGCATCAGCCGGTTGCCCCGGGCCGCCTCGATGGAGTTGATGCCCATGCCGCCCATCATCTCCTTGATTTCGTGGGTCCAGGCGTTCACCAGGTTCACCAGGCGTTGGGTGCCGGCTTCCGGGTCCAGACGCTCCACCAAATCGGGCCGCTGGGTGGCGATGCCCCAGTTGCACTTGCCGCTGTGGCAGCTGCGGCACAGGTGGCAGCCCAAAGCCAGCAGCGCCGCCGTGCCGATGTACACCGCGTCCGCCCCCAGCAGGATGGCCTTCAGGGCGTCGGCGCTGGAGCGGATGGAGCCGCCCACCACCAAAGACACGTTCTCCCGGATGCCCTCCTCCCGCAGCCGCTGGTCCACCGCGGCCAGGGCCAGCTCAATGGGGATGCCCACGTTGTCCCGGATGCGGGTGGGCGCCGCGCCGGTGCCGCCCCGGAAGCCGTCAATGGCGATGATGTCCGCGCCGCTGCGGGCAATGCCGCTGGCGATGGCCGCCACGTTGTGCACCGCGGCCACCTTTACCAGCACCGGCTTCTCATAGCGGGTGGCCTCTTTCAAGGAGAATACCAGCTGGCGCAAATCCTCAATGGAGTAGATGTCGTGGTGGGGGGCGGGGGAGATGGCATCGGTGCCCTGGGGAATCATCCGGGTGCGGGACACGTCCCCCACGATTTTGGCCCCAGGCAGGTGGCCGCCAATGCCGGGCTTGGCCCCCTGGCCCATCTTGATTTCAATGGCCGCCCCGGCGCTGAGATAGTCCTTGTGCACCCCAAACCGCCCCGAGGCCACCTGCACAATGGTGTGTTCCCCGTATTGGTAGAAGTCCTGGTGCAGGCCGCCCTCGCCGGTGTTGTAGTAGATGCCCAGCTGTTCCGCGGCCCGGGCCAGGCAGGCGTGGGCGTTGTAGCTGATGGAGCCGTAGCTCATGGCGGAAAACAGGATGGGGGTGGAGAGCTCCAGCTGGGGCGGCAGGTCGGGGACGATGTTCCCCGCGCTATCCCGGCGGATGTGGGTGGGCTTGCGGCCCAAAAAGGTCTTGGTTTCCATGGGCTCCCGCAGGGGGTCGATGGAGGGGTTCGTCACCTGGGAGGCGTTTATCAAGAGCTTATCCCAGTAGACGGGGTACGCCTGGGGGTTGCCCATGGAGGAGAGCAGCACGCCGCCGCTTTCCGCCTGGCGGTACACCTCTTGGATGGCCTGGCCAGACCAGTTGCCGTTCTCCCGGAAGGTGTGGTCCGTCTTGACGATTTTCAGCGCCCGGGTGGGGCACAGGGCCACGCACCGGTGGCAGTTGACGCACTGGCTCTCGTCGGCCACCATCTTTTTCAAAGCGGCGTCGTACCGGTGCACCCCGTTGGCGCACTGGCGCTCGCACACCCGGCAGTTGGTGCACCGGTCCAGGTTGCGCACCACCTCATAGGGGGGATAAATCATGTTCAGCGCCATGCCCTCACCTCCTTTCCTCGGGCAGCGCGCCCTGGTTGACACGGTAGACCACCGGCTCCCCGCCCCGGGGGTAGTACAGGGTGTCCAGCTCCGGCTCTATGGCCCGAATGGCGCTCTCCTCGCTGGCGATGTATACGGTGTCGCCCCGCTCGCCCACCACCATGCTGCGCAGCTTCAATCTGTCGTTTAAAGCCAATATGCCCCCGGTAAAGCCCACCAAAATGGAGAAGGGCCCGGTGATAAGCATCCCGCCAAAGGCCGCCCGCAGGTACGTCATGCGGGCCTTTTCCTTTTCCTCCATGCGGCCGATGGTGCTCCAGAAGGGCGCCGCGATAACGCTGGCCGCCTCCTCGTAGGAGAGCCCCCGCCGCCGCACCAGGAAGTCGATGATATAGGTGATGACTTCCGTGTCCGTCAGCAGGTTGCACTGGTAGCCGTACATCTCAATGGCCCGGCGGTTGGCGTCGTAGGAGGAGATTTCCCCATTGTGCACCACGCTGCGGTCTAGCAGGGCAAAGGGATGGGCCCCGCCCCACCAGCCCGGGGTGTTGGTGGGATAGCGCCCGTGGGCCGTCCAGCAGTAGCCCTTGTAGTCCTCCAGGCGGTAAAATTCCCCCACGTCCTCGGGGTAGCCCACCGCCTTGAACACGCCCATGTCCTTGCCGGAGGAGAAGATGTACGCCCCGTCAATCTGGGAGTTCACCCGGATGACGCACCGGGACACAAAGGTGTCCTCGTCCAGCTGGCTTTCGGACAGCTTGGTGTGCAGGGGCTCCACAAAGTACCGCCAAATCAAGGGCTCATCCTTGATTTTTGGCGTCTTGCGGGTGGGGATTTTCGAGAGGTTCACCACGTCGAAGTGCTCGTTGATGAATGCCTCGCACACATCCTTAGCCTGCTTCCCCTGGTAAAACACGTGGAGGGCGTAGAGGTTCTTGTACTCCGGGTAGATGCCATAGGCCGCAAAGCCGCCGCCCAGGCCGTTGGAGCGGTCGTGCATCAGGGCGATGGAGCGGATGATGTCCTCGCCGCTGCGGCGCTGGCCGCTTTTGGAAAAGATGGAGGATACCGCGCACCCCGCGGGGATGCGGGCGCCGTCCAAGCCTTCTCGCAGCATGTTCCTAACCTGCCTTTCTCTGCCGGGCGTTCCCCTCCTGGGCCCCGGCCTGCATTTTCCCATGCAATCCCCCTCCCTGGAAAATGCAGAGCGCCGCTTGCCGCCCTGCATCTCCCAGAAAAAAGGGGGAATGAAAAAAACGCCCGGGCGCCACAGGATACACAAATCCCATGGGCCCAGACGCCTTTGTCTGTATGGAGAATTATAATACGAACCTGTGGCTTTGTCAACGGGGTTTTGCAATTTACCGTGATAAAACTTTCAAAACGGGCCTGTGTCCTGTTGGTGCCAGCCCCCTTTTCAAAACCGGGCGGTTCGTGGTATGATAGGGGAAATCACTTTGCAAAGGAGGGGCAGCTGTGCTTCACACCATCCTGTGGGACTGGAACGGCACGCTCTTAGACGACGTGGAGGTGGCCCTGGCCGCCATGAACGAGATGCTCGCCCGCCGAGGCCTGTCCCTTCTGCAGGGCCGGGAGCCCTACCGGGACATCTTCACCTTCCCCGTGCGGGTGTACTACACCGCCGCCGGGCTGGACTTGTCCGCCGAGCCCTTCGAATCCCTGGCCGTGGAGTGGACCGGCCTCTACCACCGCTTTTACCCCCGCTGCGGCCTGTTCCCCGCGGCACGGGAGGTGCTTCAGGCGGTGGGGGAGATGGGCCTGGAGCAGGCCATCGTCTCCGCCTCCCACCAGCAGGCGCTGGACAGCCAGGTGGAGGAGCAGGGCCTGGGCGGATTTTTCCAGGCCCGGCTGGGCATCTCGGACATCTACGCCGGAAGCAAAGCGGGCCTGGCCCAGCGCTATCTGAAAAGCCAGGGTGTCCCGCCGGAGCAGGCCCTATTTGTAGGGGACACCCTCCACGACTGGGAGGTGGCCCAGGAGGCCGGCTGCCCCTGCGTGCTGCTGGCCCAGGGCCACCAAAGCCGCGCCCGCCTGGAAACCGCCGGCGTCCCCGTGCTGGAGAGCCTCGCCCAGGTGCCGGCGTTTTTGCGAGGCCTGCAAGCTTAACCCCCGCCGGAAACAAAAAGGACGCGCCGCCCCAAAAGCCGCGCGTCCCGTATCAGCCAACGGGCTGCCGCGTGTTGCGGCGGCTCTTTTTTATGCCCGCTCTAAGACGTAATAGCTGGGCTCCTTGCCCCCGAAGACGTAGTTGCCCATTTTCCACTCCATAAAGAGGTATTCCTTCCCCTCTACATCTCGAAGCTGGTAGGAGGGGGCGGTGTGCCTTTTTTGGAGCAGCAGGGTGCCCTTGGTCCAGCGGTCGTGCCAAGGCTCCTCGTTCCAATACTGCTGAATGAGGACGCCGTGGGGGCGGAACTCCACGGTTTCTAGCCAAAGCTTTACCGCGCTGTCTGGCCCGGTAAAATCCTCTGGGCGTTCCACAAAGCCCACGGTTTTCCACAGGCCCACCACATCCGGGTCTGGCACAAAGGGCAAATCGATGTTGTCCCGCCGTCCCAAGGATTCCAAAGCGTATTCCGTGTTGTCCACCTGCTCGAACACGGCGATGTGGCCTTCCTCCGGAAGGGTGACCAGCAAATACTGCCGCCCTTCCCGGGAGACAACCTGGTAACTGCGCTCCAAAATAGGCGCATCCCCGCCGTAGTGGAGCAGCAGGGTGCCCTTGGTCCAGCCCTCGAAAATCAGTAGGAGACACCCTGGGGCAGGAAGTAGATTTCCTCTGCCAGTTCCCCCTTCTGGGAGGCATTCAGCTTTTCCAGGGAAAATTCCTCCCCAGCCTCCAGGCTCCCCACGCTTTTCCACTTGCCAATGACCGCCGGGTCGTTTACAAACTCCATGCCGTTGGCGATGCGATGACTTCCTTCCATTGCGCCATCTCCTTTCTGTGACGAATGTTTTTATATTATAGCATGCTTGGTGTCCCATTTACAAGGGAAAATACTTTGATAAATATCAAATCAAATCTTGACAAACCCCCGCCGAGCTGGTATGCTTAATCCAGTTCGATACATGCAAAAATAAATCTTGCGAAGGAAGGCGAACACGTTGAAAAAGGAGATTTGGCTCAACTATTTAGAAAGCCAGGTGGAGCGCTGCCGCCAGGAGGGGGAGGCCCTCTCCCAGGACTGCCGGGAGGATGAGGCCCGCCGGGCGAAAATCCAGGGGAATATCTTCCAGATTTGCGCCACGGTGTACCAGGCCCTGGAAGCCCACCTGCCGCCCCAGGAGCTGGAGGCCGCCTACCGCCGGAAGCTGGAAGCTTTGCCGGAGAATTGGCGGGCCGCCCGGGATATGGCCCAAGCCCACGGGGATATGGCCCGGGCCGCCGTGGAGGAGTGGAAGCTGGAGGCCTGGCAGCAGGCCTGGGACCAGCTGGGAAAGGAGGCGTAACCCATGACAGAGGAACAGGCGTTAAAACTATTTAAAGGCTTGGCGGACCGCTCCCGGCTGCAAATCCTCAAATCCCTGCTGGAGGAGGATATGTACGTGGAGCGCCTGGCTCAGCGGCTGGAGCTCACCCCGGCCACGGTGTCTTTCCATTTAAAAAAGCTGATGGACGCCGGGGCAGTTTCCTCCCGCCGGGAGCAGTACTACACCATGTACTCTATCAATAAAGAGGTGTTCCAGTGCCGCATTTTGGACATCCTGGGGGAGAAGTCCTCCGACGCCCAGCGCCAGCAGGAGCGGGAGGCCCGCTACCGCCAGCGGGTGCTGGACAGCTTTTTTGAGTACGGCCGCCTTAAGGCCATCCCCGCCCAGCGGAAGAAGGAGCGCATCTGCCTGGAGGAAATCGCCAAGGAGCTGGAACTGGGCTGCCCCTATCCCGAGCGGGAGCTCAACCAGGTGCTGCTGCGCTTCCACCAGGACTACTGCACCCTGCGCCGGGACATGATTAGCGAGGGCATCCTCCGCCGGGAGGAGGGCCTTTACACCCGCCTTGTCTAGGGCGGGAAGGGGCCTTTGGAAAAATGAGAGAAACAGGGCTTGACAATCCAGCCTTAGGAAAGTATAATTATTTCTGTTGTACTGGTAATGCCTACGACGAAACAACCCCTGCCTTGTGGCGGATGGGAGGGATATACAAATGGCTGAGATCCGGCTCAAGGAAAACGAATCTCTGGACAGCGCGCTCCGTCGCTTTAAAAAGCAGTGTGCCAGAGCGGGCGTCATCCAAGAGGTCCGTAAGAGAGAGGCTTACGAAAAGCCCTCTGTCAAGCGTAAGAAGAAGTCAGAAGCAGCTCGCAAGCGCAAGTACAAATAAGCTGCTCACATTTTCCTTCGAAAGCGGGCAGTTTCTGCCCGCTTTTTTGTGTTCTAAAACTGTATGAGGAGAGGCCCAGATGCACATTTTTCAGCCCACCGCTGTGCGGGAGCGCGTTACAGAGATTACCCCCCAGTTCCTACAGAGCCTCGGGGTGCGCGCCCTGCTCTTAGATGTGGACAACACGCTGGCCACCTACACCTCCCACGCCCCTTCCCCGGGGGCCCTGGAGTGGGTGAAGGCCATGGGAGAAGCCGGTTTCCGGATGATTATCATCTCCAAC
>ENA-UOIW01001383-UOIW01001383.1-human-gut-metagenome-genome-assembly--contig:-P58-NODE-1383-length-14440-cov-3.990546_pt1 | contig 14440 bp, 13 predicted proteins | sample MGYA00242334_ERZ723881 | MGnify/ENA metagenome assembly ERZ723881
AAGGGCGATCACGCGCTGTGCCGGCGCATCCAAAACGATTTCGCGGCCGGTCATGTCCGTGATGCTTTGCGCGCTCGCGCAGCCGACAAGCGCAAGCGTCAAGGCGGTAAACAGGGTCAGAATTCTCTGGGTCATGGTTGGCATCCCCCTTGCTGATTTTGGGCAAACGAACCGCAGGGGAAACGCAAAAAGCGCCTTCCGGTTTGGAGGGCGCGCCAAAAAAGCCTAGCGAAAGCAGGCCTTTGATAGCATGTCCCATCCCCGGGGAGTACGGTGTAAACAGGTCTCCCGACTTGGCCTCATCCTACTCAAGCGCCTTCCCGCATAGGCAGTGGCTCGATCCGACCGGGAGGGCTTTCGCCCGCGGCCTTTCGTGGCTCTTTCGTCCGCTTCACGGTTACCGGGATAGTTCGGAAGTCTCATCCGATTCCCATGACGGGGCGACGCCCCGCCGCGTGTTTCCACGCAGATACACCGGCTATTCATTTGCCGCGTCTATTATAGCCGTTGCTGTGTCATGCGTCAATGCGCTCATGCGCCCAAAGCGCGGAAAAGCGCGAGCACTTCGCTCGCTTTTGGCGGCACCTCCAGCGAAAAATCCGCCTCGGAGATGTCCTCCAGCCGGTGCGCGTCGCTGGAGTGCAACACGAACCGCCCTTGCGTGGCATGCGCCGGGCAAGGCGCCCCGCGATACACCTCCGCCACCGGAAAGACAGGCAGCGGCGGCATGAAGCCCAAGGCTCCCAGCATACCGTTGGAGCCCCGGTTGATGTGCGCCGGCACCGAGACGCCGCCATGGGCGGCCACAAGCGCGCGCACAGCGTCCACGGTCAAATCCGTTGCGCCGATGAGCAGCTTGTCCAGCGTGCCGCAGGGCTCGTCGTCGAGATTGACGAGAATTTGATTGCCAAACAAAGCCGGACGGTTGCGCACGCCGGCCAAATGCGCATACACTTCTTCACCGGCGGCCAGCGCCGCCGGGAAATAGCCCAAAATATGAACCTCCTCCCGGCTGGTGATCTCCATGCCGGGAATGACGGACACGCCATATTCCTCGCCAGCCGCCATCGCAGCGGGCGCGTTTTTGGCGGTGTTATGGTCGGTGATGGCCACCACCCGCAATCCCTTCACCCGCGCCATCCCCACCAGGTTCCAGGGCGTCATGTCGTCCTGGGCGCAGGGCGAGAGACAAGAGTGAATGTGCAGGTCGACAAAGGCGCTCATTTCATTGCGCCGGGGGCAGAACCCCCGCCCGGCCCATGAGCGTGCAAACCTCATAAGCGGTTTTAGCCGTTGTGAGCACGGGCAGGCCTTCGTCCGTAGCCTTGTCCATGGAAGCCGCCTCCGGCTCCACACCCTCCACCAGAATCACGCAGGCCATTTCCATGAGCACAGCCACGGCGATGACGTTCACATGGGTCTGCACCGTGCTCCAGGCCATGCCCTGCTTGCCGTGCGAAAGCACCCAGCTGAGCAGATCGCACGCGTAGCCGCAGGTGATTTCCGCGCTTTCGTCCGTTCCTTCGGTAAGGTTTTTGGCGTCCAGCAGGGTCATCAATTCTCGAACCGTCATCAGGCATTCCCCTATTCTCTCGTTGTTTTGGCCAGCTCCACCATCTGCTGCGCCATGACTTTGAGCTGTTCCTTGAGCACGTGAATGCAATCCATGCGGTTGCAGTACCCGCGCACGATGTCTTCGGCAAAGGTGCGGCAGGTTGGGCTGCCGCAGCTCCCGCAGTCATACCCGGGCAAGCTTCGCACAATTTCCTCCAGCTGCTCCATCTTGCGCATGGCCTCCACAATATCGTCGTCCAGGCGCATGGCGCTGTTGGCGGAAATGTTTCGGTTGAAGGTGAGCGGATAGGTCGTCAGATAGGCCGTTTTTACCTTTTCATCCGGGTGGGCAATATCGCACCCGCTCATCAGCGCGTGTACGGCGTTGCGCGCGACATAGCTGTTTTCAAACGTCAGCGGCCCGCCCACGCATCCGCCTGTGCAGGCGGCGCCTTCAAAGAAGACCAGGTCGTTGAGCTTGTCGTTTTCGATTTCCTCCAGCACGCGGATGACGTTTTCGATGCCGTCCACGGCCATGCTGTGCTCCGGACACACGGCCATGGCCTCGCCGCCGCTGCCGGCCCAGCCCACACCGTAGGAACTTGCGCGGGCAATATGGGTGTTGACGGGCACGTTTTTGAGCTGGGCGGCGATGAGTCCGTAAAGCTCCAGCATCGAAATGGCGCCGTCCAAGGCGGAGGTTTCGTGGCCGATGGGGTTGCGGATGGCCGTCATCTTGGCCGCGCAGGGCGTGATAAAGAAGCAGCCGACCTCCTCGGGCTTAACGTCGTGCGCCTTGCAAAACTCCCGGCGCGCAACCATCGCGGCGACTTCCATAGGCTGGCGCACGTCGATGATATGCGGGATCAACTCGGGAAAACGCACGCGAATGAGGCGCACGATCACCGGGCAAGCCGAAGAAATGACGGGATGTTGATCCGGGCGGATGTTGCGCATGCGTTCACGGATGGCGCGGGTTACGATGTCCGCGCCTTCGGCGACCTCGAATACCTCGTCAAACCCGATGCGCTTGAGGCCTTCCAGCACCTGCGAAGGGCTGACGAGGTGCTTGAACTGCCCGTAGAGAGACGGCGCGGGCAGCGCGATTTTGTAGCGAAAGCGGCGGATGCTTTCCAATGGATCCGTCTGGGCGTACTTGGCGTGATAACCGCATACGCGGATGCACTCGCCGCAGTCGATGCAGCGTTCGTCAATGATGTGCGCCCGCCCGCCGCGCACGCGGATGGCCTCCGTGGGACAGCGCTTGAGGCAGTTGGTGCAGCCCTTGCATTTGTCTTTGTCCAATCTCACGGAATGAAAGCGTTGTTCACTCATGGCGGTATCCTCCGAAGCGGCCCTTGCTCATTTGAGGTGGAATTCCATTTCGATGCGCGTACCCTTGCCCAGTTCGCTGGCGATGTCGAAGCCGTCGGCGTTGCGCTTCATGTTGGGAAGGCCCATGCCGGCGCCAAAGCCCAGATCTCGGGCTTCCTCGCTGGCGGTGGAATAGCCTTCCTGCATGGCCTTTGAAATGTCCGCGATGCCGGGGCCTACGTCCTGGGAAACCAGGACGATTTTTTCCGGGCTCATCTCCAGGGTCAGGGTGCCGCCCAAGCTGTGGATGATCAGGTTAAGCTCCGCCTCGTAGCTAGCCACGGCGATGCGGCGCAGAATGCCGCTGTCTACGCCGATTTGCTTAAGCTTGCGCTTAATGCTGGCGGATGCGTCGCCCGCGGTTTGAAACGCGCCTGAGCGCACGTCGTAGGCGTTAGTCAGTACGTTTGGCTGCATATGTACCCTTCTTTCCCTACGCGCCCACGCGCTCGTTGGCGCCGCGGATGCCCGCCTCGTACATGAGGCCGCAGGTGGTGTAGGTGGTATGAGGCGTGGCCAGCACCACGATGCCCAGCTCCCGCGCTTCGTCCAGGATGGCCTCGCCGGGAATCTTTCCGCGGGCGAACACCACGCAATGGATGTCCAGCATTTCCGCCGTGCGCATTACATGCACGTTGGTTAGGCCCGTAATGAGCACGGTTTTGTCCTTTACAAAGGCCAACACGTCGCTCATCAGGTCGCTGCCGCAGGCAGAGTTGACGTCCTGGTCCAGGTTTTCCTCGCCGCACAGCACCGTCGCGTCGATTACCGGCAGCAGATCCCGAATCTTCATGTGTCGATCATCCTTCCTCTGTCGTGCTCAAACCGTCGTATACAGCTTGTATCAGCTCCAGCGTTCTCAGCGTTTGCCGCTTGAGCCGCGTGCTCATCTCCACGGCGCTGTCGTTCCTGGAAACCGTGTCTAAAAACGCCGCGTAATCGGAAAAACAGGCCATTAACCCCTCTACGCTCGCATGCCTGGGTTCAGCGAAGCGCTGCTTTAGCCGCAGGGATACGGTATCCGCCTCCTGGCCGAGGGCTTGAACGCCGGCCAGCGCCTCTTCCACGCTCAGTTCCTGGCGGTCGATGGAAACGCTGAGGCTTTGCAAGCCGCTTGCCAGCGCGTTGGCTTGCGCAAAGGCAGCTTCCCAAATGTCCAGCTGGCCGCGCATGCCGCTCATGCGCACCCGTATGGAGGGCAGGTCAATCTGAAACAGATAGGAATCCACGGTGTGCTCCTGGGCAAGCTGCGTGCGCACATACTGGGCATCGTCGCGGGTAGGATAGACCGCCGCCAACGTGCGATAACGGCCGTCATACCACACATATCCCGCCGCGCCGCGCATGGCATACTGCTGCGCAAGCTCTTGGGCCGCGTTTTCATTCTCGAACGCGCCAAGCTGCAAGGCGTACCAGGTGCTTCCCGGAAGGGTGATCTCGCGTTCCTCTAAGGTCTCGTCAAAAACCTCGGCGGTTGGCACGGGGGTTTGCGTAGGAGAAAGCGCAATGGTCACGCCGTCGCCGTCGCCGCGCCACACCAGGCCCGACAGCACAATCACCGCCGATAAAAACAGCATCAGGTAGCTCAGCCATTTGCCGGCCGGCCGATTGGCTGGATAAACGCGCCGGTTGCCTTCCATCCGCTCCATCCCCCTCACGCTCTAATCGCAAAACGGTATGCAAGCCCCTTTGACGATATGATGAGGTTGCGCTTGCGCATGCGTTCTGGTAAGATGGTTTCGGGTTCATTATACGTGACGGAGGACGATTATGCAATATCATCTGGATACGATTCCCGTGTGGGAAGCCATGGAAGCGGATACGGACTGCCCGCTTTGCGCGCTTTATGAAAAGTGCGAGCGCTCAGAGGTCGAGCGCAGCCTCGGCGGAAGCGTCATGGAGCCGGACGAACGCATCCGCGTTAACGAAACGGGCATGTGCGCCCGCCATCATCAGCAGCTTTACGCCCAACAAAACCGCCTGGGTCACGCGCTGCTGGCGGATTCGCACACCAAGGAGCTTCTCAAAAAGCTCAACGCAATGGAACCGGGCAAAGGGAAGCGCGGTTTTCTCAGCCGGGGCGAGGATGTGCGGCCCTTGGCTGAAAGGCTGGAAAAGCTGGCGAGCGAGTGCGTGATCTGTCAGAACATCGACGCGCACATGAAGCGCTATTTCTATACCTTTGTCCACCTTTGGAAAACCGACACGAGTTTTCGCCAGCGCTGGGAAGCATCGCGCGGCGTGTGCATTCCCCATGCCTGCGCGCTGATCCGCTTCGCGCAGGACGCGTTAAGCGGCCCAAAGCGCACGGCGTTTTGCCAAAGCGTGCTGGAGCGGCTCAGCCTTAGCTTGGCCCAGGATGAGAAAGATTTGGAGTGGTTTACCCTCAAGTTCGACTATCGTAACCAGGATAAGCCCTGGGGCAACAGTCGCAACGCGCTGGAGCGAACCGTCAACCGTCTGCGCGGTCGGTGCCTCAAGGACGGACGGGAGGCTTAGGCCTGATCCAGCTAGAGGTAGTACTGTTCAAGCGTGACGACAGCCTCGTCGAAAATCTCCAGCGAGAAGGCGTCCGGGTAGCCGTATTTATAGACCACGCGGCGGATGCCGGTGTTGACGATCATCTTCGCGCAGACCGAGCACGGCTGATGGGTGCAGTACAGCGTGGCGCCGTCGATGCAGATGCCCAGCTTGGCCGCCTGCAGGATGGCGTTTTGCTCGGCGTGAATGGCATAGCATACCTCCGCGCGCGTGCCGGAGGCAATGCCCATTTTGCGCCGAAGGCATTCGCCGCGCTCGCGGCAGGTTTTCAGGCCCGCAGGCGCGCCGTTGTAGCCGGTGGTCATGATGCGCTTGTCCTTGACGATCACCGCACCGATGCTGCGGCCTTCCACATAGCAGCTGGACCATTCCGAAATCAGGCGCGCCATTTTCATAAAACGTTTGTCCCATTTGTCCCACTCTTTCATGACATTCCCTCCCCGCTTTAGGGCATTATACTCCCTTTCGCTTTTTTTGGCAATCCAAGGTCATGCGCCGCGTCCGCGCCTCATACCCTCCCCTTGGAGGCGAGGCTATGAAGGCGGAGGGAGCCAAAAAGCAAACGGCGTTCCTCACGGGCGTGAACGCGGCTGTGCGCGCGATGGGTCTGCTGATGCGTGTGATGCTTTCGCGGCTGTTGGGACCGGAAATCATGGGCATCACGGAGCTTGCGCAAAGCGTGCATATGCTGGCCATTACGCCTCTGACCTCCGGGCTGCCCCTGGCCATTAGCCGCATGACCGCCAAAGCCGGCTTGTCCAACAAGCGAAAACCGCTCCTGGCCGGGCTGATGCTGGTACGCTCGGCCTCCGTCGTGCTGATTCCGGCGCTTTTGGTGTTTTCGCCGCTGCTTGCCCGGATGATGGGCGATGTGCGGGTGCTGCCGTCCTTGTGGTTTACCGCGCCCTGCGTGCTCATCCTGGGGTACTCCGCGGCGTTTAACGGGTATTGCTACGGCATGGAGCTCAGCCGGGTTCCGGCATTGAGCGAGCTTATCGAGCAGGCTCTGCGCGTGACGCTTGCGCTGCTGCTGATTTTTGCGCTGCGCCGTCTGACCGCGCCTTGGCTGGCGGCCGTGCCGGTGGCCGCGACGATGCTGGCGGAATTGGCCGGGCTTTGGTACGTGCTCAGGCGGGTCGGATTTTCGGCCTTTGACGCCGAAAACGCTCGCGCCTGGCGAAAGCCCGTGCTGCGCCTGGCGCTGCCTACCACGTTCACGCGCGTCATTCAAACCCTGATGCGCTCGGTCACGGCCATATTGATACCGCTTCGCCTGCAAGCCAGCGGCTTACAAGCTTCTGAGGCCACGGCGCGCCTGGGCATGCTTAACGGCATGGTCATGCCTTTTTTGATGTTGCCTTGCGTGTTTACGTCCGCGCTTTCCATGGTGTCCATGCCGCGCATCGCCAAGGCGGAGGACAACCGGCGAGAGCTGCGGCGGCTTTTGCTGTTGTGCGCCGCGGCGTGCGTGCCGGTCGGCGTGTTGAGCGCCATGGCGATCTATCTGCTGGCTCCCTTGCTTTCCAACAGCATTTACCGGCTTGCGGAATTGGGCGATCTGTTTCGTTCAAGCGCGCCCATGGCGGCGCTGTTTTCGGTGGGGCATCTCAGCGGCGGCATCATCGCCGCTTTAGGCGAACAAAAGCGTTCCATGTACGGAACGCTCGCGGTTTCTATGCTGACGCTGGTGTTGACCTATTTTTTGGCTGGAGACGCGCGATGGCGGCTCAACGGGGTCATTGCGGCACAGGCGGTCGGTCAGGCGGGCATGATTGCGTGGAACGCCTGTGTGTTCCTTCGTTGGCGGCGTCACAGACGGTGATAGATGCGCAAAATCTCTTGCGTTTCGGAACCGTCTTCCTCGTAGGCCACCAATGGGGGCAGCCATAAAAGCCCCGGCTTGGCGTTTTTCATTGCTTCCAAAAGCAGCAGATAGGGCGGGCGGCTGACCTTGGCGCAAACCATGCGCGCCCGCTTGGGTTCCAGACGGCTTTCGCGCAGCGCGTCGCACAGCTCCAGCATCCTTGCGGCTGGAAAGACCATGGACAGACGCCCGTGGGTGCGAAGTACCGCCGCGCATGCTTTCGAGGCTTCCCGGATGGTGAGGGAAGCCTCGTGGCGCGACAGGTTAACGCCGTCGCGGTCGCTGGGCAGCGTGCCGCCCCGTTTTCCATAAGGCGGATTGCACACGGCGGCGTCCATGCTTTCACGTCCGATGATTTCATAAGCCATGCGCATATCGGCCTGGCGAACGCAAATGCGGTCTTCCAGGCCGTTTAAGCGCACGGAGCGGGCAGCCATGTCCGCCATGTCCGCCTGAAGCTCCACCGCCTCAAAGGAGGCCGTTGGTTCCTGTTGGCTCAGCAGAAGCGACAAAATCCCTGTGCCGGTACCCATATCCGCCACACGGTCATGGGGACGAAGCCGTGTAAAGGAGGCCAGCAGCACGGCGTCCATGCCAAATCGGAAAGCGCATGGATTCTGGATGATGCGCAGGCCGTTGAGCTGCAGGTCGTCCACGCGCTCATGGGGCTTGATGAAGCTCATGGCAAGAACTCCAAATCGTCGGTTGGGCAATAACCCTGGGTACCGTCATACTCTACGAAGCACCAGAGTTTGCCCTTGAGCAGCACCGTGACTTCTCCTCCCGCGGGCGCCCGAAGGATGGGTTCGCCTTCAGCCAGGCATTGCGGCCATAGCAGCGCGTCGCCTTGGCCGGCCGGCGATAGGATGGCGCTGGTGGGCGTGTCAGGCGTTGCAAGGGTGCTGTCCATCGTCACGCCGTTTTGCGTCACCAGATAACTTTGCGGTTCGGCGGACGGCGAAGGCGTCGTCGGGCTTTGCGTGGGAAGCTCCGTCGCCTCTTGCGGAGATGGGCTTGGGGACGGTTCGCTTGTTTGGTCGGTTGCCGAAGGCTCGGCGCTTTCCGTGGAAGAGGACGGCTGCGGGGATGGGCTTGGCGTTGCGGAAGGATCGGTCAGGGAGACGAACTCGTCAGACACATAGCCGGTAGTTCCCTGGTACATCACCAGGCACCAACTGCCGCTGCGCTCAAGAAGCTGCATGGCGGCCAGGCGCGGAATGGTGCCAATGACGTTGCCGCCGGGCGCGTCGCGCAGGTTCAGGGAGCCTGAAGGCGTCACAACCCAAACCGTCGTGCTTTCCTGCGGCGCAGGCATTGCGCTAGGCTCCGGCGACGACGGCGGTGTGGGCGTTCCCGGATCCACCGGCGCGTACCACAGGTAGCTGTCCATAACATATCCGGAGTACGCGCCGTAGGTTACGCTGCTCCACGATTCTCCCCGAAGGGTGACGCTCACGGTCGCGCCGCGAGGAATGGTGGTAAGAACGGCCGCGGCGGTTGACGGCTCCGCCCGCAGGTTGAGCGATCCGGAAGACGTGTTAACATACGCGACAAGCGCCGTCGGCGTTGCGTCGGGAGCCGCCGTCGTAGCGTCGGGAACCGTCGGCTCCGGGCTCTGGGTAGGCTGCGCTGTGGCGGACGCGGTGCCGTGGAAGGGCAGGTACTGCGGCCTCACATAGCCGGACATTCCGCCATAGCGAACGACGCACCACGTATCGCCGCGCTCCTGCACGTCGATCACCGCGCCCTGGGGAATGCGGGTCATCACGCCGTCATTGAGCGAAGGGCCGCTGCGTAGGTTCAGCGAACCGGATACCGTGGTAACGGTTGCCCTCAGCGAAGCGCCATCGGACGGCGCGGATTCCTGGGTAAAGGTCAGGTATTGATTCATCACAAAGCCGGTCATGCCCGCGTAGCTTACGCGGCTCCAGGTTTCAAAACGCTCCAGAACCTCGATGGACGTTCCCCTCGGAATCAGCGTCAATACGCTGCTGCTGGTGCTTCCCTGCTGGCGCAGGTTGAGGGAGCCGGAGGCGGTGGTTACTACGGCATAAAGCTTTTGGGCATCCGGCGCGGGCGTGGCGTCCGGGCTTTGGGAAGGCTCGGACGCATCCGGGTTGGGCGAAGGGGACGGCGTTGCGTCTCCCACGTCAGGCTGGGTGGGTTGCAGGGTGAGGAACATGGTCATCACATAGCCGGATACGCCGTTGTAGTTGACGCCGCACCATTGCGATCCGTATTCGGTCACGTTGACCGTCGCGTATTGAGGAATGCGAAGCAGAATGTCGCTGCCGCTGCGCGGCAAGGCCCGCAGATTGAGCGATCCCGAAACGGTGGTCACAATGGCGGTCATCTGCACAGGCGTGTCGGTTTCGCCGCCTTGTTCGCCTTCTTCAAAGGTCAGGTAGCAGGTCATGGAGTAGCCCTGATAACCGTTGTAGCTCACGCCGCACCAGATGGAACCCGCCTGCGTGACCGTGACCAACGCGCCGCGCGGAATCGTGGTAAGAATGGGGCTGCCGGCCCGCGCTTCCGCACGCATGTTCAAAGAGCCATACTCCGTGGTCACCCGCGCGGTCAAAGGCTGTTCGCCGTCGTTTGGCGCTTCCTCGCCGTCCGGCGCATCATCCTCCTGGGGCGCGTCCCCATCCGGCGGCAGCTCCTCGTTTCCGTCCGGCACGCCTGCTTCGCCCGTGTAGGTCAGGAAGGAGGACATCATGTAGCCGGTTTCCTCTCCGTAGCGTATGAGGCTCCAGGAGCCATCGTCGGACAATACCGTCACTTGGGTGCCATGGGACAGTTTGGCCAAGACCGAAGCGCTGGTGGAAGCGTAGGCGCGCAGGTTGACCGTGCCGGTGCCGTCCGAGGTGACGACGGTCGCCACGGAAGAACCGTTGACGGTATTGCCGGGATAGGTAGCGCTGATCGTAGAAATATAGTTGGTGTTGACGTAGGCAACGGTGGCATTGTACTGCACATAAGCCCACGATCCCTCGCGGCTGAACACGGTAAGCACCGCGCCAGCGGGAGCGGTGGTCAAAACGGTGGCGCTCATGCTGCCGGCGGCGCGCAGGTTGACGAAATCGCTGGCTGTGACCGTGGCAAAGCCCAGGATGCTGGTGGCCTGGCCGTCCGAGCCGCTTGGCGTTCCGGTGTAGGAAACGGCGCTTTTGGGTACGTAACCGCGAATGTTGCCAAAGGCGATGTAGAGCCATGTGCCGTCGTCGGACAGCACTTCCACAATGGCGCCGTTTGCGGCAGAGCCCACGGTGGCTGCCGTGGTCGATTTTTCCGCGCGAATGGCCAGCGTTGCGCCGGTGCCGGTCAAGCGCACGGTACCGCGGCATGCGTCGTCGTTATCGTCCTCAATTTGCGCCGCGTCCTCCACGGTGGTCTGCGTTTCCGACGATCCGGCGCTGAGAATGGTGTTGGTAAAGCTGTGCCGCACCCGGGTGCAGCCTTCGTAATAAAAGCCCAGGATTTCGTCGTAGGTGTAGCCCAGCTTGGCCATATACATGGCGCCGCGCTGACTCATGCCCATGCCGTGGCCGTAGCGCCGCGCTTGAAGGGAGAAGGTGTCTGCGCTTTTTTGCACGCTCCATAGCTCGTTATCCATCGATTGGATGCTCATGGACAGCAAGCTTTCCAGCTCGTCAAAGATATCGCAGGTCACCGTGACGGTCGTCTGCGTGCGCACGCCGGCGGAGGTAAGGGTTTCCACGCGCATGGTGAAATCCATCTTGGTATAGAGGCGGCTGGGCGATGCGTACATGGGCGTGTGCGGCGTAACGGCCTGTAGCCGTTGCAGGGTGGTATTGGCCGTTGAGGCCGCATATCCCATGCCGCTTAGCACCGTGACGGCCTTGCTTTTCAAAAGAGACACGAGACCCGACGGGTTTTGGCTGCTGGTCAAATCCGCGTAAATGGTCTTTTTTTTCACGGTGGAGCTGGTGTTGGCATAGTCGAATGGATCGTCCTTAACTGTCATGTAGCCGTAGGATCCGCCGGTTCGGGGAATCTCCGTCTGGCCGCCGTTGCTGGCGGAATAATAGGTCGTGATGTAGGACGATCCGTACATGAGCACGATGCCCTTGGTAGCGTCCACCGCCGCGACGCAGTTGGCGTTGCCGCTGGGCGTCCCGCGGTAGACCTGGTCGCTGGTGGTGTCTTTGACATCGTAGCGGCCGGAGGCGCGGTTTTGCATCATGCGCACCGTATAGGTTCTCGCGGCGACCGCCTGGGCCTTGAGCGCCTCGATGTGCGTGGAGTTGCCCATCTCGTAGGGCAAAACGCCGTACAGGTAGTTTTCGATGTATATGTGAGCAATGGTATATAGCGTATATCCGCTGCCGCTGGCGACCGCCTCAAAGGACAGATCGCCTGGGTATGGGTTGCCACTTTCGCGCGCCTGGCTGATTTTGATGCCGTTTGTTCCGGTCGCGCTATGGCGGCGCAGGGAAAAGCTTTTGCCCATGTTGGTGGTGACGCCGTTGTAGGTGAAGGTAAGGTTGCCCGTCGAGCTGTTGAATCCAACGCTAGCCGTGGAACCATTGGTCAAAAAAGCGCCTGTGGTGCTAAGGCTGTAGTTCCCGGCAATGGTCAAATCCAGTCGAGAGGGGTTGCCCAACGAGGACAAATATACCCGCACCATGCCGTTGGTCGCGCTGGTTTGGGTGCTCAGCGGCGCGGCGGCCACTTGCACGGCGTCTACATCGCTGGCCAAGGCCGAAAAAACGCTTCCCCACAGCAGCGCAAAGGCCAGCATACTGGCAATGGCTTTGCGGCAGAAGCTCGCGGCGGTTGGCTTTGGCATGTCGTTGCGTCCTCCTTCGTCAGTTCGTAATACTTTCGTAACTATTTGCGATTGTACCACACTCTTCCCGATTTGTCTATGCCTGCGGAGTGCCAATCCCTGGCTTGGAAGAGTCGCCGGCGAACAGGCGCTGCGCCAGCTCGCATTGGGTCATCGTGCCGCGCAGACGGCCTGTTTGCTCGTCCAGCACGCATAGCACATGCATACGCCCCGGCGCGGTTCGCGTAAGCAAGCGCGTCATGGCGGCGGCATCCGGGTCTCCCGTACAGGCGCTGCACGCGACCGGGTACAGCGCTCCGGGAGGCGGCAGGGCGTCGTGGACGTTTAGCAGACGGCGCACCTGTCCGCCCAGCGTTGCCTGACTCGCGGCATAGCACAGGTACGGCCCCAAAAGAAACAGCGAAAGATTGACATGCCCATGCCAGGCTCCGTACAGGCCAAGGCCAACCATGGAAACGCTGAAAGCATAAGCCGCCAGGCGCATTACGCGGCAAAACGCCCGCTGCATTCCCAGGCGGGCGGCCAACGCCGCCAGCGCGCGCGCGCCGTCCAACGGCCACAGCGGAAGACAAGTGAGCAGGGCCAAGGACGTATGCGCGCACCAAAACGCATACCAAAACGCCGTCCGCGGCGTAAACCACAGGCACAGAAGGGACGCGGCAGCGCTGGCCGCCACACCGGACAATGCCGCCGCCGCTTGCTTCCCGGGAGACCATTTTTCCATATCCTGCGCGTCGATCATACCGCCAAACGGCGTAAGCTCGATGCTCACGCGCCGGGCCCCAAGCCCGCAAAGCGCCGCCACGTGCCCCGCCTCGTGCCACGCAAGCGCGCCCACCAGGGCCAACGCCTCGCGCGTGGGCGTAAAAAGCAGCAAGACAGCCAGCAAAACCCATCCCGCAGGATGTATGCGCACGTTCAGACGACTCATTGAGGCAGTTCCATCATCAGCCCGTCGGGATTTACGGAACGTCCGTCCAACCTCAGCTCAAAGGCCAGCGGCGCATCCGGCAGGAGCTTGGCGAAGATTTCGCCTGCGCTTACCCGGTCGCCCACTTGGACGTAGCACGTTTCCAGATTGCCGTAGAGCGACTCGCTGCTGTCGTCATGCCTCACGCGCACGATGCGCTCCTCTCCCAAACCGTGCGCGATGCTCATGACCTCGCCGTCCGCCACGGCCCGCACGTCCGAAACCACCGACGAGAATTCCACATACGGCTCCTGCTCTGTCCAGGCATGGACGGTTTGGCCGTCAATAGGCATAAAAACGGCGAGGGACTGCGTTTCGTTCCATACGGCTTGCAGTTCCTCCGGCAAAAGCGAGTTGACAAAGGTAAGCTTTCCCAGGCTTTCATCCCATTCCATGCCGGCGGTTTCCTCTAGCGCCGAAAAGACGCTTTGCACGTCCGGCGCGCCCGCATTTTTTACCGCCACCACGGTCAGCAGCAGCGCGCCCGCCACGGCAAGGTTGCGAATCAGCCGATCGATGCGCAAAAAGCGCGCGCCCCAGGATTCTCGCTTGGGAAGCTCGGTCAGTGTCGCGCGCTCGCTGAGCAGCGCGCCCGTTTCCTTGAGCTTTACGCTCCTGACTTCCGTCCGCAAAAAGCATCCCCTCCCTTGTTGACAAGGATATGCGGGGATGCAAGGATTCAGCACCGATTAGATGAGGCCATGCTCTCGCATGCGGTCGAACGCGCGCATCAAAGCCAGCTTTCCATGGGCGTAGCTTAAACCGCCTTGCAAGTAAACCTCGTAGGGCGGCCGCATGGGAGCGTCGGCGCTGAGCTCGATGGACGCGCCGCTGACGAACGTGCCGGCCGCCATGATGACCTGATGCTGATAGCCCGGCATGTCCCAAGGCTCGGGAAGGGCCATGCTATCCACGGGCGAGGCGGATTGGATGCCTTGGCAAAAACACACCAGGCGCTGCGGCGTGCCCAGCTGCAGGGCTTCAATGATGTCGGATCGCTCCTCCTGCGGCGCGGGCGTCGAAGAAAGGCCCAGCTCCTGGCATACCGCTGCGGCGAGGGTGGCGGTTTTGACGGCCTGGGCCACCGTGTGCGGCGCCAAAAACAACCCCTGGTAAAACGGCTGATAGCTGGCCGCATAGCTGCCGACTTCCCGTCCAATGCCCGGGGCCGTCAGCCGGTAGGCAATGCGCTCCACCGCCTCTGCACGCCCGACCACATAGCCGCCCGTCGGCGCAAGGCCGCCGCCGGGGTTTTTGATCAGGCTGCCTACGCACACGTCCGCGCCCCAGTCCGTAGGTTCGTCCTGGCAGACAAACTCGCCGT
>ENA-UOIW01001388-UOIW01001388.1-human-gut-metagenome-genome-assembly--contig:-P58-NODE-1388-length-14412-cov-35.289824_pt1 | contig 14412 bp, 10 predicted proteins | sample MGYA00242334_ERZ723881 | MGnify/ENA metagenome assembly ERZ723881
TGTCAGCTCCTGAAAAACGATCGCCGACCCTTCGGGGCGGGACGAAGCCGCTGTTACAGGCAAGGCTCTGCCTGCCGATCTGTTTGAGGGGGCGTATCTGGGCGGCATATGGGGGCGGTCCTTGTTGGCCTGTTGGGGGACTAGGCTGCCCGATTTGGCGAATATGGCGTAATTAGCGGGAATGTCGCAAAGCCTTTTATCCGATTTTAAAAGAATGGGTGAGGACCGCTTGGCCCTCACCCCCATCATAACTTTCTGTTCAGAATTTGTGAACGGCCCTTACGAAGCGCTCGGCGAATTTTTCTGTTCCTTTTGTGTAGCTTTTGAAGGGTGCATTGGTAAAGACCAATATATGCGCCCTCTTCGCATCTGCTTCCGTCGAATTCCAATAGTCGCGTATACGGCCGAGTTCCGGCTGGCCGTATTCCGCAAGCCGTAAATTCAGCTTTTCTATGGCCTCTTTATGCTCCTTATACGTGTAGGCCGGCTTACTTCTCCCGAAATTCCATATGGACTCCAGTTCTTTTCGCGCCGGAAGATACCAGCCCGGACCGAGGTCTTTACACCATGAAAATGCAGGCAGGTTCGACCACAATAAGTCCGTGTTTGCAATTAATTTCCGTATGGCCAGTATGTTTTTCCAGCCGTCTTCGGTATCGGTGCAGCCGCTAGCGAAGCCTTTTTCTTTCAATGGATTTTTGTTAATAAAACCCCATGCCGCTTTTCCTTCCACGAGCGACAGGAGCAGCCCGTGCCTGCCATCTTCTGAGACCCGAATGACAATGCCCCGGACACCGCCCTCATCGAACAGCTCTCCGAGCGAATAGCTGCGGGAAACGGGTGGGTAGGGATAGCTCGCGGCGACAGCCTGCGGTTTTTCATCTGCGAAAAGATCCATGGTGCCGTTTTCATAGGTGATTGAGAACACTTCGCTGCGTCTTATGGAATAGGTGACGCCCTCGGTATTCGTGAATTTCCTGTATTTGACGTCGGTATCGGTAATCTCTTTCACGATGGCTTCGATCTGCTCGGCATTTCGTTTCAGGATGATATCCTGTGCTGCCGAACTTGCTCCGATCAGACAGCATACGATGAATGACAGTAACTGTTTCATGGCTTAAAAGCGATATGCTATCCGGAGTTTGACACCTACCATCCGATTGCTTTCGGATATATCAAGCGTACTATTGAAGTTCATGAAGATTGCCGCGCCGAGATCGAAATGCCGCGTGGCCCATCCGGCGCCCATCTCGATACCGACGGCCGTATTCGTCACTGTCTTCAGGTCGACGCCCGACGCTTCGGATTTGACCGGGATTCCGAATTTGAACCCTGCAAAGCAATTCCAGCGGCCGCGCGGCCGATAGACGTAATACAAATCCATATTCATGCAGTTCAGGTCAAAATCCTCTTCGAACATATACATGTCGTAGCTGATTCCCGCACCCGCACCGTGCGGACTCATTTTGTCGAACATATACTCGGCAATCACTCCGGCCGAGCAGACGGGGCCCGATATATTTCCGCTTTTGGACGTTATTGCCGCATATCCGAATTCGGCACACGGTCCGATGTGGAAATGTTTGTCTCGAAGCGGCTCCTTCGTCCTCTTTACGCTCCGGTTGATTTGTGCATAATTTTCATTCGCAGCCGCTGGAGCTGTTGTGCTGCTCTCCGTTTCGGTCGTTTCCGCAGCAGTGGCCGGGGAGACTGCCGGGGCGTCCAGCGGCGTTACGACCTCGCGGGTTCCGTCTTCGAATCGGATAAGGGAAACTTCTGATGCCGGGAGAGTGTAGAGCGGTCCCTGCGCATTTTCATATTTCCGGTACTTGATTTGCGTGTCGCCTATTTCGGCGACCTTCGCTTCGATTTCTTCGCCGTTACATTTGGTGATGATGTCCTGTGCTGAAAGCTGTAAGACGCTTGTTAGGATTGCCGGAAGGCAGAAATAAATTTTTTTCATGTTTCTTGCTGGTATTGAAGTGCCAGTCCCTCGGCGGTTTCATTGTGCTGGACATATAAAAAACGTGGGACTACACTTTTATTTGCATCTTGCGGTCTTAGGATACCTTGGTAGTCAAATAAAACAGTATAGCCCACGCAGTAACGTGAGCGTCCGTTTTATTCACAACTACCGATTGAAGTGTCCTAAGTTTCAAGATGTATGAATAAAAGCTGGCGCTTTTTATATGTATGTACCGGCGCTTTTAGTGCGGATCGGCACGTGTAAATCTGGAAAACAGAAAAAATTGTGCAGTTATCTCTTCATAGGCATCAGTTTTTTGTCTTGTATGCAAATATAGAAAAAATCTCTGAATTATTCTATCAGTGAGGAATTGTCGTTTCATGGAAGAGCTCTGATGCTGGATCGCTATTCCTGCCTGCGCGTTTTGTGCCGTCGATGAGAGGATGAGTCGGAACGGAGCGGTAAATGAAAAGCGGGAAGATCCGAAGATCCTCCCGCGGGGCGAAAGCCGTTCTAATCCGAAGTACGGGGCGCGTTGTACGGTTCGGCGGAAATGGCTTTGCCCTTTTTCCCATTTGCAATACGGTCCGTGGCGGCCGTATTCCTATTTATGGCGCAGTCCGTGGAAAAGCGGTATTGCGCCTTTGCGATGATGCTTTTTAATGCCGGCGTTTTATATCTCTGAGGCTGTTGTCTTATTCTTCCGCGACTCCCTGCGCGGCTTATCGCATTGGGACTTAGCCGAGCGGTTATGCGTGCCAATCGGTATAGAGTCCGCAGTGCTTGCAGTGAAGCTTGTAGGTTTTGTGGTGTATGGCGCGGATGCGGAGCGCTACACGGCGGCAGCCGGGGCACCGCAATGTGTAGAGCAGACGTTCGTAATGGCGGAAGAGGAAGAAATTGATGCTGCTGAGTGCGATGGCCGCGAATCCGATTCCCGAACTTTCGTTCGTGATTACGGGCAGCAGGCAGATTACCAAGGTGAGGAAAAGGAGCGTCAGGCCCAGCGTGTGAATCGTCTGATTACGCAGGTGCCTCTGATACCAGAGCGGCAGCGTGGCGCACATGCCCGTTACGGCAGGGACGCAGCTGATGCCGATCAGCAGGAGATAGTTGTTCATGACAAATATCGGAATGCCTGTCCCCCGGCATATGTAAGTGGGAGTTTGGGATAGGGATACAAAAAACGTGGGACAAAACTTTGATCTGCTTTCTGAGGCTCTGGAATAACCTGTGCAACCAAATACAGAATGAAGCCCACGTTGGAAACGTGAGCGTCAAACTTCATTCCTTGGTTGCTCTTAAAATTTTCCAGATTTTCAGAAAGCAAGGTACAAAGCTAACGCTTTTTATATGTATGTGCCGGCGCTTTTAGTGCGGAACGGCGCGGAAGTGATTCGCAATTAAGTCATAATACGCTTTTAATGCTTCATAGGCAATTGGGATTTAGGATTGCACGCACAAATATAAGAAAAACATCCGAAATTTCCGGATGTTTTTGCAGGGGATGCTATTATAAATTGTAACGCGCGCGCCGACGACGCTACCTGAGTTCTCCCGGATGGAGCTTTCTGTACTCTTCGAGCGTGATGGGACGGCGTCCCTGCGACCGGCGCAGTTTGTCGCCGATGACGTGTGCTGCGGCCCGCAGCGTACGTCCCAGTTCGGTGACGAATCCGCGCGGCGGAAAGAGCGTGCAGACCATTTGGCGGTCCCATTTCTTCAGGAAGAATTTGCTGTAGTATTCGTCCGTCGGGTTTACCAGAAAGTCGATGTCGTCTTTCCATTCGTAACGCACGTGCATCAGCTCTCCCTCGGAGAACGGCAGCAATTTGTAGGGCAGCGACTGATAGGGCAGGTAATTGAGGAACAGTTCGCCGTAGTCGTTGGCATAGTTGCCCGGAACGCGCTGTTTGTCGTACAGCACCAGCTTGTCGCCGATGCAGAGGACCACGTAACGGTGCGACTGCTTCGGGAAGAGCCATTCGCCCAGCAGGCTCGGCGTTTCGATATATCCGGCCTTGCCCACGCGCATCACCTCGCGCAGGAACTGGGCGGGATCGTCGCTGTGTTCGAGCACCTGATTGCAGATGACGTAGTCGAACTCCTTGTCTGCGAACGGCAGCGCTTCGGCCGCGGCGTTTACCAGCTTCTGGTGGGGATAGATGCGGAGTCCTCCGCTGCGGTGGGAGTCGTCGCCGAGAAACTTGTCGGCAAGGACATCGGCCCGGAAAGAGGGATTGTTGCCCGGTCCGATTTCAAGCACTCGGTAGCGCTTTTTTATGTGCAGATCCTGCCTGCTCTTGGGTGTGCTGATTCTCATATAGCACGATTGATCTTCATAGTTCACAAATATAGAAAAATAATTTCTAATTTTCGTTGAACATGCGTTTTATGTCGCGCCACTCCCCGTCGTTGGGGGCCGGTTCGATGCCCAGCAGCCGACAGAGGATAAGATACATATTCTGGTTCTGGAACGATCGCTGTCGGTAGCCCTTGCGGAAGGCGGGGCCGGAGCCGTAAAATACCATGTGCATATCCCGGTCGCGGTTGTCGAAGCCGTGCGTGCCGCGCTTGCGTACGGGACGCTCCTGCGGGGCGTAGTCGAGCGTCCAGCCCGTTTCGGGAATGACGATGACGTTCGTCAGACGCGTGGGGTGGGTGCCGTAGTGGAACCGGCGGGGCATCCGCTCGCGCCGCCATGCCTTCATATGGCCCGTGCGGCGCAGCGTGCGCACGGCTTGGTCCGCATACTCTTCCTTGACTTCGAGACCGAACGGCGTGCCCGGAACGACGCGCACGACCTGCGCCGTGTCGAGCAGCGGCAGCAGGTTGATGTAGCGGTCGGGCGAAAGCTCGGCCATGCCGTGGTCGGCCGTGACGATGAAGTTGATGCGGTCGAAGACGGGCGAGCGGCGTATCTCGCGGAAGAAGTAGCGGAGCACCGAGTCGATATGCTCGGCGCGGCCCACGGCTTCGGGCGATTCGGGGCCGTAGGTGTGCATCGTGGCGTCGGGTTCTTCGAAGTACCACATCACCAGCTGCGGGATCTCCGCTTCGGGGCGCGTCATGGCGTCGATCACCCAGTCGGCGCGCTGGTAGTAGTCCGGTTTGGACGAGTAGCGGGTCCAGACGGTCGCCTGACGGCCGCCGATCGGGACTTCGCTGCCCGGCCACATGAAGATGTTGGCCGTAAGCCCCTGCCGTTCCGCCGTATTCCAGATCGGCTCTCCGCCCCAGAATCCCGGTGTGCGGACGTCCAGCGAGTCGAAAACCGAGAGCCGGCGTCCCTGCGTGCGATCGTAGAAGCCGTTGTTCACGACCCCGTGGTGGTCGGGGTGCAGGCCCGTGGCCATGGCGTAATGGCTCGGAAAGGTGTTCGAGGGATAGACAGGGTAGATTTCGGCATAGGTGCCGACGCGGGCGAGCGAATCGAGCGTCGGCGTGTGGCTGCGGCCTGCGAGGTCCCAGCGGAATGCGTCCATCGAAAGAATGACGGCGTATTGTTTCTCCTGCGGAGCGGTTGCGACGGCGCTCCTGCGGGACGCGGCGCATCCGGCGAACAGGAGTGCAAGCAGTATACAGGCGTATCGTTTCATTTCGGGGTGTTTTTGTTTGCGTAAAGATACAAAAAAAGCGCCCGCTGTAACAGGGGCGCTTCTCGATTGCGTAATAATTTATTACTTGCTCATGTAGTTCTTTACGTAGTGGTGGTGCTGGCCGAAACGCTCGAAAGCGGCGCGGTCCAGCTCCTCCTGAGCCGAAGGATCGGCCACCGAGATAATCAGGCGGGCACGCTCCTGCAGCGTCTTGCCGTAGAGGTCTACGGCGCCGTGCTCGGTTACGAACCAGTGGATGTGGTTGCGGGTCGTTACGACGCCTGCGCCCGGCGTGAGCACGGGAGCGATCTTCGAAATGCCCTTGTTGGTGACCGAAGGCATGGCGATGATGGCTTTGCCGCCCTTCGAGAGCGATGCGCCGTATACGAAGTCGATCTGGCCGCCGACGCCCGAATAGAACTTCGTGCCCAGCGAGTCGGCGCATACCTGTCCCGTGATGTCTACCTGCAGGGCCGAGTTGATGGCCGTCACGCGGTCGTTCTTCGAGATGATGTAGGGATCGTTGGTGTAGCCCACGTCCATCATCAATACGGCCGGGTTGTCGTCGATGAAGTCGTAGACGCGCTGCGAACCCATCAGGAACGTCGAGACCATCTTGCCCTTGTCGATATTCTTGGCTTCGCCGTTGATTACGCCGCTCTCCACCAGCGGAAGCACGCCGTCGGCGAACATCTCGGTATGGATGCCGAGGTTCTTGTGGCCGCCCAGCTGCGCCAGCACGGCGTTGGGAATGGCGCCGATGCCCATCTGCAGCGTCGCGCCGTCCTCGATCAGGGCTGCGCAGTGCTTGCCGATGGCCGTCTCGGTCTCGTTCGGCTCGGAGAAGTGCGCCTCCATCAGCGGAGTGTCGTCCTGCACGAAATAGTCGATCTTCGACGAGTGGATCATGGCTTGTCCGAAGGCGCGGGGAACGTGCTTGTTCACCACGGCGAGCACGTAATCGGCGGTCTCCACGGCGGCCAGCGTCGCGTCTACCGAGGTGCCGAGCGATACGAAGCCGTGTTTGTCGGGCGTCGATACCTGAATCATCGCCACGTTGCAGGGAACCGCGCCGCAGCGGTACAGGCGCTGCGTCTCGCTCAGGAAAATCGGAATGTAGTCGGCGTAGCCGCTCTGCGTCACTTTGCGGACGTTGCCGCCCACGAAGAACGAGTCGAGCTGGAACACGCCTTCGAATTTCTCGTCGGCATAGGGCGCAGGGCCTTCGGTGTGCAGGTGGTGGATGTGTACGTCCTTCAGTTCACCGGCCTCGCCGCGCGCGCACATGGCGTTGATAAGGCACTGGGGAGCCGAAGCCACGGAACTCAGGTGTACGTGGTCGCCCGATTTGATAACCTTGACGGCTTCTTCGGCAGTGGTAAATTTGATCTGGGTAGTCATTTTTACTTTAAGTTTGTATTGGTTTTAGTTAGCTGGTACCTTGTTTGTGTTTTCCTGTACGTAGTTTTTGATGGCTTTGTCGGAGTAGGTCCAGAAGATCGGCACGTTACGCATCGAAATGATGTTCAGCGCGTTGAGCGCCAGACCCATGCTGACGTCCACGCGGTCGAGCCGCTCCACGCCCGGCGCGATGTTGTAGAACGTCACCACGATATGTTCGGGCTGGCCGCTGCGCATCGTGTAGATGCGGCCGTAATGGTCCGACGAAGGGTAGGCGAGACCTTTCGCAAAGGCGTAGGTGCCGTTGCGTTCGCCGCCCATGTAGAGCCGGAAGCCGCCGTAAAGCGGCGTGATGTCGAAATGCAGCATGACGGTGCCGGAGATGTTGTCTCCGGCGCAGATGACGTTCGAGATCCGGAAGTCGTTCACGAACGAAGGGGTGCTGATGTCCGAGGGCTGGTGCTCGCGGGCGAACTGCACCACGGCGTCGTTGCGCAGGCTCTCGAAGCGGCGGGCTTCCTGACGGATCTTCTTCTTCTGAGCCTTCTGCAGCGCCTTCTGCTCCTTCTGCGTGAGGTCGGTCCGGGGCTGAACGGCCGATGCCGCTCCGCACAGGGTGCAGAGCGACATCAGCAAAACAATCAGACGTTTCGGCAGCATAGCGTAGCTATTTGCGTTTCACTTCGACCTGTTCGTATCCCTCGACGATGTCGCCGACGCGGATGTCGTTGAACGATTCGATGTTCAGACCGCAGTCCTGACCGTTGGTGACCTCCTTGACGTCGTCCTTGAAACGTTTGAGCGAGCCGAGCTTGCCCGTGTAGATGACGATACCGTCGCGGATGACGCGGATCGGGGTGCTGCGCTGGAGCCTGCCTTCGCGGACGACGCATCCGGCGACGGTGCCGACCTTCGAAATCTTGAAGATCTCCAGTACTTCGACCGAAGCGACGATCTCCTCCTTCATGACCGGTTCGAGCATGCCCTCGATAGCGTCCTTGATGTCGTTGATGGCGTCGTAGATGATCGAGTAGAGACGGATTTCGATCTCCTCCTTCTCGGCCAGCTTGCGCGCCGAAGCCGACGGACGTACTTGGAAGCCGACGATGATGGCGTTCGAAGCAGCGGCCAGCAGCACGTCCGATTCCGAAATCTGCCCCACGGCGGCGTGGATGACGTTGACCTGCACGGTCTCTTTCGAGAGCTTGATGAGCGAACCCGACATGGCCTCGATCGAGCCGTCCACGTCGCCCTTGACGATGATGTTCAGCTCCTTGAACGAGCCGATGGCGATGCGGCGGCCGATTTCGTCGAGCGTCACGTGCTTCTGGGTCATGATGCCCTGCATGCGCTGCAGCTGCTCGCGCTTGTTGGCGATTTCGCGCGCCGAACGGTCGTCCTCCATGACGTTGAACGTATCGCCGGCCTGCGGGGCGCCGTTCAGACCCAGCACCTGAACCGGTGTCGAGGGGCCTGCGGACTCCACTTTCTTGCCGTTTTCGTTGAACATGGCCTTCACGCGGCCCGTGTAGGTTCCGGAGAGGATCACGTCGCCCACGTGGAGCGTACCGCTCTGCACGAGGATCGTCGAGACGTACCCGCGGCCCTTGTCGAGCGTCGATTCGATGACCGTGCCCTGCGCCTTCTTGTTGGGGTTGGCCTTCAGGTCGAGCATCTCGGCTTCGAGCAGCACCTTTTCGAGCAGTTTGTCGAGGTTCATGCCCTTCTTGGCCGAAACCTCCTGATCCTGATATTTACCGCCCCACGACTCGACCAGATAGTTCATCTGCGAGAGCTGTTCCTTGATGTGGTCGGGGTTGGCGTTGGGTTTGTCGATCTTGTTGATGGCGAAAACCATCGGCACGCCTGCGGCCTGCGCATGGTTGATGGCCTCGACGGTCTGCGGCATGACGCTGTCATCGGCCGCCACGATGATGATCGCAACGTCGGTGACGGCGGCGCCGCGGGCACGCATGGCCGTAAAGGCTTCGTGGCCCGGCGTGTCGAGGAACGTGATCTTCTGGCCGTTCAGCTCGACGCTGTAGGCGCCGATATGCTGGGTGATGCCGCCGGCCTCGCCCTCGATGACGTTGGTCTTGCGGATATTGTCCAGCAGCGAGGTCTTGCCGTGGTCCACGTGGCCCATGACGGTCACGATCGGCGGACGCGGCACGAGGTCCTCCTCCTTGTCTTCGTTGTCGTCGTTGATCGCCTCCTGAATCTCCACCGAGACGAATTCGACCTTGTAGCCGAACTCCTCGGCCACGACCACGAGCGCTTCGGCGTCGAGACGCTGGTTGATCGACACCATCAGTCCCAGATTCATGCAGGCCGTGATGACCTGAGTCGGCGTGACGTTCATCATCGTCGCCAACTCGCTCACGGTCACGAATTCGGTGACTTTGAGCGTCGAACGTTCCATTTCCTCGCGTTCGAACTCCTCGTTCATACGCTCGGCTACGGCGTCGCGCTTGTCCTTGCGGTATTTTGCACTTTTGCTCTTGGCGCCCTTGGCCGTCAGACGGGCAAGGGTGTCCTTTACCTGCTTCGAAACCTCCTCGTCGCTCACTTCGGGGCGTACGATCGGCTTGGGAGCCGCCTTGCCCTTGTTCTTGTTGCGGCGGCCTTCGCCCGGTCTGGGCTGGTTCTGGCCCGGACCTCCGGGACGGTTCTGGCCTCCCTGTCCGCCCTGATTGCCGCCCTGACGGTTGCCGCCCGGCGTGTTGCCTTTCGGGGCCTTGCTCACGTCCACCTTCTCTTTCTGGAGACGTTTGCGTTTATGCTTGCCGCCGGCGACGAATCCCGACACGTCCATCGTGCCGAGCACCTGCGGACCCGTCAGGGTCACGGTTTCGGGGCGGAAGATATTGTCTTTCGGCGCTGCGGGTTCGGGTTCGGGCTTGGGTGCCGGTGCCGCAGTCGGAGTCGTTGCCGGAGTTGCAGCCGGAGTTGCAGCCGGAGCGGGGGCCGCCGCGGGAGCCGGTTTTCCGGTTTCGGCCTGCGCCGCAGTCGCCGCGGCCGCAGCCGGTGCTGCGGGAGCCGCAGGTGCCGTCTTGACTTCGGGAGCTGCCGGTTTCTCGGCGGCGGGTTCGGGCTTCGCTGCGGGTTTCGGCGCTTCGGCGGGCGCAGCGGCGGTTGCGGGCTGGGCCGCACGGGGCTGTTCGGCCGGTTTCACCGGTTCCGCCTTCGGGGCGGGAGCGGGGGCCGGAGCCGCCTTGGGTTTGGGCGACAGGTCGATCTTGCCGAGGATCTTCGGCTGCTGGATTTCATCCTTGACGCTGATTACGTTGCTTTTGATGACCACCTCTTTTTCCTCCTCGCGCTCCTGCTTTTTAGCTTCTTCGAGAGTGATGGTCGTCTGCTTCAGGGAGATGCGCTCACGGATCGAATCGCGTGCGTTGCCTGCGGCGCGGTTCGCCCCGAACTCCTTCTCCAGAACGGCATAAGTCTCCGAATCGACCAGCGTGTTGGGCGATCCGTCGCTCTTGATACCCTTCTTCTGCAGGAAGTCCGTGATGGTATTCAGTCCCACCTTGAACTCCTTTGCAACCTGAATGAGCCTTAATTTTCTTTCGTTACCCATATCGTGTGTTTTCCTTTCTTTCGCTTGTGATTACTCTTCGAATTCCGCCTTCAGTATCGCTACGACCTTCTGGGCCTGCTCCAGTTCGAGGTCGGCGCGGGCCGCGATCTCCTCTACGGGCAGCTCCAGCACGCTCTTGGCGCTGTCACAGCCGACGCTCTTCAGGGCGTCGATGATCCAGCCGTCGATCTCGTCGGCGAATTCGGTGAGGGCCACGTCCTCTTCCTCCACTTCGCGGTATACGTCGATGTCGTAACCCGTCAGCATCTTCGAGAGACGGATGTTCAGACCGCCCTTGCCGATGGCCAGCGACACCTGATCGGGTTTGAGGTAGACCGAGGCGGTCATCTTCTCCTCGTCGATGGTGATGCTCGAAATCTTGGCGGGATTCAGCGCGCGCTGGATCATCAGCGACGGGTTGGCCGTGTAGTTGACTACGTCGATGTTCTCGTTGCGCAACTCCTTGACGATCGAATAGATGCGCGAACCCTTCATGCCGACGCATGCGCCTACCGGGTCGATACGCTCGTCGTACGACTCCACGGCAACCTTGGCGCGTTCGCCGGGGATGCGGACGATCTTCTTGATGGTGATCAGTCCGTCGAAGATTTCGGGAACCTCCTGCTCGAACAGGCGTTCGAGGAACTGGTTGGCCGTGCGCGAAAGAATGATGCGGGGCTGGTTGTTGTTCATCTCGACCGACTTGACGATGGCCTTGATGGTATCGCCCTTGCGGTAGAAGTCGTTGGGTATCTGCTCCGCCTTGGGCAGAATCAGCTCGTTCTCCTCGTCGTCGAGAATCAGCACCTCTTTTTTCCATACCTGATAAACTTCGCCGGTGACGATCTCGCCGACCTTTTCCGAATACTTCTCGTAAAGGCTGGCCTTCTCCAGATCGAGAATGCGCGAGGCGAGGTTCTGGCGCAGCGACAACACGGCGCGGCGGCCGAACGACGAGAGTTTGATCTCGTCGGCGTATTCGTCGCCGATCTCGTAGGTCGGGTCGATGGCCTTGACCTCCGAAACGGCGATCTGCGCATTCGGATCTTCGACGGCGCCGTCTTCGACGACGGTGCGGTTGCGCCAGATTTCGAGGTCGCCCTTTTCGGGGTTGATGATGACGTCGAAATTCTCGTCCGTCTCATACTGTTTTTGCAGTGCGTGGCGGAAAACGTCCTCCAGCACGCCGATCATCGTACTTTTGTCAATGTTTTTCAGCTCTTTGAACTCGGCAAAGTTGCTGATAAGATTGAGATTGTCCATTGTGTCGTTTATCTTGTTTTTAGTTTATGCTTCTGTAATCCGCGGCTTTTTTCGTCTGCATGCCGGATAGCGTCCCGGTCCGGGGGCTGCTTCTTGTCTGAGGGCCGCTCCAAGCCTGCGTATCGCCCCTCAGCTGCGTTTGCCTCTCATCTGCGTCCTGCTTCCGGTTTTTGTCCTGCTCCCGGTCTGCCTTCTCAGCCTGCGTTTGCTGTCTGCGTTGCCGGACGGCGGCCTATTTGAAATCCAGCCACTCCTTCGTGGACTTGATTTCGTCGAACGCATAGCGGCGCGTGACGGTCACCAGCTGCTTGCGTTTCTTGCCTTCGACGGCCTGCTTCTCCTCGTACGAGATCGTGATGCCCTCGTCGTCGGCAGCATCGAGTTTTGCGAGCATCTTGATCCCTGAATTGAGCAGCACCTCGACCGTGCCGCCGATCAGCTTGCGGTACTGCCGCAGGCTTTTCAGCTCCGAACCGATGCCTGCGGAGGCTACCGTGAGCGAAAAATCCTCTTCGTCGCGGTCGAATTCCGCTTCGACGGCCCGGCTCAGCTCCGCGCACGCTTCGATGGCTACCGACGTGTCGCTGTCGATCAGCAGTTCGATCTCGTTGCCGGGCGTGCAGGTGCAGCCCACGACGAACATATCCGTGCCCTGAAGTTTGCGTTCAGCCGCTTCGATTATCTTTTTCGTGTCGATCATGTTTCTGAAATTCGGTCGTATATGGTATAAAATAAGGGGACTTACCGTCCCCTTACCGCTTCGCTTTGTCTTTCGACACTGCAAATATAATGAAAAATTCCGATATACCAATATTTATACGAAATTTTTACTCCTCTTTGGCCTTGGATTCATAGGGTTTGATGATTCCGCGCTTCGATTCGCGGATGAATTTCACCAGTTCGTCGCGCTCGGCGCTTTGCGGGATCTGCTTTTCGACCTCTTCGCAGCCCGACATGTAGTTCAGTCCGCTCTGGAAGAGGATGCGGCAGGCGTCGTGAATCTCGGCGATGCGTTCGGGCGTGAAGCCGCGGCGCGAAAGCCCGATCTTGTTGATGCCCGCGAAGCGCATCGTGTCGTTGCGCACGATGATGAACGGCGGGACGTCCTGTCCCAGCAGCGCGCCGCCCTGAATCATGACGTGGTCGCCGATATGCGTCCACTGGTGTACGGCCGCATGGCCGCCGATCACCACCCAGTTGCCGACATGCACTTCGCCGGCGAGCGATACGCGGTTGGCGATCACACAGTTGTCGCCGACGACGCAGTCGTGGCCCACATGGACGTAGGCCATCAGCAGGTTGCGGTTGCCGATGCGGGTCGTGCCCGTCGATGCGGTGCCGCGGCTGATGGTCACGTATTCGCGGATGTCGTTGTAGTCGCCGATCTCGGCCGTGGTCACTTCGCCTGCGAATTTCAGGTCCTGCGGCAGGCAGGAGACCGATGCGGCGGTATGGATCTTGCACCCCTTGCCGATGCGGGCGCCGTCGTGAATCACCGCGCCGGGACCTACCCAGCAGTCGTCGCCGATAACCACGTCGCCCGCGATGCAGGCGAAGGGCTCGACCGTGACGTTGTTCCCGATTTTGGCGTCGGGATGAACATATGCCAGCTTGCTGATCATCTCCTTTACTTTTTATTTTTTACGACCTGCGCCATCAGGACGGCCTCGCATGCGAGCGTTTCGCCCACGAAGGCTTTGGCCTCCACGACGGCCACGCCGCGGCGGATGGGTTCCAGCAGGTGGATTTCGAACTGAAGCGTGTCGCCCGGAACGACTTTGCGCTTGAATTTGACCCCGTCGATCTTCATGAAGTAGGTCGAGTAGTTTTCGGGATCGGGCACGTCGCCCAGCACCAGAATGCCGCTGCACTGCGCCATGGCTTCGACGATCAGCACGCCCGGCATGACGGGTTCGTCGGGGAAGTGTCCCACGAAGAACGGCTCGTTCATCGTGACGTTCTTGATGCCGGCCACGGAGGTGGCGTCGCGGTGGAAAATGCGGTCCACCAGCAGGAACGGCGGACGGTGGGGCAGCAGGTGGCGGATGTCGTTGATGTCGTAGAGGGGCGGCTTGCGGCAGTCGTACTGGTAACGGGGCTTCTCGCCGGCCTTGCGGATGGTGTGCTTGAGCTGCTTCATGAACTCCGTGTTGGCGTAATGGCCGGGGCGGGTTGCCCAGACGCGGCCTTTGATGCGTACGCCCAGCAGCGCGAAGTCGCCCAGCAGGTCGAGCAGTTTGTGGCGCGCCAGCTCGTTGTTGCAGCGCAGTTCGAGGTTGTTCAGGTAGCCTGCGTTGATCTCGATGTCGGGCTTGTTGAAGATCTTCTTGAGGTGCTCCAGCTGGTCGTCCGGAACGGGGTTCTCGACCACGACGATGGCGTTGTCCAGATCGCCGCCCTTGATGAGGTTCATCTTCATCAGCGGCTCCAGCTCGTGCAGGAAGACGAACGTGCGGCACGGGGCGATTTTGTCGGCGAAGTTGTCGCCGGGGTTGAAGGTGGCATACTGGTTGCCGATCACCTTCGAGTTGTAGTCCACGTGCAGCGAGACGGAGAATTCGTCGTCGGGGTAGAGGATGATCGCCACGCCCTTTTCGGGG
>ENA-UOIW01001393-UOIW01001393.1-human-gut-metagenome-genome-assembly--contig:-P58-NODE-1393-length-14382-cov-7.198716_pt1 | contig 14382 bp, 11 predicted proteins | sample MGYA00242334_ERZ723881 | MGnify/ENA metagenome assembly ERZ723881
GAAGTTGGTCACATCCATCTGGGAGACCTTGACGTCCATCTTCTCGGCCAGGGCATCGAGCACCATCTGGTCGCGCAGCTCGTTCTCGGCGGCCTCCTCGGCCTCGGCCTTCTGCTCCTTGGTGGCCTGCTCCGGATCCGGGGTCATGCCCTTCAGGTGCTGCTCGGCGGCCTCGGCCTTGACGCCCTTCGGCACCGGGATCTCCAGGCCTTCCTTGAGCTTGGCGATGAACGCGTCACGGGCCTCGGTGGCCTGGCGGCCTTCGGCGTCACGCTCGCAGGCCTTGCGGATATCGGCCTTCAGCTCGTCGAGGGTGTCGAACTCGGAGGCCTCCTGGGCGAAGTCGTCGTCCAGCTCCGGCAGCTCCTCGGCCTTGACCGAGTTGACCTTGACCTTGATCTGGGCCTTCTCGCCCTCGTGCTCGCCGGCTTCCAGCGTGCCCTCGAAGGTGGTCTCCTCGCCGGCGGACAGGCCGTCCAAGGCCTCATCCAGGCCGTCGAGCATGGTGTTGGAGCCGAGCTCGTAGCTCACGCCCTCCTGGGAGTCGACGGTCTCGCCGTCGATTTCGGCCACGAGGTCGATGTTCGCGTAGTCGCCCTTGGCGGCCGGACGATCCACACCCACCAGGGTGCCGAAACGCTGGCGCAGGTTCTCCAGGCGGCGGTTCACGTCCTCATCGGTGATCTCGGCCTTCGGCACCTCGATCTCCATGCCGTCGAGCTCCGGGAGCTCGATGTCCGGACGACGCTCCACGGTGGCGACGAACTTGAGCTTGGTCTCGTCCTTGGCCGACGTGGGGACTTCCTGCACGTCGATCTCCGGCTGGGACATCGGACGGATCTTCTTCTCCTCGAGCGCCTTGGAATACAGCTCCGGCACACCGTTGTTCACGGCCTCGCCGGCAACGGCGGCGAAACCGATGCGCTGGTCGATGATCTTGCCCGGGACATGGCCCTTACGGAAGCCGGGCACGGTGACCTGCTTGGCGATCTCCTTGCGGGCGGCATCCAGATACGGGTTGAACTCCTCGGGATCGACGGTGATGGTGAGCTTCACCTTGGTGGGCTCGAGGTTCCTGACGCTGATTTTCACGCTTGCGCTCCTGTGAAATATTCGTATTCGTTATTCCTGCCGTTAGGCAACCGTTACATGATAGCGCGACTCACGGACGCTGCGATCAGCGACACCTGCCACGGGCGGGCGCCCTGCTGCGTCAGGAATTCGGCGACGTCGCGGCCGCCGGGGTCATCGGTCCAGCACAGGTTGCGGATGATCTGCGGCTTGACAATCATCTCCGCGGGGGTCCTGGTGTCCTCGGCGATCTGGTTGATCACATGACGTACGGCCTGCAACCGCTCATACCGTTCGGGATGCCTGGCGGACCAGACCTTCATCGATCGGGGGGCGTTGGCCTGGGAGTCGGCGGGCGCCAGCGGCATGGACGGCCACTGGTCGGCGGGCAGCGCCAGCGCCTGCTGGATCACGGTCTTCCAGACATTCGGCTTGACGGCCCGCTGGATCGGCGCGTAGCGTTCGAACATCTTGTCCTGCTCTCCGCCGGTATGCATGCGCACCCGCTCGTTCAGGGAACGGATCAGCCGGAACTCCCTAGCATTGCGGGGTTTCCTCTGCGCCGCCTCGATGATCGCCGCGTCGGACAGCAACAGACCCGGCGCGATGTCGTACCGCCGCGCCAGACGGTCGCGTTCCTCCCACAACGCCTTCGCCACGGCCAACCCCCGACGGTCGCGGCTCAACGTGGTGATGCGCGAGATCCGCATCCACGGCACCGGATGCCCGGCACGCGGCCGCACCCCCTCACGGAGCGTGTACGCGAACTCCTGACGGGCCCATTCGTCCTTGCCGTGCCGTTTCAGGTCCTCAAGCAGCAGCCGTTCGAGCTCGATGAGCAGTTCCACATCCAACGCCGCGTAATTGCGCCAGTCGCGGGGCAGTGGCCGGTACGACCAGTCGGCCGCCGAATGCTCCTTGGCCAGCGTGATGCCCAGGTAATGCTCGGTGACCGCGGCCAGGCCGAAGCGGTGCAGTCCCAGCAGGCGCGCGGCGATCTCAGTATCAAACAACGCCTGCGGCTTCAGACCGATCTGCGCGAATCCCGGCAGATCCTGGACGGCGTCGTGGATGATCCAGGTCTCTTCCCCCACGGCGTCGTTGAACTCGTTCCAATCGACCCCCGTCTGCGTCAGCGCCATCGGGTCCAGCAGACCGATGCCGGCCCCTTCGCGTTTGAACTGGATCAGCCAGTCCTCATGCCCGTACCGGAAGCCCGACGCGCGTTCGGCGTCGGCCGCCAGCGGCCCCGAGGCCTCACGCAGCCGGCTGCAGTACCGTCGGTATCCGGACGGGGTGTCGATGATGTCGGGAACGCCGTCTCGCGGTTCGGCCTGCAACCTCGGTTCCCTATCCAATCACGGTCCTTTCGCCATCGTCCACCGATGCGCGCAGGAACTGCGCCCACACCGACACCTGTGCGCCGGCATCCGCGCCTTCCGGCGACACCGACGGCGTCCATGATACGCGCATCTCGCACCCGGCGTGTGGTTCGGACTCCATGTCGCCGAACGACGTGTTCCGCGTCACCGTCACCGTGCCCCGGACGCCCTCCGGATCAACGGCGTCCAACGCATCGAGCATATCCTCCCAATACATCGACGGCGTCAGGCAGTCGCGCTCGTTCTCGTCCAACGGCAGCCGGGCGAACGCCACGCATCGCCACTGCGAGGTCCAGCCGCGGCGGCCCTGCGCCGCATACAGCACCATGATCCAGCCGGTCGCCGTGCGCGGCGAGGATGTCTCGGACGAATCGTATTCCAATTCCACGCCGATGCCGAAGTCGGCCAACGTGGACGGCACCGGGATCTCCCGATACCGCATGCCCGCCATATGAGGCATCGCACGCACGGTCTGGACGGCGTGCCACACCACGTCGGGCACGCCTTCGGGGCGCGGCACTCCCCCACGTCCGTCCTCGGACGGCGACGCCGGGAATGCATAAATGTCCGCCATGATTCAAGGCTACGGGCTCATCGCCGGATTCGTGGTATCACCACGCGCACGGATGCCGGCGGTTCGCTGGATTCGGTCAGTACACCACGAAGCCGTGGGACTCGAACTGCTCCTTGACCCGCGTCTTCAGCTTGGCCGAGGGGCCCTTGGCGTCCTCCAGCGGGTACGGGATGCGCAGCTCATGCCACTTGGGCCGGCCGAGCTGGTGGAATCCGAGCACGTCGATATGTTCGATGGCCTCGCCGAAGGTGTCGCAGATCCTGGCCACGTTCTCCACGTTCTCCTCGGAATCGGTCAGGCCGGGCACCAGCACGAAGCGCACCCAGATCTTCTTGCCGGCCCTGGCCAGGCGCTGTCCGAACTCGATGGTCGGTGCGAGCAGGCCGCCGGTGACCTTGTGGTAGGTCTCCTCGTCGCCGGATTTGACGTCGAGCAGGCACAGGTCGATGTCCTCGATCATCTCGTCGGTGTAGTTGCGGTTGAGGAAGCCGGAGGTGTCCAGGCAGGTGTGCACGCCCATCTCCTTGGCCGCACGGAACACGCGGGAGACGAAGGCCGGCTGCATCATCGACTCGCCGCCGGAGAACGTGATGCCGCCGCCGGTGGCCTTGAACAAATCGGCGTAGCGTTCGACCTTCCTGATCATGGCCTCCAGGTACACGGGCCGGCCGTCGCGCATCTTCCAGGTGTCGGGATTCTGGCAGTACTGGCAGCGCAGCGGGCATCCGCTCATGAACACGGTCATGCGGGTGCCGGGACCGTCCACGGAGGTGTTGATGTCCCACGAGTGCACGAAGCCGATATCGCCGGTGCGCAGCGCTTCGATGCGGTCGCGACGGTCCAGGCCGATCGGCGATTCGAAGCCCGACAGGCCGCCCATCAGCGTCTGGCTGGCATACTGCTTGGAACGCTTCAGCATATGCCGGGTAGTGGTGCGGAACTCGGTGGTTTCAGACATCCTCGTCCTCCTTCTGCCGCGTGGCGTGGCGCACGCATTCGACTGTACTGATTGCCATCGTAGGGCCTGGCCCCCACGGACACGCGGTTTTCCGTTGTGAGGTGCGTCACGTGTCTTCGAGTCACTTCCCGCGGCGCCGCACGCCGTTTCCGTATCGAAGGGAAATAGGCGGGAGCAGGGAGGATCCGGAACAGGGTACGAAAAGGCGGGGCCTTCCGAAGAAGACCCCGCCGGACCGTTCAGCCGTTCACACGGTGCGGGTCATCGACTCAGTCGACGACGGCGCCCTGGTGGAACGTACGGGAGATCACGTCGAGCTGCTGCTCCTTGGTGAGCTTGACGAAGTTCACCGCGTAGCCGGAGACACGCACGGTCAGGTGCGGGTACTTCTCCGGGTGCTCGACGGCATCCTCGAGCTGCTCCTTGCGCAGCACGTTGATGTTGGCGTGGTACAGGCCGTGGCCGTTGCCCGCGTCCAGGATGCCGACCAGGTTGGTGACGCGCTCGTCCTCGTCGCGGCCCAGGCCGTCGGGGGTGATCGTGTTGGTCAGCGAGATGCCGTCCAGCGCGTCGTTGTAGTCGATCTTGCCGACCGAGAACATCGACGGCAGCATGCCGTGGGAATCCATGCCGTTCTCCGGGTTCGCGCCCGGGGCGTACGGGGTGCCCTTGGCGTGGCCGGACGGGAAGGAACCGGTGTTCTTGCCGTACTCGACGTTCGAGGTGATCGTCAGGATGGACTGGGTCGGGACGGCGCCGCGGTAGACCGGCAGGCGCTTGATCTGGCCCATGACCGTGGAGACGACCCACTTGGCGATGTCGTCGGCGCGATCGTCGTCGTTGCCGTAGACCGGGAACTCGCCCTCGGTGCGGTAGCCGACCACCAGATCGTCATCGGCGCCCTCGACATACTCGTACTCGTGGCCGGGCATGTCCTTGGCGTCCTTGTTGTAAATCGGGTAGACCTTGGCGTACTTGACGGCGGACAGGGAGTCGGCGGCGATGGACAGGCCGGACATGCCGCAACCGAGGGTGCGGTACACCTCCTTGTCGTGCAGGGCCATCTCGATGGACTCGTAGGCGTACTTATCATGCATGTAGTGGATGATGTTCAGCGCCATCACGTAGGTCTCGGACAGCCACTCAAGGGCCTTCTCGTAGTTGTTCTTGACCTTCTCGTAATCCAGCGTGCCATCGGCCTCGGGCTGGATCGGATCGATCACGCCCTTGTCGATGACCTGCATGCCGGTCATCTCGTCACGGCCGCCGTTGATCGCGTACAGCAAGGCCTTGGCGGAGTTCACGCGGGCGGCGAAGAACTGCATCTGCTTGCCGACACGCATCGGGGACACGCAGCAGGCGATGGCCGCGTCGTCGCCCCAGTGGCCGCGGATCTCCTTGTCGGACTCATACTGGATGGCCGAGGTGTCGATGGAGATCTTGGCGCAGAAGCGCTTGTAGCCCTCCGGCAGCTTCGGATCCCAGAAGATCGTGATGTTCGGCTCCGGGCCGGGTCCCAGATGCTCGAGGGTCAGCGTGTTGAGCAGACGGAACGAGGTCTTGGTGACCATGGTGCGGCCGTCGTCGCCGAAGCCGGCGTCGGACCAGGTCGCCCAGTACGGATCGCCGGAGAAGATGGAGTCATAGTCCTTGGTACGCAGGAAGCGGACGATCCGCAGCTTCATGACGATATTGTCGATGAGCTCCTGGGCACCGGCCTCGTCCAGCGTGCCGTTCTTCAGGTCGCGCTCGATGTAGATGTCGAAGAAGGTCGAGTTGCGGCCGAAGGACATGGCGGCGCCGTCCTGGCTCTTGACCGAGGCCAGGTAGCCCATGTAGGTCCACTGCACGGCTTCCTGCGCGGTCTGGGCCGGGCGGGACAGATCCAGGCCGTACTCGTTGCCGAGGTTGATCAGCTTCTTCAGGGCCTTGATCTGCTCGTCGTGCTCCTCGCGGAAACGGATCCAGTGCTCGATCTCCGGCTCGGTGAAGTCGTTGCGGTACGGCACGGAGTCCTTATCGCGCTGCTTGAACTTGATCAGGGCGTTCACGCCGTACAGGGCCACGCGGCGGTAGTCGCCGATGATGCGGCCACGGCCGTAGGCGTCCGGCAGACCGGTGAGGATCTTGTTGTGGCGGGCGACCTTGATCTGCTTGGTGTACACGCCGAAGACGCCATCATTGTGGGTCTTGCGGTACTTGGTGAAGATCTTCTTGATCTCCGGATCCGGTTCCTTGCCGGCCTCCTTGATGGCCTGCTCGACCATGCGCCAACCGCCGTTCGGCATCATCGCACGCTTGCAGGGAACGTCGGTCTGCAGGCCGACGATCACGTTGTCCACCTCAGGGCTGTCGATGTAGCCGGCCGGGAAAGCATCAATGTCGGCCGGGGTGTGGGTATCCACGTCGTAGACGCGCTGCTTGCGCTCCACGGCCAGGTAGTTGTCGTCGAGATACTGCCACAGATGCTTGGTCTTTTCGGTCGCACCGGCAAGGAAGGACTCATCGCCCTCGTACGGCGTGTAGTTCTTCTGAATGAAGTCACGCACGTCGATATCGTCCTGCCAATGGCCGCCTTCGAAGCCGTCCCACGCCTTGGCGTTGAGCTCCTCCGGGGAGACCGCGGTTGCATCAACTGCTGTCATATCCACTCCTTCTGGGTGATCGTCGGCGACGCATCGTTACGCCGTCGTTGGTTCCTCATTGTAGCCGCAGCCGCCTGAAAACAAGCTGGGACGCGACGTGAGCTACATCACATTTTCGTTACCGTTCACATAACCGCGGTCGGAACGGCGGGCCGTCGCTCCCCGATCAGGGACACGGCGGCCCATACCACGCTCCCGTCGCCGCACTACTCGCGGAACGCGGTCGTCACCGGCAGCCGGCGGTCACGGCCGAACGCGAGCGCCGTGACCTTCGGTCCCAGCGGATACTGCCTGCGCTTCCACTCGGCGCGGTCCACCAGACGCATCACCGTGTCCACGGTGGCCTCGTCGAACCCGTCGGACAGCAGGTCGGCCCGGCCGTGCGCATGCTCGATGTACGCGGACAGCACCCGATCCAGCAGCCCATACTCGGGCAGGCTGTCGGAGTCCTTCTGTCCGGGGCGCAGTTCGGCGCTGGGCGCCTTGACGATGCTGTTGACGGGGATCATCACGCCGTCCGGCAGCGGCACGCCGGCGTCACGCCGCTCGTTGCCGACCACGGCCAGTCCGCCGATGCCCATGCCGGCCGCGGCGGCCTTGTTGCGCCAACGGGCCAGCTCCCACACACGGGTCTTGAGCAGGTCCTTAATCGGCGCGTACCCGCCGACGGCATCGCCGTAGATGGTGGAGTAGCCGCAGGCGAGCTCTGATTGGGTGCCGGTGGCCAGGGCCAGCAGCCACTTGGCGTTCGAGTAGGCCATCCCGATGACGCCGCGGATGCGCGCCTGCAGGGTCTCGGCGGCCACGCCCTCCAGCGCCAGCTGGCTCTGGAACGCGGCGAACAGCGGTTCGATCGGCTGGATGTCATAGTGGGCGCCGAGGTTCGCGGCCAGGTCGGCGGCGTCGTCCTTCGAGCCGTCGGAGGAGTACATGCTGGGCATCGAGATGCCCCAGACGTTCCCGCCGCCGCAGGCGTCCGCAGCCATGGCGGCCACCAGCGCCGAATCGATGCCGCCGGACAGGCCGAGCGTGACGCCCTTGAACCCGTTCTTGCGCATGTAGTCCTTCAGTCCCAGCACGCAGGCCGTGTAAACCTCCTCGTCCGGATCCAGATCGGCGGCGATGCTGGTCGGCGTCTGACGCGCGGCGTCGGTGTCGAGCGTGAAGTAGCTCAGGTCCTCCATGAACATCGGGGAACGCTCCAGCAGCGTGCCGTCCGAGTCGACCACAAAGCTGCCGCCGTCGAAGATCAGGTCGTCCTGCCCGCCCACCTGGTTCAGGTAGATCAGCGGCGCGCCGACCTCGCGGGCGCGGCGGACCGCCAGCTCCATGCGCGTATGGGTCTTGCCCTCCTCATATGGCGAGCCGTTCATCGTCAGCAGCAGGTCGATGCCCCGCCCCGCCAGCTCGGCCACGGGGCCGCCGTCCTGCCAGATGTCCTCGCAGATCGCCACGCCGATGCGCGCGCCGTCCACGTCGATGACCACCGAACGGTCCCCCGCGGAGAAGATGCGGAACTCGTCGAACACGCCGTAGTTCGGCAGGAAATGCTTGTCATAGCCGGCCCAGACCACGCCTTCGTGCAGGACCACCATGCGATTGCGCGGCTTGGAGGTCTCGGGATCGGTGCCGACCGTGCCGACCGCCACATACAGCTCCCCCAGGCCTTCGGCGGCGAGCGCGGCGGCCAGCTCGTTCGCCTGGTCCCAAGCCGCTTTGCGGAACGTGGCACGCAGGGCCAGATCCTCAATCGGGTATCCGGTCAGCGTCATCTCGGGGAACACCACCACGCGGGCATGCTTGGCGGCGGCGCGACGGGCGTAGTCGAGCACCTTGGCCGCGTTACCGGCCAAGTCTCCCACGCAGGTGTCGATCTGTGCTAAGGCGAAACGAATCTGTGTCATGTCTCCCCAGTCTAATCGTCCTGGACGGTTAGGCAACGAAACATGCCCGCAACGAATCGTCCGCCGATTACACTGGAACTCGGTTACATGTCCGTTCCGGGAAAGGCGTTCAGATGGCGAGTGCCGACATCAAGGCCGTGTTCTTTGACGTAGACGGCACACTGACCAGTTTCGTCACCCACTCAGTACCTCAATCCACCATCGACGCGCTGCACCTGCTGCGGGAGCGTAACGTGCTCATCTTCATCTGTACGGGCCGCGCGCCCTCTCAGTTCGGCGTCGTGGCCGATATGATGCCGGTGAATTTCGACGGCATTGTGGCCGCCAACGGACAATACTGCTTCGACGATCAGGGTTTCCTCGACACCCAGCCGATTGACACCGACGACATCGCCGTCGTTGTGGATTGGTTGGACCGCCATCCCGACGTAGTCGCCAGCTTCAGCGAACGCGATTACGTGTATTTCAACCAGATCACCGCAACGATGGAGCAAACCTGGCGGCAGCTGGGCAAGACGGCGCCGACGCGGTACATCGATGACCCGCACACCCGCCCGCTGACGCATGAGACGTTCCAGATCAGTCCGTTTGTCACCGCCGAGCAGGAGGCGGAACTGACCGGATTGTGCCGGAACGTGGCCGGTGTGCGCTGGCATCCGGATTTCACCGACATGATTCCGGCCGACGGCGGCAAGCCGCGCGGCATCCGGTGTTTCATGGAACGTCATGGGTTCACGCGAGAGCAGACCATGGCCTTCGGCGACGGAGGCAACGACATGGCGATGCTTCGGTTCGCTGGTATCGGTGTGGCGATGGGCAACGCGAACGATGAGGTCAAGGCGTCAGCCGATTACGTGACCGACGACGTGGACCACGACGGCATCATGAATGCGCTACGGCACTTCGGTGTGATCTAGAACGGACAGCTCAGCAGCAGCGCCAACAGCGCCACGTTGGCGATACTGAACCACAGCAGATACCGTCCACGATGCTGCGGATATTCGCGTACCACCATCTTGTAGGAGATCAAACTGGCCATCGAGGCGATCAGCGTGCCCAGACCGCCCAGATTGCATCCGACGATCAGTCCCGACCAGTCATCGGTGAACCCCGACAGCAGCAGGGCGGCCGGCACGTTGCTGACGATCTGGCTGGCCAGCACGGACACGATCTCCACGCGTCCCTCCAGCACGGACGCCAGCATCTCACGGAACGGGCCGATGTTGCCCACGTTGCCGATGAAGATGAAGAAGGCGATGAACGTGGCCAGCAGCGCGTAGTCGACGCTGGCCAGTACCCGCCGGTTCACCACGAGCAGCGTGACGGCGATCAGCGCGGCGATTGCCAACGGCGGTACCAGACCGAAGATGGCCAGCAGGCAGAGCGCGAATCCGCCGGTGCAGCCCACCAGTGAGCGCCGCCGGCAAATGTGCACGTCCACCGATACGCCCTGCACCGGCTTCGGATGGCGCAGTCCCACACCAATCACCACCGCCAGCGCCACACCCGAAACCGCCACGTACGGCAGTGTCAGCATCACCAACTCGTCAAATCCCATGCCCGATTGCGCGTACAGATACAGGTTCTGCGGATTGCCCATCGGAGTGAGCATGCTGCCCAGATTTGCGGCGATTGTCTGCAAGATCACCGTCGGCACGATCAGCCGCTCCCACCCGGCCATGCGCAACACCACCAGCGCGAACGGCACAAAGGTAATGAGGGAGACGTCGTTGGTCACCACCATGCTCAGGAAGAACGGCAGGAATACCAGCACCATCACCATGCCGCGCGTGGTGCCCACCCGTCGCAGCAGCGCGTCGCTCAGCCGCGCGAATATGCCGATCTGCTGGTACCCTTTCATCACCGCCATCAGCGAGAACAGCAGCGCCAACGTATCCCAGTCGATGTAACCAAGGTAGGCAGCGGACGGCGGCACGATGAACGACGAAACCACGGCCAGCATCACGGCCACGCATAGCACCGTCTCACGGCGCAGAAAACCGAGGACGCGTCGAACGGGCAGACTCATGGGGTGTTTTCTCCATCACTGGGACTCGGCGGATGCGGGTGCTGCGGTATCAGGTCAGTGCGTGGTACCCGCCACCATGTCGTCCGCCTCGTCACCGTGCACCACGGCCTCGATCGCATATTCCAGCGACTTGGCGATGGTGTCCAACGGCATGGACGGGGTGCCTTCGGGCTTGTCGACCACCTGGCCGGGCTCGTACGGCACATGCATGAAGCCGGCGACGGTGCCGGGAAACGTCCTGTCACACAGATACAGCGCGTGATACATGATGCTGTTGCACACGTAGGTGCCCGCGGTGTAGGAGATGAACGCCGGCAGGTGGTGCGCGCGGATGTTCGCGACCATGGACTTGACCGGCACGGTGGCAAAGTAGGCGTCCGGGCCGTCGGCGCGCAGCGGCTCACCCAACGGTTGGGCGCCATCGTTATCCGGGATGCGGGCCTCGACCAGATTGACCGCCACCTTCTCGACGGTCACGCAGCTGCGACCACCCGCCTGTCCTACGCAGATGACGGCGTCGGGACGTTCGGCGGCCATGGCCTGCTCCAAAGCCTGGACACTGCGGGTAAACACGGTGGGCACTTCCAGCTTGACGATCTGCGCCCCCGCAATGGTGTCCGGCAGCAGTTTGACCGCCTCATACGCCGGATTGACGGCCTCGCCGCCGAACGGGTCGAATCCAGTGACCAGAATCTTGCGCAGCATTGTCATGCCTCCTCCGCGACCACGTTTCTTTATCTTCCTCAAAGACGGAACGACTCCGCAATACGGAACGACTCTGTCCGCCATGATAGTCGCGTATATGCCAATCACCTTTTGCTTGTCAAATGTTAAGTACTTGACGGTTGACAAGCAAAAGGTGATTGGCATTGAGCACAAGGCAATTTGTCACCGAACACGAGGCGATTGACTATCGAACACAAGCCGATTACCCATCGAACCAGGGACTCGGACGCGTTCCGTCATCCACTCCACGAATCGTTCAGCAGGCGATGAGCATATAGACGATCTGCACGACAATCATCACGAACGCGGGCAGCACCTGGTTCTTGATCACGCCCATGCGGTCCTTCATCTCCAGCATCGCGACAGGCACGATGTTGAAGTTCGCGGCCATCGGCGTCAGCAACGTGCCGCAGTAGCCGCAGGTCAACGCCAGGATGCCGATCACAGCCGGGTCAGCCCCCAACGCAAGCACGAACGGTGCACCGATGCCCACGGTCATCACAGTGATGGCGGCGAAGGCGTTACCCATGATCATCGTGAACAGCATCATGCCCAACGCGAACACGATGATGCCGACGGTCCGGTTGCCTTCGGGGATCACCCCACCAACGATCCGCGCGATGACATCGCCCACGCCGGCCGCGTCGAAAATCGCGCCCAGACTGGCCAGCAGCATCGGCAGCATGCACAGCGGGCCCATCGCGGACAGCAGCCGCTCGGAGTCGCCCAGGAACATGACGGGCGTGTTGGCACGGTTGAACGCCCACAGGATGATCGCGGAGACGAACACGCCGATGCAGCAGCCGGCGAGCGCGCCGACGGCGGGGATCAGCGCGCCGGCGATGGCGAAGACGCCGATGGCGAGCGCGGGGATGAACACCTTCTGCCCGATGCGCCGGAAGTTGCCCTCCACCTCGGCGTCGGTCGGTTCGGCGGCCTTGCCCGGCTTGACGCGCTGGGCGATGGCGGGGATGACCATGATGACGATGAGCAGGCCGTCGATCGCCGCCGGGATCCAGCGGCCGAAGGCGATGACGACGCCGAGCAGCGTCCAGAAGACGAAGGTGCCGTAACGTGACGGGTTGGACCTGTCACGCAGGTTGTACACGCCCGCGTAGACGCTCATCAGACCCATGAGGATGTAGAAGACCTCCATGATCTTGTCGGCGGACGGGATCTCGGAATCCATGAAGAACGCCATATGTCACTCCCCTTCCTTCACGGTCTGCACGGATGATTCGGGCGCAGCGAGCCGTGCGGGCGCAGCGGACGTATCGTCGCTGCAGTACCTGCGGCGCAAGTGATTGTCCTTGATGATGTAGTAGACGGCGGTGACGCCCACGGCGATCAGCGCGACCGGAATCTCGATGATGGCCAGTCGCAGCAGGTCCACGTCGTAGCCAAGCGGCGCCAGGGTGGTCTTAACCAGGATCGCGCCCGAAGTGCCCACGAACAACACCTGACCGAAGAACCAGGCCACGTTCTCCATGCCGGAGGCCATGCCCTTGAGCTGTTCGACATACCGTTCGTCCGGCTCATGCCCAGAGGCTTCGATGGCGCCGACGGCCATCGGCATGATGATCGGACGCACGAATCCGGCCACGCCGCCGAAGCTCACGTTGAACGCGGCGAACACCAGACGCATCACGCCGTACAGCGCGATGATGATGCCGGGCGTGGCGCCCTTGGCCTTGCCGATCAGCTCGGCGGCGGCCTGCTTCAGGCCGTTGCGTTCCAACGTGCCCGTGACCAGCAGGATGATGATGAACAGCGCCACGCTGCGGTTCGAGACGAACGATTCGCCCAGCGTGGTCAGGAAACCGTCGATGCCGAGATTGCCCAGCAGCGCGGTGACGATGGCGGCCAGGAACACGATGAGGATCGCGTCCAGCCGCAGGGCGAAGCCGACGATGACGACGGCGATGCCCAACAGCACCAGATATTCCATGTCTTCAGTCTTTCCTCGTTCTCCATGCGGGTGGGCCCGGATATTCTCGGTCTTCCGGATCCCACCATGTGATTACCGGCCAATCACATTACCTCGATGCATAGTCATTCGAGCACACGCATATTTTTATGCACTTAAGGTTCGGCATGTTCGCCAATCATCATGCTATTCTGAAAGCTGAGCTTTCGGGTTCAACAAACCGGCGGGGAAGATCCCCGCCATTCTTTTATTCTCTTGGGGGACACCATGTCGGAGCTGAGCCTATTTATAGATGAAAGCGGAGATTTCGGACCTTACAAACCCGACACATCGTTTTACATCGTTTCGATGGTTCTCCATGACCAGAGCAACCCCATCACCGAACAAATGCTCGCGCTCGACTCCGACCTGGTCAGCAACAACCTGCGTACTTCTTCCATCCACACTCGCCCCCTGTTACGCCACGAAGACGAATACCGCAACTTGACCTTGCAAGAACAACGCTATCTTCTCTCCAGGCTGTATCTCTTCGCCAGGAAATGCGATCTGAAATATAAAGTCTTCTCCTTTGACCGACGCACCTGCCGCACACCGGGCGACCTAGAGAGAAAAGTCTCGCGTGAAATCACCTCATTCATCCGAGAAAACCACAAACTATTCGCCTCGTACGATACGACAATTCTCTACTACGACGATGGACAGAAGCAGCTTGCGCACATTCTCTCCGATATCGATGAGCTCATCATCAACATCGACCATAGGCATCTTGACCCTACCGACTACCGTTTATATCGGCTCGCACAAGTCGCCGACCTCGCCTGTTGTCTGGAGCTGACCAAACTACACTTCGACACCGGACAGCCCACGAACTCCGAACGATACGTATTCGGTAACGCCCGGAACTTCCGGAAATCGTTTTACAAAGCGTTCCGAAGAAATCAACTGTAATCAGCCGAGCATAGTACAGCCGCATATCCATACACCAGTCGCTCACCGAGACCGGACCCAAAAATGCCGGCTTTCTTGCTTCATCGCCACCGACGACATTCGGCTCCGGACAAGAACTCATCAATGACAACCCCTTAAACCCGCATAGTTCAACAACATCAGATGAATATTCGTAGCTTTTGAGGCCACTGGTTATTGTGTTTGGAGGCCGGGGTTAT
>ENA-UOIW01001399-UOIW01001399.1-human-gut-metagenome-genome-assembly--contig:-P58-NODE-1399-length-14351-cov-4.360660_pt1 | contig 14351 bp, 16 predicted proteins | sample MGYA00242334_ERZ723881 | MGnify/ENA metagenome assembly ERZ723881
GACGCGCTCAACGATCCGGTGATGGGCAACATCATCGAGCGCACCCGCACCCGTTTTGGAAAGTTCAAGCCCTGGCTGGCCATCGGCATCCTCGCCACCTCCGCGGTGGTGATCGCCACGTTCAATTCCACCCTGCAAGGCTGGTCGTTTATCGCTTTCTTTGGCGTGATGTACTTTTTGCATTCCCTCGCCTACACCATGCACGACATCTCCTATTGGGGCATGGTGGCCGCGCTGAGCTCCGACGCGGACGCCCGCAACCGCTTTACCAGCCGCGCCACGCTGTTTGCGGGCATCGGCGGAGCGCTGGCCTCCATGCTCATCCCCATGCTGACCACCGGCTCCCTGGCCATGGGCGGCAACGCCATGACCGCCTACGGGCGCATCGCCGTGGTCATCAGCCTGCTTTCGCCGCTGTTTCTGTGCTTTACCATCTTCGGCGTGCGCGAGCGCCCCGCCGCCCCTGCGCCCGCCGCGCCCGTCAGCTTGCGGCGCATCTGGGCCACCATCACCGGCAACGATCAGCTGCGCTGGATTGCCTTGGCGTTTTTGGTGCATCAAATCGGCAACGGCCTAGCCGCGGGCGGCTTGGCCTCGACCTACGTATACCTGGACTTTGGCTACCGCGGCGGGCTGTACTCCATTTTCAACACCGTGGGCCTGCTGGCCACGGCGGTGCTGATGATGGCCTACCCAGCGCTGAGCCGGCGCATTTCCCGCAAGTCCATGATGCGCGGCATGGTGATGATTTCGGCGGCCGGCTACGCCCTCATGCTGCTCACCGCCCTTTGGGTCAGCGACAGCGGCGCAAGGTTTTGGGCCGTCACCCTGAGCTACATGTTGGCCAACTTCGGGCAGTACAGCTTCTACCTCATCATGATGATTTCCATCATCAACACCGTGGAGTACAACGAGTACCTTTACGGCGTGCGCGACGAGGCCATCATCGCCTCCCTGCGCCCGTTTTTGACCAAGCTGGGCTCGGCGCTGGTGGTGGTGATTACCTCGCTTTCATACCTGGTTTTGCGCGTTACCGCCTGCACCAACCAGATTTCCCAATGGGAAAACGCCGCGGCCTCCGGCGCCATCACCGAGGCGCAAAAGCTGGCGTCCATCGACGGCGTCCTCTCCGGCGTGCAGCGCTGGCAAACCCACGGGCTGCTCGTTGTGGTGACGGTGGTGCCGTTTTTGCTGATGCTTGCGTCCTATTTCATCTACCGCAGGCGCTACCGGCTTGACGAGGACGAGTATCGCCGCATCTGCGCGGAGCTGGAACGCCGCAAGGGAGAATCCGTATGAGCCTGACGCGCCTGGCGCTGCGCCTGGCCGCGCCGCTTCCGCGCCTGGAAGCGTTTGAGCGCTATCTCTTTGTGGGGCCGCACCCGGACGATATCGAAATCGGCGCGGGAGCGACGGTTTCCCGCCTGGCCGCCGCCGGCAAGCACATCGTGTTTTTGATTTGCACGGACGGCCGTTTCGGTACCGACTTTGCCCAGGTTTCGGGCGAAGCGCTGGCTCAGCTGCGCCGCCAGGAAGCCCTGCGCAGCGCCGCGATGCTGGGCGTGAGCGACGTGCGGTTTCTGTCGCTGTCCGACGGCGGCTTTTATGAGCCGCAAGCGCTCCTGCGCGGCATCGCGCAGGCCGTGGGCAGCGTGCAGCCCGAGGTGCTGTTTGCGCCGGATCCCTGCGTGCGCAGCGAATGCCACGCGGATCACCTCAACGTGGGCCAGGCCGTGCGCCTCGCGGCCTGCTTTGCGGCCAATCCCGGCGTGATGGCCGCCTATGGCGCGCCCAGCGCAAACGTCAAGGCCCTGGCCTTTTACATGACCGCCAGGCCCAACCGCTTTATCGCCACGCGGGGGCATTTGAAGCGTCAGCTTCAGGCGATCTTCTCCTGCCACCTCAGCCAGTTTCCGCCGCACGGCGACGCGGCGCGAAGCGTGGCGCTGTACCTCAAGCTGCGTTCCATCGACCTGGGCCTGCGCAGCCTCAAGGGACGCGCGGAGGGCTTTCGCGTGCTGGGCCCTACGCACATGCATTGCCTGCCCGAAGCCGACCGCTGATCTTTTCCCAAACGAAGCCGCCTCCGCTTGCAGACGGAGGCGGCGTTATTTGTTCAGCGTAACCCGGAACAGATATTGCGGCAGCACGTGCCGGTAAGCATCATACAAACCGGCTTCCCGGTAAAGATCCACATAGGAGCGGTACAGCCGAATTTTCAGCCGCACCGAATAGGCCGGACGCGCCACGCTCAGCCGCACCGACGCCATGGCCAGTCCTCCGGCGCTGCGCGCATACTCGTACACCGGTTCGCGCAGCACCGACACCCCGCGCACATGGCGGTAGTAGCGCGTATTAAAATCAAAATCCTCGCCCCAGGGCAAGTCCCCGTCAAAGCGCAGGCCGTGCTTCTCAATCAGGTGGCGGCGATAGAGCTTGTTCCACAGCGCGGCATAGAAAAAGCTGTTGGGGTTGAGGCTGAAATGATGCAAAAGCGAGCGCTGATCCAACGTGCCTTCCCAGCGCATAAGCGCGCGCGTATGGCGCTTGCCGCCCATGATTTCGACATACGGAGCGATCGCCAGGTCGCTTTGGTTTGTTTCCATGGCCCTGACCATACGCTCCATGGCATCCGGGAGCAGCGTGTCGTCGCTGTCCACAAACTGCACCCAATCGCCCGTGGCTTCCCCAAGCCCCCGGTTTCGCGCCGCGGCCACGCCGCCGTTGGGCTGATCCATAACGCGCACCCGCGCGTCGCGCTGCGCGTAGCGGCGCAGGATGTCCAGGCTGTCGTCCGTGCTGCTATCGTTGACGGCCAATATCTCCCAATCGTCGTGCGTCTGAGCCAAAACGCTGTCCAGGCAGCGGGCGACGGTGGCCTGGGCGTTGTACACGGGTATGACGACGCTGACCACGCGCTTTTCCTCCTTCCCGGCTTTTAGGCGCTCATGCCGTTGTCCAGCGGTTCCTTATCGCAACCTTCCTCCGGGGAGGGCGTTTCCTCCCGGCCGATGCCCACGTCGCCCAGGCGCACGGTCATGTCCTCGATGTGATGAATGCTGTGCTCGGTCTTGACCCAGTTGGACTGGCGCCTGTGCTTAAACAGCCCCACCACCTGCGCCCAGCCTGCCACCATGGTGTTGATCAGCATGCTCCACAGCATGGGCAGCAGCACCTTGATGTCAAAGCGCGCGTGATTGTCCAGCCGCTCGCCCATGTAGAAAAGGAACACGAACGAGTACAAAAACAGCAGGATGCTGGGCAGGTTATTGGTCAGCCAGCTCAGGGGCGTGACCATGGGCGAGGCGCTTTGCAGCCAGCCGGCCAGACGAAACACCCCCAGCAGCAGCCCCAAACCCAGCTGCAACACCAAAATGACATACGGCGTCAGGCTATAGGCGTAGAGGAACGTGGACACGAATTCCCAAAACCCGATCGTGCCGTCCTTGAGCGCGCGAAACAGCTTGGGCGTGTTTTTGAAAGCCACGTACCAATGCCCCTGCGCCCAGCGCGTGCGCTGGCGGAAACTGGCGCGAAAGCGGGTGGGTTTTTCGTCGTAGATGCGCACGTTGTTGTTCCAGATAATGCGCCGGCCCTCGCAGGTCGCGGCGATTTGCAGCTCAAAATCCTCCGTCAGCGACATGGCCGTCCATCCGCCGCGCTCGTAGAGGTACTTGGCCGACACCGCAAAGCCCGTGCCGCCGATGACGCTGTTGAGGCCCAAGCGGGACTTGGCATACTGGAAAAAGCGGTTGGTGATGGTATAGGTCATGTAGTAAAACAGCGCCACCATGCCCTTGCGGTTTTTGATGCCCAGGTAGCATTGGATGATGTCGGCCTTGGTGCTGAGGTACTGGCTGTTAACCTCCAAAAACATGTTGGTATCCACCAGGTTATCCGAGTCAAAGAACATCACCAGGTCATAGCGTTGCTCGTAGCCGTCGAGCATCTCGAGCGCCTGCTGAAGCACAATGGGCTTGCCGGTAGGCGCGTCCGGAGACTTGCGGGTAAACTCCAGCACGTTGGCGCCCATCTCGCGGGCGACGCGCACGGTGCCGTCGGTGCAGTTGTCGGCCAAAATGTAGAAGTCGTAAAGCTCCTTGGGATATTCCATGTGCTGGAGGTTGTCGATGATATCGCCAATAACCGCCTCCTCGTTGTGGGCGGGCACCAGCACCAGAAATCGCATTTGCGGGGGATGATCCTGATAGTCTTTGGTGTTGCGTTTGAAGCCAAAAAACGTGATGGCCAGCTGAAAGCCCAACAGCACCATCAACCAGGCGCTCGTTACGACCATCAGGGCTTGCACAGCCGCTTCGAAAATCTCCACCGAATCCAACATCCTTCCGTCCCGTGCGTAGGGCAACGCTTATTTATACTATATCGTTTGCCTTGTGTCAATGCATGTCGTAGAAGGAGCACTCGCCAATGAATTCGCGCAGGATGCTCAAGGGCGGGATTTCGTCCATGACGGCGCCGTCTACGGGCAGGAAATAATGCAGCACCTTCAGCAATCTACGGGCCACCAGGTACTCGGGCGCGGTAGAGGGAATGCCCAAAAGCAGCTCGTAGGCGATGGTTTTGAGAACGGGCAGCTCGTAATGCAGCGAGGTGTTAAACATCACGTCCGCCTTTTCCTGGTTGGGGAAAATCCAGCGTTCCTCGCCCTGGCGCACCTTGGGCCACATGTCGATGGTTTGGCGGGGCGAGGTGTTGCGGAATCGCATGTCGCGCACGATGCGGCGCAGGAGGCGCACGTCGGTGGTGCGGATGCGGTTGTGGTCGTCCAGGTTCACGCAGCCCAAGGCGCTGACGTAGATGCCGTAGGTGAGCTGCTCGGGCAGTTCGGAGGTAATCAGGTCGTTCATGGCGTGAATGCCTTCCAGCAGGAGCGGCTCGTCGGGGCCCAGGGTCAGGGTTTGCCCCTGGGGCGCGCGGCTGCCGGTGGTAAAGTCGTAGCGCGGCAGGTTCACCGTGCGGCCGCTGAGCAACCCTTCGAGGCATTCGGACAAAAGCGGCACGTCCAAGGCGTTGATGTGCTCCAAGTCCGGCTTGCCATCGTCCTCCAGGGGCACGGCCTTGCGGTCCAGGTAAAAGTCGTCCAGGGAAATCAGCCGCGGCTTGAGCCCCAGCACGCGCAGATGCACCGAGAGGCGATGGGCAAAGGTGGTCTTGCCGCTGGAGGAAGGCCCGAAAATCATCACAATGCGCGCGCCGCGGCGCAGGATTTCGTCGGCGATGCCGGCGCTGGACTTGTCGTGCAGGGCTTCGTTGATGCGGATGAACTCGCGCATGCGCCCTTGCTGGATCAGCTTGTTGACGTCCGCGGCGTTTTCCGCGCCCAGGATGCCGCACCATTGCTGCGAGGTGCTGTACACGCGCAAAAACTTGGCCCGCGAAACGTAGGGCGCCGGGGTTTGGGGATCCTCGGGCGAGGGAAACATCAGCGCCACGCCGGGGAAATGCGGCTTGACGTAGAAGCCCCGCACATAGCCGGTGGAGGGCAGCATCGCGCCGTAGAAGTACTCGCACAGGCCGTTGATGCGGTACATGGTAATGCGGTCGCGCGGGCGGTAGCGCAGCAGCTCCGCCTTGTCGGGCCAGCCTTCCTTTTCAAAATAGGCAATGGCCTCTTCCCGTGTCCAGGTTTCGCGCTCAAAGGGCAGGTCGGCTTCGGCCAGGCGCTGCATGTCCTCCTGAAGCGCCTTGGCCATGTCGTGGCCCATGGCGCCCTCCGCCATGCGGATGTACAGGCCGTGGCCCACGGAGTTGAGCATGCGCACGCGCTTGCCAGGGTAGAGGCGTTTCATGCTCAGCAGGAACAGAAACCGCAGCGACCGCTCGTAGACGCGGCGGCCTTCCTCGTCCTCATAGGTCAGGGGTTCCAGGGCGGCGTCGGCGTCCAAGCGCTCGTTGAGCTGCAGGCACACGCCGCCGCGCATGGCGCACAGCGCGGGAACGTCCGGCGCCAGCGCGTCCAGGACTTCTTTGACGGTCACCCCCGGCGCAAAGGTTCCCTGGGCTTGGCCCAGGCTCACGGTGATGGACTTCATCCTCTTGCCTCCCCTTTCTTTCTAAGCGTCCTCAAAGGGCATATTGGAATGAAACGCACAGCTGAGATCCTCGGGATCCCAGGCGGGCCCGACGCCCCGTTTGCGCATTTGATGATATTGCAGCTCCTTGGTGTGTACATAGGCCCGGGTCTGGCGGTTGGCGGGCAAAACGCTCAGGTGCAGGCCCTTGCGCTCTCCCGGCAGAAGCGAAAAGCGCGCCTTGACGAACATCAGGCCATGGTGCGGGCATTGGCTCAGCGCCACGTATTTGCCCGGCGCCTGCGGGATCAGAGGCGTTTTGAGGCTGGTGGCCTGGCCGCAGGTAGGGCAGCGCGGAGCGGTCAGCGCCGGGCTGGAGAGCGCCTCGGTCACGGAAGGCACCACGTCGGTAACGCGGAAGCGGCTGCGCCGCTCGTTGTGGCACAGCTTGCGCGGCTGCTGGGCAAAGGCCAGCACGTCCATGGGGTTGGGCAGGCGCTGCCACACGCGCGCGGTGTAGTAGGCGTCGTGCATGGCGTTGTGAAAGCTGCGTTCCTCGTCCTCCTTGACGCCCAGGCTTTCCATGGCGGCCTTGAGCGAGGTCTGCCCGTTCTTGCCCGACGCCTGCGCGTAGAGGCGCTGGATGTCGTACGCCGGCGGAAGCGGCCGCTCGAAGCGGAAAAAGTCAGCGTTTTGCTGCAAAACGCTCACGTCGTCGCAGCCCCAGGTAAGAAAGGCGCAGTCCTCCCCGCACCAGTCCATGAAGGCTTCCATGGCCTGTGGAAACTGCGGCGCGTCGCACAAAATCTCCTGGGTAAGCCCGGTCATGCGCTTGACGCGCGGATGAATGGTCAAGTAGTGCGTGGGCCGAACGGGAATGGAAACCGTGTCCAAGAGGTTGAGCGACTCGTCCATCTTGGCCGCGCCAAATTGGAGCACCTCAAACAGCAGGCTGTCGCCCACGCGCCGGAAAGCGGCGCTTTGGTAGCTGGTGGGCTGGTTCCACTCCAAGTCCAAAACGATGTAGCGCATACAAAACTCCTATCGCTGCGCCGCCGCGCGCCCGGCGACAAAGCCGGTGGCAAAGGCGATGTGCAGGTTAAAGCCCCCGGTGAGGGCGTCCACGTCCAGCAGTTCCCCCGCCGCGTACAGGCCGTGAACCAGACGGCTTTGCAGGGTCGAAGGATCAAACTGGCGCACCTCCGCCCCGCCGTGGGTCACCACCGCTTCCTCAAGCGGCCCCACCGCCGTCACCGGCAAGGGCAGCGCGGCGGTCATGTCCACCAGGCGGGCGCGCTGCGCCTGGGTCAAGCGGCCCGCGGGCATGCGGGCGTCCAGCTGGCACAGCTGCGCCACGGTCGCGGCCAGGCGCGCGGGATACAGCCCGCACAGCACGCCCGCCAACTGTCGCTGCGGCGCCTGGGCGATGTCGCGCACCACGCGCCGATCCAGCTGCTTTCGGTCCAGGCCGGGCTTGAGGTCCAGGCGAAAATCCAGTTCCTCCACCTCCAGGGCCGTCACATAGGCCGAGGCGCTCAGCACCAGCGGCCCGGAGATGCCCGTGTGGGTGAAGAGCATTTCGCCCAGGTCGGAAAACAGCTTTTTTGGGCCCTGCGTCACGCTGAGGCGCACGTTTTTCAGCGACAGCCCTGCCAGCGCCCGCACCCATGGCTCCCGGCAAATCAGGGGCACCAGGGAGGGCAGCGCGGGATAGAGCGTATGCCCGCACTCCCCCAGCAAGCTCCAGCCGTCGCCGGTGGAGCCCGTGGAAGGGTAGCTTTGCCCGCCGGTGCATACGATCACCGCATCCGCCGGCAGCTTTTGGCCGTCCCACATTTCCACGCCTGTCACGGCGTCCTCCCGGCGCGTGAGGCTGCGCACGCGCGCGTTGAGGCGAATTTCCACGCCCAGACGCCTGAGCTCGCGCTCCAGCGCGCGGGTGACGTCGCTGGCCTTTTCGCTTTGGGGAAACACCCGCGCCCCGCGCTGTACCTGCACCGGGCAGCCCAGCGATTCCATGAGCTCCATAAGCGCCGCGGGCGGCAGGGCGTGAAGGGCGCTGTACAGGAAGCGCGGATGGGTGACTACATTGGGCAAAAAGTCCTCCGGGGAGACGGCGTTGGTCAGGTTGCAGCGGCCCTTGCCGGTGATATAGAGCTTTTTGCCCAGCTTTTCGTTGCGCTCCAAAAGCGTCACCTGCGCGCCCGCGCGCGCGCCGCTGAGCGCCGCCATCAGCCCTGCGGCCCCGCCGCCGACGACCGTTACCCTACGCATCGGGGCGGTTGAGATAGACGCTGTGGGCGTTCCATATCTCCTCCAACTGGCGAAAGTGCTCCGCCAGCTCGTCATGCCGCCGCAGGCCCACGCTGACCACCAGCGCGTTGATGACCGACATCGGCGCGGCCAGGCTGTCCACAAAGCTGGCCATGTTGGTATCGGCGCACAGGCACACGTCCGACACCTCCCGCAGCGGCGACATGTCGCCGTCGGTCAGGCCCACCACCTGCGCGCCCCGCCCCCGGGCAAAGCGCATGCATTCCAGCGTGCGCGCCGAGTAGCGCGGAAAGCTGATGCCCACCAGCACGTCGCTGCGGCCAATGCGGGCGATTTCCTCAAAGACGTCGCCGGTGGTGTTGTGTACCAAGAGCACGTCGGAGAGGATTTGATGCAGGTAGTGGTACATGAACTGCGCCAGGGGCGCGGCGGAACGCAGGCCCATCAGGTACACCCGCCGGGCCGACAAAAGCCTTTGCGCCGCCTCCTCAAAATCCTGCTGGCTGATGCCTTCCATGGTCTTGCGGATGTTTCGGGCGTCGTTTTTGAGCACGGCGGCCAGCACGTCGCTTTGCTCCAGGCCCTGGGTCAGTTCAAAGCGCTGCTCGCTGGTCAGGCGTTGGCGCACCACGCTGGCCAGCGCCTCGCGCAATTCGGGGTAGCCCTCGTAGCCCATGGCCATGGCAAAGCGCACCACCGTGCTTTCGCTCACGCCGCAGGCGCGGCCCAGGGCCACGGCGGTCATATAAACCGCCTTGTCGTAGTGGCTGGCAATGTATTGCGCAATGCGCCGGTGGCTCTTGCTCAAGGGCTTTGAGCCCAGCTTGATGCGCTCGATGAGCTCCTGGGAATCCTGCACGCAAGCGCCTTCCTTCCAAGCGGTCACAGTCCCAGCGCGGCAAAGCGCTCCGCGCTCAGGCTTTCGGGGTTGCCGATGAGGGTTGCGGTCACGTGTCCGCGTTGCAGGTAGTCCATGTCGCTGCCCGGCTGCGGCTCCTCGGTGCGCGAGCCGCTCAACAGCCAAAAGTACATGCCCGCGCGGGGCGCCTGGCGGCGCTCGTAACCGTCCACAAAGTTGCCCGTATCCAGCGGCGCGTATACCAGGGGCTTGAGGTCTTGGGGCGCGACGCAGGGCGCGTTGAGGTTGAGCACCTGCAGGGGCGGGGGATTGCTGCGGGCGTAGCGCTCGGCCCAATCCAGGGTCAGACGGGCCAGGTTGTCGATCATCTCGGGCGTGCCCTGATGATGCAAAGACGTCGCCACGGAGGGCAGACGGTTGATGGCGCCTTCCATGGCCGCGCCCACGGTGCCGCTGTAATGCACGGCCATGCCCGCGTTGTAGCCGTCGTTGATGCCGGAAATCAGCAGATCCACCGGCCGATCCACCAGGTTCAATAGGCCCAGGCGCACGCAGTCCACGGGCGAGCCGCTGACCGCAAAGGCGCGGGTGCCGGGCAGGTCGCGCTCCTCAACGAAAAGCGGCTCGGTCAGGGTAATGCGATGGCTGGCCGCGCTTTGCTGTTTCGCCGGGGCGCAGACGGTCGCCTGATGCCCGCGGGCAAGGGTTTCGCGCACCAGGGCGCGCAGGCCCGGGGCGTCGATGCCGTCGTCATTGACCAAGAATAAATGCATGTTCTTCCTCCGCTACCGGCGTCGAAATCCGCCGCTCATCCCGTCGACCAGGGATCTTGCCACATTGATGACCAGCGCCACCGCCAGCGCCCACCAGAAATTCTCAAACCGCACGCTGTTTTCCACCAAGCCGGCGGCCGTCCACACCAACCAGGCGTCGACCGCCACGTTGATGAGGCCCAGGGTGCAGAAGTTGAGCACCGACAGAATCAGCCGCGCCACGGGCCGCAGCACGGTGTACACCGCCGCTAGAATCACCCCCACCATGAGGGCGCCCTGCATTTCCACCAGCTCCACGCCGTCCAGAAACGCGCTGCAGGCGGGAACCGCCGCCACCGTCAACAAAAAGCGTAAAATTGCCGCCATCCCACGCCTCCCCATGGAAAGGAAAGCCCCGACGCATATCCACCCAAAGCCGGGGCGACCCTAAAAGGAACCCGGCGCCCCGGGCGGCATAGCATGAAGCGAACGGCCGCGCCGCCGGGGGAAAGGATGAGATCATGCGCATCAAGAGCAAGTACTTCAAGGACGCCCAGAGCCTGGAAAGCGCGTTCGACGCCTGCGCGCCCGACCGCGTCAGCGTGTGCCTGCGCCTCAGCCGCCGCGCCTACGACCAAGCCCTGCGCGAGTCCGCGCGCCTGGGCATGACCAGCGGCGAATACATCGACGCCCTGCTGCTGGGCCGCAGCCAACGGCCGCACTAGCGCCGCCGGTAGCCCACCGCCACCGCGAGCAGGTACGCGGCAAAGGCGCATTCCGCCAACACCGTCTGCCCGCCCGCGGCGGCCAGCGGCGACGCAGGCAGGCGCCCGGCGGCCATCAGCGCCTGATAGCCCACCAGCAGCCCCAAAAGCGCCGCTCCCGCGACGAGCCAGCCGTTGAGCCCGTTGGTACGCGCGCCAACGCCGGCCGCAGGCAGCACAACGGCCAGACCCAGGCCCAGCAGCGTGCCCTTGAGCGCAAAGGCGGCAAAAGCGCCCAGCCGCAAACCGTCCACCCAGCCCCACGCCGCCAACAGCGCCAGGCACGCAAGCGGCGGGCACAGCGCCGCCGTCAGCCTTCTGAGCAGCACGAGCCTTCCTCCTTTGCCTTGTCCAAAGCGCTTCGCCGTTCCTGCTCGGTCATGGGCGCGCCGGCGAACAAATCCGGCCGCACGCGCAGCGTGCATAATAGTGACTGTTCCCGGCGCCAACGGCGAATCCGCGCATGATCGCCCGACAGCAGCACCTCCGGCGCTTCCAGGCCCTCAAACACGCGGGGCCGCGTGTACTGCGGGTATTCCAAAAGCCCGTCGGTAAAACTTTCCTCCACGGTGCTTTCGCCGCTGCCCAGCACCCCGGGCACGTAGCGCGCCACCGCGTCGGTCAGGGCCATGGCCGCCAGTTCGCCCCCGGTGAGCACAAAGTCGCCCAGGGAAAGCTCCTCGTCCACCACCAAGTCCACCGCGCGCTGGTCCACGCCTTCGTAATGGCCGCACAGCAGCACCAGCCCGTCCTGCTGGGACAGCTGGCGCACCTTGGCTTGCGTCAGGGGTTTTCCGCGCGGGCTGAGGTACACGCACGGGCCTGAAAACCCGCGCGCGCGCATATCGCGCACCGCGTCCACGATGGGCTGGGCGGTCATGACCATGCCTGCGCCGCCGCCGAAGGGATAGTCGTCGGTGTTTTTGTGCTTGCGGTCGCTGTAAGGGCGGATGTCCGCCACCGTCACGTCCAAAAGCCCTTCCCGGCGCGCCCGGCCGATGATGCTGGCTTGCAAAAAGCCCTCAAACATCTCCGGAAACAGGCTAAGAATGGCGATCTTCATAGACCGAAACCTCGTCCAGCCGGCTTTCGTCCACCAGCACGCGCCCGTTTTGAGCGTCCATTTCCAGGATCACGTGCCCCACGGCCGGCACCATCAGCCTTCCGCGCGGCGTATCAAACACCAGCACGTCCACCCCGCCGGGGGTGAGCACCTCGCACACCGTGCCCAGGGGACGCCCCTGCGTGTCCACGGCCTGCGCTCCCAAAAGCTCGGCGATGAATACCTCGCCCTCGCCCAAGGGCCGCGCGTGCGCGCGATCCACATAAAGCTTTTGCCCGCGCAGGCGCTCGGCGGCGTTGCGGTCGCACACGCCTTGAAGCGCCAAGACGACCTCCTGTCCCTGAACGCGCGCGCCCGTCACCCGCACGGGCGTATGCTGAGGGCCCAGATACAGCGTTTCCAGCCGTGCAAACTGCTGCGGATCCTGCGTGTAGTGGCGCACCTTGACCTCGCCGCGGATTCCCTGCGGGCGCACGATCTCGCCCAGGAGCAAAAACGCTTGCCTCACCCTATCGGCTCCTTCAAGCAAACGCCTATGGGCGCAGCAGGGCCATGCCGCCATGCCGCGCCCATGAGCGTTATTGGATTTCCACGAATACGGGCTTTTGGTCCTTGGCGGTTGCCGCGCGCACCACGGCGCGCAGAGCCTTGGCGATGCGCCCCTGCTTGCCGATGACCTTGCCCATATCCTCGGGCGCGACATGCAGTTCCAAAATGGTCGCCTCCGGCCCGACGGTTTCCCGCACGGTCACGGCGTCCTTGTTGTCCACCAGCGACCGGGCGATGTACTCCACCAGTTCCTTCATGCCCTCAGCCCTCGATCACGCCGCTCTTTTTAAGCAGGGCGCGGACGCTGTCGGTGGGCTGGGCGCCGTTTTGCATCCATTTTTTAACGCTCTCGGCATCGACTTTGAGGGTGTAAGGCTCGGTCATGGGATCGTAATAGCCGATCTCCTCGATGAAGCGGCCGTCGCGGGGGCAGCGCTCGTCGGCGACGACCATGCGGTAAAAGGGCTTTTTCTTCATACCCATTCTCTTGAGGCGAATTTTGACAGCCATGTTGGTTTTCCTCCTAAATGCATACTCTATCTGAAATCACCGGGTGCGTGATTGTCAGCGGGGTTCAAAACGGCAGGCGCATGCGCCCTTTTTTCCCGGGGCGGCCGGACATCATTTTTTTCATCATGTCGCGGGCCTGGTCAAACTGGCGGATGAGGGCGTTGACGTCCTGCACGGTGGTGCCGCTGCCCGCGGCGATGCGCCTGCGGCGGCTGGCGTTGAGAATGCCGGGGTTGCGCCGTTCGCGGGGGGTCATGCTGCGAATGATGGCCTCGGGCTTTTTGAGGGCGTCGTCGTCGATTTGCACATTGGAAAGCTTGTTGCCCACGCCCGGCAGCATGCTGAGCATGCTTTGCAGGCCGCCCATTTTTTTCATTTGCTGCATCTGCGCCAAAAAGTCGTCCAAGGTCAGCTGATCCTTGGCGCCGCGGCGGGCGAAGCTGTCGGCCTCCTTTTCGTCGAAGGCTTCCTGCGCCTTTTCGATGAGGGTCATCACATCGCCCATGCCCAGGATGCGGCTGGCCATGCGGTCGGGGTGGAAGGGCGCGATATCGGAGAGCTTCTCGCCCGTGCCGGAGAACTTGATGGGCTTGCCCACCACGGCGCGAATGCTCAGCGCCGCGCCGCCGCGGGCGTCACCGTCGAGCTTGGTGAGGATCACGCCGTCGACGCCCAGCTCCGAATCGAAGGTTTTGGCCACGTTCACGGCGTCCTGGCCGGTCATGGCGTCCACGACGAAGAGGATTTCCTGCGGCCGGATTTCTTGCTTGAGGCGGCGCAGCTCGTCCATGAGGGCCTGGTCGATGTGGAGGCGGCCGGCGGTATCGATGATGAGCACGTCGCGGCCGTGATCGCGCGCGTAGTCCACGGCCTCGCGCGCGGTTTTCACCGGGTCTTGGGCGCCGTGCTCGTACACCGGCACATGCACCTGTTCGCCCACGACCTGCAATTGCTTGATGGCGGCGGGGCGGTAGATATCGCAGGCCGCCAACAGGGGCCTTTTGCCGGTCTTTTGCAGGTAGTTGGCCAGCTTTGCGGCCATGGTGGTCTTGCCGGCGCCCTGCAAGCCGCACAGCATATAGATGGTTGGCACGCTGGACGACCAGGTGAGGCGCGCGTTTTGCGTGCCCATGAGGGCGGTCATTTCCTCGTTGACGATCTTGAGCACCTGCTGGGCCGGGGAAAGGCTGTCCAACACCTGTTGGCCCACGCAGCGCTCGGTGACCTTTTTGCAAAAGTCCTTGACGACCAGGTAGTTGACGTCCGCCTCCAAAAGCGCCATGCGCACCTCGCGCATGCCCTCGCGCACGGCCTGCTCGGTCAGCTTGCCGCGCGAGGTCAGCCGGCTGAGCGCGCCGGTGAGCTTTTGGCTCAGTCCTTCAAAGGCCATGTTCGTCCTCCCCTTCTTGCAGCCGAATCACCCGTTCCACCAGCGCCCGCGCCGCTTCAGCGTCGGCTTCCCGCGCGCCTTGCAGCAGCTCGCAAACCCGTTGCAGCGCCCGCACCGTCCGGCGCTGCCGCTCCAGGCCGCCCAGCGCCGCCTCGTAG
>ENA-UOIW01001417-UOIW01001417.1-human-gut-metagenome-genome-assembly--contig:-P58-NODE-1417-length-14276-cov-6.163913_pt1 | contig 14276 bp, 17 predicted proteins | sample MGYA00242334_ERZ723881 | MGnify/ENA metagenome assembly ERZ723881
GTGTGGCCCCGCATGGTCTCCACCACCGCGTGGCAGTCCACCCCGGCGGTGAAGCCCGGGCCCACGCCGATGACCGCCGGGGCGTCTGTGATTCTGGTCCCGAGATTTTTTTTGGCCAGGATGGCGTCCACCACGGCGTCCGGCTTCAGCACAGAGATGCAGATTCCCTCCGGGTCCGGCAGCACCGGGACGATGTCTTCCTGGAGCAGGGCCAGGGCCTGTTCCGGCGTGTCCGCCCGGCGGGCGGTGACGTCCTCCACTCTGGTCTCCCCCAGCACGATGGCCTGGGAGAAGGCCACTGTCCGCCGAATGGCGGTTGGGGCCGGTATATCGGTCATAATCACCGATATATGCGACCGTTTCAGCCGCAGGGCGATGCCGGTGGCGATGTCCCCGGCACCCCGAATGATCACCAGCATGGGAAATACTCCTTCCTGTGGAGGCTGCCCGCCAGCACCGGACAGTCCAGCAGCGCCGCCAGAGCCCTGGCGTCCGCCAGGTCCCACAGCGTCTCCACTTGGTTGACATAAATTTTATCGTGCAGTCCCTCGGCCCGCAGGACCGCCGCCTCGGTCTCCGGGGCGGCCTCCGCCGTCTCCGCCACTCCCGCCAGCGAGGCATATCGCTCCGGCCGGTGGGCGGCCTCCAAAATGGGCTGTCCGAAGCCGGAGGCCCCCACCACGCAGATGGTCTGGTTGGCCTCCGGGGGGATCACCGGCTCGTGGGGAGCGTGGGCCTTCAAGGGACGGCGGGCGGCGCCGTCCGCCTCCACCAGCACGTAGTCGAACTGTTCCGCCAGGTCCGCCACGGGCAGGGCCGGGGCCGTCAGCTTGCCGGTGCCGGGTACGTCTGTCCCGGCGCACAGCAGGCGGTGGGACTGGCGCAGGACGTCCAGAGATTCCGCCGTCCTGGCGCAGGGCAGGTCCGGGAAGGGGAAGATCTTCGTGGTGGTGCACAGCAGGACGGTGTGCTGTCCCGCCAGCTCCTCCCCCAGGGTCCGCAGAAGGGTGGTCTTGCCGCCGCCGCCGATGACGGCGGTGACGCCGGGCCGGATGGCCAGCAGTTCTGCCAGCTTCACAGTATTCCCTCCCCTGTCGTTCTTCTTTCCATAGAATAGCACCTCCCCCGCCCTCCGTCAAGCAAGGCCGGCGGGCAGGGCGGTTTTTCCCGGTTTTCAGGGGGTGCAACCGGCAGTTGCTAATTTTTCAAGTCCCCTTGGTGGACTTTTGGACGGCACGCCGCTATACTGTGACTACAAAGGAGGGCACAGCATGAGCCTTGGAACCAACATCAGCCGCCTGCGGGCGGGACATCATCTGTCCCAGGGGGACCTGGCGGAGGCGCTGGCAGTGAGCCGCCAGTCCGTCAGCAAATGGGAGACGGATTCCAGCGTGCCGGACCTGGACAAGCTGGTGAAGCTGAGCCAGCTCTTCGGCGTGTCCCTGGACGAGCTGGTGACGGGAGCAGTGCCCCAACTGAAGGCGGAGACGCCGCCCCAGCCGGTCGTCGTTTCCCACCGGATGCCGGGCCGGAAAATCGCCGGGACCATCCTCTTCTGCATGGGCTTTCTGGCGTTTCTGATCCCCACGGTGCTGGGCGGGCTCCTCACCGGCGTGATTTTGGCCGTCCCGTTTCTGGTGTGCGGCGTCATCTGCTTTCTGGCCCAGAAGCGGCCGGGGCTGTGGTGCGCCTGGGCGGTGTATCTGCTGGCCTACATCATTTGCTACTACGGCACCGGCCTCAGCTGGACCTACATCTTTTTCACCTTCTCCTGGGAACATCTGGGGACGCCTGTCTATACCATCGCCGCCTGGATCCAGGTACTGGTGACTCTGGCGCTGCTGATCGGGACGGTGCGCTCCTTCCGGACGTTCTCTTTCCCGATCGTCCGGCGGAACGGGATCATTCTGGCCCTGGTGTGGAGCTGCTTTCTGGTGAACCGGCTATCGATGTCGCCCATCGCCCATCTGATCCTGGAGCTGGACGGCTCTGTGGTCTCCAACGGGTCGCTGATGGCGCTGGTCTCCATTGCACAGGGCATCGTCTCCCTGATCCTGCTGGCCATCGCCCTGACGCTGGCGGTGCGGATGTTCGCCGCCTGGAGGGCCTCCCGCCGCTAGGATCTTTCTAGTTCTGTACAACGACGCCCCGGCATCGGCCGGGGCGTTTTTCTTGACTTTTCCCGTGGTCCGCCTATAATATAGTATATCGTTTATCTCACTTGAGTATCACGGTTGGAGGGTGCTATGCAGGACGGCTGCGGACGGACAATTGATTATCTGCGGCTGTCAGTGACGGACCGGTGCAACTACCGGTGCCGGTACTGTATGCCGGCCGAAGGGGTAGAGAAGCGGGCACACGGGGACATCCTCTCCCTGGAGGAGCTGGCGGAGATCGCCGCGGCAGCGGTGGCCTGCGGGGTGAAGAAGATCCGTCTCACTGGCGGGGAGCCCCTGGTGCGGCTGGGCCTGGTGGACCTGTGCCGGATGCTGCGGGCCATCCCCGGGGTGGAGGAACTGTGCCTCACCACCAATGGAAGCCTGCTGCCCCGGCTGGCGAGGCCCCTGCGGGAGGCGGGGCTGGACCGGTTGAACATCAGCCTGGACACCCTGCGGCCGGACCGGTTCGCCGCCATGACCCGCTTGGGGACCCTCCAGGCTGTGCTGGACGGCATCGAAGCGGCGGAGGCGGCGGGATTCCATGTTTTGAAATTTGACACCGTCCTCATCGGCGGGTTCAACGACGATGAGATCGGGGACTTCGTGGACTTGAGCCGGAATCATCCCTGGGAGATGCGGTTCATCGAGCTCATGCCTATGGGGCCCTGCGCCTCCTGGGACAAGGGCTGCTTCCTGCCGGGGGAAACCGTCCTGGAGCGGGTGCCGGAGCTGGCGCCCATCGAGGCCCAGGGCGTGGCCCGGCGGTACCGGCTGCCCGGCGGAATGGGCACCGTGGGGCTCATTTCCCCGGTGAGCCACGACTTCTGCGCAGACTGCCGCCGCATCCGGGTGACGGCGGACGGCAAGCTGAAGGGCTGCCTCCACAGCCGGGAGGAGATCTCCCTCCGGGGGCTCCACGGCCAGGAATTGGTGGACGCCGTCCGGCAGGGCATCCTCCACAAGCCCCAGCGGCACCATTTGGCGGAGCGGCGGAGCGACACGCCCCGGAACATGAATCAGATCGGAGGCTGACCCATGGGAGAGCTGACTCATTTCAACGAACAGGGCCGGGCCAGGATGGTGGACGTGACGGAGAAGGCCGTCACCCACCGCTGGGCGGTGGCCGCCGGAGAGGTCCACATGGCCCCGGAGACTTTACAGAAAATCAAGGACGGCACCCTGAAAAAGGGGGACGTGCTGGCGGTGGCCCAGGTGGCTGGCATCCAGGCGGCCAAGCACAACTGGGAGCTCATCCCCATGTGCCACCCCCTGCCCCTGACGGGCGTCGACATCACCTTCGCCCTGTCCGACGAGCCCTGCATGGTGGAGATCCGGGCCGCCGTCACCTGCACCGGCGTGACCGGGGTGGAGATGGAGGCGTTGACGGCCGTATCCGTGGCGGCTCTGACCATCTACGACATGTGCAAGGCCGTCCAGAAGGACATGCGCATCGACAACATCCGCCTGCTGCAAAAATCCGGCGGCAAGAGCGGGGACTACCAAATCAAGGAGTGAGACCATTGGCAAGCGTGGTTTCGGTGAATATCAGTGAACGAAAAGGCGAACAGAAGCACCCTGTTCCGGAAATTCAATTGAAGCTCCGGCACGGCATCGTGGGGGACGCCCACGCGGGGGATTGGCACCGGCAGATCTCCCTGCTGGCGGAGGAGAGCGTGGACACCATGCGGGCGAACTGCCCCATCCCCCTGGACGCCGGGGTGTTCGCGGAGAACATCAACACGGTGGGCATCGACCTGAAGCATCTGCCGGTGGGCACCCATCTGCGGATCGGGGAGACCGAGGTGGAGGTGACCCAGATCGGCAAGGAGTGCCACAGCGACTGCGCCATCAAGAAGGCGGTGGGCAAATGCGTCATGCCCACGGAGGGCATCTTCGCCGTGGTGGTCCGGGAGGGCGTGGTCCGCCCCGGCGATGAGATCGAAATTGTGGAGGCGGAAGCATGAAGCTGATACGGACGGAGGACGCGGTGGGCCATGTGCTGTGCCACGACCTGACCCAGATCATCAAGGACCAGTACAAGGACGCCCGGTTCCGCAAGGGGCATGTGGTGACGGAGGAAGATATTCCTGTACTCCTCTCCATGGGCAAGGAGCACCTGTATGTGTGGGAGATGACGCCGGGGATGCTCCACGAGGACGAGGGGGCGGAGCGCCTGCTGGCCCTGTGCGCCAACGAACATATGGAGCGCAGCGGCGTCAAGGAGGGCAAGATCGAGCTGAAGGCGGCCTGTGACGGGCTGTTTCGGGTCCGGTCGGAGGCCCTGCGGGCGGTGAACGCCATCGACCAGCTGATGATCGCCACCCGGAAGGGCGGCACTGCTGTGCGAAAGGGCGACAAGCTGGCGGGGATGCGGGTCATCCCCCTCATCATCGCGGAGGAGAAGCTGGATGCCGCAAAAGCCGCTGCCGGAGACGCGCCCCTGCTGGAGCTGCGGCCCTGGGTGCGGAAAACCGCCGCCATCGTGGCCACCGGCAGCGAGGTGAAGAAGGGGTTGATCCAGGACACCTTCACCCCGGTGGTGAAGGACAAGCTGGCATCCTGCGGCATCGAGCCCCTCTCCCTCACCTATCCCGGCGACGGGGTGGAGAACGTGGCGAATGCTGTCACCGAGGCCCGGCGGACCGGGGCGGAGATCATCCTCTGCACCGGCGGCATGAGCGTGGACCCGGACGACAACACCCCGGGAGGCATCAAGGCCAGCGGGGCGAAGATCGTCACCTACGGCGCCCCGGTGCTGCCCGGCGCCATGTTCCTGCTGGGCTACTACGACGACGGCACCCCGGTGATGGGCCTGCCCGGCTGCGTCATGTATGCCGGAGCCACCATCTTCGACCTGGTGCTGCCCTGGGCGGCGGCGGACGTGCCCGTCACCAGGGAGTGGATCGTCTCCCTGGGCGAGGGCGGCCTGTGCCTGGGCTGCAAGCCCTGCCACTGGCCCGCCTGCCCGTTTGGAAAATAAGAATACCCGCGCCGGAGCTGACCGGCGCAGGCTTTTCTCCACCGTTATCCTCGTTTAAATATCACGCCGGTTTGACGCCGGACTTGCCAAGCCGGCTTGAACATACTATCATCAGGAAAGGAAGATCTCCCATGAAAAAGTTTTTCTCTCTGCTTCTGACCCTCTCGCTGGCCCTGTCCCTGACCGCCTGCGGCGGCAGCACGGACACCGGCGACACCGCCGCGGACGACACCGCTAACGACACCACCGCGGAGCCGGTGGAGCTGTATGTCTTTGCCGCCGCCTCCATGCAGGAGTCCCTGGACCAGGTCATCGAGGCCTACAAGGCCGTGGCCCCGGAGGTCACCGTGGTGGCCACTTACGACTCCTCCGGCACGCTGAAGACCCAGATCCAGGAGGGGGCCGACTGCGACGTGTTCATCTCCGCCGCGCCCAAGCAGATGAATCAGCTGGACGCCGAGGGCGGCGAGGAGAACACCGAGGGGCTGGACCTGGTGGACAGCGCCACCCGCCTGGACCTGCTGGAGAACAAGGTGACCCTGGCGGTGCCGGAGGGCAACCCCAAGGGCATCGAGTCCTTTGACCAGCTGGCGGAGCTGCTGGCGGCCGGCGACGTGTTCCTGGCCATGGGCAACAGCGACGTGCCGGTGGGCCAGTACACCCAGAAGATCTTTACTTACTACGGCCTGGACGAGGCGTCCCTGGCCAGCGCCGGCGTGCTGACCTACGGCTCCAACGTGAAGGAGGTCACCACCCAGGTCTCCGAGGGGACGGTGGACTGCGGGGTCATCTACGCCACCGACGCCTTCTCCGCCGGCCTAACGGTGGTGGGCGAGGCCACCGCCGAGATGTGCGGCCAGGTCATCTACCCCGCCGCCGTCATGAAGAACAGCGCCAACCCCGACGCCGCCAAGGCCTTCCTGGACTTCCTGTCTACCGACGAGGCCATGGCCTGCTTTGAGGCCGTTGGCTTCAGCCCCATGGCGTAAAACAGATAGAAGTTAGGAGATAGGAGTTGATGTGCCGCCGGAGGCGGCCGGTCCAAATCGTCCGGCTCCGCCGGACACCAAAGCTCCTCTCTCCTATCTTCACGCTCCACTCTCAACTCTTCACTCTCTGCTGGAATCAGGTGCTTGTATGGACTGGTATCCGCTTTATAATTCGCTCCGTATCGCCGCCATCTCCACGGCGGCGGTGTTCTTCCTGGGCATCCTGGCGGCGTATTACATCGCCAAGCTGCCCCGGCTGGTGAAGGGCGTGCTGGATGTGGTGCTGACGCTGCCTCTGGTACTGCCGCCCACCGTGGTGGGCTGGCTGCTGCTGGTGCTGCTGGGGCCCAACCGCCCCATCGGCGCCTGGGTGCAGGACCACTTCGGCCTCCGGCTGGTGATGACCTGGTGGTCCGCCGTCTTCGCCACCGTGGTGGTTGCCTTTCCCCTGATGTACCGCACCGCCCGGGGCGCCTTTGAGAGCTTCGACCACACCCTGGCGGAGGCCGCCCAGACCCTGGGCCGGTCCAACACCTGGATCTTCTGGCGGGTGCGGATGCCCGTGTGCCGCCAGGGCATCCTGGCAGGGACCGTGCTGGCCTTTGCCCGGGCCCTGGGCGAGTACGGCGCCACCTCCATGATCGCCGGCTACACGCCGGGGCGGACGGCCACCATCTCCACCACGGTGTATCAGCTCTGGCGGACCGACAACGACGCGGAGGCCCTGCGCTGGGTGCTGGTGAACATCGCCATCTCCGCCGTGTTCCTGCTGGCGGTGAATCTGCTGGAGGCCAGGCAGAGGCGGGCCGGGAAAGGGGGCGGACGGTAATGGCGCTCTCCGTGGACATTCAAAAGCAGCTGGGGGACTTCCGGCTGGAGGTCCGGTTCGAGGCCGGGAACGAGACGCTGGCCCTGCTGGGAGCCTCGGGGTGCGGCAAGTCCGTGACCCTCAAGTGCATCGCCGGCATCCTGACGCCGGACGAGGGGCACATCGAGCTGGACGGCGTCACCCTGTACGACAGCGCCGCCAGGATCGACCTGCCGCCCCAGCAGCGGCGGGTGGGATACCTGTTCCAGCAGTACGCCCTGTTCCCCAACATGACGGTGCGGCAGAACATCGCCGCGGCCGTGCGGGACAAGAGCCGCCGCCAGACAGAGGTGGCGGAGAAGCTGCGGCAGTTCCGGCTGGAGGCCGTGGCGGACCAGAAGCCGGGGCAGCTCTCCGGCGGGCAGCAGCAGCGGTGCGCCCTGGCCCGCATCCTGGTGTCGGAGCCCAAAGCCATCCTGCTGGACGAGCCCTTCTCCGCCCTGGACAGCTACCTGAAATACCAGCTGGAGCTGGAGCTGGCGGACACGCTGGGAGGGTTCCCCGGCACGGTGCTGTGGGTCTCCCACGACCGGGGGGAGGTGTTCCGGAACTGCCGCCGGGTGTGCGTCATGGACCGGGGCCGGTCCCAGCCGGTGACCACCCTGGAGGAGCTGTTCCGCAGCCCCGGCACGGAGGCCGCCGCCCGGCTCTCCGGGTGCAAGAACTACGCCGACGCCCGGCCAGCAGGGGACTCTGTGTCCCTTCCGGACTGGGGGCTGACGCTCTCCTGCGGCCGGCCGGTGCCGGAGGGCGTCTGCCGGATCGGCATCCGGGCCCACCATATCCGGCCCGCCGCCCCGGGCGGGGAGAACTGCTTTGCCTGCACGGTGGAGCGGGTGGTGGAGGACGTGTTCTCCACCATCGTGCTGCTGCGGCCGGAGGGCGCGGCACCGGAGGCGCCCCTGCTGCGGATGGAGCTGGACAAGGAAGCCTGGCAGGCGGTGCCGGACAAGGGCCGCCTTACCGTCTCCGCTCCGCCGGAGGCCATTTTGCTGCTGGGATCGTGAAGGAGGGATCTACCATGTTTAAAGCTGCTGTTCTGACGGTCAGCGACCGGAGCTTCCGGGGAGAGCGCCCGGACGCGGGCGGGCCCCTGGTCGTGGAGCTTCTGAAAAACGCCGGGTACGCGGTGACGGAGACCGCCATCGTCCCGGATGAGAAGGGCCGGATCGAGGCGGCCCTGCGGCAGTGGTGCGACCGGGAGCCGGTGGACCTGATCGTCACCACCGGGGGCACCGGCTTCGCCCCACGGGACGTGACGCCGGAGGCCACCATTGCCGTGTGCGACCGGCTGACCCCCGGCATCCCGGAGGCCATGCGGTACGCCTCCATGCAGGTGACAAACCGGGCCATGCTGTCCCGGGCGGCCGCCGGCATCCGGAAGGGGACCCTCATCGTGAACCTCCCCGGCTCCCCCAAGGCGGCCAGGGAAAACCTGGAGGCCGTCCTCCCCGCCCTGGCCCACGGGCTGGAGATGCTCTCCGGCCGCCCCGCCGACTGCGCCAACCTGACGGACTGATCTTCATGGAAAACAGCAGAGCGCCGGTCTCCTTCCGAGACCGGCGCTCTCTTCTCATGTTTCGGGCGATGCGGGAACCTCCCCGCCCTTTGCGAGCTCCTCCCGCACCAGGTCCGCCAGCGTAAAGCGGTCCACATAGTCATTCACCACCGCATACAGGCCCGTCCAGAAATCCAGCGTCGGGCAGGTGCCGCACCGCTCACAGGCATTCTCCTCCGTCTCCAGGCAGGCCACCGGAGCCAGATTCCCCTCCGTCAGCCGGAGGATGCTGCCGAGGGTGTACTCCTGCGGGGGCTTTGCCAGGCGATAGCCTCCCTGGGCGCCCCGGCCGCTGCGGAGAAGGCCCGCCTTCCCCAGCAGCCCCGCGATCTGCTCCAGATACTTCATGGAGATGCCCTGCCGGGCGGCCACATCCTTCAAGGAGACGAACTCCTCCCCGCCGTGGACCGCCACGTCGGTCATCAGACGCAGGGCATACCGTCCCCTGGTGGAAATCTTCACGCGACCCCTTCCTTTCTGTCCACCTATTCTGCCATAGGCGCTTCTGGATTTCAAGGTCCTTTTTCACTTTTTTTCAGACTTTTGACGCCTGCGCACCTGTGCCGCCTGCAGTTTGACAACCGCCGGTTTTTCCCGTACAATAAAGCCATGCGATCGATCAGGAGCGCCGGTCATAGAGGATCACTGAAAGGAGAATCGAAAATGGATTACGCAAAGGAATCCCTGCGGCTGCACTACGAGTGGAAGGGCAAGCTGGAAATGACGCCCCGGGCGGCGGTGGACAGCAAGGAGGCACTGTCCCTGGCCTACACCCCCGGCGTGGCCCAGCCCTGCCTGGAGATCCAGAAGGATGTCAATAAAAGCTATGAGCTGACCCGCCGGTGGAACACCGTGGCCGTCGTCACCGACGGCTCTGCCGTTCTGGGGCTGGGGGACATCGGCCCGGAGGCCGGCATGCCCGTCATGGAGGGCAAATGCGTCCTGTTCAAGGCCTTCGGCGGTGTGGATGCCGTTCCCCTGTGCGTCCGCAGCCACGATGTGGATGAGATCGTCAACACGGTGGCTCTGCTGGCCGGCTCCTTCGGCGGCGTGAACCTGGAGGACATCGCCGCCCCCCGGTGCTTTGAGATCGAGCGGAAGCTGAAGGAGCGGTGCGACATCCCCATCTTCCACGACGACCAGCACGGCACCGCCGTCATCACCCTGGCAGGCCTCACCAACGCCCTGAAGGTGGTGGGCAAGAAGCTGGAGGACGTCCGCATCGTCATCAACGGTGCCGGTGCCGCCGCCATCTCCATCACGAAGCTGCTGCTCTCCGCCGGGGCCGGGGACGTGACCCTCTGCGACCGCCGGGGCGCCATCTACACCGGTCGGGCCGACGGTATGAACTGGATCAAGGAGGAGATCGCCCAGGTGACCAATCCGAAGAAGCGGACCGGCTCCCTGGCGGATGTGCTGGCGGGGGCCGATGTGTTCATCGGCGTGTCCGCCCCCGGTGCCGTCACCACGGACATGGTGAAGACCATGAACAAGGATGCCATCATCTTCGCCTGTGCCAACCCCACGCCGGAGATCTTCCCCGACGACGCCAGAGCCGGCGGGGCCGCCGTGGTGGCCACCGGCCGCAGCGACTACCCCAACCAGATCAACAATGTGCTGGCCTTCCCCGGCATCTTCCGGGGCGCCCTGGACGCCCGGGCCAGCGACATCAACGACGCCATGAAGATCGCCGCCGCCCACGCCCTGGCGGATCTGGTGGGGGACGACCTCTCCGCCGACTATATCATCCCCGCCGCCGTCGATCCCCGGGTGAAGGACGCCGTGGCCTCCGCCGTGGAGCAGGCCGCCCGGGATTCCGGCGTGGCCCGGATCTGAGCCCCCGCCACGTTTTAAAAAGAGCCCCGGCTGCCCATGGGCGGCCGGGGCCTTTTATGTCTCTCAGAATTCCACCCGGGGGACTGCCTTCACCTCTCCGGTGTGGTCCCCCTCCCGGAACCACTGGACGATCTCGTCCAGCGCCTCCCGACGGACAAAGTCGCCGCCGTTACGAAAGACCTCCGCCATCTCCCGCTCCTGGGCGGTGGCGGCGTCTCCCTTGCCCTCCACCTGGCGGATGACGGAGCTGGCCATGGGCTTCATCATCATACGGTAGAAAAAGCCCAGCTTCTCCGGCGCATAGCCGCCCTGGAGATAGAACAGCCGCCCGCCGCTGTCGCTGTAACCGCCGTTGATCCGGGCCTCTGTCCACAGGTCGCCGTTGCCCTGGGGCGAGACGCCCACGATGGCCGCCCCCCGGATGGTATAGCGGTCCATGGCGGCCTGGACGCCCTTCACCGTGCCGGCCATCAGCCAGCCCATATAGAAGATCTCGTCCTTGGGCCGCAGCTTCTCCCGGGCCTCCTTCATGCTGTAGGCCGGTACGCCGGTCCGCTCCGCCAGCAGCTGGGCATACCGCTGGGTGTGGCCTGTGTGGGATGTGTAGACAATGGCTTTCATGACGCCCCTCCTTGTGAAACGGCGGTCGGCCGCCGGTTTGACAGTTCCATTATATACGCATCCGCCCCCGGTGGCAAGGACCTGTTCCGCCGCCGGGGAATTTTCAGGTCTAACCGCCCCGGCCCACTCATAAGGTGTAGCATCACGACCGAGAGGTGGACAACATGACGACTCAGACCCGCAACGAGGTGCTGCTGGAGGGAACTGCCCTGGAAGCGCCTGTGCTCTCCCACGAAAACCACGGCACCCGGTTTTACCGCTTTCCCCTGGAGGTGCCCCGGCTCTCCGGCACGCCGGACACGCTGCCGGTGCTGCTGCCGGAACCTCTGCTGGACACGGTGCAGACGGAGGCCCCTCTCCGGGTCCAGGGCCAGCTGCGGTCCTTCAACAACCGCTCCGGCGTGGGAAACCGGCTGGTGCTGACGGTCTATGCCCAGGCCATCCAGCCGGGGACCGGGGAGCCCTGCAACCGCATCCTGCTCTCCGGGGCCCTGTGCAAGCCCCCCATCTTCCGCCGCACCCCCCTGGGCCGCAGCATCTGCGACCTGATGCTGGCGGTGAGCCGACGGTACGGCCGGGCAGACTATCTGCCGGTGATCGCCTGGGGCCAGCTGGCCGTCCGGGCCGCCCGGCTCCAAGTGGGAGACCCCCTCAGCCTGGAGGGCCGGGTCCAGAGCCGGGCCTACCGCAAGGTGCTGGAGGACGGATCCATTCAGGACCGGGTGGCCTACGAGGTCTCCGCCATGCACCTGCTGGAGCCGGAGTCGGCGGACTGAGCCGCCCGCCGGGCCGCCAGGGCCACGGCCGCAGCGCCGCAGGCCGCACCCAGCAGCACCCAGCCCTCCTGCCCGGCCAGGCGCTCCAGCAGCACGCCGTAGAGGGCCTGCCCCAGCGGCTGGGCGCAGAGGGAGACCGTCAGCAGCAACGACACCACCTTTCCCACCAGTTCGGCGGGCGTCTGGGACTGGATATGGGCCAGCATGGTGACGGTGAACAGCGCCGCACAGGCCATGAGCACGAATCCCGCGGCCGTCAGCACCGCGAACGTCCCGGCGGCGCCCAGACCGGCCAGCAGGCAGAGGCCCATGGGGACGAGGCAGGCGCTGCAGACCAGCAGCGTCAGCCAGGACCGGCGGACCGTCAGCCGGGCGCCCAGCAGGCCCGCCGCCAGCCCCCCGGCCAGGCTGCCCGCCGCCATGGCGGTCTGGTTTGCGCCGTACCAGGTGTCCCCCAGTCCCAGGGTCTGCTTGATGAGCACCGGCATGCTGACCACCAGCAGTGCGCTCAACAGCAGATTGAAGGCGCAGACCAGGGCGATGTACTTCAGGATCACAGGCCGCTCCCGCCGGAGGAAATGGCCGCTCTCCGCCAGATCGGCCCGGGCAGTCCGCCAGATGCCGGTCCCCGTGTGCCGCGGCGTGTGGGGGATGCGGATGAACAGCTCCATCACCGCCGAGGCGAAAAAGCAGGCGGAGGCCCCGGCCAGCACCGGCGTCACGCCGAAGGCGCCGTAGACCAGGCTCCCCAGCAGCGGTCCCAGCAAGCCGGACAGGGCGCTGACCTGGTTGATGACGGCGTTGCCGTCCACCAGCCGGTCCGGCGGGCACAGCAGAGGCATGCTGGCCTGCACCGCCGGCTGATACGCCCCGGAGATGCCGTACAGCAGCATCATGGCCGCCGCCAGCACCGGCACCAGGGGCAGACGCCCCAGGGCCAGCGCCGTCAGGGCCACCAGGGCGCAGGTGAAGAAGTCCAGCACCACCATGATCCGCTGCTTGTGGAGCCGGTCCGCCACCACGCCCCCCAGGGGCGTCAGCACCACCATGGGTGCGAACGCCGCGGCAGAGCACAGGCCGAACAGGCTCCGGGAGCCGGTGACATCCAGCAGATACAGCGGCAGCACGAACCGCAGCACAGCGTTGCCCAGCAGGGAGATGATCTGCCCGACCACCACCAGAGCGAAGTCCCGGTGGAACAGCTTGCCGCGCGTCATGATCTCCCCTCCCGCTCTCCGCCGGCCAGCAGGGTCCAGCCCAGCAGCCACAGGCAGGCAGCTGCATCCTGCGGTACGATGTTCTCTGTTCGTTTCATATGGTCCTCCTTTTCATACATTTGGTTTGTATGTATATATGGTAAAAAGAAGCTGCCCCATCGGGCAGTTTCTTCTGTTGTTCAAAGCCGCTCCTGGGACAGGCGGCAGAATTGCTCCCACTGATCCAGCAGCTCCTGATCCAGCAGATCCAGGCCCATGCTCCGCAGCAGCTGAACATAGAGCTCCATGCGGCGGCGGGTCTTTTCCGGTGTGGCCGGGTAGATCATGGGGTTCAGCCACACGTTGGACAACAGCAGCAGCAATTCTCCCAGCTCCTCCGGATAGTCAGTTCGGATGGAGCCGTCCGCCACTGCCTCCCGCAGAACAGGTTCCATGTAGTTGGGCAGTACATCCTCCATCATGCTCTCCAGCAGGATCGCCATCAGCTTGGGGTTCTTCAGCATGTTGGGCGCCAGGACGAACAGGTCTGTCTGGTCCGAATTCCCCAGGGAGGCCCGGAACATCCGCCGCAGCTTTTCCGCGCCGGTCAGGCCGGGATCGTCCCGGATGGCCTGCATCCAGGCCTCCGTCTGCTCTCCCATCCGGTCCGCAATGGCCAGCAGGATCTCCTCCTTGCCTTTGAAGTGGTGGTAGATGGCCCCCTTGGTCAGCCCTCCCAGGTCATCGATGATGTCCTGGAGGGTGGTGTGTTCATACCCCTTCTCCATGAACAGCTTTGCGGAGACCGTCAGGATCTTCTCCACCGTCTCCTCCGGGTGCTTGTTGCGGGCCATAGGATCCCTCCAAATACATACTTTTAGTATGAATACTTATATCACGTTCCGCCGCCGCTGTCAAGTGCCGCTTTCCGCCGGCCGGACGCCTCACTTGGTGGGAAAGCCGAAGGTCCCCCGCATGTCGAACAGGAACGCCAGAAAGCTTCTGGGGTAGGCGATGAACTCCCCTCGGTCCGCCATGGCGCAGATCTCCGGCAGGTCCGCCCACCGGGCCTGGGCCACCTCCTCCTTTTGGAGCGTCAGGTCCTCCAGGGCCAGGTCCCGCTCCACCAGGTAGAAATCGTCGAATCCCCCGTCGAAATTCACGGTGACGGAGGGGCGCACCCCTCTCAGGTCCAGCGCCAGGCCCAGCTCCTCCCGGACCTCCCGCTCCGCTGCCTGCCGGCTGGTCTCTCCGGCGTCCACGCCGCCGGCGGCGGACACGTCCCACGCCTCC
>ENA-UOIW01001423-UOIW01001423.1-human-gut-metagenome-genome-assembly--contig:-P58-NODE-1423-length-14239-cov-6.010716_pt1 | contig 14239 bp, 13 predicted proteins | sample MGYA00242334_ERZ723881 | MGnify/ENA metagenome assembly ERZ723881
ATTGACCAGCTCCAGGCGTCCGACCCGCATGTCCAGGAGCCGCTGACCGGCGTGTCCGGCACCATTGATTCCTCGTTCATGGAGAACATCCTGGGCGTGGTCACCGATGAGCTGACCATCGACGAGGCCGTGGAAAACATGGCCGACGAAATCAACGAAGCGCTGGAAGCCTACCTCCAGACGCTGGGCTGATTTTCCCTGCCGGGCCTGTCGCAGGGCGCAAGCGCTGCGGCAGGCCCAAACCGTGACATGCGCCGGAGCATTCCCCCGCCGAAATCACGGCTCCTGGCGGGGAACGCTGTTGGCGCGTCGCTTTTTTGTTTGGCCGCGCGCATGCCGGCCGACCGTCTGCCGCGCACAGGGCAGACAGCCCCGAAAGGAGACATCGCCATGCGCCTGTCCACCTCCACCAATCTGCTCTTTTATACCCGCCAGCCCCGGCAAATCATCGGCGCGGAGGCCTGCGCCCGGCTTTGCGCGCAGGCCGGGTATCGCGTGCTGGATATCAACTGCTGCGAAAACGCCGACCCCGGCTGCCCGTTGACGCAGGACGACTGGGAGCAGTGGGCGACCCGCCTGCGCAGGCAGGCCGACGCCCTGGGCGTGACGTTCAGCCAGAGCCACAACCCCATCTACAACGTTATCGAGCCGGACCTGACGCCCGACTATGCCTGGCAGGAGGAGCTGACGCGCCGTTCCATGATTGCCGCCGCCATCCTGGGGGTGCGCTGGGTCGTCGCGCACGCGGGCACCGCGCTGCCCGGCGGCGTATACGACCGCGGGGAAACCCTGCGCCGCAACGCGGACTACTTTCATGCGCTGGGCGAGAAGGCGCGCTCGCTGGGCATGGAGGGCATCGCCCTGGAAAACATGGCGTATCTGGGGCCATACAGCGCTACACTGCCGCCCCAGCTGTGCGCGACGACCGAAGGGCTCATCGCGCAAATCGACGCCTGCGACAGCGAAGCGGTCGGCGCCTGCTGGGACTTTGGCCACGCCAATCTGGGCCATGAGGACCAGGCGGAAAGCCTGCGCCGCCTGGGAAAGCGCCTGAAGGCCACGCACGTCAATGACAACCTGGGCGCCGCCGACGACCACACCCTGCCCTTCCTGGGCAATATCGCCTGGGAAACCATTCTCCCCGTCCTGACCGAAATCGGCTATGCCGGGGATTTGACCTACGAAATCCACAAATACCTCCGCCGCGTTCCCGAGCCGCTGTACCCCGTCATGATTCGGAGCACCGTAGACACCGGCAGCTATCTGCTGCGGCTGGCGGGCGGCCTGTAAGGAGCAAACGCATGCGTCACATATCCGATTTGCACATTCATACGCTGGTCAGCCATCATGCCTACAGCACCGTCCGGGAAAACGTTTTGCAGGCGCGCGCGCAGGGGTTGTCCCTGATTGCCATCACGGACCACTGCTACGGCGCGCCCGACGCGGGCAATGACTGGCATTTTGGCAACATGGTCATCTGGCCGCCCGACATGGAAGGCGTCCGCGTGCTGCGCGGCGTGGAGGCCAACATCATGGCCATGGACGGCACGCTGGATACCACCGTCGGCGACTTGATGGCCGTGGATTATGTGATTGCTTCCCTGCACGCCTACTGCGTGGCGCCCCGCACGCTGGCGGCGCACACCGACGCGCTTCTGCGCGTTCTGGAAAACCCCTTCGTACACACCATCGGCCACCCGGCAGACATGAAGTTCCCCCTGGATTTGCGCACCGTGGCCCGCGCCTGCGCGCAGGCGGGCAAGCGCCTGGAAATCAACGAGCACGCCATGGCCCGCGCCCCGCAGGTCGAGGCCATCAACGAGCGCCTCCTGGAGGCCTGCGCGCAAGAGGGCACGCAAATTGTCCTGTCCACCGACGCGCACATCTGCTACGAGGTCGGCCGTTTTCCCCGCACGGACGCGCTGCTGGCGCGCACGGGCTTTCCGGAGTCGCTGATTTGGAACGCGGACGCCGCGCGCGTGCTCGCCGATTTGAAAAAGCAATAAGCGCGGCGCTTCGTCAAAAGCGCCGCTCCGTCCCTTCCGATACCGGCTTTCCGCCCCGTCCGCGGCCGTTCGCGCTTCCCGCAGGCCGCGGCGTGTGCTATACTGTCAGGTACAGGAAGCGCCACGGCGCGGAACAGGAGGCAACGGCCATGCTGTACATTCGCAGGGAGACCCCGGCAGACTATCAAACCGTGGAAGACGTTATCCGCAGGGCGTTTTACAACGTCTATGTGCCGGGCTGCACGGAGCATTATCTGGCGCATATCATGCGCGGCCACGAGGACTTTGTCCCGGAGCTGGACTTCGTGGCCGAGCTGGACGGCCAAATCATCGGAAGCATTCTGTACACCCGCGCCCGCCTGACAGACGAACGGGGCGAAGAAAAGCCCGTTCTCACCTTCGGCCCCGTCTGCATCGCGCCCGACCGGCAGCGCCAGGGCTACGGGAAGCAGCTCATCGAGCATTCCATGCGCCGGGCCGCCGCGCTGGGGCACGACGTCATCGTCATCTTCGGCAATCCGTTCTACTACACCGGCGTCGGCTTTCAAAGCTGCAAAAAGCACAACATCTGCCTGGAAAACGGCAAGTTTCCTTCGGCCATGATGGTCAAACTCCTCCGGCCCGACGCGCTGGACGGCCGAAAATGGCACTATGGCAGCAGCCCGGTCATGCACGTCGACGAGCGGGCCGCCCGGCGCTTCGAGGAAGCGCTGGCGCCCATGGAGCCCCGGCGCCTTCCCTGTCAGGAAGCGTTTTCCATCATGCGCCATTCCTTTCTGGAGTGAGGCGGACGCGGCCGACGCCCTGCGCGGCCTGTTGGGCCAGCCGCGGCAGACGGCCGCAGACCGGAAAACTTTCCGCCCGCATTTCGGGAACCTCCGCGGCGTTCGGCCTGTCTATATGGGTAAGGAAATGCGGCGGGCAACGCCGCGGGCGAGGAGGGTTTTTCGATGCGGAAAAGGCGGATATCGGCATGCCTGGCCCTGTGCCTGGCCCTGTGCCTGGGCACGGCCTGCGCGCAGGAGGCGGACGCGCCCTTTCACACGTCCGGGCGGGTGCGTGAGGAGATGCCGCTGCTGGACATTACCATACGCGATACGGGCGCGCCGTCCGACGATATGCTGAGGGACCGGCTGCTCTCGGTTTCCATCCTGGCGCAGGACGGCAGCCTGTCGCAGACCCTGACCTACGCCTCCGGCGAGGACCCGTCCCGGGAGCGCGCGGCCGCGATGGCGCGCCTGGAGGACCTCAATTTCGACGGCTACCTCGACCTGCTCCTGCTCACCGCCGCCGGCGCGCGCAACGTGTTCACCGTCTTTGCGCTCTGGAACCCCGAAGCGGGGCAGTTCGACCCGGTCATGGAGCATGTTCCCTGGCTGCCGGCGGAGAACCGCTTCGGCGACGAGGCCGTGCCGCTGGAGCTGTGCAACCCCGTGCTTTTGCCCCAGACGCGGCAAATCTATTCCTGCGTCGAGGACGGCTTCTACTATCGCACGCAAATCGCATACGGCTGGGAGGGCGACGACTTCCTGTGCGAGGACAGCGTCGCGTATATCTATGACGCAGGCGGGGGAACCATCGGCGAAAAGCTCCACAGGCTGGGGACGCAGATAGCGCTCTGCTGGGATATGCAGTATCCCGAGGACTGGTACTACGGCCAGGACGCGATAGCGCGGGAGCGCTCGGCGGTGCTGGACTACATGATGCAGGGAGACGCGCTGACGAATCCTGCCTTTCTGACCGTGGCCAACACCGACTGGGTTCACCTGCGCATGCAGGACAGCACGGCCTCCCCTTCCCTGGCGAAGCTGGACGCCGGCGTCGAAGTGCAGGTGCTCCAGACCGGCTGCGGCACGGACGGAGGCTGGGTGCGCGTGTGGCTGTCCGACCTTTCCGACGGCCGCATCGCCGTGGACGACGCCTTTCTCGGCGCGCCGGCCCTGACGGGGTATATCTGGCACAGTTTTTTGCAGTAGCGAAGCGGCAAACAGGCCCGCCGTGGCCCGGGCCGTCACAAGGCCCGCACGGGAGAAGGCCGGTTGTCCGGACATCGGAGGATGTTTCGGGCGGCCGGCCTTCCGGCGTTCCCGCAGCGCCGATGCCCACCCGTTTCCGTCCCGCCGCCCCGCCCGGCAGGGCATGCCGGACCGGACGGCGTATCGGACCGAACAGCGCGATGGCCCGGACAGCGTCTCTGACCGAACGGTGCGTCTGACTGGATGGCGTCTCTGACCGGACGGCGCATCCGACCGAATGGCGCGACGGACTGGACGGCGCTTCCGACCGCAAAGGCGCAAAAAAAGCGCAGAATGGTCCGCGAAACAGTTGACAAACGAAAGCTACTGTGTATAATCTAGTAGTGTATTATATTTCTTCTTTTCGAGAGGAGAATGCGTATGGGCATACAGTACAAAAAGGGGGTGCTGGAGCTTTGCGTCATGGCTTTGCTGAAACGGCGCGACTGCTATGGCTACGAGATTTCGGAATCCCTCTCCCGGCAGATTGCCATTGCCGACGGCACCGTTTACCCCATTTTGCGAAAGCTGAAGGCCGACGGACTGCTGAAGACCTATCTGCAGGAGGAAAGCGGCGGCCCTCCGCGCAAGTATTATTCCCTCACGCAGCTGGGCAGGGAAACCTTTGAAAAAGACCGCGCCGAATATCTCCTGTTTGCCGACTCGGTCAGAAACATGCTGGAGGAGGATGGCCATGACTAAATCGGACTTTCTGGAAAGGCTCGCGGCGGAATTGAAGCGCCATCACGTATCGGAGCCTGACGAAATTATCGACGAATACCGGGAACACTTTGCCTTCAAGCTGGCCGACGGATACTCGGAGGAAGAGATTGCCACAAAGCTCGGGGCGCCGGGCGCCATTGCCGCGCAGTATGTCGCCGCTCCCGCAGAGGGCGGGCGCGGAAAAAAAGCGATAACGGCCATCGCCTCGGCGCAGTCGATTTCTGCTTCGGCCTCCTTTGCGTGCTGCTGTACGCGTGGGAAATCGTCATGGGGGCGCTGGTCCTTGCGCTGGGCGCGCTTTCCGTGGTCCTGATGGGGAATCTCACCGGGGAAATCGGCTGGGCCGCCGTGCCCGGCATGCCATATCCCTGCGCCCTGCTGATGGGGGTTGCGGCGGCGGCGTTGACCGTTCTTGCCGCCGTGGGCGCGGTTTGCTATTTTCAGTTCATCCGCCAGCTGATGCGCTCCTACGGCCGGTTCCATGCCAATACGCTCGCTTCCGCCGCGGGCAAAGCTCCCCTGCCGCCCGTCACGGCATATCCGCGGTTTACAGCCGGGCGCCGGCGCGCGCTGCGCAAGGTGACAATGACAGCCGCGACGGTCTTTGCCGTTTGCTTCGTGACCGGGTTTGCCGCCTGCGCCATTTCCGCGGGGCATGTTGAGTTCTGGCATGCCTGGGGCTGGTTCGGCTATGGCGGATGACTCCCGCTGGCTGTTATGCCCCGTCTGTCATGGAAAAACGCGGGTGAAGGTCAGAGCGGACACGGACATACGAAACCTTCCCCTCTTCTGTCCCAAATGCAGGCGCGAAACCCTGATTCATGTAAAGCAACGCAAAGTATTCGTGGCCAGAGAGCCAGACGCTCAAGCGCCGGACGCTTGAGTCGCAGAGCCGATGGACCCGGGAACCCTCCCGGTGCATCGGCTCATTTTTATGATAAGGAGAACGGATATGAACAGCACTGCCTGGCGCGCCTCGCCCCTGTGGCGGCGCCTCTGCGCAACGGCGCACGCCGTCGGCCCAGAGGATTTGGCAGCCGCCGCCCACGTGATGGCGTCGGCTTTTTCCGACGACCCTTCCATTCGGTACCTGCTTGGCGGACAAAGCATGGGCTGCGAGGATTGGAAATACTTTGACTGCATTTTGAAATCCGTCCACGGGAAATGCGCGATGCTGTCCACCAGCGGGCGGATACACGACCTGCTGGTACTGCTTCCGCCGCCTCTGCACGCCATCCCCGCGCGCTCCTTTTTCGCCAACGGCGGCTTTGGACTGTGCAGCGATTTCGGATGGGGCCTTGTCCGGCGCTCCCTGCGATATGAAAAGAACTGCCGGGCCATGAAAAAGCGGTTCGCCACGCCGCGCACCTGGTATTGCCTGTGCCTGGCCGTCTCGCCGTTATGGCAGGGGCGGGGGCTCGCTTCCCGGCTCCTGCGGCCCGTGCTGGACGCGCTGGACAGCCATCAGGCTTCCCTCTATCTGGAGACGCACAAGCCGAAACATGTCTCGATGTATACGCACCTCGGGTTTGAAACCGTTGACCGCGCCCCCATACCGGGCACGGACATCATGCAGTATGCGATGATGCGAAGGCAGCCCCCGCGAACCGACGGCCCGTAAGGCGCAAGCCGCCAGGGAGGGCGTTTGGCGGGACAGACCGCTGAAAAGCCGCAGGGGCTGAAAGCCTGCCCCAAAGCGCGGCCTTTCAACGGCCGGGCGCGGCCTTCCGCCGGCCTCTCACGCCTCGATTTCCACGACCAGGTGTTCAATGGCCGTATGGCGGTGCATATACACCACGTTGAGCCGCCCGTCCCGGTCCCTGCACATGGCGGGCTGGCACTTGTTGCCCGGCGCGGGCGCAAGCTCCAGGAGATTCGTCCAGGTCTTTCCCTCGTCCCGGGAGCAGGCCAGCGTCAGCGGGCTGCGCTCGTGCCAGTCGGCGACGGGCGTGTCGTTATAGGCCATGAGGATGGTCTCGTCGTCCCAGCTGAGCACGTCTATCTTGGACTCGTTGTTGAGGATGCCGGCCGGCTCCGGCTTTGTCCAGGTCCTGCCCCCATCGCGGCTTTCGGCCGTATAGGAGGCCAGCGAGCGGATGCCGTCGCCCCATCCGGTCGCTCCCGGGCAGGTGCGCGTGAACATGCGGATGACCCCGCCGGGCCGCAGGCACAGCGCCGGCTCGCGGATGAGATTGCCGTCTTCCGCCCAGAGGAGCGGCCCCTTTTCCCAGGTCTCTCCGGCGTCGCAGGAGCGGTCTAGCCGCACGGCGCCGAAATACTTGTCCGCCATCTCGCGGGAAGTGGAGGCAAAGACACTGGTTCCGTCCGGCAGCAGGACGCTGTCGTTGGAGGCGTGGCCGCTTTGGATGTTGGCGGGCCGGGCCGGCTCCCAGGTGCGGCCGCCGTCGCGCGTCTTGCGCATCCACAGTTCGTCGCGGCCGTTGCACCAGGTCGAGAAATTGACCTCGGTGTCCAGGAATTTCGCATACAGCAGGATAATCTCATCCCGCCGGTTCTTGATAAAGACGGGGTCGTGGCAGCAGTAGCGGATATCGCATCCCACGGCGTCCGGATTGGACCATGCCTGCGCGCCCGGCTCCAGCACGGAGACCCAGTCCTTGGCGTCGCGGCCCATGGGGTCGCCGTTCCATTGCAGGAAGCCCCCGTTCCATACGGCCAGCAGGTTGCCGTTGGCCGCCATGGTCAGGCTGGGCATATGATAGCACTGGCGCTCGTCGAACCACGGCACCACCCATTTTCTTTCCACAATCCTTGCTTTCATCGCGCCGTATCCTCCTTCCGTGGCGGCGTCCCGCCCCATTGCATCCATACGGTTTCCAGGCTGCCCACCGGCAGCCCCAGCGCCACGCCGCCCGGAACGGGCGCGGGCGACAGCGTCCGTCCGTCCGCGTCCTGCGAGGAAATCGCCTCCGCCTGCCCGTCCGGACAGGCGGTCAGCACCACATCGCCGGCGTCGTCGGTGCTGGCATTGATAAGATACAGGGCCAGCGCCTCCCCGTTGCGGAAGCAGTACGGCTCCATGTAGGCCGCATCCCGCACCATGGGCAGCGAAAAGCCCGCGCGCAGCAGAACATCCTGCAGGATTTCCTGGCGCACGCGGTTGCGCAGCATGGGCGGCACGCCCGCTTCCAAGCGGCCGAAGGGATACACCATCACCCGGCCGTTTACCATCGCCTGTCCCGTCGCCGCACGCCGGCGGTAGGAATCGAAAAACTCGGTATAGACCTCCACCTCCGCCTCCGGCAGATACGTCACGTCCAGCACGTCGCTGCACAGCAGCGCGGCCGAAGCGCGCGCATGGAGGCGTCCGCCGTACACCCTGTCCCCGACGGCCTGCTCGTAGGTATACGCGCCCTCGTCCTGTTTGAGCCAGCGCGCGCTGCGGATGCCCGCCAGGTCGCCCAGGCCCATATCCAGGAGCGTCCACACCGCGTCCGCGCTGAGGATGACGAAATTGTCCGCGAACAGCCGGCGAAGGACCTCCGGGCTCCAGTTTCGCAGCGCCTGCCCCGAAACGGCCGCTACCTGGCCGGCAATCTCCGGCGTCGGGCAGTATGCCATGGGGATGCCCAGGGCAGGTAGCAGCTCTGCAAAAAACGTCTCCTGCGGGTAAAGCTCCTCCATGGACACGCCGCGCTGCGTATGCAGCGTATAGGCCGAGTCCGGGCTGCAAAGCACCCGAACGCCCACCCGCTCTCCCGCAAACGCCCCTCTGGCGCTCAGGCGGTTCAGGTAGGGCTTGGTCTCCCGCAGCATCGTCTGGTATCCGTCCTCCCAGACGATGCCGTTGCCGTTGAGATCGTACAGGTCGAGGGTGATGCCGGCCAGGCGGAGCGGCAGGGCGCTGAGCAGCTGAAAACGGGTAAAGCGCCGGGATTTGGAAAAGAGCGAAAAGGGGAAGTTTTCCAGCTCCGGATACACCTCCGTCTCGGGCGGCAGGAACGCCCGGTTGAGCATGGAGACGCGGTTGAACGCGGCCATGTACGCGCCGGGGGCCTGTTCCTGATAGGCGGGCAGATGGATGCGGTCTACCGGCGGCGCGCCCGCCGCCAGCGCGTAAAGCAGGGCATGCCAGTCGCGCCCCTCCGCGGCGTGGACGTGCGGCACGGAGCTCATCAGCCCTACCTTCGCGCTTGCGGAAACCTTCCGGACGGCCTGCCCAATGGCGCGGGCCGCGCTCAGCAGGGTCTCGCGGCTGACGTCCAGCCAGATTTTGCGGTAGGGATGGGGCGTCCCGGGCCGGAGCACGCCTTCGAGAAACTCCTGGCGGGTCAGCGGTTTCCCGGCCCGCTCCGCGTACAGGCGCATATGCTCGTCGCAAAAGCAGCCTCCCCATACCAGCGGGGCATGGTTATGGAGGCGGAAGTCGTCCTCTACCCACAGGATGGACGGTTCCAGCGCGGCATAGCGGGCATAGATGTCCGCGATATAGCGCTGCCAGCGCTCGCACAGCGGGCATACGCACAGCGACGCCTCGTTTCCCTGCACGTCCACCATGGGGCGAAAGCCCTGCTCCGGGTTCATCCGCTTGCCCAGGTCGGCATGCATGACGGTATGCCAGTGGTTGACCGACAGCGTGACGCCCATCCCGGCCAGCATATCGCGGATGCGCTCCATCAGGCGCAGGTACACCTCCTGCTCCTGCAGGGTCATATGCCCGGTGTTGATTTCCTCCACGTTGGCAAACACTGCCACGTCGTCGATGCGAGCCTGGCGCACATACTGTTCCAGCGCCCGGATTTCCGCCTCGTCGTTAAAGCCCGGATCGCAGCAGAAGCGAAAGATATACCGAAATGCATCGCCCATGTCAAGCCTCCTGTTCCTGTGGGTCCGTCCGCACCGGCAGGCCATAGAAGGACAGCATCGGCAGGCGCATGCAGTCCCAGGGAACGGCGTAGCCGGGGTTCATCCGCCAGCCTCCGTGCAGGCGCACCGTCCCGCGCAGCGCCCGCGGGAACGTGAGCGTCAGCCCGCAGGTATCGACCGTGTACGCGCAGGGATGCGCCAGCCCCTCGTCGTCCTCCGCGTCAAAGGGCAGCCATGCCGCCGGCACCCCGAAGGAGTTCACCCAGTTGCGGATGCGCGAAAAGGAAAGCCGGATGGTGTCCGGCGCGACCAGCCGCACCTCTTCCGGTTCCGGCGCGCGCCAGTCCGTCGGCCGGCCGTAGCAGACCTCCAGCGCCGCGCGCGCGCACCGCTCGCCCACCACCAGATTGCTTGCCGCCGCGTTGTGGATAAAATCATACAGCGCCAGATCCGCCGAAGGCACCACGGCCACCCGCGCAAGCTGATACTGCGCCTGGCGCTGCGCCTCGCGCACCATGCCCCACTGCCGGTCCAGCGCCTCGGATACGCCTTCCACGCAGCGGTTGAGCTGCACGGTCAGGAAGGGCAGCTCCGGCTGGCCCAGCGCTTCCCGGGTATGGCGCACCAGCGCCCCGAAGCGCTGCAAATAGCTCTCCGCGCTGTTTTCATAGCCCTCCGCCTCGCCCTGGTACCAAAGCACCGCCTTGGGCCGGATATCCCCGAGCATGTCCAGCATGTTTTGAAACAGCGCGCCGTTTTCCTCGGGGTTCCACCAGCGCAGGGGCGCGCCGCCGTAGGCGCAGGGCACCAGGCCGATGGGAATCCCCAGCGCGCGCCGCAGGTGCTTGGCAAAATGCAGCCACGGGCTGTGGCCGGGGTTATGGTTTTCGTAATTGCCCACGTATACGGCGTCCGTGGTTTCCCCCAGCGGATGGGTGGCCAAATCCCACCTCCCGCTGGGACGCAGGACGTGCACGCCCAGCTCCGGCTCGTCCGCCACCGGGTCTTTGGCCCGGCCGGCCGCGTTGCTCTGGCCCGCGATGACGAACACGTCGCCCACGCCGACGTGGTGCACCATGTCTCCGCGCGTGCAGGAAAGGCCGTCCCAGCCCTCGTAGTCCATGCCGGTCTCGATGCGGTACAGGCCGCCCGCCGGCACGGCCGGGAAGGTAATCTGCCAGCGCCCTTCCTCCGGAATGTCGCATTCCGTCCACGGAATCACCGATTCGCCGGTGCTCTCCAGCGCCACCCGCGCCCGAACCGTCGCCCTGGCAGGCCCTGCCTGCGAAAAGGACAGCGGCAGCTCCTGCGAAAGATGAATCAGGTGGTAGGTGCCTTCCAGATGGATGGGCGCCGTACCGTCCGGCCCCTGCGGGAAAATCTGCCAGGGGCAGGCGCCCCGGGTGATGATTACGCCAAAGTTCATACTCTGCTCCTTCCTTCCATGACGGGAACTCGTCCGGGCATGCGCCCGCGCTCAGGGAAACGCCCTGCGAACGCCCCGGGCCATCGCGCACAGCGCCGCGCCCGCGGCGGAGACGGCGCACCAGGCCACCAGCACCGACGTCCAGCCCCATTGCTCGCTCAGCGCGCCGAACCCCACGCTGGACAGCGCGCTGCCCACATACGCCGAGGCGTTGAGCAGCCCGATGACCGTGGCCAGCAGGCCCATCCGGTAAAAGCGCAGCGGCAGCAGGCTCAGCAGCATGGTGCTCGCGCCCGCCATGCAGGTCGTGCTCAGAATCAGCATCATCAGCGTGATGGCCACGCTGCCGCGGCCCAGCGTCGCCCACAGCACGATGCCCGCCCCGCAGACGGCAAACGCCATGGCCGCCGTGCCCGTCTCATGCCAGCGGAGCCGGTTGCGCAGCCAGTTGAACGCATACACGCCCGCCAGGTTGACGGGGGGCACTATCATCGTCAGCGCAATGGACGTGGCGGCCGGAAAGCGGAAGCTTTCCTGCAGGTAGGACGGCGCCCAGGTGATGATGCCGTCCCGCAGCAGCCCGTGCATGACCGACGCCAGCACCACCGGCGTCAGGCAGAGCAGGGCGCGCAGCGCGCCGGACGCGCCCTGCCGTTCTTTTTCTTCTTTCTCCGTAGCGGCCGGGATTCCCTCCCGCTCGCTGATGCGCGCCAGCGCGCGCATCCCGACCAGCCACACCGCTCCGCCCGCCGCCATCGCCGCGCCGCCCAGCCAGAACGCAAGCCGCCATCCCGCGCCCGAAGCCGCGCACAGCACACACATCAGGTAGGCGGCCAGCGTGCCCGCCGGCGTCGTCGTGGACAGGTTCACGCACGTCCGCGCGCACTGCGCATCCTCGGTCAGGTCTGCCACGGCCTTCATCATCGGCGTCCACACCAGCGATTGCAGCAGGCCGTTGAGCGCCCACAGCACCGTCATCTGCCCGGCGGTCGCGCTCAGCGCCATGCCGAAATTGACCGCCGCGCCGCCCAGCAGCCCAATCGATACCAGCCACAAGGGGCGAATCCTGTCCGCGAGCAGGCCGCTGAAGAGCTGCGCGCCGCCGTAGCAGAGAAAAAACGCGCTGGAAACCCTGCCCAGTTCCACCTTGGTCAGCAGCGTGGTTTCCTCCATGGCCGCGATGCACGCGGTAAAGTTCAGACGGCCCAGATAGGCGGTGCAATAGCTAAACCAGCACACGCCGAACAGCAGGTAGATACTTCGGTGCGAATGCAGCTTCTTCATACGCGTCCATCCTGGTGCGGCGGCGCTTATGCGCGCGCCGCCTGCCGGAGATAGTAGGGGTTCATCCATGCCTTGCTGCCTTTTCCGTCGGTCAGCTGCACCCACAGGTACCGGGCCTCCGGCGGTACGGAAGCCAGCTTCAGCTCCATATGGGTCAGGTTATCGTCGGGAGAATACAGGCGAAGCACGGGGTTGATGCCCTGGCACATCACATGAATGCGGCGCACGGGCGAGCAGTCCAGCACCATGGTGCCGTCTTCGATATAGCAGCCGTGGATGTCCGGCCCGGTCGAGGCATAGAAGGACATGTCGTCGTACGCCTGGATGATGGCCCGGTAGCTCAGCTCCGGCGCCTTAAAGACCACCCAGCCGCCGCAGGAATCGTCCTCGCAGCCCCGGCCCTCGTGGTTATCGTCGGTGGCAATGCAGCGCAGCGGCCTGTGCAGCATGCGCAGCGCCAGGGCGAATTCGTTCTGGCTCATGCCGTTGTTGACTTCCACCTCGGCGCTGTGGTTATAGATTTCCATGCCGTCGTATGCGCCATAGTGCAAAAACTCGTCCGGCCCTTCGGAAGACCAGGTGGGATGGTTGTAGTTGACGATATACCCGTTGCGGTGAAACTCGTCCACCTTGGCGCTGATGGCCTCGCCGGTATACCGTTCGGCCCGGTACACCGCCACGGCGTGCGCGGGGTCGCGCAGGATGGCGCAGAGGTGGCAGGTCTGGTTAAAGTCGTGCTTTTTTCCGTATATGAAGCTGTCGGTATCCACCTCAATACCGACCAGGGCCAGAAACCGCTCGTCGTTGAGCCTGCTGTGGTCCAGCAGCACGTTATGGTCCGTAAAGGCGACGACGCTGTAGCCGTGGGCCATATAGTGCGCCTTCACCTCTTCGGGGGTCAGCCTGCCGTCGGAACAGGTCGTATGGCAATGCAGGTTGGCCTTATACCCGGGGTACGCGGCAGGCAACAGTTCCGTTCTTGACATACCGTCGCTTCTCCTTCCGGAATTCCGTGAAGAACGCCGCCCCGCAATGACTGTCCCGTTGGAACGGCACCGGGGCGGCGTCGAGGTCAGCCGCTGAAATTCAGCGGAGCGCAGGATCAGCCGAAGTTCTCTCTGGCTTCACGGATAGCCTCGTTGACAGCTTCCTCCAGCGCGGGGCCGCCGGCCGCCTCATATTCGGCGCGGTACTGCTCCCAGCCGGTCTCCACGTCCAGCTGTCCGCCCAGCATCTGGGAGAGATACCGGTTGGTGATTTCAAACAGGGTGGTCTGCACCTTGCCCCACTCGGCGTCCAGCGTGGCCAGGCCGTAATAGGAGGGCAGCTGCACATACACATTATCCACGAACGCCTTTACGGTGTCAATGGCGTACAGATAGCACTCCCGCGCTTCGCCTTCGGCCCAGTCGAGCGTGTTGTCATAGGGGGCCGTGACGGCGGTCCACCAGTCGTTCGTCTCCAGGTCGAGCATCATCTCGCTGGCGCAGAACAGGTAGGAGAACCACATGTAGCGGCAGCGGTCGGGGTTGGGATAGCCATAGGACTTGTTGATGTTGACAAACTCGTCCAGGTTGTAGACGACCGTATCGCCGTCCATGGTGTAGGTCAGCCCTTCAATGCCGCGGAAGAGCAGCGCCTGGCCTTCGTTGCTGGCAAGGAATTCCACCAGGTCGAGCACGCGCTCGGGATAGGCGCAGCTGGTGGGGATGAAGTAGTGGGCGCCCACATAGGAGGGCACGTCGTACACGCGCAGCCACTGGCCTTCGTTATTCTGCAGGGCGGTGCCCAGCGTCAGGTCGGCCAGGGAGCCGTCTTCGGGATGCGCCTGCATCCAGGAGTCGTAGAGCTTCTTGAACTGGGTGTAATAGCCGTAGCTGTAGCCGTAGGAGGCAAGGGTCTGGTTGTTGAAGGCGGCGTAGCCGTCGTCCAGATCCACCAGGGTGCCCACGCCGTTG
>ENA-UOIW01001431-UOIW01001431.1-human-gut-metagenome-genome-assembly--contig:-P58-NODE-1431-length-14148-cov-5.642234_pt1 | contig 14148 bp, 9 predicted proteins | sample MGYA00242334_ERZ723881 | MGnify/ENA metagenome assembly ERZ723881
CAGCTTCTGTTGATTCTGTTGGATAACGCGGCAAAATACACGCCCAGCGGAAAAACGATTACCCTGTCTGCCGCGCGCCGGCAGGCCGGCGTGGAAATCTGTGTGCAGGACGAGGGCTGCGGCGTTCCCCAGGAGCAGCTGTCCAGCATTTTCGTCCGCTTTTACCGCGTCGATAAAGCGCGCGCGCGCGAAACGGGCGGCACGGGCCTGGGCCTTGCCATCGCAAAAACCATTGTACAAATGCATGGCGGAAGCATATGGGCGCAAAACGCTTCGCCCTGCGGACTCATTGTCCGCATCCTGCTCCCCGATGACGGCGCAAAGGCGTGAAATGCCATCGGAAGCCCAGGGGCGACCGGGGTGCTGAACTGGCCGTTCCTTCAGGCGGGCATGTGCGACGAGGTCAGCCTCGTCATGGCGGCCGCGGCGGACGGCGCTTCCGATACGCCGTCGCTGTTTGAAACGCAGGGCTGCCTGGCCTCCGGCAGAGCGGTCGGGTTTGCGCCGGAGCATGGCGAAGCCCTGGCGGGCGGCTGCGTCTGGCTGCGCTATCGGGTCAGGGCCGCCGGCCTCCAGCCGCCTGCACAAACAGCGCGCCCGGAGCGTTTGCTGCTTCCGGGCGCGCCCGGGAGGACGTCGCAGCCCTCCCGGCCTTCGATATATCCTTGGGGCAGGGCGGCAGCCCAGCGCTTTGTCCGCCCCCGTTTACCGGCGCGGCGGCACGCCCAGCTCCCGCACGTGACGGCCGATGTGGCGTTCCAGCGCCTGCGCATAGGCTTCCGCATGCCGACTCCAGAGCGCGTAGAGCCGCTCCTTGAAATCGCCGTGGTCCAGGATAAGGCCATAGGTAATGTGAATCAGCTGGCGCGCGTCGTTGTTGTCAAACAGCGCGGGCAGCTGCGCGTCGTCCAGCGTATCCAGCGCGGGGATGTTCTGCAGGTTGGTGGTCACATGATAATACCGGGTTGCCTCCGGAAAAGCCGCCAGCCCATAGGCGTGCACCTGACGGTAGAGCGCCGGGTCCTTCTGCGCGACCACGCGCATGGCCTCCAGCCAGTTGGTGCCGGCGGTCTTGACATGGAACACGCCATGCGTATGCCTGCCGATGGACGGGAAAACGCTGAACTTGTCCGAGCCGGAATGAATGGACAGCTTGTAGCCGAAATGCCGCGCCAGCACGGCGTGCACCGCCATTTCCTCGTCAAACCGTTTCAAATCGCCGATATAATCGATGCCCTTCTGGAACTGGCCGCAAAAGCGGGGAGCCAGCGTAGCCGGGCGCACGCCGCGGCGAATCAATTCGTTGGCCACGAAGAAATGCTGCAGCGGGGTCGTGGGCGTCTCGGTTTCGTCAATGGAGATTTCAAAGTCCGCCTGCGCGCCGCCCCGGACGAAAAACTCCTCCCAGATGGACACGGCAAAATCAATCGCCTCGCCGTAGATATGCAGGATGCTGCCAAGCTCCTCCGGCGTAAAGGCAAGCGTTACGCCCTCGCCCACGTCAAAGGTCTTTTGCAGATAGCGTGCGCGCATCTCGTCGGAAACCGCCGCACTGCCTCCGTCGCCCCTGATATGCTCTGAGCAGTCCAGCGTAATCATCGTGTAGCCCAGGCGCAGCGCATACGCCACTTCCTCCGGCTTTTTCAGATGATCGCCGTCCGCGCCGAACCCGTGCCGGAAATCCTCGCGGAAGACCGCAAAGGTCGCGCAGTCCAGCACGTCCTCGTAGGTGCGGTGGGTCAGCGTCAGCTCGCGCATGGACTGCTGGGCCAGCACGGGCGTAGCGTCGTAGGCCTCAAATACGCGCAGGTGTCCGGGCCCGGCGATGCCCAGGCGGTCGCCCACGCCCACCGTGCGCTCGCGCCGCAGCACGGGCGTCGGCTTCGTAAAGGGGAAGCGTTCGCGCAAATACTCCGCCGCCGCATGGTCCAGCGGCCTTGCCTCGCCCGCCACGACCAGCACATCGCGGCCGTTTTCGCGCGCGATGCAAACGTCTTCGTGCACGGATTGGGGATAGACGTACCGCCTTTCGTCCGCGGGGTCTTCCTCTTTTTTCAACGCCGCCCGCACCAGAGCGGCGAACAGCGGATGCGCGCGATCCGGCCGGGATTTGAACTCCGGATGGTACACGACGCCCACATAGAAGGGATGGCCGGGCAGCTCGATGGCCTCGACATACCCTTCGCTCTTTTCGCTGGCGGGGAAGCGCACGCCCTTTTCCTCCAGCGGCGCCAGATACGCGCGGTTGATTTCGTACCGGTTTCCATGCCGCTCGCTGATTTCGGCCTGTCCGCCATAGCAGGCGGCCAGCCGGCTTTCCGGGTCGAGCAGCAGCGTCTGCGCGCCCATGCGCGAGTTGCTCCGGCTGTCGTTGACGCCGATGCGGTCTTTGGGCACGCGCACGACCGGGTCGGGGGTGAAGGGATCGACCTCGGTGGAATTGGCCTGCGGGCGATCCAGCAGCGAGCGCACCGCCTCCACCACGGCCAGCTGCATCCCATAGCCGATGGCGAGCATGGGCACGCCCTGCTCCCGCGCATAGCGCGCCGCTGCGATGATGCCCTCCGCGCCCCGGTCGCCGAATCCGCCGGGCAGCACCATCCCGTCCAGGCCGCCCAGCAGCGCGGCCGCGTTGGCGTCGGTCACGTCGTCGGACTGCACCCAGCGGATGTCCACGGCGGCGGTATACCGGATGGCGGCATGGGTCAGCGCCTCGACGACCGACAGATACGCATCCTGCAGGGCGACGTATTTTCCGACCAGGCCGATGGTCATCCTGCGGGCCGGATGGCGCGAGCGCTCGACCAGTTCCGTCCAGGCGGACAGATTCGCTTCACGCATTTCCAGGCCGAGCCGGCGCAGCACGATTTCCGCCATGCCCTCGCGTTCCAGCATCAGCGGCGCTTCATACAGCACGTCCACGTCGCTGTTGTTGATGACGTTTTCCGGCTTGACGTTGCAGAACAGGGCGATTTTTTCCTTTGCCTCGTCGGGAATTTCCGTGGAAGCACGGCAGACGATAACATCCGGCTGGATACCAATGGAGCGCAGCTCCTTGACCGAATGCTGGGTGGGCTTTGTCTTCAGCTCGCCGGCCGCGTCGATGAAGGGCAGGAGCGTCACGTGGATGAAGCAGCAGTCCTGCGGGCCTTCTTCCCAGCGCATCTGGCGGATGGCCTCCAGATACGGGGCGCCCTCCATGTCGCCCACCGTTCCGCCGATTTCGACAATGGCGACTTCCGCATCCGCGCGGGCAGCCGTATCCCGGATATGGCGCTTGATTTCGTTGGTCACATGCGGGACGACCTGTACCGTGCCGCCCTTGTATTCGCCGCGCAGCTCGCGCTCCATGATGGCCTTGTGAATCTTCCCCGTGGTCACGCTCGCGCCGCCCTGCAGGGTGATATCGGTAAAGCGTTCATAATGCCCCAGGTCCAAATCCGCGGCCACGCCGTCGTCAGTGATAAAGGCCTCGCCGTGCTGCAGGGGGCTGAGCAGGCCGGGGTCTACGTTATAATAGGGGTCCATTTTCTGCATGGCGACGCGATAGCCGCGCGCCTTGAGCAGGCGGCCCAGAGACGCCGCCGTAATGCCCTTGCCCAGCGAGGAAACGACGCCGCCCGTAATAAAAATGTATTTCATCGCTGGCTCTCCCGTCGGCTGGCCGGCAGGCTGGCCGCGGCCACGGACTGGCCGACCCGGCGGCTGTTCTCGTCCGGCAGGTGAATGGTCAGCCGCTCCGCCAGCTCCGGGAACTCCGTCTGCAGCACGTGGCGGGCGTTGTCCACGACGATTTGCCCGCCCTGTCCGCTCGTCACGCGGCCCATGAGCAGCAGATGGCGGATGTCGTAAAACAGAGCGTACCAGGGCAGCGCATAGCCCAGATACACGCCGATGGACGCATAAATCTTGCGCGCGCCCTCATGGCCCTGCGCCATATGGGCCTGCACCACCTTGAGCTTTTCGCCCGGCGAGAGGCTCTCGTCCAGCGCGATGCCCGCGGCGGGCGCCAGCTTGATAACGCCGTCCTGCGAAAAATACTTTACGCCGCAGCCCGTGTCGCCCGACCATTCGTCCCGCATGGCGTCGGGATTGGCGTCCACGGGCACAAAGGCCAGCTCGTTGAGCCAACCCGTAATATTCCCCGCGCCGTCCACAAACCCGCCGGCCTCGCTGGTGCCCATGGCGATGCCCATGACGTTGCCGTCGTTGAGCTCCATGGCCCCGGCCAGCGCGGTCACATCGCCGTCATTGGCCACCTCCAGCGGCACGTCGCCGAACTGGCGGGCTGCGTCGATGTACATGTTCTTCACGCGGCGCTCAAAATCTTCGTCGGATACCTTCAGGAAGAGGGAGGCCGCCATGATGCGATTGTCAATATAGATGCCCGCGGAGCTGACGCCGATGGCGTCCACGCGCGGCATGTGCGACGCCGCGGTTTTCATGGCCTCCAGGATGCCGCGGTAGTGGTATTCCGGGTCCGTCTGCACCTTGGGATGCCAGACCACTTCCTCGGAGTAAACGGCCTGGCCGTCAATGACCGCGCTGACCTTGCGGGCGCTTCCGCCGGCGTCAAACCCGATGCGGCAGCCGTCCAGATGGCGGCCGATGGGGCTTGCGTCTTCCCGGGCCGTGGGCGCGTTTTCCACGCCGCCGGCATACGCCACCTCAAAGGGGTGCTCGTACACCCGCGCCATAAACGCCGCGTCAAAGGCGCGCGCGCCGCCTTCGCGATATGCGTCCTTCAGGCCCTCATATACCGCCCGGGAGCCCGCGACAATGATTTTGAAGCCGCCGCGCGCCCACAAAAGCGGCTTGGCCACGCGCTCGGCCATGGCGTAGTTTTCCCGGTCATGACCCGTGCCGTCCGGATACATCAGCATATCGAAGGTGGAAATCTGGCCTCGGCTGCGCTCTACGGCCAGCGTCGTGCGGGCCTGCGCGGTCTTTTCGCGCGCGTCATGAAACGCGCGCCAGGCAACCGACAGAGGAGCAAATCCCGGATCCAGCGGCGGAGTAACGCGAAGGTGCATACATATCCCTTCCTTTTTATTTTATTGTGGAAAGACGAATGCCCGAGGGCATTCGTCATTGCGCTTGATAGATAAGCTCGCCGCGCAGATAGGTGCGCCGCACGCCGAACGTCTCGTCGCACAGCAGAATATCCGCATCCTTGCCCGGCTCCAGCGTTCCCTTGCGCGTCTCGCCGATGGCGTTGGCCGGATTGCGGCTGGCCATATTCACCACGGCCCACAGCGGCAGGTCGGTATGCGCGCGCATGTTGGCCACGGCCTGGTTGAGCTTCAGAACGCTGCCGGCGATGGTTCCGTCCGCCAGGCGGCACTGGATGCCCTTGACGAAAATCTCCTGTCCGCCCAGGTCGTACACGCCGTCCGCCATCCCGCCGGCGCGCGTGCAGTCGGTAATGAGCACCAGCTTGTCCCCCTTGGCGCGCGCCATCAGGGAGAACAGGCCCGGATGCACGTGGAACGTGTCGGCGATGAGCTCCGCGGTCACCGGCGACGTCAGGGCCGCGCCCACCACGCCCGGCGCGCGGTGGTTCAGGCCGGTCATGGCGTTGAACGTATGCGTGGCGTGGCTCACGCCGTGCCAGACGGCGTCAATGGCCGTTTCATAGGTCGCGGCGGTATGCCCCATCGACAGCACCACGTGCGTGTCGCGCGAGATTTCCTCGATAAAGGCCATGGCGCCTTCCATTTCCGGCGCAAGGGTGACGATGCGCAGGATGTCCGCAAAGTCGCGCACAAGCCCCGCCTGCGGCGGCAGGATGTTTTCGCCCGCCTGCGCGCCCTTTTTTTCGGGGTTGATGAACGGCCCCTCGGCATGCACGCCCAGAATTTCCGCGCCGTTCCAGCCCTCGGAGCGGCTCTCCTCGCGCAGGCCGCGCATGAGATCAAAGACCTCGCACAGCTTTTCCTTGGCCACGGTCATCGTCGTCGGCAGCCAGCTGGTCACGCCGTTGGCCGCAATGCCGCGCGCCATCTTGCGCACGCCTTCGGCGTCGCCGTCGGAGGCATCCTCGCCCAGGTATCCGTGGATATGGATATCCACCAGGCCCGGCGATACGTACAGCCCCTGCGCCTGAATCGTCTCGCAGCCTGCCGGCAGCTCGTTCGGCTCGCACAGGCCCACAATTGCTTTGTCAAAGAGCAGCGCCTTGCCCTCCACCTGCGCGTCCGGCATCAGTATCCGTCCGCCTACGATTGCCTTCATGATTCTATCTCCCTTGCTATCATGATTACGCGCCCGAACATGAACGCGTCAAAATATCCCCACTGTGGAGTATAAGCAGAAAAACAGGCCCCGTCAAGGGTGAATCGATGGTTTTCGCGCGCGGTTCGCCCGGTTTCGCGCCGCGGGCCGGCGCGCGTATTGACAGCGCGGCGGAAGGCATGATAAGATAAAAGAAAAACGAGAGGTGCGGCAATGTTCAAAAAGTAATCCAAGGGTTCGGATGGCAAATCGCGACGCCGACGGGAGCATGGGCTCCGGCGGCATCGTTTGCCGTTGAAATTTGGATTGCTTGCCGCCTGCGGCGGCGTGACATTGGTTGCACGGCCCCCCGCTTCTTCGGTCAGCGGGTCTGGCTGCCCTTCTCCGGCAACGAGTGGCTCCATTTTCGACGGCATGGATTTGCCTTGGAAAATGGCGTTTTCTTTTGGGAGGCAGGGTATGCTGGAAGGAAAGAACATCAATCTGTATCTGAAGAAAGACGGAAGAAAAATCGTCGATAATTTCTCCTTTACGCTGCAAAGGGGCGACCGGGCCGTCCTTATCGGCGAGGAAGGAAACGGAAAATCCACGCTCCTGAAATTTCTTTACGACCGCCGGCTCGTGGAATCTTACTGCGAATGCGAGGGCAGCGTTCTGGCCCGGGGACGGCTGGCCTATCTGCCGCAAAGCCTGCCCGAGCGCCAGGGAGAGCAAACGCTCGCGGCGTTTTTTGCCGGAACGGAGTATTACCGGAATCCGGGCCTGCTCCAAACGCTCGGGCTTTCTCCGGAGTTTCTGCAGTCGCCGCAGACGCTGCGCTCCCTTTCCGGCGGAGAAAAGGTCAAGGCGCAGCTGGCGCGCCTGCTGCTGGACGAGCCCGACGTCCTGCTCCTGGACGAACCCACCAACGACCTGGACATCGGCGCGCTGCGCTGGCTGGAAACGTTTCTGGCGCAAAGCCGCCTGCCGGTTCTCTTCATTTCCCACGACGAAACGCTCATCGAGCGCACGGCCAACGTCATCCTGCATCTGGAGCAGCTCGTCCGCAAAACCCAATGCCGGATTTCCGTGGCCCGTTGCCCCTATCAGGCCTACCTCGCCCACCGCCGAACCACCTTTGACCACCAGGAGCAGGTCGCCAGAAAGCAGCGCAGCGATTACGACCGGCAGATGGAAAAATGGCGCCAAATCCACGACCGCGTGGAGCATGAGCAGCGGGCCATCTCGCGCCAGGACCCGGGCGGCGGCAGGCTGCTGAAAAAGAAAATGCACGCGGTGCAGTCCATGGGCAAGCGCTTTGAGCGGGAAAAGGAGAACTTTCTGGCGCTTCCGCAGGAGGAGGAAGCGATTCTGACCCGGTTCGACGAAGGCATCCGCCTCCCGGCGTCCAAGACGGTGCTGGATGTTTCGCTGGATTGCCTGGCCGTCGGGAATCGCTGCCTGGCGCGCCATATCCGCCTGCTGGTTGCGGGCGGCGAACACGTCGGCATTACCGGGCGCAACGGCGTGGGCAAGTCCACGCTGCTGGCGCACCTCTGGCGCCTCGTCCGGGACCGGACGGATATCGTCCCCGCCTATATGCCGCAGAACTATGAAGAAGTGCTCGACTTTTCCCAAACGCCCGTGCGGCATCTGGCCGAGAACTATGCCAAGGACGAGGTCACCCGGGCCCGCACCTATATGGGAAGCATGCGCTTTACGCACGAGGAGATGACCGGCCCCATCGCCGACCTCAGCGGCGGTCAGAAGGCGAAAATCCTGTTTCTGGACATGGTGCTGCGGGGGGCGAACGTGCTGCTGCTGGATGAGCCCACCCGCAATTTCAGCCCGCTTTCCGGCCCCGTCGTGCGGGCCGCGCTGGCCCGCTTCGGCGGCACCGTCCTCAGCATTTCCCACGACCGGAAGTATCTGGCCGAGGTCTGCCATACGGTCTACGAGCTGACGGAACACGGGCTGCGCAGAACGGACGCCGGGCATGGCCCCGACGAGGCCGGATAACGCGCCGGGCGCGCCGCGCATCGAATGCCGCGCGGCGCGCCCTGGGTGTTTCCGTTTGGCCCGTCCCCGGACCGGGGTGTCGGCTTGCCTTTCCGTTCCGGCTCAGTGCTTGCCCGAGCCGCCGCACTGCCAGCAGTTTCCGCCGATGCAGGAACAGTTTTGCTCCACATACTCAAGCGTTCCCGGCACCCATTTGCTAATCCTGCCGCTGCCGCCGCATTTCCGGCAGCGCCCCGAGCCGCCGCACGCCGAGCAGTCGGCCTTCTCCCGCTCGTACACCGTGTCTCCGGAGCCGCCGGAATTGCCGCCGGACGCGGGCTTCTCGACCAAAAGTGGCGTCTGCGGACGCTGGCCGGTATCCAGACAAGGTGGGCCGCTCGGCAAAGGCGACCGAACGTGACCGGGTATACGCAGGAATCAGACGCTGGACGGGCGGCCGGCCCGGGCCAAAGAGCCGGATATGCGCTTTGAACGGCGCTATGAGAACCATGTGTTCGGCAAGATTGACGATGCCCGGTTTGCCAAAGTGTCCAGGCGGTATAAGCAGAAACCGGCCGAGAACGCCGGTCGGTTCAAGGCGCTGCGGCTGGCGCCGAAAAAACCGGATGCGCCCCGAGCGGGTCGTCCTGCTGGAAAAAAAAAAATGCTGAGCAGGAAACCATGCCCCCGCACCAGTTGCCATATTGATTTGGAAATAAAAATGCGTCGTATCATCAAAAGAACGTTTCGAATCCTTGCAGACACTCCGCATGGCTTTCGGCACAACGGCGCGACGCTGCGCTAGGCGAGCGGCATCGTTCCGTTCATCTCCATGAAGATTGCGGAGCCCACAGACTGCCAGACCACGGCGAACATCCACACCCCTCGCAAGAAAGAGACGCAGCGGAAGGCTTCCGCAACATGGAGAAAGTGTTTGTCAGTAAGTCTGGGAAGGATGGAGAATCACTGAACACGGCTACAGGGCCGCGTGTGTGGAAACATATCCAAGCCACGGCAGATATCTCGTCTCAGCGGTTCATGCAATGCAGATTCAGCCCATGACATTCATGAGAGAAGGAAATCGTCTGTTGGAGCGGTGATTCCCTGTCCGGAAGCATTCATCCCCACGCATGTGGGGCGGATGATTACACTTCGGAGCAGTTCGCGAACGCACAGCGGTTCATCCCCACGCACGTGGGGCGGATGCCGTAACCGCCGATAGTGAATCCGAGCTTAGACCCGGTTCATCCCCACGCACGTGGGGCGGATTGTTGTCCTGCTTGATGTTGCGGTCGACGGAAACCGGTTCATCCCCACGCACGTGGGGCGGATGTCTAAAACATCGGATACAGGCGAAAGATAACGGCGGTTCATCCCCACGCACGTGGGGCGGATGATACTTCTGATTTCCAACATTCCGCGCCCTCTCGGTTCATCCCCACGCACGTGGGGCGGATGTATTCCGCCGTCCCTATTCCTCCGTATATTTTGCGGTTCATCCCCACGCACGTGGGGCGGATGGTCTCGGAAGGTGTTTCGACAGGCGCAGAGGGCGGTTCATCCCCACGCACGTGGGGCGGATTCATCAACTATTGCAACGAGCGAGGTTATAAGACGGTTCATCCCCACGCACGTGGGGCGGATGCCATGGTCGGCTGGATGAAGGGCTTTGCCTTCGGTTCATCCCCACGCACGTGGGGCGGATGCTCTCCAGGTATTTTCCCGCCGCCTCGCTCCCCTCGGTTCATCCCCACGCACGTGGGGCGGATCCATGAGCCGTTGTGAAAAATGAATTCTTTTGCACGGTTCATCCCCACGCACGTGGGGCGGATGCGCAGACCTATGTGAAGACGATAAATAATCAGCGGTTCATCCCCACGCACGTGGGGCGGATGGCATCCTACCATGCCTGGTGCGCCATCAGGGACGGTTCATCCCCACGCACGTGGGGCGGATGCGAGGGATCGCGCCCGAACGCCTCGCGATAGGCGGTTCATCCCCACGCACGTGGGGCGGATTAACGGATGCCAGATGTGCTATGATGCAGCCAAACGGTTCATCCCCACGCACGTGGGGCGGATGCGCTGCGCGCCCCTTCGGGGTAGAGGGCGTTGACGGTTCATCCCCACGCACGTGGGGCGGATGCGCAACGACCCGAATCAATTGGGCCGTCCTGGACGGTTCATCCCCACGCACGTGGGGCGGATATTCAGAACAGCTATACCGAAGATGAATGGAACGCGGTTCATCCCCACGCACGTGGGGCGGATGCGCAACGACCCGAATCAATTGCCCTGTCCGCCGCGGTTCATCCCCACGCACGTGGGGCGGATTCGGGCACTCGGATGGTGCCTATATCCGATTCGCGGTTCATCCCCACGCACGTGGGGCGGATGCCGCCCAGTCCCCAAATGTCATAAAAACAGCCCCCGGTTCATCCCCACGCACGTGGGGCGGATGCCACAGTATATCATATTTCGGCCGGAACGGCACGGTTCATCCCCACGCACGTGGGGCGGATGCGCAACGACCCGAATCAGTTGCGCTGTCCTTCGCGGTTCATCCCCACGCACGTGGGGCGGATTCTCAAAAGCGGTGATTTCGTTGCGGTAGTCTGTCGGTTCATCCCCACGCACGTGGGGCGGATGAACGAAATCGTATCGCACATATTGGACGGGACGCGGTTCATCCCCACGCACGTGGGGCGGATGGTCTCAGAAGGAGTCTCGACAGGTGCAGAGGTCGGTTCATCCCCACGCACGTGGGGCGGATTTAAATTCCTCCTTTTGGCAATTTTTCGTTCCAACGGTTCATCCCCACGCACGTGGGGCGGATGCGCAGACCTATGTGAAGACGATAAATAATCAGCGGTTCATCCCCACGCACGTGGGGCGGATGGCATCCTACCATGCCTGGTGCGCCATCAGGGACGGTTCATCCCCACGCACGTGGGGCGGATGCGAGGGATCGCGCCCGAACGCCTCGCGATAGGCGGTTCATCCCCACGCACGTGGGGCGGATTAACGGATGCCAGATGTGCTATGATGCAGCCAAACGGTTCATCCCCACGCACGTGGGGCGGATGCGCTGCGCGCCCCTTCGGGGTAGAGGGCGTTGACGGTTCATCCCCACGCACGTGGGGCGGATGCGCAACGACCCGAATCAATTGGGCCGTCCTGGACGGTTCATCCCCACGCACGTGGGGCGGATATTCAGAACAGCTATACCGAAGATGAATGGAACGCGGTTCATCCCCACGCACGTGGGGCGGATGCGCAACGACCCGAATCAATTGCCCTGTCCGCCGCGGTTCATCCCCACGCACGTGGGGCGGATTCGGGCACTCGGATGGTGCCTATATCCGATTCGCGGTTCATCCCCACGCACGTGGGGCGGATGCCGCCCAGTCCCCAAATGTCATAAAAACAGCCCCCGGTTCATCCCCACGCACGTGGGGCGGATGCCACAGTATATCATATTTCGGCCGGAACGGCACGGTTCATCCCCACGCACGTGGGGCGGATGCGCAACGACCCGAATCAGTTGCGCTGTCCTTCGCGGTTCATCCCCACGCACGTGGGGCGGATTCTCAAAAGCGGTGATTTCGTTGCGGTAGTCTGTCGGTTCATCCCCACGCACGTGGGGCGGATGAACGAAATCGTATCGCACATATTGGACGGGACGCGGTTCATCCCCACGCACGTGGGGCGGATGGTCTCAGAAGGAGTCTCGACAGGTGCAGAGGTCGGTTCATCCCCACGCACGTGGGGCGGATTTAAATTCCTCCTTTTGGCAATTTTTCGTTCCAACGGTTCATCCCCACGCACGTGGGGCGGATGTAGCACCCGTGTAGGAGAGTTTGGCGTAATTGCGGTTCATCCCCACGCACGTGGGGCGGATACTTCCCAAAATGCAGCTATGGCTGGATTTTGATGAATTGCAAGCCGTCGAAGTCTATGATGGTTCGACGAGGATTTCCGTATGTCTCCATGGAGAAACCCTGTTCATTATTGGTCGAATAGGCAATGAGACAATTCCCTCCTTCACTTTTTTGTTTCACGGTTTCCCACAGTTTTTCACGGACGATGGCATTGAGAGTACCAATAAAGACCCCGGTGCCGACCTGAAGCAAATATCGTGTGCATTCACCTTGCAAAGAAGGGGATACCTTTTCCAGCACAAGCAGCGTCATGGAGAGAGATCACCTCCCCGGTTGATGCCGCCCGTGATTCTTTTTCCGTCCGTCTCCCAGAGTTCGCCAATCGGGATGGCGTTTTCCTGTTCCACCAATTGGTTACCCTGAAAAAGCCATGCAATATCCTCGGGAATCCGCTGCATAATTCTTTGATGCCTGATGCGTTTTCGGCACTCTCTGCGCACCTCGCCGTCCAAATCGGTATAACCGTTTCCGACCACAGAGAAGGCGGCAGGGATGCTGCATTCGACTTTGTACAGATCGGCAATATCGTATACAAAGGATAGCATCTTTCCGGTGTGGATAAAGCCCAGGCCGGTGGAATAGCCCATGGAAACGATAGCGCCCTGGCAGACACCATACAGCACGCTGTTTGCGGTAGAGAGGGCACGATTGATAGGATTGGCATCTTCCCAGGAAGTGGTTTTGTAATCACGCTTGGTCCAGGGAACACCATACTGTTTTGAAAACAAGCGGTACGCCTCCCTCACGCGAACGCCTTCCATGCCCCGAATTTGCGAAAGGGACAGGTTCGAACAATCCATATCAGAAAACCGTCTTTCATACATTCTTCGAACAACCTGCATGTGAAGTGCCTCATCCATGCAAAGCTTCGCCTGATGCAGCAGGTTCTCAGCGCTTCGGGTTTCGCCCATCCCCACCGCATAAAAGCGTGACGCGGTCTCGCCGCACCAGATGACGGTACAACCGTTGTCGCAAATGGCTTTGATGGCGGCATGGGTGATGCTGATGCCCGGCCCCAGCATCAAAACCGTCATTGCGGCAATGGGAATGGGCACAGTGCCGTCTGCACGAATAGCGCGTATGGACAGATTGTCCTGTTCGATGATAGCGCGTTCAATATAAAGGAAACTCAAACTGTCTCTGAGCTTTGGCAACCGCTGTAAATCCCGGGGCATGGTTTATCCTCCTAAAAGCAGCATACCCATTCCATAAGCCTTTTCAGGACCGATTCCGGATTGATAGGCTTCTGCAAACCGCGCCGCATCGGTGATTTCGATCCTGCCCGTCATGCGGACGGCGCGCAGGCAAATGTTTCCCGTAGGCCGTTTTCCGTGCACATCGAAGGGGGTATCCTCCTGAAGGCCTAAAACGCGAAACCCGCCCTTTTCTCCCTGATGTTTCAGCCAGTCCACACGTTCCTGCGCTGTGTTCAGAAACACACGCCGGCTGTGAGCGCCGGTGCGCCGCATTTTTTTGCTGGGATGTGTCAGCAGGTCAAAAGAGAAAGACTGACCGGACGCGAAGCGATTCACCAAAGGTTGTAAATCGCATTGGCGCACGGTGTGGGGCTTGACCCAGGATGCTTGTTGCATATCCGGCAGGCGGTTGCTGGTCAGATACAGCAGAACCTCATTTTGCTGCTCCACGATGCGATAGAGGATTTTTTCGACGCATCGCGCCATGTTGTGCCCAGAAATCGAATAGAGCCGCATAATATTCTTATGCATGTCACAGCAATCCACCAAAGCCTGTCTTGCACTTGGGTGATGCCGGTCAATAGCGGCACAGGTCATGTACAAACCCGCTCACCTCCTGAATTCAACGCAGCGGACGTTGCGCTTTTCAAACACATAGGCAGAAGCGTTCACAGGCTGGTCGCTGCGCTCTTTGGCGCCGCATGCGTCCTCCACTTCCGCACGCACATAGTCAGACGGGCGTTCAACGCAGGGATGGTCCCAGCCAAAAGCGCGCACGGCCTCCTCCAGGGAAGCATAAGC
>ENA-UOIW01001433-UOIW01001433.1-human-gut-metagenome-genome-assembly--contig:-P58-NODE-1433-length-14137-cov-28.287175_pt1 | contig 14137 bp, 13 predicted proteins | sample MGYA00242334_ERZ723881 | MGnify/ENA metagenome assembly ERZ723881
TTATTCTTTGGGCGGATTAACCGCTGTCAATGTTGGCAAACATAGTAACTTACAGGCGAAGGAGATATATGAATTTGCAGGCGAGGATGAATAACTTTGTCTTTACGGGCTTTTTTTATCCTCGATTTAACTTATGTATGTTATGCATTCACATAAGCCGGTGCTTGTTTTTTTGCAGGAAAGATGTATTTTTGTAATTGATTGGTTGCGCTAATCAGTAAATGTAAAAATATAAAGAGAAAACGATATGAGAATCATCGGCAATTTGTTGTGGTGGCTTTTCGGGGGACTGGAGGCTGCCATCGGATACTTTACCGGCAGTCTGGCTATCGCCTGTACGATAATCGGCATACCTTTCGCTTTGCAGACCTTCAAGATAGGTTTGCTTTGCCTGTGGCCTTTCGGGGCGGAAATCCACGACACGGATGCTCCTGCGGGTTGTATCCGTATTCCGCTCAATCTGGTGTGGATTGTGTTCGGAGGGTTGTGGGCTTGGCTGATGCATGTCGCCTTTGGCATTCTGCTGTTTATTACTATTATAGGTATTCCTTTTGGCAAGCAGCATTTTAAAATGGCAAGTTTGTCATTGGCTCCTTTTGGCAAAGATGTGACATTGCACCTTTAAAATTTAATTCGCAAAGCATTCGGGTTATAAAGATAAAAACAAGTTGTATGATGCATAATAGAGAAAAAGCATTAGCCAAAGGCAGGAGAAAGAAAAAGGTCTTTACCCTCGTATTCGGTGGAGGATTTATTTCGATAGGAGTCATTTTGTTTGTTATCGGCGTTTATGTCGGTATCGAGAGTCATGCCTATCAGCAAAAGGCAATGCCGGTGGAAGCGACCATTGTGGCTATGCGTGGAGCGGATAGCGAATCATTAGGCACACCGGTAGTGGAATATAGCCTGGGAGGAGTTTCTTACACGTCTACACTTCATACAGCTACATCGTCTATGCATCCCGGAAAGCAGATAACGGTTTATTATCAGGAAGGAAACCCACGGGAAGTGCGTTATATCGATGAGAACGGATGGATTATTGCCGCCTTGTTATTTATGAGTTTTGTATTTGCCGGCATAGGGGGAATCTTTCTTGTGATGAAACGGATGCATCAGCGGAACATTCACCGTTTACTTGCTACCGGAGATAAGGTAGAAGCGGAAATTACAGACATAAGCAATGACAGGAGCCAGAACCTGAACGGAAAATACCCCATTGTCATTGCATGTAAATATGTTGCTCCGAACGGACGGATTTATCTTTTTCAAAGCGGTCCTTTTTGGTATGAAAGCTATGAAATCGACCCGAAGAAAAAGGTGCGTGTTTACATTGACCGCAACAATCCCTCGCATTATTATGTGGATGTGGACAGTGTGGTGGGATAATTGCCTTCAATCCAGGTTCTCAATCTCTTCAGGTGTCAGTTGGGTAAAGCCGGCGATGGCCTCTGTAGACATTCCTGCGTCTTTCATGCGTTTGGCCATTTCTTTCAGGTGGTTTTTCATTTCCAACGCACTTTCGGCTTTTGCTGCTGCGCGTCCTTTAGCTTCTCCTTCTGCCAGTCCTTCTTTTCTTCCTTCCGCACGTCCTTCCGCTCGTCCTTCCTTTCTGCCTTCCGCACGACCTTCGTACCAGCCGGTCTTGATGACGCTCCGTTGGTAGCGCAAAGCTTCCATGTCACGGATATAGGCTCGCTTGTCTACATCGGGCAGGGAGTCTACCCGCAACCGTTCCCTTGCTTCGGGAAGTCCTTTGGCTGTAGCTGATTGATCTATTGAACCGGTTTTCAGGAATTCAATCCATTCGTCAAGGGGCGTTTTGGCTACTTTATCGAAATCATTGACACGCAATACATAGTATTCGGGAAAAATATCGCCGGCGTCCTTGCCTACGAATATCTCTCGCTGGCGTACGGAAAGTTGCAGGATATCGTTTGTGTCATGCAACCCTCTGAAGATGGTCTTGCCGTGATAGACATAATCTTTGCCTTGCCCCAATTCGAAATAGACAATATTGATGGAGTAGATTTTCTTTACCTTGTCATAATCGTCTCCCAGATTGATGTATTCCGAAATGGTTTTCGAAACGCCGTAAAGCATCCGGTGAAAATAGTCAAGCTCGTGGTTGTTCTGCACTTCGATGATGAGCAGCCTTCCTTTTTCGTCTTCCACAAGCATATCGGCACGGTTGAACTTATCGGTCGAGTCGGCTTGGTTCGATTCGCTTTCCAGGAACCGGACGATGTGCAAATCTTCTTCCAGCAGGGTGGAAAGAAACCCCTCCAATACCACGTAGTTGCTTTTATCGCGAAGCAGGCGTTTCATCGCCCAGTCAAAACGAATCAGATTGGTTTTCATATATTGTCGTGTTTTGTTCGTTACAAAAATACGAATTTATTTGGAATTTGCATCGATGCAGGCTTAAATAAACAAGATTCCGATAACGCCGCAGAACAGACCGATGAAAAAACCTCCTCCTACTTCGTTCAGGGTATGTTGGCGGACAATGATGCGTGCCGAACCCAACATGCCGGTAAGCAGGATGAAGATGCAGAGCCACCATGTGGGGTTGAACTGGAAAATGAAGCTGTAAGAGAGCAAACCGCCTACCATCAGACCGCCGCTTGCCATGTGGGTGCTGATTTTCCACTTCAGGTTGATGAGCGCGCAGATAATCATACAGAGCAGGGTAGCCACGATGATGCCGCTCATATAGCGGGGCAGGTGGTAACGGTACATGGTGACGAGGCATCCCGCATAACTCAGGATGGTGAGGATGTAGGGCACGTAACGGCGCTCGCGTTTACCCAGCTCGTGGAGCGACCATCCATTGATTTTCTGCATCAGATAGATGCTCAGCATCGGCAAGAGGATGGTGAAGCAATATACGATGGCCAGCACGATGAGTTTGTATTGCAAAGGCAAGATACGCAGGTAGGTGAAAAGAAAAAGCAGAAGAAAAGCGACAAAGGGTACCATAAACGGGGTAAAGACAGCCGACAGGATACGGGCCGCCATGAACCACGGGTCATTTTGTTCTTCCGGATTGTGCCGGGAAGGTTCGTGATAAGTCAGTTGGTCGGGGATGTTTGTTTCTTCCATACTTGTTTCTTTTATCTTCTTAATCGGGCAACGGGAATGTTCAGTTGCTGGCGGTATTTGGCTACGGTACGCCGTGCGATGGGGTAGCCTTTCTCTTTTAAGATATTGGCAAGCTCGTCATCGGTATAAGGGGCGTTCTTGTCTTCGTGGTCCACACATTCTTTCAGGATGCGTTTGATTTCACGGATAGAGAGTTCTTCGCCGCTTTCGGTGGTATATCCGTCGCTGAAAAAGAACTTCAGCGGATAAATGCCGAAATTGGTCTGCACATATTTGCTGTTGCTTACACGCGAAATGGTAGAAACATCCAGATGGGTACGTTCTGCCACATCTTTCAGTATCATCGGGCGCAAGAGCGATTCGTCTCCTTCCTCAAAGAAGGGGCGTTGCAGGTCGATGATGGCTTGCATGGTGCTCATCAGCGTTTGCTGGCGTTGCTTTACGGCATTGATGAAGTTTTGTGCCGCATCCACTTTCTGCTTCAGGAACAGGAGGGCGTCTTTCGATTCCTTGCTTTGGTTGGCTTTGTTGCGTGTGTGTTCGTCCAGCATGTCGGTAAACTCCCGGCTCAAGCGGAGTTCGGGGACGTTATGATTGTTGAGGCTGAGGCTGATGCTTCCGTCATCTTCGGTTTCCACGATGAAGTCGGGGACGATTTGCTGGAGGTTCTTTCCGATAGTTTCTCCCATCGAGCTTCCGGGACGTGGGTTCAGCTTGACCAGTTCGGCTACGGCAGCATTGTATTGCTCTTCGGTGATGCCGAGTTTTTGCAGGATTTTGTCTTTGTTCTTTTTGGTGAAGTCATCGCAACACTTGTCGATGATGTCGTATTCGATTTGTTTCAAAGGTGAGTCTTCCTTGCGCTTGATTTGCAGAAGAAGGCATTCCTGCAGACTTCGTGCCCCGATTCCGGCAGGGTCGAAATCCTGAATGACGGACAAGGCGTGTTCCACTTCTTCGGGAGTGGCATTGATACCCTGGTAGATGGCAAGTTCGTCAATGATGGCACTGATGCTTTTCCGCAAAAGCCCGTCGTCGTCGAGCGAGCCGATGAGGTATTCGCCCAGTTGTTTTTCCTTGGGCGTCAGTTCTTGCATGTCGAGCTGTTCTTTCAACGTCTCGTAGAAGGAAACGCTGTCCGAAAAGGGAATGTTCTCAGGCTTGTCGTCTTTCGAACGGTTGTTTTCCTGCAATTTATAGTCGGGTATGTCATCTTCGGTACGATAGTCACCCAGTGAGAGGTCTTCGCCATAGTCGGTATTGGGTTCCCCGTCTTCGTCGGTGGCATATTCCGGTTCGTCTCCGTGAACATCGTCGGCAGAAGGTTCCTTGCCTTCCTCCAGAGCAGGGTTGTCCAAGAGTTCCGAGTGAATACGCTCTTCCAGTTCTACGGTAGGAAGTTCCAATAGCTTGACCGCCAATATCTGTTGGGGTGACAGGGTCTGCACCTGTTGTTGGGCTTGTGTCTGTACCTGACGTGAGTTTAATGCCATACGTTCAATTTGATTAACTTTCGCAAAGGTAGAAAATAAATTTGAGAGATGAATCGTTTTTTTTATCTTTGTCTTTAATTCACCACAGAGGACGCGGAGGCATACAGAACCTTTACTTGATTATCCTCTGTGGCACTCTGTGTCCCTCCGTGATGAACAAAAAATAAAGCTTATGAGAAAGTTATTTTGTGCCGGTGTGTTGTGCGTGCTGTTATCGGCATGTACTTCCGCGTTCGAGAAACAAGTTGAGGCTGATTTCCAGGCGAAAAAGGCATTGTTCCCGCAGGGGGATTTCTTTGGGGTGCTTGATACGGACGGGCTGAGTTCCGATGAACGGAATGCCCTGATGTTCTTTTATGCTTATATGCCGGTGGGCGACATTACGGATTATCCGGGCGAATTTTACCTGGAGAACATCCGCAGTTCGTATGCTACACGGGAGGAAACGTCGTGGGGGAAGACAATTCCCGATGATGTGTTCTTGCATTTCGTTTTGCCGGTGCGGGTAAACAATGAGGCGCTCGACCGTTCGCGGATGGTATTCCATGATGAACTGATGCCGCGGCTGAAAGGCTTGTCGATGTATGATGCCGTGCTCGAGGTAAATCATTGGTGCCATGAGAAAGCGAACTACCAGCCTTCGGATGCACGTACCAGTTCGCCTCTTGCCACGGTGAAGACTGCATACGGGCGTTGCGGGGAAGAATCTACTTTTCTGGTGGCTGCACTTCGTTCGGTAGGTATTCCGGCACGGCAGGTTTATACACCCCGTTGGGCACATACCGATGACAATCATGCATGGGTAGAGGCGTGGGTAGACGGGAAATGGTATTTCCTGGGAGCTTGCGAACCCGAGCCGGTGCTGAATCTGGGCTGGTTCAACGAGCCAGCAAGCCGGGGTATGTTGATGCATACCAAGGTGTTTGGCTATTATCAGGGACCGGAAGAGGTGATGCGCACTACTGCCAATTATACGGAGATAAACGTGATTGGAAATTATGCGCAGAATGCGCCGGTGGTGGTATGCGTGACGGATATAGATGGAAAGCCCGTCGAAGATGCTTTCGTGCGCTTTGGCATCTATAATTATGCCGAGTTCTATCCGGTTTCATCTCAGCAGACAGGCAAGGACGGTCGCGCAAGCCTTTCGGCAGGTATGGGCGACATGGTGGTGCTGGCGGTGAAAGGCCGTGCGTTCGGAATGAAGAAGGTTTCATTCGGCAAAGACAAGGAAGTAGAAGTGAAGCTCGACCGGCAGGTGGGAGATACGCTTTCGTTCTCGCTTGATATCGTTCCGCCCGAAAGCAATCCGGCATTGCCCGAGGTGACTCCCGAGCAGCGTGCGGAGAACGACCGGCGTTTCGATGCGGAAGATTCTATCCGCAACGCGTATATTGCTACGTTTCCCGGTGCAGAGGCTATCGGGACTTTTGCCGATGCCAATGGATATAAGGCTGACGATATCCGTCCGTGGATAGAAATGTCGCGTGGGAATGCGGAAGAGATTGAGGCCTTCTTGGAGGAGGCGTCTCGTCATGGCAAACAGGTACGTGCTTTGGAATTGTTGGGTACGCTTGCCGAGAAAGACTTGCGCGATGCACGAGCCCGTGTGTTGAATGACCATCTGTATCACACCGACTCGCTGGCGGATGTACAGACGGTTTTGGCTCCCCGTATCGGCTATGAGATGCTGACTCCTTACCGTTCGTTCTTCCAGCGTGAAGTGTCCGAAGCCGATGCCGGCCGTTTCCGGAAAGCGCCGCTGGAATTAGTGGAATGGTGTAAAGATAGCCTGACCTTGTGCGATGATTGGTGTACGGTGGGTACCGTTATTTCGCCCGAAGGGGTATGGAAGAGCCGTATGGCAGACCGCCGTTCGCGTGATGTTTTCTTTGTAGCGGTGGCACGTTCACTGGGTATTCCGGCATGGATAGACCGGGTGACAGGTTATGTATTATATAAGGAGAATGGCAAGGATGTAGCGGTCGATTTCGAAAGCGGAAGTTCGGAACAGGTGACGGAAGGCAAGTTGAAACTGGATTATGAGCCGATTCCCCGCTTGGATGATCCTTCGTATGCCCGTCATTTCACGTTGTCCCGTTTCGATGGGGAAGGATTCGCTTTACAGACTTATCCCGATTTCGAGCCTTGGAGCAAGTTATTTGGTCAACCTGCTTCACTTCCGGCTGGATATTATATGTTAGTGTCCGGCACCCGTTTGGCAAAGGGAGGTGTGTTGGCGCAAGTGTCGTTCTTCAATGTGGAGCAAGATAAGGAAACCGATACGGATTTGGTGGTGCGCGAGAGCAATGAGGCCGTTAGTGTGATAGGCAGTTTTAATTCGGAAGCCGGGTTCCAGACTCCGGAAGGCGAGGAAACTTCGGTGTTGGCCACTACAGGACGAGGTTATTTCATCGTAGGCATATTGGGTGTGGGTCAGGAACCTACCGACCATGCGTTGAAGGATATAGCTGCCAAGGCGAAGGAATTTGAAGAGTGGGGAAGGAAGATGGTCTTGCTTTTCCCCAGCCGTGCGGCATACGAGAAATATCAGGCGGCTTCGGTCAAGGGTTTGCCTTCTACCGTATCGTTCGGTATTGATGCCGATGGTTCCGTCGAGGACGGGATACGGAAAGAAATGAAGCTTCCTTCCGGTGTCCAGCTTCCTATATTTGTTATCGCCGATACCTTTAATCGGGTCGTGTTCGAAACGCACGGTTATACCATCGGAATGGGTGATCAGTTGCTGAATACGATTCACGGTTTGTAATTTTATGAACTTCATCGCAGGTTACACCAGACTGGCTCTTTGCACGGGGGTAGCTTGCGATGAAGAAACTGGTATAAAAAGAATACAGAATGAAAAACGAGATTTTATCATCCTTTTCGAAGGAAGAGCTGATACGGCTCATCGAGGATTACTCGAAGAATTGGTTGGCAATGGATGGAGTTTGGTTCCAATCGGTAGAGCGGAAACGTGGAATGGACGAGGCGATGTATCACGATGCGGAGGCATGGCGGAGGTTTACTGTCATCGAAGCCAAGCGCATCAAGGCGTTCTTGAATCTTCCCGAGCGTGCAGGGCTGGAAGGACTTGCCCGTGCCCTGCAATTACGCTTTTATGCCAACCTGAATGAGGCGGATATTATCGTGGACGAGGAAAAGAAGACACTCGTTTATCGTACACGGGAATGTCGCGTGCAGCGGGCACGCGAACGTAAAGGGATGCCTTTTCATCCCTGCAAACCCGTGGGCGAGATAGAATATGCAGGTTTCGCACGTACCATCGATGACCGCATTACGTGCGAATGCCTTTCGTGTTTCCCCGATGTCACCGACCCTGCCTGTTGTTGTGCCTGGCGTTTCCGGTTGGAAGAATAAGCCGGTTCTTTATTTTCCGCATAAAGCCTCAATGGTATTCCGTACACGTCGGGCGGTGGTGACATCCCGTGTGTATTCGTCGGCGTCTTTATCGCCCATTGTCACTTCGGGGTTGGTGAAAATCATTTGGCTCTTCACCTGCTCGCGGGCAGAAAAATGAAATTCGTGTATGCCGGTATCCTGTGCCAGTTGGCGGATGTTGGTTTCATTCACACCACATCCCGCAAGGAGGATAATACGTCCCTTGGCGTATGCCTGCAATTCTTTAAGGAGTGGAGTGCCCTGGGGAGCGGTAGGCTGTTGTCCGGAGGTGAGAATGCGTGTCACGCCCAGCGAAACTAGTTCATCGAGGGCACGATACGGGTCTTGGCAATGGTCGAAGGCACGGTGGAAGGTGACCGGAGTGTCTCCGCTGGCTTCCATCAGTTTTTGCATCAAGGGAAGGTCGATGTTTCCGTCTGGGCAGAGACACCCGAATACCAGTCCGTCGGCTCCGGCTTTTTTTGCCATGCGGATGTCTTCCAGCATGGTTTCTATTTCGATGGGCGAATACAGGAAATCTCCTCCCCGAGGGCGGATGATGACATGCAGGCGGATATCGAGCATCTGCCGTGCGGTTTTGATTTCACCATACGAGGGGGTGGTTCCTCCTTCGGGGATGCCGGCACATAGTTCTACGCGGTGTGCGCCTCCTTCTTGTGCGGCAAGGCAACTCTCTACTGAGTTGGCGCACACTTCAAAAGTATAGTTTTCGTTCATAGTTCTATCAAGGGTTAGGGTTTAATACATAAAGCTGCTTCCTCCTAAAAACTCGCGCAGAAGTGAAGTCGGCGGGAGCTGGTCATCGGGTACGGAGGTGAAATAACCTAGGAAACGGAGCAGGCGGTTGGCTTCCGAGTAGGCAGGGCAATTATTAGGCACTTTGCGCAAAAGCGGTTCCGCATAGTCTTTCAGTACGGCAAGCTCGAACAGGAGGGCAGAGTTGAACATGGCGTCTGCATATTCCTGATAAGGGAAAATCCATTTGTTTTCGCCTGCCCGCACGCTTTCCCAGCGGTTGATGGTATCTTCGGCGCTGCTTCCCCGATACTTCGAGTCGCGGATGATGCGGCGCAGAAGGCGGTTATCGGTAGTCGGGATATAGTTATGGCTATCCAGTTGGATGGTAGTCAGTGCCGATACATATATCTTGTATTTGTTGGCTTCCGGGATGTGGTCGGTCAGTTCGGGGTTGAGGGCGTGTATGCCCTCCAGTATCAGTATCATGTTGTCTTTGATGCGGAGTTTCTTTCCGCTCATTTCCCTTTTCCCTGTCACGAAGTTGAAACGCGGCAATTCGATTTCCTTACCGGCAAGCAGTTCTTGAAGCTGGGCTTCGAAAAAAGGCAGGTCGAGCGCATAAAACGATTCGAAGTCGTGTTTCCCGTTTTCGTCCAGCGGAGTGTCATCACGGTTTACAAAGTAATCGTCCAGCGAGATAGGGAAGGGGCGCATGCCGTTGGTTATCAGCTGCACGCTCAGCCGTTTGCTGAATGTGGTTTTTCCCGACGAGGACGGTCCCGAAATCAAGACCAGTTTCACGCGTTCGCCGTTTCGGTCGCGGTGAGTGATTTCATCGGCGATACGCGCTATTTTCTTTTCCTGAAGCGCTTCGGACACGTTGACCAGCTCGGTGGCGAATCCGTTCTTGCACGCAATGTTGAAGTCGCCCACGGTAGCGATGCCTAATATCTCGTTCCAGCGGCGGTATTCCTGGAACACTTCGAGCATTTTCTCCTGTTTCACTACGTCTTCCAGCCGTGTCGGGTCTTTCCGGTTGGGAATACGCAAAAGCAATCCGTCGTAATATTTCACGATGTCGAACAGGCGGATGTATCCCGTACTGGGTACCAGGCTTCCGTAATAGCAGTCTGTGGTGTTGCCCAGTCGGTAATAGAATGTATAGAGCTGGTCGTAGGTGCGTAGCAGCTTTGCCTTGTCCATCATGCCGTGTTGAAGGAACATCTCGGCTGCCTGCTTGGTGTGGCATTCAATGCGTTGGAAAGGAATGTCGGCGGCAATGATTTCCTGCATTTTCTGCTTGATGCGGATTACGTCATCCAGCCCTATGGAACGGTCCAGATGCAAATCGCAATAATATCCTTTCGATACCGGATGCTCCAGCGAGATACTGCCTTGCGGATAAAGCTCTTCCACGGCCTTCACCAGAATGAAACAGAGCGAACGGAAATAAGTCCGCATCCCCGAAGGGTTGGTGATGTCGAGAAACTCCACATCCTTGTTGTAATATACCCGGAAGTTCAGGTCTTCCACTTTGTTGTTCACCTTTGCGCTTACTACACCGTAGGGCATGTCCAGCCCGAAACCTTTGTAGATGTCCAATAAGCTGCTCCCTTCGGGAAAGCTTTTGGTCTGTTCGTTGTTCTTGCAATAAATGTCTACCATAGCCTTTTGGAAATTTTTACCACAGAGTCTTACTTCATCTTTCTCTCTGTGATGAAACTGAGTGTTAAGTTACAAAATAAATTCAATATACCTATAGCTTTATGATTTTTTATCGGATGTTTGTGCCTCGTTAAAGCTTGGAGAGGAAAAACGGATTTGATATAAGTCAAGAATTTGATGAATTCAAATAGAAATGTGTTGTATAGCATAATAACGTATGAGCAAAACCTGTACTTTTGTGTCGTAAAACATAAAAACAACAGACTAGTATGCTTAAACGAGTGAAGAAAATTCTTGTAAGAGGTCTTCAGGAAATGAGAAACAACAATGTGCGTATCTGGGAAGACATGACACGTTGACAGAAGATTAGAATTTTTTTTGAATGTAGGTAAAAGTAAATGAAAATGTAAGGAATAATGAAGGTTGCAGGCATTAGGCTGTGCAACCTTTTTTGTTTGTGCTTTCACCACAGATAAATGAAGAATTAAGAATGAAGAATTAAGAATTAAGAATTAAGAATGAAGGCTCTGTGCATTTGTGTCTCTGCATTTGATTCTGGTATTACATACTTTCGAAAAAATCGCGTTAAATAACCGGTCTCCGTGCAGTCTTTCGGGGTTTCACGTATCATATACCAAAATAAGTAGTTGTACGATTGCGCCGGAATGATGGACCAAAAGGAATTTGTGGATTTACTAAAACAGGGAGACAGGGAGGCTGCGGACTTGCTTTACCGCACTTATTCGGAGAAAATGATGCAAATATGCTTGCGTTATGTTTCCGACCGGCAAGTCGCACAAGACCTTTTGCACGACGGTTTCATCATTATTTTCACTTCCATAGACTCTTTGCGCCGCCCCGATAAGCTGGAAAGCTGGATGAGTATGATTATGAAAAATCTGGCATTGAAATATCTGAACCAATGCAAGGCGGCTCCTGTTGTATCGTTGAACGCAATAGAAGAAAAAGAGGAGCCCGCCGATATTTTCCCGGTGTCGGATTTGCCGACGTATAAGTCCTTACTTTCTGTCATCGAGCGGTTGCCTGCCGGCTATCAGACGGTGTTCAAGCTGTCTGTATTGGAAGGATTGTCGCACAAAGAAATCGGGGCGCTGTTGGGCATCACGCCTCATTCATCCTCTTCACAACTATTCAGAGCCAAAGAAATGCTCCGAAAGCTGATTGCCCGTTACCGCATTTTAATCATCGCGGCTCTTCTTGTCTTGCCTTTGGGCATCTGGCTTTGCGTCAATCGTAAGCCCAAGAGCCAGCCCCATCGTGCAGTTGTCGTGCCCGATAAACCCGAGAAGCGTGTTAAGGAGGATTCTATTGCACATATCTCTTCTACCTTGCCCAAGACCTTATTCGTGCAATCCACGCTTGCCTCGGATACTTGCCGTTATCAAGCGGAGTGTAAAGACTCTACACTTGCAATAGAGGAAAAAGCGGACAGCATACGGAATGATAAATCTGTCCCAAACCGGAGGAAAGAGAAACAAACCTCTCCGCTTGACCTGTATGAACCGAAACCGAAAGAAATGCGTTGGGAATTGGCTGTCACTTATCAGGGAGGAACCGGGCAAACGGATAGGCATACCTCTGTCATCCCTGGCGATATTTCATCCGGACAGACAGAAGAAATCCGTGTGAAAGAGAAAGTACGCCATTATGTACCTGTTACCGTTTCGCTCCTGTTACACAAACCGATTGGTAAACATGGGGGGATAGAGACGGGCATCGCTTATACACGTCTGCGTTCGGACTTTACCACCATACAAGAGACCCGGAATGAAAGAATCCAGAAAATAGATTATATAGGCATTCCGCTCAAAGGGACATTCGACCTTTGGAACTACAAGAGAATCTCTGTATATGCTTCTGCCGGCGTTACGCTGAACTTGCCTGTAAAGGCGGTTTCAAAAGAAAGCACGCTGAGCGATGGTGGAACTGTGATGACAAAGGAACAGAGATTAACCCCTTCTTTGCAATGGTCGGTCGGGACAGGCATCGGTATCCGGTATCAGCTTACGCCTTTCATTGGGATTTATGCGGAACCTAATTTGCACTATTATTTTCCTAACGGCGACGGTCTTCGTACAATCTGGCACGAATATCCGCTGAATGTTTCTCTGCCCATAGGCTTGCGGTTCTCCTGGTAAAAAATGCCGTTCTCTCGTGCAGTCTTTCTGGGTACAGCTTATCATACTAATGCAATGAAAAAAACAAGTTATGCAAGAAAGACAAAAAGACAGAAGACTGTATTTCCAGGAGCTTGCCGCGACAAGCCGGAAGTATTACATTCCTTATATTCAGATGTATAAACCGATAACATCGGCCATGAAGGTGTTGGAAATCGGCTGTGGCGATGGAGGCAATCTGTTGCCGTTCTCGGCATTGGGCTGCCATACGGTCGGAGTGGATGTGGCGGAATGCCGCATCAGGGACGCACGGATATTTTTCCGTGAAGCGAATGCCCGAGGGATATTCTTGGCGGAGGATGTGTTTGCTCTCAACGATTTCCCTTACCTGTTCGACCTTATCATTTGCCACGATGTGTTGGAACATATCGCGGATAAGAGCGCTTTCCTCGACAGGTTGAAGAACTTCCTGACCGAAGACGGCATCATCTTCCTCTCTTTCCCTGCCTGGCAAATGCCTTTCGGAGGGCACCAGCAAATCTGCCGAAGCTGTATTGCTTCGCATTTGCCTTTCATCCATTTGCTGCCTGTCCCCCTTTACACCGGCTTGCTCCGAGGATGCGGCGAGAAAGAAGAAACCATAAAGGAGTTGCTGGACATCAAGCGGACCCGATGCACCATCGAACAATTCCGAAGCATAGCCCTGCAACAAGGTTATCACATCGTCAGCCAAAAATTGTATTTCATCAATCCGCATTATGAAGTCAAGTTCGGATTAACGCCTCGCAAGCTGTCTCCCGTCCTAAGCCGGATTCCCTATCTTCGCAATTTCTTCACTACCTCGTGTTTTTATATCCTGCAACACTGCCGGGACTAAGTGCCCGGCAGTGTAACACATATATAAAAAAGCCGGTATAATTTCTTTTTAGAACATGCCTATTTTATTGTCCCGTAAGAAGAGCTATCCATTTTCCCCAATGCGTGTTCTTGTTTTTTATTATCCAGCGGTAAATGAGCCATGGGATATAGATGCCGCTAATAATTGCTAATGCGCATCCTATTTGCCAAGGAGCATGAGTAATACCAAGAAAGACTTGTTGTGACGCTGTTTGTGGAAACCATGAGAACAAGTAAATAGCATAAGATGCGCCAAACAAATGATGCATAAAATGGCATTGTCGTTTTAAGTAAATCCTACCCAGTAATATGCTCAATGCGATGCCGTTGATAGCTGTCAATACACCTTTCCCAATTGTTACGACAAAAATCAACGATAGTGCAAAACTTAAAGTTGTAAACCATAAATTATAATTTAAATATTTTATAATGTGGTAGCGACAACAGAAAAATCCAAGGCAAAAATAAATCAGATAGTTTACAACTCCTTCAAGGTTCAATATTTTAATGCCTGTCAATGGATTGAATAAATGTAATAGTAATAAAAGTACCAGCAACACAATATGCCATATCGGTTTGTCAAGGTCTTTCAATAAACGTGCTCCGTATATGATTATAAGGAAAATAATTATTGCTGTCCGCTAAAAAAATTCCTTGCTTTAAAAATTTAGGCCGAACTTC
>ENA-UOIW01001434-UOIW01001434.1-human-gut-metagenome-genome-assembly--contig:-P58-NODE-1434-length-14132-cov-7.789089_pt1 | contig 14132 bp, 14 predicted proteins | sample MGYA00242334_ERZ723881 | MGnify/ENA metagenome assembly ERZ723881
GGTTTTGTCTCCCGTGAGGAGATAGAAAAGCTCATCGGCTGAAAAAGTCCCGCAGGCCAGCGCCTGCGGGACTTTGCTGCGCAAAGGCACAGCAAAATAAAAGAAGTTTTATGCCTTGACACCGCCCTGTTTCCCGGTTACAATGGGGCAAACTTTTACAGATAGGGAGGTAGTGTTATGAATATCGGTCTGCTGGGCTTCGGCGTGGTGGGCGGCGGCGTGTGGGAGCTGGCCGCCGGCCGTCAGGACGTGAACGTGACGCGGGTGCTGGTGCGCCGTCCCAAGGAGGGACTGCCCGCCGCCGTCGCGACGACGGACGTGAACGACATCCTGGGCGACGACGCCATCGACACGGTGGTGGAGGTCATGGGCGGGCTGCACCCGGCCTATGAATATGTCACTGCCGCCATGGAGCGGGGCAAGAACGTGGTCACCGCCAACAAGGCCCTAATCGCCGCCTATTATCAGGAGCTGACGGCGCTGGCAGAGGAAAAGGGCGTGGCCCTACGCTGCACCGCCGCCGTGGGCGGCGGCATCCCCTGGCTGGTGAACCTGGCCCGGGTGAAGCGGCTGGACACCGTGTGCGAGGTGGGCGGCATCATGAACGGCACCACCAACTTCATCATGGACGCCATGCACAAGAGTCCCGTCAGCTTCGACGCTATTCTCAAGGAGGCCCAGGACCTGGGCTACGCCGAGGCCGACCCCTCCGCCGACATCGACGGCGACGACATCCGCCGTAAGCTGTGTATCTCCGCCAACATCGCCTTTGACGCGGTGCTGGACGAGACGGCCATCCCCACCTTCGGCATCCGCACCGTCACGGCGGAGGACATTGCCGCGTTCCAGGCCCACGGCTTCGTCTGCAAGCTGCTGGCCACCGCCCAGGCATCGGAGGACGGCGTGTGCGCCTTCGTTGAGCCCACGCTGGTGGACAAGTCCGAGCCGGAGGCCGCCGTGCCCGCCAACTATAACCTGATCGGCTATACCGCTGAAAAGGTGGGGAAGCAGACGTTCTTCGGCCAGGGTGCGGGCCGTTTCCCCACCGCCAGCAACGTCATGCAGGACTGCCTGACCGTCCTGGCGGGGGAGAAGGGCTTCTACACCGCCAAGGCCGTGCCGGATGCGCTGTGCGCCGCCGCGGCCCATCCCTACTATGTCCGCACCGCCGCGCCGGATGCGTTCCTGCGCAGCCGCGTGGCCGACGACTGGGGCACGGGCGTGGTCACCGGCGCGGTGGACGTGTACGAGATGCTGGCCTGGGCCAGACAGCAGCGGGAGAAGGACCCCGTCTGCTTCATTGCCGCCATCCGCTGAAAAAACGCGAAAAGAACCGCCGGTAGGCGGTTCTTTTTTCGTATCAGTCTCCCACGCCGGTGTGGATGACCTTTCCCATGTTCCACAGCAGGGCCACCCGTCTGGCGGCCTCCAGCCGCTCCTCCGGCGTGCGGTAGTCGGCGTGGGCCGTCTCCGCGCCGCAGTCCATGCAGGCCACGGACACGCACCAGCCCTGCTCGTCCTGCATCACGCCCGCGCCGCGGCAGACGGGGCAGTCCTCCAGCTCGATCTCAAAAATAGGGTCCATGTGCAGCCTCCTTATATTTCAATGGGGACAGCATAGCACATTCCGCGGGAAATGGCAACGGGCAGGCGGGACAAAACTCAGCCTTGTAAATCTCCCGGTTATGGTCTATAATACTACTCACTGTAACCATTACCGCAAAACTACACAGGAAAAGGTGAAATGATATGGAACGTATGAAAATCGCTGCGATCTTTGCCGATCAGGACACCCTGAGCGGCAGGGAGGTCACCGTCTGCGGCTGGGCCAAAACTATCCGCGACATGAAGACCTTCGGCTTCATCGAGCTGAACGACGGCTCCTGCTTCAAGAATTTACAGGTGGTCATGTCCGCCGAGGAGCTGGCCAACTATAAGGAGATCGCCGCGCAGAACGTGGGCGCGGCCCTCATCGTCCGCGGCACGGTGGTGCTGACGCCGGACGCCAAGCAGCCGCTGGAGGTCAAGGCCCATTCTATTGAGGTGGAGGGCAAGTCCACCCCGGATTACCCCCTGCAGAAGAAGCGCCACAGCGTGGAGTTCCTGCGCACCATCCAGCACCTGCGTCCCCGCACCAACCTGTTCTCCGCCACGTTCCGCGTCCGCTCCGTGGCGGCCTACGCCGTCCACGAGTTCTTCCAGAGCCGGGGCTTCGTCTATGTCCACACCCCCATCATCACCGGCTCCGACTGCGAGGGCGCAGGCGAGATGTTCCAGGTGACCACCCTGGACCTGAACAACGTCCCCAAGACCGCCGACGGCCAGGTGGACTACGCCCAGGACTTCTTCGGCAAGAAGACCAGCCTTACCGTGTCCGGCCAGCTCAACGCCGAGAACTTCGCCATGGCCTTCGGCGATGTCTACACCTTCGGCCCGACGTTCCGCGCCGAGAACTCCAACACCCAGCGCCACGCCGCCGAGTTTTGGATGATCGAGCCGGAGATGGCTTTCTGCGACCTGGCCGGCGACATGGACGTGGCCGAGGCCATGATCAAGCACATCATCCGCCGGGTGCTGGAGCGCTGCCCCGACGAGATCGACTTTTTCAACAGCTTCGTGGATAAGGGGCTGAAGGAGCGGCTGGAGCACGTCATGACCAGCGACTTTGGCCGCGTCAGCTACACCGACGCGGTGGAGATCCTGAAGAAGAACAACGACAGGTTCGACTACAAGGTGGACTGGGGCACGGACCTGCAGACCGAGCACGAGCGCTATCTCACCGAGCAGGTGTTCAAAAAGCCCGTGTTCGTCACCGACTATCCCAAGGAGATCAAGGCGTTCTATATGCGCCTGAACGACGACGGCAAGACCGTGGCCGCGGCGGACTGCCTCGTCCCCGGCATCGGCGAGATCATCGGCGGCAGCCAGCGCGAGGAGCGTCTGGAGCTGCTGGAGAGCCGCATCAAGGAGCTGGGCATGAACCCGGAGGACTACTGGTGGTACTGCGACCTGCGGCGCTACGGCAGCTGCCGCCACGCGGGCTTCGGCCTGGGCTTCGAGCGCATGGTCATGTACCTCACCGGCGTCAGCAACATCCGCGATGTGGAGCTGCACCCCCGCACCGTGGGCAATGCGGAATTCTGATAAAAGAAGAGAGACACCCCTCAGACCTTCGTCTGAGGGGTGTCGTTTTGCTGTATTACAGGGCGTCGCCAGCCGCCTTTTCCCACTTTTTTGCCGCGGACGCGGCGATGATGCCCACCAGGATCAGCACTGCCACAGCGCCGCCGCCCAGGAGGTACACCATGCGGCTGTCCGGGCCGCCGGTGCGGCTGATGACATAGATGCCGGAGCGGTCAAAGGGCAGCTCCACGCTGTCCGCGTCCCCAGCAAAGCTGCCCAGCGCCGTCACGTCGCAGCCGCCCGTCTCCCCGGGGCACAGCCGGTAGATGTCCAGCGTTTCGTCCTCCGCCTGCAGGGAGGAGGGGATGGTCAGCGTGACGGGGACGGGCGTCTCCAGCGGCGCAAGCGTGCCGCCGTTCACCAGATCCTGCGCCCGGATGCTGTATGCGGCGATGGTGCGGCCCTTATACCCCTGCGCCTGCTGGCAGGCGGACAGGGCGCCCTTCTGCTCGTCGTCCAGCGTGGCGGACCGCACGGAGAGGGCCACGCTGCCCGCTGCCAGCCCCGTCGCCGCGGTGATGTCGTCATACGGCGGCAGCGTGATGCCGATGCCCTTGGAGGTGGCCGGCGTCGGGCCTTCGTAGGGCATCTGCGAGCCGCTGTACGTGGGCTGGGTGGCCTGGCCGCCCAGCACCACCGCCGCCAGCGTCGTGCCGTCGCCCTTCCAGGCGAAGTAGCGCTGGGAGTCGGCGAAGGAGGACACGTTGAGGTCGTACTGGGCAACGCCCAGCCGCAGGTCGCCGGTCAGATATACGGAGCAGCCGTCGGAATGCTCCGCAGGGAAGTCCAGCACGCCGATGTCCCCGTAGACCGTCAGGGTGGTGACGGCGGCCATGCCGGGGTCGCTGTAGTAGGGGATGCCCACGCGCTCCACGTTTCCGTAGACCGTCAGGTCGGCGTTATGCACCAGGAGATTACTGAAATCGCCCATCAGCTCCACGGGATAGCTGGCGTCGCTGATCTGCACCTCCGCGCCGCTGGGCGGCGCATCCACGTATTGGGCCGGGCCCTCTATCTCATGCCACGCCCAGTTTTCGTCGTGGTAGCCGCCGCCCACGCGCCATTTGCCCGTGATCCGGCCGGTGTCCGGGTCGTAGAAGTTTTCGCCGGTGTTCTGGTCGTACTCCGTGTACTCGTAGTAAACGGCCACGTCCTGCCCCTCTGCGGCCTGCGCGGTCGCGGGCAGGATGGACAACACCAGCGCCAGTGTGAGCCATAATGTCAATGCTTTCTTCATACGTGATCCTCCGCTTTTTCGCCGGCCGCCTTTTCCCGCTTTTTCACGACGGACACGGCGATGATGCCGCCCAGTATCAGCACCGCCACAGCGCCGCCGCCGATATACAGCAGCCGGGAGTGATCCGGCACGCCGGTGTGCACCAGCGCAATGATGGCGGGCTGATCGGCGTCAAAGGCGATAAGGTTGGCTGTCCCGTCTGCCTGGGCCAGTGCCGCGGCGGTCAATGTGCCGTCCTCGCTGCGGCAGAATTGCACCAGCACCAGCGAGGTGTCCCGTTTCCGCTCTTTTGGCGGAATGGCGACGCGGAGCGTTACCGGCTCGTCCAGCGTTGTAACGGCAGTGCCGTCCTCACGGGTCATCGACAGGGAAAACGCGGCGGCCACAGCGCAGCCCTGATCAAAGCCGGCCTGCTTCAGCGCCGACAGCTCTTCATCGGTCAGCTCGGCCGCCTGCTGCGAAACGGTGACAGGGCTGCCCTGTGATGCGGCAGCGGCCTCTCCCTGCACCGGCGGGATCAGGCCGATTCGCTTTGCCCTCGCGCCGCCCTTCGGCGGTTCAGGGTCGTAGCCGTCCGACAGCGGCGGCAGGATGCTGCCCTTGTCCATCAGCGTGGCCATGGTGACGCCGTCGCCATACCAGGAAAAGGATTTGAACGGGCCTTCCTCGCCATATTCCAAATAGACCACGCCAATGTCACCGGTGGTGCGCAGGGACATCTCTCCCTGCTGCAGGGGGCTCATGGTGATCTTCTCAATATCGCCGTAGACCGTGATGTCAGGGCTTTCCCAATCGGCCTCAAACAGTGTCAGCCACTCAATATCCCCCAAAAAGGTCACCGTTCCGCCGATGAGGTATACGTCAGAAAAGTTTCCCTCCACCGTCAGCGGGACGGGAGGGTTTACGATCCACAATTCCGCGCCATCCGGCGGCGTGTCCAAAATCCTTCCTGTTTCACCGTTATTGATAACGCCGGTGTCCGTCCATGTCTCCGACTCCTCCGCCCAAACGTAGCCCTCGTCCGTATAGCGGCTGGCATAGCAATATTTAATGCGCCCCTCCGCCGCCTCTGCGGCTGCCGGCAGCATGACTATCAGCAACAGCAGCGCCGTCAGTGTTCCCAATGCTTTTTTCATGGTGTCCCTCCCTGTATATGTTTTATCAACAGCATATTACAATATGGGCGGATTGTCAATTCTTTTCACGACATTGCCTTGAAACGAAAAAAATGAAATAAAGGGTAGCATTTTTTTCGCATGACTGGTATACTATATAATCGGAAGCGTATCACGGTGTGCTTTTAATGTAATATTGCATATTAGATATGCTTGTAAAATGACAAAAAATATATTAGATACATAGGAGACATACATGGAAACACAGAAGAGACGCCGGGGCGACCGCCGGGACGGCCGTCTGCTGCGGGAGCTGGATTCGCTCCACTTCATCACCGGCATCATCTATCCCAACCGCTGCGACAACGAGGCATACATCTCCGTCAAGGTGGACCTGACGGCCATGAACGCATACCTGGCCAAGAAGAACGAGGCGGAGACGGACTTCCCCTACACCATGTTCCACCTGGTGGTGGCCGCCCTGCTCAAGACCATCACCCTGCGGCCCAAGCTGAACCGCTTCATCGTCAACAGCAACTTCTATCAGCGCAACGAGGTGTCCGCCGCCTTCGTGGTGAAAAAGCAGTTCTCCGACAAGGGCGCGGAGGCGCTGGCCTTCCTCCACGGCAAGGATGAGTTCACCGTGGAGGACGTGCATGGGTACATCCGCTCCCAGGTGCAGGAGTGCCGCTCGGAGAAGGTGGATGCCTCCACCGCGGGCATGGATATGTTCAACAAGATGCCCCGTTGGATGGGCAAAGCCATCGTGCGGTTTCTGATGTTCCTGGACCGGCACGGCTGGGTGCCCGCCGACCTGATCGCCACCGACCCTTATTACAGCTCTGTGGTCATCTCCAATCTGGGCTCTATCAAGCTCAAGTGCGGCTATCACCATCTGACCAACTGGGGCACGTGCTCCCTGTTCTGCATCATCGGTGAGAAGAAGAGGTCCCCATTCCTCGATGAAAACGGCAGCGTCTCCATGCGGGAGACGCTGGAGCTGGGCCTGACCATCGACGAACGGCTGGCGGACGGCTATTACTATTCCAAGTCCGTCCGGCTGCTGGAATATCTGCTGACACACCCTGAAGAGCTGGAGAAGCCGATCTCCGAGGAGGTACAATATGAGTGAAGTAAAGACGCCGTGGAAGGACTACATGGGTGACGTTCCCATGCACCTGGACTACTTCCAGGGCAGTATGTTCGAGGCCGTGGAGCGCATGGCGGATATGTATCCCAACAGCATCGCCTTCGATTTCATGGGCAAGTCCACCACCTACAGAAAGATGGTGCAGGAGATCGAGCGCTGCGCCAAGAGCCTGAAAACGCTGGGCGTCCGCCCCGGCGACAGGGTCACCATCGCCATGCCCAACTGCCCCCAGGCCATCTATATGTTCTACGCCGTCAATCTGGTGGGAGGCATCGCCAACATGATCCACCCCCTGTCGGCGGAGAAGGAGATCGAGTTCTACCTCAACGCCTCCGAGTCCACCACCGCCATCACGCTGGATCAGTTTTACGACAAGTTCGAGCATATCCGTCAGAACACCAAAATCATCAACATCATTATCGCCTCGGTGAAGGACGCCCTCTCCCGCACCATCCGCGCCGGCTATATGCTCACCGAGGGACGCAAGATCCAGAAGATCCCCGAGGATGCGCCTGTCATCCGCTGGAAGGAATTTATGGATATGTCCCGCTTCTGCTTCTACAAGAACTACCGGGTGGAGCGGACCTTCGACGATCCCGCCGTCATCCTGTACTCCGGCGGCACCACCGGCACCACCAAGGGCATCGTCCTGACCAACGGCAATTTCAACGCCCTGGGTCAGCAGATCGTCGCCACCAACCCCATGTTCCGCCCCGGCGACAGGATGCTGGCGGCCATGCCCCTGTTCCACGGCTTCGGTCTGGGCGTCTGCGTCCACTCCATGCTCTCGCAGGGCGGGCGCTGCATCCTCATCCCCCGCTTCACCGCCAAGAGCTACGCCAAGCAGATCGTCAAGTACCGCTGCAACTTCATCGCCGGTGTCCCTACACTGTACGAGGCGCTGCTGCGCCTGCCCAGCATGGACAACGCCGACCTGAGCAGCCTCAAGGGCGTGTTCTCCGGCGGCGACAGCCTTTCCATCGAGCTGAAAAAGAAGTTCGACAAGTTCCTCTACGACCACCACGCCGTCATTCAGGTGCGGGAGGGCTACGGCACAACGGAGACGGTGACGGCCTGCTGCCTGACCCCCACCAACATCTACAAGGAAGGCTCTATCGGCCTGCCCTTCCCCGACACGTTCATCAAGATCGTCAGGCCCGACACCGACGAGGAGCTGCCCTACGGCGAGGAGGGCGAGATCCTGCTGGCAGGCCCGACGGTGATGAAGGAGTACATGAATAACCCCGAGGAGACGGCCAAAACGCTGCGTAAGCACGACGACGGCCTGACCTGGGTCTACACCGGCGACCTTGGCAGCATGGACGAGCAGGGCTTCATCTACTTCAAGGGCCGCGCCAAGCGCATGATCATCACCTCCGGCTACAACGTCTACCCCGGTCAGCTGGAGAATATTCTGGACGCCCACGAGAAGGTGCAGATGAGCTGCATCATCGGTGTGCCCGATCCCTATAAGATGCAGAAGGTCAAGGCCTTCGTCATGCTCAAGCCCGGTGTTCCCGCCGACGACGCTACCCGGCAGGAGCTGCTGGACTACTGCCGCAAGCACGTGGCCAAGTACGCCATGCCCTACGACATCGAGTTCCGGGACGAGCTGCCCAAGACGCTGGTGGGCAAGGTGGCCTACCGCGTGTTAGAGGACGAGGAAAAGGCTAAGCAGGCCGCTGCCGCCCAGGAGCAGGCGTAACGGCCCTATCATACAGACATAAAGGAGGCGGACGACCATGGACGCGGAGCTGAAGCGCCACTATACCCTCATCGTAGATTTTTTGGGCCATATCCTCGGCCCGGATTATGAGATCGCCCTTCACGAGCTGAAGGACGACTCCAACGAGATCATCGCCATCGCCAACGGCGAGCTGACGGGCCGCCACCTCGGCTCGCCCCTCAGCAACAAAATGCTGGAGTACGTGGCGGGCAGCCTGTACGAGACCCAAAACTACGTGCTGAACTTCGAGTCTGTGTCCGCCACCGGCAAGACCATGTGCTGCAACTCCATGTTCATCAAGGGCCGCGCCGGCGAGCTGTCCGGCCTGCTGTGCGTCAATTTCGACGCCAGCCGCTACGAGGAGCTGTCGCGCCGCGTCATGGAGCTGTGCGGCGGCGGTATGAAGCGGGGCGTGCCCAGCGGCACGCGGCTCATCGCCGACAGCAACGACCCGGTGGAGACACCGGTGCGCAGCGGCTATCCTACGTCCATCGCCGGCGTGACCGCCAGCATCGTCTCCCAGGTGGTGGCCAACTACCCCGTGGAGGTGGATCGCCTGACCCAGGACGAGAAGATGGAGATCATGGACATCCTGAACCGCAAGGGCGTGTTTTTGCTGAAGGGCTCTGTCAGCCACGTGGCCCAAACGCTCCACAGCTCCGAGGCCAGCATCTACCGCTACTTAGGCAAGCTGAACAACAAGTGAACGAAAAAGAACCGCCTCCGGCGGTTCTTTTTTGTGTCCTTATTCGTCGATCTGCCCCCGGGCGTGCATCACGTCCTCCGGCAGCAGCGTCATCAGGTCCTCCCGGGTGACGCTCTCCATCTTGGCCAGCCGGTTGTTCTGGGCCACCAGGATATGCTCAAAGATATTCCGCACGCCCCGTGCGTTGCCGAAGCCGTCGCCGTCGGCGCTCTCCTCGGCGATGTAGTCCCGCACCAGCGGCTCGGCCTCCGGGGAGAGGATGTAGCCCTTGCCGCAGCGCATCTTGAAGATGGCCATCAGCTCATCCAGCGAGTAATCCTCGAACAGCAGGAAGCGGTTGAACCGGCTCTCCAGTCCCGGGTTGGAGTGGATGAACTTGTCCATCAGGTCGGTGTAGCCCGCCACGATCACCACCAGGTCGTCCCGGTGGTCCTCCATGGCCTTCAGCAGCGTGTCGATGGCCTCCTGGCCGAAGTCGTTCTCCGACTTGCCGTTGAGGGCGTAGGCCTCGTCCACGAACAGCACGCCGCCCATGGCCTTCTCGATGACCTTTTGGGTCTTCAGGGCTGTCTGCCCCACATACCCGGCCACCAGGCCGCTGCGGTCCACCTCCACCAGCTGCCCCTTGGAGAGAATGCCCAGGCTGCGGTAGATGCGGGCCATCATTCGTGCCATCATGGTCTTGCCCGTGCCGGGGTTGCCGGTGAACACCATGTGCAGCGACATATCCGTGGTGGGCAGGTCGTGCTCCCGGCGCAGCTTGTAGACCTGCACCATGTTGATGAGGTTGTGGACCTCCTCCTTCACCGCGCCCAGCCCGATATAGCTGTCCAGCTCCGCCATCAGGTCCTCCATCTTCTCCGGCGGCGGCAGCTCCTCCTCGGCGGGCTTCCCGTCGCCGGGCTTGGCCGTGGCGGTGGGGGGCGTGTTCTTCTTTTCCTCGCCCTTGCCGGGTGCGGCAGGGGCGGCGGGGGTCACAGGCTCTTTTCCCACGTTTTCAAAGGGCGTGCCCCAAAAGTCGCTGTTCATCCGCTTCATGCTGTTTTCCGTCATGGAGCGGATCACGTCCAGCTGCTGCAAAATGATCTGATCCTTCTTGTCCATACCAAAACCACCCTCTCATCGAAATCGGATATGCGCCGTGGCCCGCAGCAGCAGCGCCGTCACGAACCCGGTCAGCGTCCCGGTAAACAGGGACACCGCCAGCAAAAACGGCAGGTAGCCCAGCACCATGGTGCTGCCCAAGGTGATCACCGCCGCCGCCATCTGTCCTATGTTGTGGGCCGCCGCGCCGCCGATGGACACGCCGTAGATGGACAGCCCCTTCCACCGCCGCAGCAGGATCATCACACCCATGGCGGCCAGCCCGCCCAGCGTGCTGAACAGCAGCGCCGACACGTTCCCGGCGAACAGTCCGCCCAGCGCGCAGCGCACCAGCAGGATGGCCAGCGCCTCCGGCGCGCCCAGCCGGTACAGGGCGAACACCGTGACGATGTTGGCCAGGCCCAGCTTCACACCCGGCACGGGCACAACGGCCGTCACCGGGAACAGGCTCTCCAGCGTGCTCAGGCCCAGTGCCAGCGCCGCCAGCACGGCGCACAGCGCCATGTTCTTCGTCGTCCACTTCACGGCCTCACCCCACGATCACATCCGGCGCACCGGCGGCGGGCTTACCCTCCAGGTACACCACCACCTGGGCCGGCAGGCACACGATGGACTGCCCTGCCCGGTGGATATGTCCCGTGTGGACGCAGTCCTGGGTGGGGCAATCGCTGTCGGACACGTATGCGCCGTCACCGCCGACGCGGACGGTGAGGTGGTACGTGCCATCGTCCAACTCGATCACCTGCTCTTTATCAAGGCCCGACACCACCACGCGGCGCACTACCTGACCGTGCTGGGTGATGACGGCGGTCAGCTGGCCGCTTTGAGTCCTGGGCAGGTAGAACAGCAGCGCCGTCGCCGCCGCCAAAAGCGCCACCGCCAGCGCCACCAAAGCGTCCCGGCGGTTGAATTTTGTCTCAGTCTGCCAGCTGCTCACAGACATAGCTGCCGCCCTCCGCTTCATGGAACGCCCCGGCCAGTCCGGGGGTATAGACCACCCGGCCGCCCGTTGTGACCAATACCATGTCAAAGTCCCTGTGCGCGCGCCAAAAGTCCGCCGCGCCGCTCTCGCCCATGACGTACAGTGCCGTGGAGTAGGCATCCGCCCGCGTTCCGGCCAGCGCATCGCCGCTGCGGGGTAGGATGACGGACGCGCTGAGCAGGTCGCTCTGAACGGGATAGCCGGTCTTGGGGTCGAGGATGTGCTGATACACCGTGCCGTCCGGCGCGGTGAAATACCGCTGGTAGCCGCCGGAGGTGACCACAAAGTGGTCCGTCAGCGACAGGATGCACACATAGTCGTCCTTTTCTTTAGGGTCCTGAATGGCCACGTTCCATGCATCGCGGCCCGACTGGTTGTAAACATACACGTTGCCGCCCAAATTGGCGCAGGCACGCTCCGTGCCGCCGTTGGTGAGAAGCTCCGCCGCCCTGTCGGAGGCGTACCCCTTGGCGATGCCGCCCAGATCGACGGCGCAGCCCTCGTCCAGCGCGGCATTTTGACCGTCCAAACGGATATGCCCGCCGCCCACCAGCGGCAGCAGCGCGTCGATCTCCTCCTGAGAGGGCACGCGGGGATCATCGGACGTGATGCCCCACAGCTCTACCAGCGGCGCGATGGTCACGTCGAACGCGCCGCCCGTTTCCCCGCTGTACGTCAGCGCCGCCGCCAGCAGCGATGATGTATCCTCGTCCAGCACGGCACTGCCCTCGGTGTTCAGGCGGCTGACGCTGCTGGTGTCGATGGTGCGGCTCAGAACGCTCTCCAGGCGGCTGATCTCCCGGGATACCGCCTGCACCGTCTCCTCGGTGTCGCCGCCCTCGGCGGTGATGACCATGTAGGTGTCCATGGCGAACAGCTCCAGCCGGGACTCCTGCGTCCCGCCGCAGCCGCACAGCGACACCGTCAGCAGGACAGCCAGCAGCAGACAGGCGAACCTTTTCATAGCTCCCGCCGCCCTTCCAGCGCCCGCATCAGCGTGGCGTCGTCGGCAAATTCCAAATGGCCGCCCACGGGGATGCCGTAGGCCAGCCGCGTCACCTTTGTGCCGAAGGGCTTCAAAAGCCGGGCCAGATACAGCGCCGTGGCCTCGCCCTCCGTGTCCGGGTTGGTGGCCATGATGACCTCCCTGATGCCGCCCTGGGCCACCCGGTCCAGCAGCGACCTGATGTGCAGGTCGTCCGGCCCGACGTGGTTCATGGGCGACAGCACGCCGTGCAGCACATGATACCGCCCGCGGTACTCCCGGCTGCGCTCGATGGCGATCACGTCCCGGGGATCGGCTACCACGCAGATGGTGGCCTCATCCCGCTTCCCATCGGCGCAGATGGGGCACAGCCCCCCGGCGGTCAGGTTCTGGCACACGGGGCACAGCGTCACGCTGCGCTTGGCCTCGGTGATGGCGTCGGCAAATTCCTGAGCCTCCTGCTCCGGCAGGCTCAGCACATGAAATGCCAGCCGCTGGGCGGACTTATAGCCCACGCCCGGCAGCTTGGCGAACTGCTCCACTAATTTTTCCAGCGGTGCGGGAAAATACTCCATACTTCCTTATCCTCTCAACTCAGCGATACGGGCGGGAATGTCCTCCGCCTTGTATACGGCGGAGCCGGCCACCAGCACGTTGGCGCCGGAGGCGATGCACAGCTTACAGGTCTGTCCGTCCACGCCGCCGTCCACCTCCAGCTCGCAGGCGGGGTTCATGGCGTCGATATAGCCCCGGATGGTCTGCACCTTGGGCATCATGTCCGCCATGAACTTCTGTCCGCCAAACCCCGGCTCAACGGTCATCACCAAAATCAGCTCTACCTCGTCGATGAAGGGCAGCACGGCGCTGGCGGGGGTCCTGGGCTTCACCACCACGCCGGCCTTCCTGCCCTTGGCGTGGATCTTACAGATGGCCGCATGAATATTCTCCTCTGTGTCCGCCTCCACGTGACACGTCACGATGTCCGCGCCCGCGTCGCAGAACTGATCCACGTACCGCACCGGGCGGTCGATCATCAGATGCACGTCCAGCGGCAGGGCCGTGGTGGGTCTGATGCACTTCACCACCGGGATGCCGATGGAGATATTCGGCACGAACAGCCCGTCCATCACGTCCACATGGACGTAGTCGGCGCTGGCGATCTTCTCGATGTCCCGGCCCAAATAGGCGAAATCGGCGGACAGAATAGAGGGTGCGATCTTGATCATGGAGGTCTTCCTTTCCCGGCTGCACCGGCACGGCGCAGCGCTCATAGAATGATAACGGCAGGGGAGAGGGGCGCGGCAGCATATACCGGCAGCCCGCGTTCCGTCCGTACCGTGCCGCCTCTCGCCTGTCAAAACGGCGGCAGCACTATATCTGAAATATTATACCAAACTCCGCGGCCTATTGCAACAGCGGGGTGAGGCGGTGAAATTTTGTCCATTTTGTGAATTTTCCGCAAAAGCCCTTTACCTTTTCTGACTTTTCCTGTAAAATATCTTGTCAGTGTTAGAGTAATTTCCGGGAAGCGGGGCTTTGTTTTTATGAACTTCTTCCAACGCATCGGCAACGCGCTGTCGCGCTTCATGTATGGCCGCAACGGCGTGGATCGCCTCTGCCTGACCATGATCTGGGCGGCGCTGCTGCTGGACATCATCAACATATTCCTGCGGGACAGGCAGCCTGCGGCATACAGCATTGTGGGCTTCGTGTCCACCGTTATCGTGTTCCTGGCGCTGTACCGTATGTTTTCCCGCAATCTGGAAAAGCGCCGGGCGGAAAACGCCCGGTTTATGGCGAAGGTATGGTATCCCATCAGCCGCCGCATCGCCGGAAACCAGCAGCAGCGGATGGATAAGAACCATCGCTACTTTACCTGCCCCCAGTGCGGCGCGGTGTGCCGCGTGCCGAAGGGGAAGGGCCGCATCGTTATCACCTGCCCCC
>ENA-UOIW01001436-UOIW01001436.1-human-gut-metagenome-genome-assembly--contig:-P58-NODE-1436-length-14116-cov-5.721286_pt1 | contig 14116 bp, 9 predicted proteins | sample MGYA00242334_ERZ723881 | MGnify/ENA metagenome assembly ERZ723881
GAGAGCGATTTTTTTGCCAAAAGACTAAAAAATACGATATTTGCAACTTACGACCTGGTGGCTTACGGCCTGAACCGAATTCTTGAATATAATGCAAAATAGCAAGCAGATCATCATCCGAGCGGCTCTCGCGGTATGGCTGGCGCTGCCGGTCGCCGCGCAGGCGCAAAGCAGCAGCCTGAATGCCTTCTCGCCCTATACTTTCTACGGACTGGGCGATTTCTCGACACAGGGACCCGCCTACATGCGGTCGATGGGAGGCGTCGGCGTAGGGTACCGCAACTCGATGAAGATCAATTATATCAACCCAGCGTCGTACAGTCTGCTCGGACGGAAGACCTTTCTGTTCAACGTCGGGATCGAAGGCAACAACACCTACTCGAAAACCGCCGAAGCGAAAACCAGCCACAACTCTTTCAACGTCCGGGACATCGCGCTGGCCATGCCGCTGGGCCGGGGCGTCGGGCTCGGCGTCAGCGTCACGCCGCTGAGCAGCGTGGGATACCGGGTGCAGATGGAAGATACCGATCCGCTGCTGCTGGCCAACGACAAGTATGTCGTCTATAACTATCTGGGGGAGGGAACGGTCACGCAGGCGAAGCTGGGACTGGGCGTTCAGGTGACCAAGCATCTCGCCCTCGGGGCCGACCTGATCTACTATCACGGCCGGACGACCCGCAGTTTCTCGACGACGGTCACCTCGCTGATGACCTCCACGCAGTACAGCAATGCGGTAGGCCGGTCGAGCGAGACGATCTCGCGCATAGGTATGAACTTCGGCCTCCAGTACGACATCCTCCGCAACGACAAGCGGATTCTCACCTTCGGCGCGACATACCGTCCCAAACTGAACCTGAAGCCCGAAAACGAGCGTATCGTATACACTTCGGGCATCGAGTCCGATACGGTCAGCTATTCCAACGGAAAGCAGTCGTTCAACCTGCCGGGCATGTTGCGCGCGGGACTGTTCTATCAGACGCATAAGCTGGGCGTCGGCTTCGACTACTCGATGGAGCAGTGGAACGGCATCAATCCGCCCGACTCGCAGGACGACGTCGTCTTCAAGAACAACCAGTATTATCGCGTAGGAGTCGAGTATACCCCAAACGCGATCGATATCCGTCGATTCCTCAACCGGTGGACCTACCGCTTCGGAGTCTATTACAACGACTACTACATGCGGATCAACGGCCATAAGATCAACGACGTGGGATTGTCCGTGGGCGTCGGCATCCCGATCAAGATGCAGGGCTTCAGCTCGGTCAATCTCGGTCTGACATGGGGATGCCGGGGGACGACGGCTACCGGCATGATCGGCACCCGACAGTTCCGCATGGTCCGCGAGAATTATATCAAAGTATCCATCGGACTGAGCCTGTTCGGCGAAGACGACTGGTTCAAGCGCTTCAAATATCAGTAGACAATCGTCCTCCCGTGCAAGAACCGACGCGACATACGCTCCGCCGTGCAGCGGCGCTTCTGGTGGGCGGATGCGCTGCGCTGCTCGTCTCTTGCGACAGCAAAACCTCCGTCGCGAACGACGACGGCGTACGGAACATGATGACTCAGCAGAGCGAGGACCTGACGGTCATCCTGTCGAGGAACGGGAATCTCACCTATCGGTTCACGACTCCGCTGCTGGAGCGTTACGAATATGCGCTGGAGCCTTATACCGAGTTTCGCAAGGGAATCCACATCGAAACCTACAACGACTCGACCCATCAGGTCGAATCGTCGCTGACGGCCAACTATGCCATATTGCTCGAAAAGCAGCAGCTGTGGGAGGCCAAGGGCAACGTCCGGGGCCACAATGCCGGGGGCAACCAGCTCGAGACCGAACAGCTGTTCTGGAACCAGAAATCCAAACTCGTCTACTCGAACGTCGATTCGAAAATCACCCAGAACACGGACGTCGTCTATGGGGACGGATTCGAGTCGGACGAGCGTTTCGAGGAGTTCGTCGTACGCAACCCGAAAGGAAAGGTAACGGTCGAGACGGCGCCGAACCGCTCCGACACGACGGAGAAAGCCCCCGAAGCCGCTCCGAAACCGGACGTGCCGGCGGACGTGCCGGTGATCCGCGAGGGAGAAGGCGTGGCCAATCCGGCCACGATCCGCAACCAGCGCAAACGACGGGACGAACCCCGTATGCTCGGCAAGCCGGTCAAACTCGAACGGTTCGACCGTCCGGGCCGCCCGGAAGCCGACGCAGCCGGAAGCCGCCGTCCTTAAAGGCTCCGCCGCCGGATTCCCCCGCGCGACGAACGGGAAAGGGCCGCCTTATTCGCGCCCGGGAAACACTCAGGCAAATAAATTGTTGTATCTTTGCCGCAGGAGGGTGCCGAGCGGAACGGACGTTTTCGCCCCGCGCCCTCCGCCGCAGACACTTACGCTTCAGATAACCATGCTTTCGGTCGCCATAACAGTCGTCGTCTCGCTGATATTGTCCGCTTTTTTCTCGGGCATGGAGATCGCCTTTCTGTCGTCGAACAAGCTGAAACTGGAGATCGAGCGCAAACGGAGCCGACTGTTCGGTTACATCGCGGGGCTGTTCGCAAAATATCCCGGACAGTATATCACGACGATCCTGGTAGGCAACAATGTCGCGCTGGTCGTCTACTCGCTCCAGATGAGCGTGCTGATCCAGGCCGGACTGCATGCCGCCGGCATCTCGCCCGGCGACGGAGGATCGTACCTGATCGAGACGCTCGTATCGACGGCCATCATCCTTTTCGCGGCGGAGTTCGTGCCGAAAACCGTCGTCCGGCTCAACCCGAACTTCTACTACCGGAGCTTCGCGCTGCCGGTCTATTTCTTCTATCTGCTTTTCTACCCGGTCGCCAAACTGACGACGCTCGTGTCGGTCGGCATCCTCAAAATGGCCGGGCTGCCGCTGCGGCGCGACCAGTCGATCAGCACGTTCGACCGCGAGGATCTGGCGCATCTGCTCGACGAGGCCGCCGAGGACAGCGAGCAGACGCAGAACGAGAAGGATATCCGGCTGTTCCAGAACGCGCTCGACTTTTCGGACCTGCTCGTGCGCGACTGCATGGTTCCTCGCGTCGACATCGAGGCCGTCGAACAGGGTTGCTCGGTCGAAGAAGCCACGAGGCAGTTCATCGACACGCAGTTTTCCCGCCTGCCGGTCTACCGCGACAACATCGACAACATCGTCGGATACATCAACACCAAGAGCCTGTTCCGCTATCCGCGCTCGATCGGAGAGATTCTCAACAAGATCGACTACGTGCCCGAGAGCATGCCGGCTCAGAAGCTGCTGACGCTGTTCATCCGCAGCCGCCACTCGATCGCCGTCGTGATCGACGAGTTCGGGGGCACGGCAGGCATGGTCACCATCGAGGACATCCTCGAGGAGATATTCGGCGAGATCGAGGACGAGCACGATTCTCAGGACCTGGTCGAAAAGAAGATGAGCGACAACGAGTATCTGTTCTCGGGACGCCTCGAGATCGAGTACGTCAACGAGAAGTACCGGCTCGACTTCCCCGAAAGCGAAAACTACGACACGCTGGCCGGATACGTGATCGACAAGTATCAGGGCATTCCCTCGGCCGGCGAAACGATTCTCTCGGACAACAAACGGATCAAGATTCTGCGAACGAACGCCTCGCGTATCGAGCTGATGCGGGTAACGATCGTCTGAGCCTGCCCCGGCACCTCTCCGGCCGCAGGCGCGAAGAATGCGAACCGTCCGGAGAGTATCCCCGTAACGAACGGACCGCCGCAGGCGGAATGCGGCGGCACGGGCGAAGACCGGGCGGACCGTTTTCCGAACCGATAAAGAGCAAACTTTCAGCCGCCCATGAAAAACGATTCCTATGAGGCAATCGCCGACCGCAACCGCCGGAGGGCGTGGCAAGTCGTCGACGAACTGAATCTCGTGAAAATCTGGGAAGCCGCCGGCGCCCGGGTGAATTCGGTCGGGTCGCTTGCGACCGGACTGCTCGCCAAGCACCTCGACATCGACTTTCACATCTATTCCGAGCCGCCCTTGCTCCCGAGCGGCTTTGCCGCCATGGCCCGCATCGCGGAAAACGCCTCCGTCCGGCGAATCGAATGCGTCAACCTGCTGCACACGGACGAGAAGTGCGTCGAGTGGCACGCATGGTACGAAGACCGCGACGGCGAGCTTTGGCAGATCGACATGATCCACATCGAAGCGGGTTCGGCCTACGACGGCTATTTCGAGCGCTTCGCCCGACGGCTGCAAAGGGCGCTGACGCCGGAAATGCGGCAGGCCGTCCTGCGGCTCAAGTTCGAGACTCCCGACCACGAGAAAATCTCCGGAGTGGAAATCTACCGCGCGGTCGTGCAGGGCGGGGTCCGGACCCGTGCCGAACTGGAGCGTTGGAGAGCGGAGCATCCGCTGACCGGCATCTCGGAATGGATGCCCTGAGGGCGGAACGAGCGGATGAAAAACCGCTCCGCCGAACCGTCGCCGCCGCCCGGAGTCGCCGGAGCCGAAAGCAGGCTAAAAACTTGACGAAACGCACGGTGGAGCGGAGCAAAATTGCAGTTTCTGACGCCGGATTGCACTTGCAAAGAAGAATTTTATTACCTTTGGGTTTCGTTATCCAGCACGAAACCGCATTTTCAAAAACTATTGAACCAATATGGCAACACTTAACACATTGAGAACTCGCGGCGGCATCGTCGTTTCGATCGTCATCGGAATCGCCCTGCTGGCCTTCCTGCTCGGCGATTTCGGCAATCAGGGCGCCAGCGCGTTCCAAGAGCGCAAGATGCGCGTCGGAGAAATCAACGGGGAAAAGATCGGATATACCCAGTTCACCGACAAGGTCGACTACCTGACCGCGATCGTCGAGACCTCCTCGGGACGCAACAGCCTCTCGGCCGAGGAACAGGATCAGATCAGGGATCAGGCATGGGACTTTCTGGTCAGCCAGTATGCGCTCGAGCCCGGTTTCGAGGCGGCAGGCTTCCGTGTCGGCGAAGCCGAGCAGATCGACATGGTCGACGGCACGTATATCTCGCCGGTTGTCCGCAGCACGTTCATCAATCCCAACACGGGCGTCTATGACGGCACCATGCTGCGCCAGTTCGTGTCGAACCTCTCGCGGGACGCATCCGGCCGCGCGGCCATGATGTGGGAATACCTCAAGGATCAGATGACCAAGCAGCGCCTGGTACTGAAGTACATGGCGCTGGTAGCGAAAGGCATGTACGTGACCGACCTCGAAGTGGATCAGGCCGTAGCCGGCTCCAACGTGGCGAGCGGCATTTCGTACATAGTCGAGAACTACGACCGGATCGCCGATTCGACGGTCAGCGTCACGAAGGAAGATATCCGCAAATATTACGATGCGCATAAAAACGCTTTCCGCCAGAGCGCCTCGCGCGACGTCGAGTACGTCATGTTCGACGTGCTTCCTTCCGAGGAGGACTATGCCGCTGCGGAAAAGGAGGTGAACGAAATGGCGGAGGAATTCTCCCAGAGCACGACGCCGATGCAGTACGCTACGCTGAACTCGCAGGCTCAGACCGATAAGGAGTATGTCGGCGAAAATCAGCTTTCCGGCCCGCTGGCGAAGTACGCCTTCGGTCCCGACAACCAGAAAATGTACGGTCCCGTAAAAGAGGGCGACACCTATACGCTGGCCCGTGTCGTCGATACCAAAATGCTGCCCGACTCGGTCGGAGCCCGTCACATCCTGCTTCCTGCCGGACAGGCGGAGCTGGCCGACAGCATCGTGAAAGCACTGCAGGGCGGCGCCTCGTTCGCCGAACTGGCGGAGGTCTACTCGAACGATCCCGGCTCGAAAAGCAAGGGCGGCGACCTGGGCGTCTTCGCCCCCTCGCAGATGGTTCCCGAATTCGGCGATGCGGTTCTCGCCAACGAAAAGGGGAAGGTCTTCACGGTCGATTCGCGTTTCGGAACGCACATCGCCGAGGTGACCTATCTGAGCAAACCGACCAAAAAAGTCCAGCTCGCAACGATCACCTACCGGATCGAGCCGAGCCAGACGACCCAGCAGGCAGTCTACGCGAACGCCAGCAAGTTTATCGCCGAGGCTCACGGTTCGTACGAGAACTTCGACAAGGCGGTCGCCTCGAACTCGCTGTCGAAACGCGTGGCCCGCATCCGCAATACCGACCGCAACCTCAACGGCATCGACAACTCGCGTGAAATCGTCCGCTGGGCTTTCAACGGAGAGAAAGGCGACGTTTCCGCGATCATGGATATCGACGGCAACTACATCGTCGCAGCAATCACCGGAGTGACGGCGGACGGCATCGCACCGGTCGAATCCGTTTCGAAACAGATCGCCGATATCCTTCGCCTGAGGAAAAAGGGAGAAATGCTGTCGGAAGAACTGAGCGGGAAAGGCTCGCTCGCCGAAACCGCATCGAAACTGGAGACCGAGGTGAAGGAAGCCTCCGGCATCGAGTTCAACTCGTTCTATATCGAAGGAGTAGGGGTCGAGCCCAAGCTGATCGGAGCCGTGACGGGTGTCGAAGAGAGCGCCCAGTCGAAACCGGTCGCCGGTAATGCGGGCGTCTACCTGTTCGACGTCACTTCGCGCAGCGCCATAGAGACCGTCACGCCCGAAAGCGAGCGCGTACGCCTCGAAGCCAATGCGCAGGCATACATCATCGAGCGGGCCAATCAGGCGCTCGTAGATGCGATCGAGATCACCGACAACCGGGTGAAGTTCTTCTAACTTCCCGGGGGAAGATCTTATTCATTATCAGGAAAGCCGTCTCCCAGTGGACGGCTTTCCGTTTTTCCGGCGTACAAAGACATATACGGGTTGCCGCCGTCCGAAACTCCCCGAACAGCCGAGTGGGCAAGATTCGGCCCGGCAGCACCGGTTCCGCCGCTCTTTCCGCCGGAATCGCCCGATCCGTAAGCGCTTCTCCTCCGGCCCGCACCGCTCCGGGATATGCCGATATGCAACTCCGTCGGCTTTTACACTGAACGTGCGATCGATCGGTCGGCCGCTCGGTCCGCTCCTATATCCCGGCCGGAACGGAAACTTGGAAATCTCAGAGGCATACACAGCATATGAATTATCAAAGCAAAAATATCCCCCATTCGCGAAGAAGGCTGAAAACCGCCCGTTCTTTCTCGGATTAGGAAAAAATTAATACATTTGCCCCGGATCGGTTTGCCTTTCCGCACTCAAGGAAGTAGGCAATAATAGGGAATCGGGTGAAAGTCCCGGACAGTCCCGCTGCTGTGAGGTTCCGTTTCGTCCGACACGATCTGTCGCCACTGGCGCCGCGCCGGGAAGGCCGTCGGACGGGAACGAGTCAGAAGACCTGCCGGTTCGTTTCGCGTTTCGGAGCTTCGTGGGTTAGGCTCCGGAATATGCAGATCGTCAAGTCCGAGCGACAAAGGGTAGACCGAATGTCAGGTCCGTCTTTTGCAGAAGAGACGAAAAGGGTGATTGATCGGAGAGCGTGGTGACAACGGAGAATCGGAACAAGAACGGCCGGACGGGCAAGTCGCATCGGCCGGCGGAATACGGAGACGGTACGGAGCGGCAGCCGAACCGCACGGAAGTCGCGCCGCGTGCCGACTCGATTCCCGCCGCAGCTTTCCGTTCAGGCGGACCGGCGCCCGCGACGGACGGACAAGTCGAACCAAACTTGTTGTTATGATAAAAAAAATCGTGATTGCCAACCGGGGAGAAATCGCGGTGCGCGTGATTCGCTCGTGTCGCGAGATGGGTATCAGCCCGGTGGCGCTGTTCTCGGAAGCCGACCGGCTGTCGAGGCATGTGATGCTCGCCGACGAGGCTTATTGCATCGGCGGAGCCGCCTCGAAAGAGAGCTACCTGAACATCGACCGGATCATCCGCGTGGCCCTGGCCTGCGGAGCGGACGCCGTGCATCCCGGCTACGGATTTCTGTCGGAGAACGCCGACTTCGCACGCCGGTGCGCCGAGGCGGGGCTCGTGTTCATCGGCCCCCGGCCCGAAACGATCGACGCGATGGGAGACAAGATCTCGGCCCGCAGGAAAATGATCGAGGCCGGCGTTCCGGTCGTTCCGGGCACGCAGGAGAACCTGTCCGGAGCCGACGAAGCCGTCGAGGCCTGCCGCCGCATCGGCTTTCCGGTCATGCTGAAAGCGTCGCAGGGCGGCGGCGGCAAGGGAATGCGTCTGGCACGGTCCGAGGACGAGGTCCGCGAGGCTTTCGTGGCGGCACGCTCCGAGGCGGTGGCCTCGTTCGGCGACGGAACGATCTACATCGAACGCTTCGTCGAAGAGCCTCACCATATCGAGTTCCAGATTCTGGGCGATACGCACGGAAACGTGGTCCACCTGTGCGACCGGGAGTGCTCGGTACAGCGCAGACATCAGAAAATCGTCGAGGAGAGCCCGTCCCCGTTTCTGACGCCGGAACTGCGCGAGAGGATGGGCGCCGACGCCGTGGCCGCGGCCCGGGCCGTCGGATACGTCGGAGCAGGCACGATCGAGTTTCTGGTGGACAAGCACCGCAACTACTATTTTCTGGAGATGAATACCCGTTTGCAGGTCGAGCATCCGATCACCGAGGAGGTGACGGGCGTCGATCTGGTCCGCGAGCAGATACGCATCGCAGCGGGCGAGCCGCTGTCGCTCGCGCAGCCCGACATCGTGCAGCGGGGCCATGCGATCGAATGCCGGGTCTGCGCCGAGGATGCGGCCGCCGGGTTCATGCCGTCGCCGGGTCCGGTAAGACAACTATCGGAACCCGGAGGTCCGGGCGTACGCATCGACGGATACGTCTACGAAGGATACGATATCCCTATCCACTACGACCCGATGATCTCCAAACTGATCGTGCACGCCGACACCCGTGAGCGAGCGATCGCGCGGATGCGCCGCGCTTTGGACGAGTACCGGATCACCGGTGTCAAAACGAACATCGGCTACCTGAGCTTCATTCTCGGCGTGCCCGACTTCGAGCGCGGGTCGTACGACACGTCGTTTCTGGAAAAGAACGCCGTCCTGCTCGGCTCCGCCGCTCCGCAACAGGACGAACGAACCGAGGATCTGGCCATGATCGTGGCGTATATGAACTATATCGTCGATACCGAGAGCGGCGCCGGCGCGACGGCCGCGACGGCCGGCGACCAGACGAGCCGGTGGCGCGAATTCGGCAAGCGCAAGGGCGTCATGGGCATGTAAAACGAAAAAGGCAAAAAGTATGGAAGTACAGATAGCAGACCGCACGGCCGAAGTCGAGCTGATCGAAAAGAACGGCAACGGCATCCGGCTCTCCGTCGACGGCAAAGCGTACGATCTGGACATGGTGATGACCGACCGGGGCATCTGCTCGGTGCTCTGCGACGGACGGTCGTACGATATGGAAGTCGAGCGTCGCGAGGGCGGCAAGAACTTCACGGTCAACAGTCGCTTCGCCTCCTACGAGGTCAGCATCGTCGACGCGCAGGCCAGGTACCTGCGCAACCGCCGGCGCGACGACACCCGGCAGGACAACGACCTGTGCGCCCCCATGCCGGGCAAGGTGGTGCGCATCGACGTGGCCGAGGGCGACCGGCTTCAGGCCGGCGACACGGTCGTCGTCTTCGAGGCGATGAAAATGCAGAGCACGCTGAAAGTGACGGGCGATTGCATCGTCCGCGAGATCGCCGTCCGCGAGGGCGACACGGTGGCCGGCGAGCAGCTGCTCGTGCGTCTCGACGTGATCGTCGAAGAAACGGAAAACCAATAACGAAGAGAAGATGGAAAACGAAAGGATATACGAGGATTTCGAGCGGCGTAACCGGGCCGCCCAAGAAGGCGGCGGAGCCGACAAGGTGAAGAAACAGCACGAGGCGGGCAAAATGACCGCCCGCGAGCGGATCGAAACGCTGCTCGACAAGGGAACGTTCGTCGAACTGGACAAGTTCGTCGTGCACCGCTGCACGAACTACGGCATGGAGCGCCACCGCATTCCGGGCGACGGCGTCGTGTCGGGCTACGGCAAGATCGACGGCCGCCAGGTTTTCGTCTACGCCTACGACTTCACGGTGCTGGGCGGCTCGCTCAGCGCCACGAACGCGCAGAAGATCGTCAAGATTCAGACGATGGCCCTCAAGAACGGCGCGCCGGTCATCGCGCTGAACGACTCGGGCGGAGCCCGCATACAGGAAGGCGTGGAGAGCCTGACGGGCTACGCGAACATCTTTTTCCAGAACACGATCGCGTCGGGCGTCATTCCGCAGATCTCGGCCATTCTGGGCCCCTGCGCCGGCGGAGCCTGCTACTCGCCCGCGCTGACCGATTTCATCTTCATGGTCGACGGCAAAAGCCACATGTTCGTGACCGGCCCCGATGTCGTGAAGGCCGTTACGCACGAGGAAGTCGGCAAGGAGGAGCTCGGAGGGGCCTACACGCACAGCAGCAAAAGCGGCGTGGCCCATTTCATCGGTCCGAGCGAGGAGGACGTGCTGATGAGCATCCGCGAGCTGTTCGGCTTCCTGCCGTCGAACAACATGGAGGACGCCCCGGTCGTCCCGACCTCGGACGACATCCACCGCGAGGACGAGCGGCTCGATACGCTGATCCCGGCCGATCCGAACGTACCCTACGACGTGAAAGAGCTGATCGAGTCGGTCGTCGACGACCACTATTTCTTCGAAGTGATGCCCCATTTCGCTAAGAACGTCGTGATCGGATTCGCTCGGCTGGGCGGCCGCCCGGTCGGCATCGTCGCGAACAATCCGGCTTTTCTGGCCGGCGTGCTCGACATCGACGCCTCGGACAAGGCGGCACGTTTCATCCGCTTCTGCGACTGCTTCAACATACCGCTCATTACGCTCGAGGATGTACCCGGCTTCCTGCCGGGATGCACGCAGGAGCACGGCGGCATCATCCGCCACGGCGCGAAAATCGTCTATGCCTATGTCGAGGCGACGATCCCGAAAATCACGCTGATCCTGCGCAAGGCCTACGGCGGAGCCTATATCGTGATGTCGAGCAAGCAGACCGGATCGGACGTCAATCTGGCCTACCCGACGGCCGAAATCGCCGTAATGGGAGCCGAGGGGGCCGTCAACATTCTGTTCCGTCACGCCGACGAGCAGCAGCGCGCGCAAGCCGTCGAGGAGTACCGCGAACACTTCGCGAATCCGTACCGGGCGGCCGAGCTGGGCTATGTCGACGAGATCATCCTGCCGCGTCAGACCCGTTTCAAGCTGATTCAGGCCCTCGATATGGCGCACAACAAGATCCGGAGCAATCCGCCCAAGAAGCACGGCAACATGCCGCTGTAATTTTCCGCGCAGCGGCGCAGATTACCGTTTTCCCCGAACGGCGGCCGACATCGTGAGCAATCCGTCTTCCGCCCGACAGAAGCAGGAGATTCCGTAACAGAGAGAACGGTAGCAGGGAACCCGCATCCGCAGAAACGTTCCGCCCCGCAAGCGGACGATGCGGAAGGACGACCGGTCCCAAGGCCGCCTGCAACGAACCGCCTTCCCGGTCGTTACAAACGAAAACGAAGCCTTGCGGCTGAACGCATGTTCAGCCGCAAGGCTTTTTCGGCCCGCCTCCACCGTAACCAAATTTCCCCGGCAGACCGGAATAACCTGCCATGCCGGACATAAGGAATCGGGGGGGGTCGTCCGACAGAGCCGTTCACGGAACCCCGCCGGAATCGTCAGCCGTCCGCCGGAAATCAGCCGGGCAACGACAATCCGGACAATAGCCGGAAAAAGAGAACGGTTTCGTTCGAAACCGCTTTCCGCGAATACGGAAGACCCGTTCACAGCATAACCGTCACGAAGCCCGACACGCCCGAAACACGCTCTGCATTTTATCGGGAACGATCGCCGGCAATCCGGAGTCCCTTTACCCGAAAAAAGCATCGGCCCCGGCGCAAAAACGTGCCGAGGCCGATACTCCCATTCTCATACGGCCGAAACAGGCTTTCTCCTATCCGCAGGCAGCCGTATCGAAAGCCTTCGCCCGCTCGCGGACCGGTCCGTCATCCCGATCCGGCCGAGCCCCTATCGCCCGGTCTGTTCCGCCGGAGTTTCGGCATTCTTGACGTAACGGTCGAGCCAGCTGAAAAATTCGCGGTTCCATACGAGCGAATTCTGCGGCTTGAATACCTGATGCGCCTCGTCCTCGAACGAAACCAACCGGCTCGGCACGCCCATCAGGCGGGCGGCCGTGAAAGCCTGCAGGCTCTCGGTGTACGGAATCCGGAAATCCCGCTGGCCTGAGAAAATCAGGATCGGCGTATCCCAGTTCTTCACGAACTTGTGCGGAGAGTTGGCATACGAGCGGCGGGCCACCGGCGAGTCGCTCCAGTAGGGACCGCCGAGGTCGTTGTTCGGAAACCAAAGCTCCTCGGTCGCGCCGTACATGCTCTCGAAGTTGAACATGCCGCAGTGCGCGATGAACGCCTTGAAACGCTTCTGATGGTTTCCGGCCAGAAAGAAGACCGAATACCCTCCGTAGCTCGCCCCGACGCAGCCCAGCCGGTCGCGGTCGACCCACGGCTCGGCCGACACGTCGTCGATCGCGCTCAGATAGTCGCGGATGTTCTGTCCGCTGTAATCGCCCGAAATCTGATCGAGCCACTCCTGCCCGAACGACGGCAGGCCGCGCCGGTTCGGCGCCACGACGACGTAGCCCTGAGCCGCCATCAGCTGCAGGTTCCACCGGTAGCTCCAGAATTGGCTCACGACGCTCTGCGGACCGCCTTGGCAGTAAAGCAGGGCAGGGTATTTTTTAGACGGATCGAAATCGGGCGGCAGCACGACCCAGACGAGCATCCGCTTGCCGTCGGTCGTTTCCACCCATCGCTCCTCGACTTTCCCCATTCGGATATGTTCGTATATCTCCGCGTTGGTGTTCGTGATGCGCGTCATCGCGCCGTCCGACGGATTCACGTCGAACAGTTCGGTGGGCGAGCCGAGCGTAGTCATTTCGGCCACGACGCGCCCGCCCGCCGCCGAGAATGCGTTCAGATCGTGCGCTCCGGAAGTAATCACGCGCACCGGACCGCCCGAAAGCGACACGCTGCAAAGCTGGATCGTCGCGCGGATCGGCGACAGGAACAGCAGCGTCGAGTCGTCGGCCCAACGGACATTGCCGGCATTGTAGTCGAAACCTTCGGTCAGATATCGCTTGCTTCCGTCGGCGAGACTCATCACGAACAGCCGGTCCTTATCCGATTCGTTGCCCGGGCGCTCCATGCTCGTAAAAGCGATCATCGAATCGTCGGGCGAAAAGACGGGATACTTGTCGTAGCCCGGCATTCCCTCGGTCAGATTGCTCGTCCGGCCCGAGGCTACGTCGTAGAGATAAATGTCCGAGTCGGTGCTCAGCGCGTACTGCGTACCCGTCAGTTTCTTGCAGGTATAGGCAAGCTGAGTGCCCGCATGGTTCCATGCGATCTCCGACGCGTCGAAATAGGGAGCCAGCGGGGCGTCCCACGGCTCGCCCTCCATGATGTCGGTCCCGCCGGTCACCCGGCCGGCCATGTCGGCGACGAACAGGTGCAGGTAGCTTCCGTCGTCCCAATAGTCCCAGTGGCGCTCCATCAGATCGTCGTATATTTTCGCCTTGGACTGTCCCAGATCGGAATAGAGCTCCGACGAGCTCCGCTTCACGACCGGCACACGCTTGATATACAGAATCCGGTCGCCCGAAGGAGCCACCGAGAATCCTTCCACGCCGCCCTCGATGTCGGTCACCTGAGCCAGATTGTTCCCGCTGGGCGCGGCCGACCAAACCTGACCACTGCCCGTGCGGTCGGACAGAAAATAGATTTTCTTTCCGTCGGCGCTCCACTGGACCGACGACTCGTTGCTGCCGGGATCGGTCACACGGACGGCCTTGCCGCCTCCGGCCGGTACGGACCAGATATCGGTCGTCCCCTTATTCTGCTCCATATCGTAGCGGGTCACCGTATAGAGCACGGTGCGCCCGTCGGGCGAAAGGACGGAGCCCCCCACGCGTCCCATTTTCCACATCACCTCGGCAGTCAGGATGCCGGCGGCCTTCTCCTGCTCGGTCAGCGAGTTCTTCGTTTCCATTCTGTCGTTTCTTTTCTGCGGGCCTTCGGCGCACGATGCCGCCGCGACGCACAGCGCCGCGCCGAGCAATACGGTTACGGTTTTCTTCAT
>ENA-UOIW01001440-UOIW01001440.1-human-gut-metagenome-genome-assembly--contig:-P58-NODE-1440-length-14061-cov-10.417892_pt1 | contig 14061 bp, 14 predicted proteins | sample MGYA00242334_ERZ723881 | MGnify/ENA metagenome assembly ERZ723881
GACAGGTAAAAGCACAGGGCGATGAGGATTGCGAATATAAGATACGTCTGCCACAGCCTTGGCAGCAGGTCGTAGCCGAAGTTGTGCATGTGGTAGGTAGCGTGGTTCAATGGGGACAGCCAGCCCACGGCCACATTGGCCTTATACATCAGCTCATCCGGCAGCTGGAAGATGGCCTTGATGGTTTGGGGGTTGAGCAAGAACCCATACAGGGAAAACCCCACTGTCCCGGCCACGCCGCCCAGCTGCCCCTTATGGAGGTTGCAGGTCAGCATGACGAAGGCGAGCAGCAGGGCGTACAGGAGCATGAGCAGGAAGATGGCGGCCATGCACTGGTAGGGCCGGCTCATTTCCAGGGTTTTGACCAGGGCGGGCAGGGCCACGGCCTGGCCTGCTCCGGAATAGCCCAGGATGGCTGCGGTCTCGGACCACATGTTTCCTACAAAGGATTGGCGCATACACACAAGGGCGGTGGAAATTAGCACGAACAGCAGGTAAAGGAAGGTGGACAGGGCCACATAGATGGCCTGGCCCAGGAGCCAGGTAGCCCGGTCCATGCGGCACAGGAAGAAGGGGGTGCCGGGGGAGAGGCCGGGCATGTCCGCGAAGAGCAAGAGAAGAAGCAAGGAGGATAGCAGGATGGAGTTGCTGTCACCAAAGGTCCAGACAAAGGCCTCCACGATCTGCATGGTGGTATCGTATTCCTGGGCGAACTTCACGGCCTTATCCGAGAGGAGGAAGCACAGCACAAAGGCCAGGGCAAAGGTGAGATAGATGCGGGGGTTGCGGCCCCAGCCCCGAAAATGGCTTTGGGCCACGATGCAGGCTTGACGGAATCGTTTCATATCTGGCGCAGCCTCCTTTTCGCCGCCCAGGCAAAGAGCAGGGCCATGAGGGCGCTCAATTCCAGCAGCAGCACCGCCACCCCGATCCGGCCGAAGACCCAGCGGTCCGAGGGCTCTAACCATTCCCGGGGATAGAGGACATACAGCTTATCGAAGTAGCGTTCATACAGGATCACCAGCAGGTAAAAGAGGACGAAGGGGGAGGCGTAGGCCATATACCGGCTGTTGGTGAGGGTGGCGAAGGTGAGGCCCACCAGCGCCCAGAAGGCCCCGGAGGCGAAGAACATGAGGAGCGTTTCCAAAAGCTGGCGAAAGTACCCGGGGGGCTCCAGCAGGTAATCCCGCATGGCCTCCAGGGGCAAAAGCAGCAGGGCGGCAAGGCCGTATGCGGCCAGGATGCCCAGCGAAAGGGCCAGGCCGCCGGATACGGCGCAGGCCAGGGCCCGGCTGGTGATATATCCTGCAACCGTGGTGCGGGGCAGGTATGCCTTGATGAAGCCGCTTTTCACATCATCCAGGAAGGCGGCGGTATAGGGCAGGGCGCAGAGGATGGGCAGGGCCAGGGCCATGCCCTCGCTGGATAGGGCGGACAGAACCAGGGTATGGTGATACCCATATGCCAGCAGCTGCTCCGAGCGGAACGCGCCGAGAACCCCCTCAAACGCCGCCAGCAGCACCACCAGGGCCGCGCCAAGGAAGGCCAGGAAAAATCCCCGGCCTTGGAGGGCTTGCTTAAGGCTGGCGCAGAGGGTGTGGGGCATGGGAACCTCCTTTGCAGCGGCAATGATGCATATCTATCTAGGAGTGCCCCCTGCCTGCCGCTATGAAGCGGCAGGCATTACGCTGGGGTCGATCATCACTCTGGGTTCGATATAGCTGCCGTCCGTGGCGTCCAGGCACAGGACGTATGGGATACCGTATTCTGCGCCGTTTTCTATGCTGCGCAGCTCGTACAGGAAGTCCCACGCGGGGATAAACTGGGCCACCTCCGTTTCATTCGGCACGTTGACCATTACGCTCGCAAGGCGTATTTCATATACGTGGACATACTTTTCATCCGCCGTATCTTCTTTGGGCGCGTGCCGGAATGCAAGCTGTTGCTGCGCCCGCTCCAATATCTGCTCAAAGGGAAGCAGGGCCACGTCATCCTCCAGGACGGCGGTTTGTATGGTTGCCCTTCGCCAATCGAAGCCCAATACCCCATCCCTATCCACCGTGATCAACAGGCACTCTTCCCCCCAGGGCGAGGCGAACTTTGGCGTCTGGTTATTCCAGATCCCTCCGCCGCCGATATAATAGCTGAGCAAGCCTTGGCTCTCCTTGGTAAATACATACTGCCAGCCTTTGCTTTTCAGGATAAACCCGTCCTTATAAACGCAGGCTTTTTCCCCAAAGGAACAGCCCATATCCCGCAAGCCTAAGGCATCCACCGTCTGCTGAGCTACCGCCAATCCTCCCTCATAGGAGATGGGAAAAGCCCCTTCAAAATCCTTTTGCTGCGGACTCGTTTCGTCAAGATGGGATTCGCAGATGATATTTGCGGAATGGTCTCGGTAGTATAAAAATTGATTGCCTCCCCGCTCCATGGAGAACCAATAATATGTGTCATAGCGGTCGTTGGGTGAAAACGCCCAACAGGATTCCCCTTCCGGTGCATCCTCGATGGAAAAGGGTTGGCGCAGGGCCTGCACGTCCGCTGGTTCCGGCGCGGTTTTAAGGGCTTCCCGATAGGCTTCGAGAATGAAGGCTTTATTTTGCCCTTCCTGTACCTCCACCTGCTCTAGCGCCAGGAGCCGCTCCGCGATCTGCCGCTTGTCCAAAACCGCTTCTGCATACAGTTGCGCATCGGGGACAAAATAATGCACCAAAAAGGACAGATAGTCGGCGGAAAATGCCTGCTTTTTCACCTCCGTTACTCCGTAGCCGGGAAGGTTCGGCACTTGTACTGGAGCATCCACCTCTACGCGCAGACCGTACAGGTTCACTTCCTCCGCCACATGGGCGGGGGCCTGGTAATGGTTGCCTGGTTCATTTGGGGTCATGCTTGAAGCATTATGTCCTTTGTAGACGACGACATCCGACTTTGGGGTGGGCTGGCAGCCAGCGCTAAGCGAAAAACTGATGATTAGGAGGGCAAGTAGGCATTTTTTCATATCTTTCTCCCAGGGTTAGGGAATTTTTATTGTTACTTTTTGCTTCTATCCGGCAATCCATCAGGCGAAACTAAAAATAAACATATCCAATTAAAAGCATTCGGCTGTCGTGGGGCGGTTCTATGTCACCCCAAATATGCCGACGTGATCCGCGGCTCGATATAGCTGCCGTCTATGGCGCTGAAATACCGGCTATGGGTATTGAGTATAGTCTGGGAGCCCTCCATGGTTTGGAAAGATACCTTCCATGCCGGGATCATCCGGCCCGCTTCCGGGTCGTTCTTTGCCGTGACCGTGGCGGCGCACAGCTCCATGCCGGTCACCTCGATCGCGGCCTGCTCCACCCGCTCCGGCAAATAGAAGAACGTTCGCACAAGATGCTGCCGGATGCCTTCTAAAAGTTGTGAAAACTCCAACAGCTCCACATTCTCTACGATCGTTTCCCCGGGGTCTATCATATTGACGGCGTTCACCATAAGCACCCCCTGGGCATCCACGAAGATGAGTATCAGCTCCTGCCCCCAGGGAGAACATAGGGTAGGCAGGGGAAGCCCGTCGCCGCCGAAGGTGACCGTTTCAGAGGCATATAGGCTGGGCAGGCCGTTGGCCCCGTGGGTGAATACGAATTTCCAGCCCTTTGCGTATAGCCCGCCATAGGCGTAGGCGCACATTTTGCCCACATAGGCCTGCTCTGCGTCCGCCTGCCCCAGGGCCGCAAGGGCCGCCCGGGCATAGGGCAGCGCCTCCTGGGCGGAGATGGGGAAATCTCCCTGGTAATCCCCCAGCATCGCGTCATCCAGACCGGGCTCCAGATCGTCTTCACCGATGCAGCCCGCTTCCTGATCCCGGGAATAGTAGAAACTGTTGCCGCCCATGGTCCCGCTCAGTACGCCATATGCGCCCTCCTCGCCGGGGAAGTAGGCTTCAAAAGCCTCCCCGGCGCCTATATCTTCCAGATGGAAGGGCACGGGCTCATAGGCTTGCGGCGCGTTCATCATTTGCTCCGTCAAGTATTGGATATACGCAGGGTCGCTTTCCCCTAGGTTCTGTTTGCAGCGGGTGATGTACGCCCCCCATTCCGCCTGGGTGCGCACCGGCGCTTGCAGCAGCGGCCTGCCGGGGCACAGGGCTTCTATGGCGGCGGCGAAGTCCGCAGGAGAAAGCTGCACCGCCTTCGCCACCAGGATGGAATAGCCGGATACTTCCGGCGTCTTCACTTCACAGTCAAAGATTACCGTAAGGCCGGTGGCCGCATCTATAAAGCTGTTTTCCACCCGGGGCGGCGCATCGATTTTTTCAGATGCCTCTGTGGACGGCGCATTGTCCACCGGGTCATGGCCCTGGTATGGCACAGGCTCGGCGGCGGGGGTGGGCTGGCAACCAGCGCCCCCTGCGCACAACAGCAAGCCCAGCATCCCTGCAACGATCCGTTTCATGGGCGCTCCCCCTTTTGCCGTTTCTTTTATTGTTGCATATTTTGCATGGGAATTTGTTACAAAAGTGTAAAAATGTTAGGGTTTGGCTGAGCTTGGCCGGGGAGCGTGGATGGGGCGTTTCTCCTTTGCCGGGATCGGGCTCAATACATGTTCCCCCGATCCACAATGCTGCCGTCCAGGGCGTTGATGGTAACGAAGCAGATCGCAGCCCCCGCATCGTCGGCCCGGGAAGTAGCGGCTTCATCATAGCCTAGAAAACTCCAGGTGGGGATCAATTTGTAGGATTCGCTGTTGGGCATAAGGAGCTTGGTCAGGCCCAATTCAACGCGGTTGATATGGATGGCATTGGGCTCCCCGGTAGCGGAAAAGGAGACGGGGGTAAGCATACGGTCCAGTTGCTCTTTACATCGCTGCTCTATAGTATCCCAGGGGAGGAGCTTTGCGTTCTCGTTGTCTATTTGGACGATCTCCGAGGGGTTCTGCCATTTCAGGCTGACCAGCTTCCCGGCTTGCACCACCGCCTCCACATATTCTTGGGTCCATAGGTTCATAACCGGGTACCCGTCCGTACCTGTCGCCTGGGTTCCGAAATAGGTCTTTACATAGGTTTCGGGAAAGCCGTTGACTTCCCGGACAAAATAGTAGGCATTGCAGCTTTCTCCCAAGTTGGCCGAGGCAGGCGTCATATAATCGATGCCTATGCTCTCCAAGCGCTGCTGCACCATTGTCAGCTCCTGGGTCCGATTTTCATCCAGTGCCTGGGGCAGCTGGTAGGTTGCCGTAAACTGGGGGACGCTTTGGTCGTATTCCGAAAGGCTTATATAGAAATTCGACCCTACCTCCCAATTCACAAAGTCGATGGCGGCAATGACGCTGCCGTCTACAACCCGCAGGTTCAGTTGATCGGAGCTGCCTACATCCTTCAAAACATAATCCGTCTGGGGCAGGTCGCTGTCCACAGGCGCAATTTCATATTCCGCCTCATATTTTTCTATGGTCGCTTGCAGCCGGTCGCGGGTGGATGCCTCAGAGTCGCCGGATAATTCCATGGCCGGCCCTTCATCCCCTGGGGCAACAGGCTCTCCCGTCACTGGGTCTAAACCGTTTTCTTCCCGAAACAGCAGCTCTTTGTAGAAAATAATCTCCTTTTCAATATCCGTTTTTGTCAGCATAGTATGCTCATATACGGTGGCGTTGGGATAGAAGGCCCGCACCATTTGTTCCAGCCCATCCCCGTTTGCAAACGGCTTCGCCTGCACCGAGACCACCGGCGCCTGTCTGGATGCAGGGTGCAGGATGGGGGCGTCTATAAAAACCGAATTGCCGGAATCGTAGGTTTTTTCAAATTGCAGCCGGGCCTCGCCGGGGAGACTCGTATCTATTTCAGATTCCGCCTGTTTTTCGATGTGTTCGCTCAGATCCCCTTTTTCAATTACGATGGGCGATTCTGGGGTTGGTTGGCAGGCTGAGGAAATGAATATACATAGAATTAAACAGGGAAAAATAAAGAAAGATGTTAGCTTCATTTACATTAAACCTCAATTTGCAAGTTATTTATAAATTTAGGATGCTATATCGAGAGACAATTTAAAGTTATATCGAAAAACACCTACATCTCTCTTACGTAAGATTTGCCTCTCCGTTTTGGGTCGGAAGGTCTTTTTCACTAACAACAGATGTTACATGACCAGAATATGACTTTTCTAGCGGAGCGGTATCCAATTCTTTTCCAAGCGAGTAATATACAACGCCATCTATCATTATGGCGGGAGAAAGAACATCAGGGGTATCTGCCGTGTCATGCTGACATGCTGTCATGCAAAACAGAATCATTGAGAGTGCCAATGTTAGGCAAAATATTAAAGCGCCTTTTTTCATGTTAATACACCACCTGTGACAGCGTCCAAGTATATGAGCCATCCACATAGACAACATTGCTTGAAGACGTTCCTGTTATTGTGATTGCATTCGTGTACCAGGGAGCCTGCCCTGGGATTTCCATCCGATTCCTCTTATTATTATCGGCTACAAATCAGTAATAAGCGTATAGCGAAACGGGCCACAGCGTTTGGCTCGTCCTCTTGGTACCTCCGGCCAATTCTGGGATAAGGCAAGGATACTTGCGCCGTATGGTCAGGATAACTCCTCTGGGTCAACCCCATGGAACATGAGCATGGTCAGGCGCAGGGGGTATTGTATGGTTTCGCCATCCGCCGTTGTTACCGTGACGCAAATCGAATCCTCAGCGTTCTCTATGGTGGAAGAGGCAAAATTGGTGGTTTCCAGCATAAAGGTTATGTCCTCTTGTTTTTGCCCGGCAGGAATCAACGCTGTATCTTCCACAGGGCGAATGGCGAAGTATTGATACTCGTTCCAGATTTTAACATCGCAGCCTTGCTGCCGCCCCTGGCTAAGTTGCGCCGCAAAGCAACCTGCCAGGCCAAACAGGATCAACACCGTCACGGCAAGGAACCATATTTTATTTGCTTTCGTACCCATCTTTTCAATCAACTACTATGCTTGTATTACGCCCCGGAAAGGGTTTCCATGGTAAGGATTTCACCTGTTTTTGCATCGATGGTATAAACATAGGTGAAATTAAGGGCCGGATCAGAAGAAGGTTTCCCAATTCGTTGCAAAGCCTATGACGTTTATATATTCCAGCGGCTCATCTATATTGGGCCGCTTTACTTTTATCTGGCATTCGGCTTCCGCAAAGGTTGCTTTCCAAACCAGCTCCTCCTTAATCTGCGTTGTGTTCTTTACCTGGATCTCATGCTGGCGTTGGGTATTGTCCGTTGGAAATTCTTTTTGAAACTGGTCGTATACGCACGTTTCTTCTTCAAAGCCCCCATATAACCGGGTCGCCAAAACCACCATATTCCTGCCGTCCTCTACCGGCACGGCCGTTTCCCCCGTGGTTAGCAATACCAGCGACAACATCTTCTCCCCGTCTTTTTCGCCGCTTTTTATACCGGCGATAAAGGAATTTCCCTCTTCGCTATATAGATTGAAGGAGGTAAATCCCGGCAACATTTCCCTTAGCTTGCTATCTTCCTCCACTGTATATTGGAGCCCCATGGTTTCCAATGCTTCTTCAATCGCCTGTTTCTCCAAAGGAAAGTCCGGCGCATCTGCGACGTGTTTTTCGCAGCCCGCCAACAAAGCAGCCGATATCCATGCAGCTAACATGATAATCCCCAGTCTTTTCATATGCCGCCTCCTAAAAGCAGAGCAGTTAGAAACGTATTTTATTATGCAGCGGCCTAAAAACAGGCGGCCGTTGCTTTTTCATTTAGAGAAACGAATTAAAGATAGGAATATTCCGTCCACCATCGCAGACTTTGATGCAAATTATAGCCGGCGGATTGGGTATATTCATATTTTACTTCCCAAGAGCCGCCATGCCAAGGCACATCCCCATTCAAGCAATCCGCAGCATATGTTATTATATTTGTAGGCCAGGGGTCGCTTTGATAACCACATGCATTACACCGTTCATAAGAATAATCTCTATAGGTAGAAATCACCTTTTATTTGCCCAACGGAACCACCCTCTTTCCTTTTCTATATATTAAGACGTCCCAGTCAGCAAAGCCCCTCTTTTCAATCTGCTTCTGCCTGTTTTTGCCGCGCGCTCCTTCAATCCCGATACAGCCGGTGCAGCCCCATCCCCATAAACAGAGCCGCTACCGCCAGGATGCCCAAGCCCGCCCAGCCGGACGCGCCGCCGGTTTTCGGTGGAACGCCGGGATGGGGCAGGATGGTTGCCCCGGTAGCGTCCTGGGGATAATCCGCCATCTCAACGATGTTAAGCATAGAGCTGGAAACGCCCAGCGTCTGTCGTAGCGCCGATGGGGACATGCCTCCCTGTACCTGATATTTGTCTATCCAGATGGTCAGGTCCACCCGGTTGTGCCGGGGCAGCACCGCCGGCGGGCCTCCATAGCCGTTGATTTTGCCTGCGTTCCCCAGTTCCACGATTTGCAAGGCCAGCTGGTTGAGCTGGTTGAGGGAGTAGTTCACCCGCTTGATCTCCACGCCGGGATATTTGGCCAATTCCTGAATCACCGCCGGGCTGGTATCCGTCACATAGATGGTGAGCTTGCTGTCCACAAAGGCTGTGCCACCGTAATAGTCCACATAGGTTTTGTAGTAACCGCTGTACGGCTCCTGCAAGCCGGTTCGCTGGGACAGGAGCATCTGGGCCTGTACGATATCCTCCAGGTCGCCCAGGCTGATGGAAGAATTTGCCAGAGCCTGACAAGGCAGCAATAGGCAGATAGCCGCAAGCAAGATCAAAGCATAACCATGCCGTTTCATCTACTATACCTCCATTTTTAAAAATAATTATTGATAACAGAAAACGGGGTGAAATAGCTAGGACCTGTGCCACCGCCTTGAATTCCAATGAATAGGTTGTTACCAGCTACGATTGCGTTCCCGCTTTCACCAACTGTAGTTGAATAATTTGCTTTTACCATGTTGGTCCTATAGCCACTATCACCATCATATATAATAGATACGCCTGTTTGGAGGACATACCCGCTACTGGCAGAGGATTTACCAGATCTGTAAACATATGTACTATTTGGAATTATGCTGGATGTATAGAAGCCTTCTACTCTTTGGTTTCCATCAGCAGGCGAATGAGAAGAGTTTACTGTAATAAAAGCAAAATCACCTTCTGTGGTTTGATTAGAATTATACTGTGCAAATGATACATACCCGATTTGTGTAGATTGACTGCTGCTGGTGTATACTTTGGAATTTTGGCCAGTTACGCCATTCGGACTATGCCCGGCGCAAAAGATTTTATTAACGCCAGCGTGTGTGAACCAGCAGCCAAGAGAAGATGTATGGCCTGTAGCTGTATAATAGCAACCGGTATTATTGCCAATATACGAAGTTGGTTGAACCTGGAAGCTATTAACATATTCAACGCTAAATGGCCCATCAGACAATTTAGAAATAAATTCTGGAGATACAGAAGATTTATTGCCAGAATCTTGTGCTATTACAACCTCAACTGCATTTTCTTCCATATTGATCCAGCTATATGCGGCCAAATTTTTGCTTAAAATCTCCTGACTCAACTGCTTTTGCTCTTCGAGCAAATCCTCATAGGAATATTGACCGGACTCTACAATCGTGTTGGCACCAAATGTATTCTTAATTTCGCTAACTACAGCATCATCTAAGGAAATAGACTTAATTACAAACTCCGTATTATTTCGGAAATAGGCACCTGCAAAATAATCAGGATAGTCATTGTCCGCAATCCATTCGGACGATTCTTCGGAGAAAGCAACCAGATAAGGGTGCTGTGCGCTCATAATTTGTTTTACTTTGTTGTAAGAATAACCATTTTCGTCTATAAATGGTATTTTTCCGCTATTAATATCTGCTTCTGTGTCTTCGATATATACGGCAGTTAAATCACCATTTGCAAAAGCAATCGTGTTCCCACAAACTAAAATGAGCGCCGCCATTAGTATGGCAATCCATTTCTTGTTTCGCATCGTTATATACCTCCTGTTTTTTTCTACTTGGGGTGCAAATAGGCTAGCCATCCTGATGGGACCCCTGCTTTAGAACGGTTTACCTCCTTTCTTAAAAAATAAAATCTTTATTTGCGCTTTTGCTATCTTTTACAAAAATCAAATATTCTTTTATCAACTTAAAAAGCAGCTTATTAACCTCTCTACTTATTTGACAAAGATCGATAGGCAAATCTGATGCATTTTGCGAAAATATTTTTTTGTTTTTTGCGTCAGATTTTGCACTTCTTATTTGTCATAAATACAGAGGCATAGACCGAAAAAAGGAAGGAGAGGATATTATAATGAAAAAGATTTTGAGTGTATGTTTGGCTGTAATGATGTGTCTTGCCATTTGTGCACCAGCAATGGCGGATGCCACTACTGTTGTTCAGCCCCGGGGGATTATTGGCCTGTCCAGTGGACTTCCCAAAGTTCCTGGAACGACGAATCAATATAATCCCTGGGCAGGTGCAAGAGCTGGGCTACCGGAGCAAATCAGCGTTGGTTTTACACTATATAAAGTCGTAAATGGGCAAGAAATTTATGTAACGTCAGCATCAAATACTGACCGCGCAATCTACGTTGAGGCTGAGGACTTTGTGAATCTATCTTCTGGCACCTATAAGCTATACGCTTATTACACTGGTGAAACACAAAACGATAGTAATGTAACCACATATGTAATTTAATATTCGTTATGAAAAAGTGGCTTTAAAAGATGCATTTCTTTTAAAGCCGCTTTTTATCTTCTTCTTATCTTAGAATAATGCTAAAATCGATTCTAGCGGTATAGAACGATCCGCACCAATATATAATACAGAATCTTCTAATACAGTTACTCCATAAAAACTTTTATCCGTCTTATCAATGGAATAATAAATGATATTTCCTCGTTGAGCAAGATAATGCTGAAAGCCATCATCAGAAAAAGTAGTTATATCCGTAGAGAGATCTCATATTTGTGTGGATACTAGTATCCCGCCCATAGAAGATTTGTACTGGATTATTAAGCTGTTTCCATAATGCGGACTAGAAGAGTATGAAATGGATTCAATACTATAATCATTCGCATCCAATACATATGGTACATATCCTGTTTCTTTAATGAAGTCCTCGATGCAGGAAAATTCCTGTGGACTTGATTCGCTACTCGTTTCACTATTTGTTGTCTCATCAAGGGCGGATGCATATTTTTCTGCAATAGACTGATCATATGTCCGCGCAGCATAGTCAGGCTCTGCAATTTCTACAGTAGCGCGGTTGTCAAACAAGCGTATAATTGCTTGACGAACCTGTAGAGCAAAAGCACGACCAGCCGGCGCAAATAGTATAAAGCCTGTAAGCAGCACAATAAATCCGCATGCCAGCGCGAAGCCTCTGCGATATAGTGCCCTATGATATCCATGCTGGTTTTTCCGTGCCGCCTTGCCCTTATTTTGCTTATTCGCGTTTATTATCGCTTCTGCTTGTTCCCATACTTCATCAGGCCAATTCACTTTTGACTTTGCCTTATCGAGAATGTGTTCTGTCGTTGGACAGCCTTGAATACGCAGCATTTTTTCAGCCTCTGCATATGACATTACCGCTAAATTATCATGAAGGCTCTTTTTTTTATATTTGTTTTTTTTAATACTTATTTTCATGCTGGTTCCTCTATCCATAGCTGTTTAAAATCTCTCTAGTTTTCCCGGTCTAGCTCCATATTTAGCTGGTTTTCAATCTTCTTGCGCATTCTTCGGAACTGTTGGGATAAAGCATTCTCGCTCATATTCAGCCATTTTGCTAATTCTTTAATAGAATAACCATCTAAATGAAACAGGATAAAGGCTTCTTTCAATTGCGCTTTATATTGCGATAGCATTTCTCTTATTTCCTGCCTGGTTTGACGATCTTCGTAGCTGGTTTCTTGTGGGGCAGGGATGCCATCTTTTAAGGCTTGAAAATCCTCATATGGTAAAAGAAGCAGACGCTTATCCCGTTTAATTTTGTTGTAGGCTAAGTTTCTTATACAAGCCATAAAATAAGCCATTGGTTCCTCTGCATTTTTCATCCGCTCATCGGTATAGATTTTGATTAAGAGGTCACTGACCAGATCCGTCGCATCGTCAAGGGAACCGGTAAAGGTAAGAGCGTATTTAATCAAATCACGGTTGTTTTTCTTATCGAGAAATACTTGCAGTAATGCCTCCAACTCCATTGTTGACCTCGCAGCAAATGTATTTGGACAAAACTTTTGCCTTTAGGGGCTACATATTTGTGGATCTGTCAAATCCAGCAACGCCGCTTCGCAATTTCGAGTATACCAGATACTCTCGCGCCAATAAACCTTTTGCGCAAATCGAGATACGTCATTTAGGAAATACTCATCATCCAGCCACTTAAAAAAATCAGGGGAATCGGTATCTTCTGTCAAAAAATATAAAGAGTACATTACATCTGCATATTTTTTACAGTAGTGCATGAAATATAGCATCTCAGCTAACCAGAAATCAATAGGGTCATTAATATAAATGACGAAATGGCGAAAGCCAAATTGGTATAATTTCTGCAAAAAGCATAGTATATACTGCTTGGTTTGTGTCAAATTGCGCTTATGATAACCTAAATTATCTGCCTCATTCGATTTAAGGATAACGCGAACCATGCACATTTTTCGCCTTCGGCTCATGCAAACTCACCCTTTCTAATAATTCGACAATTAAACAGGGGCATATCTGACGCTAATTTCGAAGATTATTTTTTTAATTTGCATTAGCTCTGCTTTTGTAAATCGATACTTTTTTTAGCGCACTCTATAATAGTTTTAACTTCAATGGGATATTGGGCCAAGAGTTTCTCAGCTTCCTGCTCCATCAGGGCATTACCTATTACACTCTTATCTTGACAAATCTTTTTTTGTTTTTTCATAGATATATGTCTCCTCACTCTCTTCCCTTTATATATGCAGTAGTATATGTTAGATTTTACGCTATTCGCATTTTGAAGTTAGGATTTCTAGTCAGGGTTTAGTGATAAATCACTTAATTCTAATTTTAACACGTCTTCTTTAATTAGTGAAGAATCACTAAGATAAAAACTTCAAATAATTTATCCTAGTGATAAACTATTTGGAGGATAGACGTTGAGCACCCGTGAAGCCATTGCACATCGTATCATTCAACTATGTAAAGAGCGTGGCATTACGCCAAACGCTCTAAGCAATATTTCTGCTGTCCCACAGGCAACCATCAAAAGCATTTTAAATGGAGAAAGCCAGAATCCTGGTACGGTGACAATTAAAAAGCTGTGCGATGGATTTGAGATTACGTTGGGAGAGTTTTTCTCCACGCCGGAGTTTGACAATTTAGAACAAGAGATCATTTAATTGCCGCCTTTGCAGACTCTAGGCGGTTTTTCAATATGTTTTATAATAGCCGTTACCACATATTTCCCCGGCGCGTTCCCGCTATAGTGAAACGGATAGCAGGTGACCAGCACCAGGGTATTCCCGTCTAGGGCGGGAAGCCGCCAGTCCGCCGTATCCTCATATTTCACGATTTCAGAAACCGTATAGGTATATTCCCGGCCGTCGGGATACCGGAAGCATAGGCTGTCCCCGATTTCTACATCCTGTAGGGGGCGCAGATGCTTCCGATTTCTGTGCCCCAGGATTACACTCATACCTTCATTGCCTGGTAGGGCGCTGTCTGGCATCCAGCCGGGGCCATCTTCCAGTGTAGCTTCGTCTACGCCCATGGCTACTGGGATTTCCTTTTTCCCAATGCGTAAAATGCCCAAGCTAGGCACGTCAGAGGAAGTGCCAGGCAGGCCTTGTGCTACTACATATGGAGTCACCGGGGAAGGGCTGGGAACGAAGAGCGTAGCTTCGCCTTCATTTTCTACAAAGGCCACCGCCTGGGGAGACGGGGGAGTGGAGAGCATTTCTTTCTCCTCCTGGCCAAACCCTACACTCTGTAAGCCCGTACGGACCAGCCGGGGCAGAAACAAAAGGCTACCCGCCGTCAACAGCGCAAGGCAGATCAGCATTCTGCCGATCCGCCGCTTTTCCAGTTTTTCTTGTTTTGACATAGCATAGTTCCTTTCT
>ENA-UOIW01001445-UOIW01001445.1-human-gut-metagenome-genome-assembly--contig:-P58-NODE-1445-length-13999-cov-6.213497_pt1 | contig 13999 bp, 13 predicted proteins | sample MGYA00242334_ERZ723881 | MGnify/ENA metagenome assembly ERZ723881
CGCGCGGCCCACGGCAGGCGGCACTTCGGCCACTGCACTCGCCGGGCGGGCCGGGCCCGCAACGGGCGGGCTGACGCCCTGCTTTTGCGAGTACGAACAGCTCTCCCCCCGCCCGGTGCGGAAAGTCTCCCTGCTGCGCGGGGAGCGCAGAATCGCCGTTCCCGAGGATATGCGCCTGCCGGAGGAATGCCTTGTCTGGCTGTGCAACCCGCTCAACCCCGTAGGCTGCGCGTTTTCAAGGGAAGAGGTTCTGCGCCTGCTCCGGCGCGTGGAGGACGCGGGCGGCTGGCTGGCCGTGGACGAGGCTTTCATCGAATACTGCCCGGAGCATTCGGTTGCGGACATGGTCGAGCGCTGCGAGCGCCTGCTGGTAGCCGGCTCCCTGACCAAGATACTGGGCATTCCCGGCGTGCGCCTGGGCTATCTGTGCGCCGCGCCGCGGGTACTGGAAGGCCTGCGAAAGCGCCAGCGCACATGGGAGCTGAACTGCTTTGCCGAGGCGGTGGCCTGCGCCCTGCCGGAGCATCGCGAGGAGGTTCGCTCGGACGCGCGGGAAAACGCCCGCCGCAGAGAGCGCCTTCGCGAACAGCTTGAAGGACTGGGCCTGTTTGTCTATCCAAGCCAGGCGGCGTTTTTGCTGGTAGACCTTGGCCGGGACGCGCGGCCCGTCGTGGCGCGGTTGAAGGAAACGGGGATACTCGTGCGCGAATGCACGGATTTTGACGGCCTCGACGACGGCCGCCACCTGCGGCTGGCCGTCAAGGGCGACGAGAATAACGCAAGGCTCATACGCGCGCTTGGGGAGGTGCTTGCATGCGGGGAAAATCGCTGATGTTTCAAGGGACGGGCTCATCCGTAGGGAAATCCATGCTGTGCGCGGCGGTGCTGCGCATCCTCCGGCAGGACGGCCTGAAGGTCGCGCCGTTTAAGGCGCAGAACATGGCGCTCAACTCCTACGCCACCTCGGAAGGGCTGGAGATGGGGCGCGCGCAGGTCACGCAGGCGGAGGCGGCGGGCATGGAACCCAGCGTGCGCATGAATCCCGTGCTGCTCAAGCCCACCTCCGACCGGCGCAGTCAGGTGATCGTCAACGGAAAGAGCGTGGGCGTCATGTCCGCCATGGAGTACGAGGCGTTCAAGCCCCGCCTGCGGCAGATGGTCAGGCAGACATACGACGCGCTGGAGAGCAGCGTGGACGTGGTGGTCATCGAGGGCGCGGGCAGCCCCGCGGAGATCAATTTGAAGCAGGGCGACATCGTGAACATGTCCATGGCTGCGGCCGCCGACGCGCCGGTGATCCTCATCGGCGACATCAACCCCGGCGGCGTGTTCGCCGCGCTCTACGGCACGGTAAAGCTGCTGCCCCCGGACGAACAGCGCCGCATCAAGGGCATCGTCGTCAACAAATTCCGGGGCGATGTGAAGATACTGGAGCCGGGGCTTAAGATGCTGGAAGACCTGCTGCGCATTCCCGTCATAGGCGTTGTTCCATGGGTGGACATCGACATCGAAGACGAGGACAGCGTCACGGAGCGGTTTTCCCGCCTGAGCGGGCAGGGGCAGGTTCGGGCGGCCATCGTGCGGCTTCCGCACATCTCCAACTTCACCGACTTTCACCTGCTCGGCTGCGAGGCGGACGTGTCCGTGCGCTATGTGGAGCGCGCATCGGAGCTGCGCGACGCGGACATCGTCATACTGCCCGGCACCAAGAACACCATCGAGGACCTGGGCTGGCTCAGGCGGCAGGGGCTGGCGGACGAGATCATTCGCCACGCGCGCCGGGGCGGCATGGTCGTAGGCGTCTGCGGCGGCTATCAGATGCTGGGCGAAACGCTGCGCGACCCGCTGCATACCGAATCGCGCGTTCCCGAAATGGCGGGGCTGGGGCTGCTGGATTTTGACGTGACCTTCCGCGCGGAAAAGACCACCGTGCAGGCGTGTGGCAGCGTGCAGTGCGCCTCGGGCTGGCTCAGCGCGCTCAACGGCCTGCTGTTGGACGGCTATGAGATACACGCCGGTGAAAATGCGTTTGGCGCGGGCTGCGTGCCGTTTCTGTACCTGAATGGCCGCAAGGAGCCGGACGGCGTGACCAACGCGCAGGGAAACGTGCTGGGCACCTATCTGCACGGTGCGTTCGATACGGGCACGCTGTGGCGGGCGCTGGTCAACCGCGTGCGCGCGCAGAAGGGGCTGGAGGCAAACGCGGGCGGGACGCTCACCATGCGGGAGTTTCGAGAGCGGGAGTTCGACCGCCTGGCCGCGGTCGTGCGCGGGAGTCTGGACATGGATGCGGTTTACAGAATCATTCGGGGCGAGGACGTGCCCTGCGGGCGGTGGGACAATGCGTAAGAACGCGCCGAGACTGCTGATCGCCGGGACCGGCAGCGGCTGCGGCAAGACCACGATGATGTGCGCCATCCTGCGCGCGCTGAAGGATCGCGGACATGGCGTCGCTTCGTTCAAGTGCGGCCCGGATTACATAGACCCCATGTTTCACCGGGAGATCATCGGCGCGCCGGGCGCGAACATCGACCTGTTCTTCTGCGGCGAGGCGCAGGCACGGGCGCTGTTCGCGGGCCGCGCGGGCGATCTGAATGTGATCGAGGGCGTGATGGGCTACTACGACGGCCTGTCCATGGATTCGCCGCAGGCGTCCGCCTGGCATGTGGCGCGGGCGCTGTCCGCCCCCGCCGTGCTGGTGGTCAACGCGCGGGGCATGGCGCTGTCCGCCGCAGCGGTGGTGAAGGGGTATCTGGCGCTGCGCAAGCCCAGCGGCATCGCAGGCGTGCTGCTCAACAACGCCTCCGAGGCGACGTTCCCCGGCTACAGGGCGGCCATTGAGCGGGAGTGCGGCATGAAGGTCTACGGCTATCTGCCGCCGCTGCCGGAGTGTGCGCTCGCAAGCCGGCATCTTGGGCTTGTGACGGCACAGGAGGTGGCAGACCTCCGGGAAAAGATGCGGCTTCTCGCCGCGCAGGCGGAAAAAAGCCTTGATCTTGACGGGCTGATCGCGCTGATGCAGGCGCAGCCGCCGCTGGAGGCGCAAGCGCCCTCTTTTGCCAGGATCGGCGACGCGCGCATCGCCGTGGCGCGGGACGCGGCCTTCTGCTTCTATTACCCCGAAGCCCTGGAATTGCTGGAAAGGCTGGGCGCGGAGCTTGTCTGGTTCAGCCCCATCCACGACGCGCGCCTGCCGGAATGCGACGGGCTGCTCCTGGGCGGCGGCTATCCGGAGCTGCACGCGGACGCGCTCAGCGCAAACGCGGGCATGCGCGCCTCCATACGCGACGCGGTGCGCTCCGGGCTTCCCACCATCGCCGAATGCGGAGGATTCATGTACCTGACCGACCAGATCGGCGATCGCGCCATGGTCGGGGCGATTCACGCGCGCTGCTCTGACCGGAAGCGACTCACGCGCTTTGGCTATGCGACGCTCACCGCGCAGAGGGACAGCCTGCTCCTCGCCGCTGGGGAGAGCATGCCCGCCCACGAGTTCCACCACTGGGACGCGGACGACCCGGGCGGGGATATGGTCGCGGAAAAGCCTTCCGGCAGGCGCTGGGCATGCATCCATGCCACCGAAACGCTCTACGCGGGTTTTCCCCATCTCTATCTGCCCGCACATCCCCGCGCGGCGGAGCGGTTTGTCCGAAAATGCATGGAAAGGAAGCAAGGCCGATGAAACCGCTGGAAATTGAAAGGCGCAGCTTTGAGATCATTTCCGAGGAGTTGGGCGCGCGAAAGATCGACCCGGAGTTCGAGCCGGTGGTCAAGCGCGTCATCCACACCACGGCGGACTTTGATTATCTGGACAACCTCGCGTTCTCCGAACACGCGGTGCTCCGCCTGATGCGGGCGCTTCAGGCCGGATGCGACGTGGTGACCGACACTGCCATGGCGCAGGCGGGCATCAACAAAAAGCTGCTCTCCGGCTTCGGCGGGCGGGCGCTGTGCTTCATCGCGGACGAGGACGTAGCGCGGGAGGCGAAACAGCGCGGCGTTACGCGTTCGCTGGTCTCCATGGAAAAGGCGGCGCGGCTGGAAAAGCCGCTGATCTTCGCCATTGGCAACGCGCCCACGGCGCTTTTCTCCCTCTGCGACCTTATGCGCGCGGGCGCTCTCGCGCCCGAGATGGTCATCGGCGTGCCGGTGGGATTTGTCAATGTGGTGGAGGCCAAGGAAGCATTGATGCGCACGGTTCCCCACTATATCGTGGCGCGGGGGCGCAAGGGCGGCAGCAACGTGGCCGCGGCGATTGTCAACGCGGCGCTATATCAACTGATACACCGGGAGGAATGAGCCATGGTACATTTCGTGGGCGCGGGATGCGGCGCGCCGGACCTGATCACCGTGCGAGGCGCGAGGCTGCTTGCCGAGGCGGATGTGGTAATTTACGCCGGTTCGCTTGTAAACCCGGAGCTTCTCAAATGCTGCAGGGACGGCTGCGAGATGCATGACAGCGCGCGCCTGACGCTGGAAGAGGTTGTCGGCATCATTTGCGAGGCCGAGGCGCGGGGCAAGACCTGCGTGCGGCTGCACACGGGCGACCCCAGCCTCTACGGCGCGGTGCGGGAGCAGTTTGACGCATTGGACCATCTGGGCGTGGCCTACGACGTCTGCCCCGGCGTAAGCGCGTTCTGCGGCGCGGCGGCGAGCCTGAAGGCGGAGCTCACGCTGCCGGAGGTGAGCCAGACCGTTATCATCGCCCGCGCGGAGGGCAAGACCTCTGTGCCGGAGCGGGAGAGCCTGCGCTCGCTCGCATCGCACGGCTGCACGATGGCGCTGTATCTCAGCGCAGGCCTGACCGACAAGGTGCAGGCGGAGCTGATCGCGGGCGGCTATGCGCCGGACACGCCCGCGGCCATCGTCTACAAGGCGAGCTGGCCGGAGGAAAAGCGCATTCCCTGCCGCTTGGGCGATCTGGCGGAGACGGCCCGCGAGCACGGCGTTTCCAAAACCGCGCTGATTCTGGTGGGCGACTTTCTGGGCGATCAATACGAGCGCTCGAAGCTCTACGATCCCGCGTTCTCCACCGGTTATCGGGAGGCAAGACTGTGAAGCGCGCCGCCATACTCTGCTTTACACAGCGGGGCCAGGCCACGGCCGAAGCGATCGCGACCGCGCTTCAGGCGGAGTACGAAGTCTCAACCCGGCGGCTCTAGGGCGGCAAAAACGGCGCGGTGGAATCGCTGTTTCAGGCGATGGACGCGCTGGTATTCGTCGGCGCGTGCGGCATCGCCGTGCGCATGATCGCGCCCTTTTTGCAGAGCAAGGCGACCGACCCCGCTGTGGTCGTGGTCGACGAACGGGGCGTTCACGCCGTATCGCTGCTGTCCGGCCACATCGGCGGGGCCAACGAACTGACCCGGCGCATCGCCTCGGCCATCGGCGCGCGGCCCGTGATCACCACGGCGACGGACGTAAACGGCCGCTTCGCCGCAGACGAATGGGCGAAACAAAACGGGCTCGCCATTTCCTCGATGCAGGCGGCGAAGCGCTTTTCCGCGGAGATACTCAGGCGCGACCTTCCGGTTCGCTCCGATTTCCCCATGGAGGGGAAGCTGCGCGGCGGGCTCTATCGGGGCGAAAGCGGCCCCTGCGGGCTTTCGATCTCCTGCAGGGCGGGCGCTTCCCCCGCCGACTGGCTGACGCTGATCCCGAAAAAGCTGCATCTGGGCATCGGCTGCAAGCGGGGCGCGTCTATGGAGACAATCCATGCGGCGGTACAAGGGCTGCTGGACACAGAGGGGATATACGCGCAGGCGCTGGCCCGCGCGGCGTCCATCGACGTCAAACGGGACGAGGCGGGGCTTCTGGCCTTTTGCGAAGATCGGGATCTGCCCATATCCTTCTATTCCGCGGAAGAACTGCGGGCGGTGGAAGGCGCGTTCTCCGCTTCGGCCTTCGTTGAGGGAGTCGTGGGCGTGGACAATGTCTGCGAGCGCGCAGCGGTGCACTCGGCGGGCGAGGGCGCGCGGCTCATCGTCAAAAAGACCTGTTCGGGCGGCGTGACCGTGGCCGTCGCGCAGGAGAAATGGAGCGTTTGCCTTGAATAAGCTGTATGTGGTGGGCATCGGCCCCGGCGCGGCGGAGGAAATGACCGTGCGCGCCATGCGCGCGCTGGAGGCGTGCGACGTCATCGTCGGCTACGGCGTGTATGTAGACCTGATCCGGCCGCTCTTCCCGGAAAAGGAGTATTTGCAGACCGCCATGCGCAAAGAGGTCGAACGCTGTCGCGCGGCCATCGAATGCGCGTTGCGCGGAAAAAGCGTGGCCGTGATCTCCAGCGGGGACGCGGGCGTGTACGGCATGGCCGGGCTGGTTTTTGAGCTGGCGCAGGGGCTGGATGTGGAAATCGAGGTGATTCCCGGCGTGACGGCGGCGCTCAGCGGCGGCGCGGCGCTGGGCGCGCCTCTGACCCATGATTTTGCCGTCATCAGCCTGTCAGACCTGCTCACCCCGTGGGAGACCATTGAGCGACGGCTGGAATGCGCCGCCCGGGCGGATCTGTGCGTCGTCCTCTACAATCCCGCCAGCCGCCGCCGGGCGAATCATCTGAAGAAAGCCTGCGAAATATTGATGCGCCACGCCTCTGCGGAAACGGTGTGCGGCGTGGCGCGTAACATCGGCCGCGAGGGCGCGCAGACGCAGCTTATGACGCTGCGGGAGCTGTCGGACTTTCCGGCGGACATGTTCACCACCGCGTTTGTCGGAAACCAGCACACTAGGATGATCGACGGCAAGATGGTCACGCCGAGGGGATACAAGGATGTGTAAGCTGTGCGTATTTGCGGGAACCGGCGAGGGCCGGGAGCTGATCGACCGCCTGTCCGGCCGCGGCGCGCGGATCACCGCCTGCGTGGCCACGGAATACGGCGAAGCGATTCTGGGCGGGCACGCGGACGTGGAGGTATGCCATGGCCGCATGGACAGAGCGGAAATGGCGGATTTCCTTCGCAGGGGCAAATTCGACGCGGTGATCGACGCGACCCACCCCTATGCGGCGCAGGCCACCGAAAACATCGCCTCGGCCTGTCGGGAAGCGGGCGCGCCCTGCATGCGGCTTGCGCGTGCGAGCGGCGCGACCGAAGCGGACGGCGTGTTTGTGAAAGACACGGCGGCCTGCGCGGCGTATCTGAAGGATACGCAGGGGAACATACTGCTCACCACCGGCAGCAAGGAATTGCCCGCGTTCCACGACCTGGCGGAGCGCCTGTACGCGCGCGTGCTGCCGATGCGCTCTTCCCTGGAGGCCTGCGCGGCCTGCGTGGGGCTGATTCTGCTGACTACCTATATACAGTACAACGCCACCTACTTTGCCACCTACACCGAAAGCGGCGTGCGGCGGATTGCCCTGGCGGAACGGCTGCGGAAGCTCCCCCTGGCCTTCTTCGGAAAGAAGGACCTGGCCGACCTGACCAGCACCATCATGGCCGACTGCACGTTCCTGGAACAGAGCTTTTCTCACTTCATCCCGGAGCTGGCCGGCTCCATCCTTTCCTGCCTGCTGGTGGCGGCGTGCCTGTTCTTCTACGACTGGCGCATGGCGCTGGCCGCCCTGTGGGTGATGCCCGTGGCCTTTGCCATTGTCGGCTTCTCCGCCAGGGTGCAGGAAAGGCTCAATCAGAAATCCATGGACGCCAAAATGGCCTGCGCGGACGGCATTCAGGAGTGCATCGAAACGCTGCAGGACCTGAAGGCCAACAACGCGGAACAGGAATACCTCCGGGGGCTGGAAAAGAAGATTCGCGCCGTGGAGCACCGCTCCATCATCAATGAGTTTGGCCTGGCGGCCTTTGTGGTGTCCGCCTCGCTCATTCTGCGCCTGGGCATAGCCACCGTGGCCCTGGCGGGCTCCGTCCTGCTGATGCAGGGCAGCCTGGACGTGCTGACCTTCTTCCTGTTCCTGCTGGTGGTATCCCGGTTCTACGACCCCCTCCAGGGCGCTTTGCAGAACCTGGCGGCGGTCATTGCCACCCGCACCAACATCGCCCGGATGCACGAAATCCTGGACCATCCCATTCAGCAGGGAGAAGCCCGGCTTTCCAACCAGGGCTGCGACATCGCCTTTGACCATGTGGGCTTTGCCTACAACACCGGGGAAACGGTGCTCAAAGACGTAAGCTTTACCGCCAGGCAGGGCGAGGTGACCGCGCTGGTCGGCCCGTCAGGCGGCGGCAAGACCACCGTATCCCGCCTGGCCGCCCGGTTCTGGGATGCCAGCCGGGGAAGCATCACCGTGGGCGGCATGGATGTGTCCCGGGTCGACCCGGAAACGCTGCTTTCGCTGTATGCCATCGTCTTTCAGGATGTCACCCTGTTTGACAACACCATCCTGGAAAACATCCGCATCGGCGACAAAGACGCCTCCGACGAGGAAGTCCTGGCGGCCGCGCGGCTGGCCAACGTGGACGAATTTGCCGAAAAGCTGCCGGAGGGCTGGAACACCCGCATCGGAGAAAACGGCCGCGAGCTTTCCGGCGGCGAGCGCCAGCGCATTTCCATCGCCCGGGCATTTCTGAAAAACGCGCCCATCATCCTTCTGGACGAGGCCACGGCGTCCCTGGACGTGGAGAACGAGACGCTGATTCAGACCGCGCTTTCCCGGCTCATCCGGGACAAGACCGTGCTGGTCATCGCCCACCGGATGCGAACTGTGGCCGGCGCGGACAAAATCGTGGTGCTCGACCGGGGCGTAGTGGCCGAACAGGGCGCGCCGGACGCGCTGCGCAGGCGCAACGGCGTCTACGCCCGCATGGTCAGGCTGCAGGCCGAAGGACAGCGCTGGACGCTGGCGCAGGAATAGCGCCCGCCCCCGCGCCGGCAGGCAGGGAACGAAAGGAAAAGGGCCCGGGAATCATTCCGTGCTGTCCGGGCGGGAGCGCGCCGGCAAAGCGGCCGTCCTTGCCGTCTCCCGCGCGGGCAGCCGGCTTCCTTTGACATCCGGCGCCCTATTCTCTATAATGTGCGTGGATTCTCAAACATTGGATGAACTCCATAAAAAACCATGCTGCCGTTCGCGCGCAAAAAAAAGAGAGGAAACCGAAATGACGAGCAAGGAACGCGTATGGAAAACCATCCGCTTCGAGGGGCCGGACCGTCTTGCCATGGCAGCGGGCCCGCACGCGGACACCGTAAAAGTATCCCACGACCTGCCCACCGCCTTTTCGCCGTCCGTGCCCGGCATGGACGAATGGGGCTCGGTATGGAAATCGCTCCATGCGGAGCTGGGCGACCAGGGGCAGGTCGTCTCCTATCCCCTGGAAGACTGGTCGAACTTTGCGCACTATCGCTTCCCCGACCCGTGCGCGCCGGGCCGCTTCGACCGCTTCGCGCAGAAGCTCGCGCAGGTCGACAGGGACAAGTTTGTCATCGGCGATCTCGGCTTCGGGCCGATGCACCGTCTGGAATACCTGCTCGGCTTTGAAAACCATCTGATGAAGTTGCTGCTGGAGCCGGAGCATATCGAGCTGCTGCTGGACGGCATTTTTGCCTATCTGGAAGGCGTCGTCTGCCAGTACGCCGCCTACGGGCTGGACGGCGTCATCTTCTTTGACGACCAGGCCATGCAGAGCGGCCCGCTGTTCTCCATGGATTTGTGGCGGGAGCTGTTCGCGCCGCGCTATACACGGCTGTTCCGCCTCATCCATGAAAAGCGCATGGCGGTCTACATGCACACCTGCGGCAATCTGCAATGGCACATTCCGGAGCTCATCCGCTGCGGTGTGGATATCCTGGACAACAAGCAGCCCGAGTCCTGGGCGGATTCGCAGGCTGCGCAGGAAGCGCGGGGAAAGGTGACGTTCTCCACCTGTATCGATATCCAGAAAAAAATGCAGCACCTCACGCCCGACGAGGTGCCTGAAGAGGTGGACCGCCTGGTCCGGCGGCTTTCCACGCCCCAGGGCGGCATCATCTGCACCTGCTATGCCGCGGACGATTTGGACATTTCGCCCGACCTCACCGCCCGCATGCTGGAAGCCATGGAACAGTTCCGCTGGTAGCGCAGCCGCGGCAGGACCGCGTCATTCCGACGCGCCTGCCGCGTCCCATTCCGCGCGCAGCATGCCATACTCCGCGATATCCAGAAATTCGCCGGAGGCCGCGCGGAAAAGCGCGCGCCTGGTTCCCTCATACGTCATGCCGCATTTGCGCGCCACACGGCCGGAAGCGGGATTGCGCACCGCATGGCTCAGCCCGATGCGGTGGCACCCTACCTCCTCGAACAGATAGCCCAGGACGGCCCGCACCGCCTCCGTCATCAGGCCCTGGTTCCAATACGCATGGCCCAGGCAATAGCCAAGCTCCGCCCATTCGCTCCTGTCGCTCGTCTGCACCACGCTGATGTTGCCGATGAGCCGGCCGTCCCATTCGATGGCCCAGTTATAGGTGGACGGGTTCTCATAGGCCGCGCACCAGTCCTTCAGCAGCGCCGCCGTGAGCTGCGGTGAATCATGCGGCGTCCAGGTCAGAAACCGGGTGACGCGCTCGTCGCAGGCCCAGCCGTCGAACATCTGCCGGGCGTCCTCCTCCACAAATCTGCGCAGGGTCAGCCGGCGTGTATGCAGCGTGCGCGTGCCCTGATGGTGCAGCACTTTCCATCCCTCCCCGTCTTTGCCAGAGTATAGCACGGGCGCGCCGTGCCGTCAATCGCCGTCGCGCCCGTCCGGTTTCTCCCCTCCTTTTTCCGCCGGGGGACCTTCCCCGCTCTCTCCCGCTTCCGCCCGTTCCAGCCTGCGCAGCGCGGCGTAGCGCTTTTTCCGGGCCCATTCATCCGTCAGGCCCATCTTCTCCGCAATCTCCGCATCGCTCAGGCCCTGGGCGTAATAGTAGCGCAGCACCGTGCGTTCCCTGGCGTCCGCGAGCAGGCCGATGCGCGATTCCATCCGCATCAAATCCTCCGTCGCCTCGCGCCTCCGCCTTTCCAGTGCCTGCCGGTATCCCTGCGCGTCCGGCAGATTCGCCTGGAGCAGCCGAAGCTGCGCGTTGAGCGCGCCCAGCTCCGTCCAGAGTTCCCGATTGCGCGTGAGCAGCCTCCGCACTTCGCTCATCGTTTTCCTCCTTTTCCCCTTGCTCTCCCTTCTTTGCGCCGCACCAGGCGCAGCGGCGTATGACCGCCTCCTCCCGCCTGGCCCCGCACACCCGGCAGCGGGGCGCCACCATGCCCTCCCACAAATCCGCCGCCAGCCATCGCCTTTCCTGCTCCAGCGCCGCCCGCAGCGCCTCCGCGCGCGCCGCCCGGGCGCGCCGGATTTCCTCCCTTCCCGCGCCGCGCATCCTTCGCCTCACATGCTGTATCCGCAAAAGAACACCGCCGACAGCTCCGAGCGCGTCAGCTTCAACGCCCGGCCGATGGCGAACACCTCGTCCATGGAGAAGCAGCGCGTCTCGTCGTTCATTTTCCGGTTCAGCGTGGAGCGGTCCACGCCGATGGCGGCCGCGAGCTTTTCCTGCGTGTACCCGCGCTTGCGCATCATCTTTCGCAGCAGCATATCGTCCATCTCTTCCCCTCCCATCAAATGCGAACATATGTTCTTGTATGTTCTTATTTTATCCAGAATGCCCGGATTCGTCAACAGCAAAAATGACACATTTGCCAGCGCGGGGGTGTTTTCAAAAAATTCATATTTTCTTTTTGAATATACCTTGACAGGCGATGTATTTCTGTATATACTCTACCTCGCAAGGGAGGTGGCCACGATGTCCATTGCCTCAGACCTGATTCGCGGGCATACGGAAACCATTATTCTCGCGCATCTGCTGGGCGGTGACAGCTACGGCTATCAGATAAACAAGGCCATCCAGCGCAAAACGGGCGGACAGTACGAGCTCAAGGAAGCCACGCTGTACACGGCGTTTCGCAGGCTGGAAGAAGCGGGATGCATCACCTCGTATTGGGGAGACGAGGCGACGGGCGCGCGAAGGCGGTATTACGCCATCACGGCCGAAGGGCGGCGAACCTACCGCCGGCTGGTGGAGGACTGGCGGGAGGCCAGCGCGCTGATTAACATTTTGATTGCCGGGGAGGAAGAAAGGGATGCGGGAGCAACTGCGTGAAACGATTGACCGTCTCTTTCGGGACGCGCCGCAGACGGCGAAGACCGCGGAGATTAAAGAAGAAATCCTGCAAAACCTGTTGGACAAATATGACGACCTGCTGCGGGAAGGCCGCGACGAGCAAAGCGCGTACCACGCGGCCATCTCCGGCATCGGCGATGTCGGCACGCTGATAGCGGAACTCAGGCGCGAAGCGGGCGACACGCCGGCGTATCCGACCCCCACGGCCGAACCCGCGGCCTCCCCCACGCCCCCGGCGCCGGGCGCGCCGGACACGGCAGCGGAATCCACCCGCCCCCGCCTGTTTTCCTTCACACTGCCTGCGCTCGTCCCCGCCCTTGCCCGCACGCTGGGCGCGGCCCTCCTCCTGCTTTCCCCGCTCATCCCCCTGTACTGGCACGAAGACGAAGAAGAAGCGTTTCTGTTGGTCCTGTTGTGTTCCCTGGCCCTGCTGACCGTGGGCCTGCTCTTGCGCGAAAAGGGCAGGCGCCGGTCCCTCCCGAAGGCGTTTTTCCCGCTGAGCGCGGCCGCCTGGGCCCTCGTGGTCCTTGCCGTGGTAATCCTTTGCCTTGCGCGAGGGCGTTGGCTGCCCGCTCTGTTCCTGTTTCCCCTCGGTATTTCCCTGTCCCTTGCCATCCTGGCGCTGTTGGACCTGAAGGAAAGAAAGGAGTTTCCTATGAAAAAAACTTCCGCAATCGCCCGTCTGGGCATCTGGATGCTGACCGCCGTACTGCTGACCGTCGGCGCATTTGCCACCCCTGCCGCCAAAGCGGACAGGGACGAGGACCGCTCGGGCGTCGGCTACACGGCCGGCAGCGCGACGGTGGACGCCCAGGAAGTGTCGGAGCTGGAGATTGACTGGGTATCCGGTTCGGTGCGCGTGGAGGCCGGCAGCGAGGACACCGTTGTCTTTGAAGAAAGCATGGCGTCCGGCGCCGTTGCTGCGGAGGACGCGCTGCAGTGGCGGCTGAACCGCGGCACGCTGCAAATCGAATTCTGCACCGATACCATCGAGCGCGAGAGCATCCTGGCCGAAGATTACGCCGCCAAGGACTTGGTTGTCCGCGTGCCCGCCTCGCTGCTGAACAAGCTGGAAATCGACCTGGTGAACGGCGACATCGACGTGGCGGACCTGACCGTCGGCGACCTGGAGCTCGACGCCGTAAGCGGCGCCGTGGCGGCCCGCAGCATCAGCGCGCGGGAAGCCAGCGTGTCCACCACGTCCGCCAACGCCACGCTTGAAAACGTCACCGCAACGTCCCTGGACGCCGAGACCACCAGCGGCCAGCTGACGCTGGACGGCTCGTTCAGCGAGGTGGACCTGGAAACGGTATCCGGCGACATCACGCTCGTTTGCCAGACCGCGCCGCGCCAGGTGGAATCGGAATCGCTGTCAGGCAACGTGCGCCTTACGCTGCCGGAGGGCACGGGCTTCAGCGTGAGCCTGGAGACCAGCACGGGTTCGCTCCTCATCAACGGCAGTCGTTCGGCCAACCTGCGCGCCACCGAGGGCGATCAGGCCGTCCGCTGCGAATTTGAAAGCATGTCCGGCTCGGTGGAGCTGAACAATCAGGGCAGCGCGCTGTAATGCCCGACCCCGGCCGCCGCGCTTCTTCCGCGGAAAGACGATGCGTTTGCGCGGAAGGGGCCGGCCGCCCGAAACATGCGTCCAAAGGCTCGCCGCGCCCGGCGTTTGCCGGCGCTGCGCGCCTTCCCCAGGGGCCTGCCGGCCGACCGCGGTCGGCGGCCTTTTTCTGCCGCCCCTTCCTCATTCGCCCGCTTCCGTCGATACCGCCGGCGCGTTTTTCATGGGAAATTTTTTACCAGATGGGTTGACATTTCGCTCTTTCGGCAGTATTCTGTTCTTGGAATCAGGTTGCCCGATTCGACTGTGTTCGCTATCGCGGCCAGTAAGGGCGCCTGATTCCTTCTCTGTCTTCAC
>ENA-UOIW01001454-UOIW01001454.1-human-gut-metagenome-genome-assembly--contig:-P58-NODE-1454-length-13951-cov-19.527130_pt1 | contig 13951 bp, 15 predicted proteins | sample MGYA00242334_ERZ723881 | MGnify/ENA metagenome assembly ERZ723881
TTTAAAGTTTATTTGCAGTAATGCCGATGGTTGAGGGCATAAGCTTTCCGTAGTCGCGGTTGCCTACGGTTATCTCGGTAAAGAATCTCTTGAGGTATCTGTTTGCCTTATAAATACAATAAAAATAATCGGCATTATGATATATACCTCACCCGCCCGGGGCTCCCGGTCCATTTGTTGACGGTGATGGACAGGACTCTCGCATACTTGCAGTGCATGTCGTGAAAATTGCGCAGGTAATAGAAACTGCCCGGTTCACTAATGCTTAACATAGACCCTCCAGTTTCTCTACCAGACGCTTCAGGTCCGTGTAGCTTAAATTCTCTTGCCGCAAGTGGAGACAGTTGCTTACACGCAAGTCCACCACCAGTATGCGCACCTCCCGAACCGCCTTTTCCTTCCGCTGCGGGACAGTCTCCTTTGACTTCTCCGTTTCCTGAGGCAAGGGACGCCCGGAGACTTCCACTTCCACCACCTTGTGCCTTGTACCATTTCTCAAATAAATTGTAGGGGACGTTGTTCAGGTGGTAAAACCTCTGGATGCTCTCGCCCCTGGGATAGACCTCACCCTTGTAACGGATGAAAAGCCGTTAAAATCTTCACTGCTGTACATCTTCTATGATTTTAATGTTTACAGCGCGAAGGTAGCCACATCTAACATCACTAGCAATACGTCAGTTTTGGATGTTTACCCTTTGTTTACATTAATTCTTAACTTAAGTTGGAAGAACAGCTCGTCCTGCTGAATCCCAAATAAAAAGAGTATTATTTTCTTCTAGGTTAAATACATATTTAAATAACATAGAAAAGAAAATATATATTATGAATAAGACAGTTATATTTCTTATTAAAGGTGTATATTCTTTTTTATTTTTTATGATAATATCATAATACATATATGCCATATATACTTGTCCAATCAATGTAAATAAGGCATTTATTCTAATTGCTATTTCTATTTGGAGTGCTGCCGGATTAAAAGTCCATCCTATTAAAGAAAGATTGTATAGGTAAACAATGTTTTTTGATTTATTTTTTTTACAAACATGATATCCTATATACATTAAATATAGCGTTTTAAATATATTAAGAACTGAAACTTCACTACGAACGTCATCATTAGCATCGCCTGTTAACCATGCCTCGGCATTATTTTGATAGCTAATAAATCGTGTACCTATATTTATTTGTTGGATTACATCTGCAAAATGTCCCATAAATTGAGGATCAAAGATAAAGTACAAAGTTAGATACAAAGAAAAAGCTATGATTGGATGTACTATAGTTTTTTTAGAAAATAGCCATGTTAAATAAAATATAATGATGTCTATAATTAAACCATAGTGGATAAGGAAACCTAATGCTGAAAAAAGTATAAATTTCTTTTGTTTGCAATTCAATAAATAGAATAAACCTATTAATACAAAAGAAAATCCTAAATACCAACGCATTAAATTTTCTGCAAGATCAAGACTTAACACTAATATAGGTAATGTAAAAATTGTTGCCTTAGGCTTTTTTTTAAGGAAATAGCATATAGAGAAAATTAGAAAAAAACTCATAAACACAACAAAATGTTGCCATTCCATCCCTAAATATCCAAATATTTTAACAAGTAGTTCAAATAATGGTTCATTATCCTCTCTACCAACACCTTTAATAATATCATTATATTTCCAATAATATCCATTATAATCTATACCTCTTCCCCATCTTAAACCAGCATAAAGTGTATATGCAATGATGGTTGGTAAAAATGAAGTAAATTTTACAATTTTCAACGAACGAGATATATGATATCCGTTGCATAATGCAACTAAGCATAAAAGCAAGCGAAACGAAAATAATATAAAATGATGCTCTGTAAAATACATGATTATTATTGATAAGCGTCCAATCATTATGCACACATCTCCTAACCTCATTATTCATTGAGAGTTATGAATAGATGGAAAGTTGATTGTGAGTGATGTTTTTTAATTATTAACACAGTATTGCTTCGGTCATCTCTCACAGTCCCACCCCAGCCACAACTATCTCAAAAAATCTCCTAAAAAACAAGCTATAGCTTTTCTGCAGCCTGCATGTTTTTATTTACCAATATTGGGAAGTCGATAAAGTATATTTTCATCTTCTTGTATTCTTTTTTGGGTATTAGGATTTTGAGTTTCTTTAATCCTGTAAAGAATATCTCTCAAAGACATCCCTATTAGTTTTTTTAATCGTTTTTTATTTTTGACCCATAAATTAGGTAGATTATAAGGAAACATTGGATTATGTTGTAATTCGAATGATGCAGTGTCTAAATCAAATGACATTTTGCGCAGTTTTTTATCACTAATATTTCTTCCACAAATGAATCCAGCTTCTCGGAATGTATTCAAGTGACGAGCTTTGTACAAATTAGGATAATTTATGCAACAATATGTTCCGTAAGTTTCAAATTCAGAGAAACAAGGTAAAGAACTTTCAAAATTGCAAGCAGAAAGTATTTTTTCAAACCACGATTTTCCGTTTGTACCTGACTTCTCTATATCACGAAGCATCTGGCATACAATATTGGTGGAAAATAACATATGTTCAGCAATATATGAAAATTCATTTTGCTTTCCGTAACCAAATAATTTTTCTATTGTTGTAAAATAGTTTGGATTATATTCTTTTTTAGGAGCATATAATATATGATTCCTTTCAAAAAAGGTAATTGGAGCCAATGGCAAAGTATCGGCATCCCATGTTAGATAATATGAATGTGAATACTCACTTTGGGCAAAAGCTAATTTTATAAATTGTTGGAAATACCACCCTGTTCTCTGTTTTTTATTAGGACTGTATTTTTTTAGTAAATTATCTATTGCTCTGAATGATAAATTAGGTATTAAATTATTTTCATCAATAATTATACAATTACTGTACAATGAAGGTATGATACTTTTAATTTTGTGAACATATTTAGCAGAGGTTATTATATATATATATTCAATATCATTAACGCATAATGAAACATACTTAATTACTCGTGGAACAAAATTAACATCATTTGCTCCTACAGGAATAACAATATCAATTTTAGGCATTCTATTATGATTATTATTTGTTAGTTTTTTTGTTTTTTGAAACTATATAGTTTCTTACTTTGAAATAGTAATATGGGCTAATTCTAAGAAATAGATATCTAAGAATATTCCAGTTTGCCTTCTGCATAATCTTACATTCTTGCTTTATATAAGATTTGTTTGTTTGATAAAATACTAGAAATTCAGGTGTGTTTATAATCTTTTCCGTAAAAATAAAGCATGAAGATAACATCGAAAATATACGAATCTGATACCATATTTGATCTTCAATACCAACCTTTTCTTTCATGAATTTTTTTAGAATTTTATGCCCTTTGATTAGGTCATAACTGGATTTTACGGAAATGCTACTCATTATAGATCCTTCTGACCTTATTCTATAAGCATAAAGTGGTGTTTCTATAATTTTTATATGAGTTGCTAAATATAGCATACTATAGCCAAAAACTCCATCTTCATGAAGAATGTGAGGATAAAAGAATAATTTATTTTCATTCAAGAATGAAGATTTAAGAATAAATCTTTGTGAAGCACCGGCATTGTAACGCTTTATTAGATATTCTTTTCCTGATAAGTTGAAAATATCAGGATTAAAATCGATTTTTTCTTTTTGATTATTTTCGTAATACATTAATAATCTCGAAGAAAAAACGTCTATTGTTGGGTTGCTTTTTATTTCATCTATTGCTATAGATAGAGCATTAGGTAATAGCCAATCGTCACTGTCTATAAACCAGATATACTCTCCTTGAGAAACTGCCATTCCATTATTCCTAGCAATGCTTAGACCTTGATTTTCTTGATTGAGTATTTTTAAATTGTCATGATGACTAAATTTATTAACTATTGACATTGCATTGTCTGGCGTTCCGTCATTCACTATAATAACTTCATATAAATCCTCAGGGATATTTTGTGAATATATGCTAATCAAGCATTGTTCTATATATTTTTCTACATTATATATGGGTATAATTAGTGAAAGTAGGATTGTATTATTTTTATTGCTATTTGTTTTCATATATTTTTTTATATATTTATAAAGTGTGGACAAGTGTAAGCACTCCCCTATGCACACCGCCCTTAACCCCAGTATTTACTGAGGGTTATGAGTAGATAGGGAGTTAGAAAGTCTATCAGAGTGATAAACACCTGCACCAACTTGTCCTTGTAGTCTTTCAGTGTCGACACAAACAACCGCCGTACATGTGTCCAGCAGTACGTCCTTGGTCTTGCCCTTGTCGTGAGCAGGTTTATCCGGGGACTTCTCACTGCGTTTGCCGAACCACAAACGCTTATGCTGAAAGAACTCGCCTGTGAGTCTAGCAAGCTGCAACTCCAACAGCCCGTTCTTCAACTGTAAATCGACCAGTTCATCAATCTTCGCACCCTTGGCTTCGTTAGACTCAAGCAAATTTCTTATTCGTCTCTTATAATCCATAACATGGTTGTACATTTTTATGACTTTAATATTTAGAACACGAAGGTAGCTACATCTAGCACCTCTAGTAATACGTCATTTTAGATGTTTATTATCTTATTGGAATGAAAAATGCATTTGATTTGTTTTATCAAAGAAAATATTCTGTTGATAATTTTACTTCCAATGGTAGTTCTTAAGACAAAATACAATGTACCTCTCCACCATTCAATATTATGTTCTTTTATATCCTTCAATGAAGGAATCTTTATTATCCACATATATTTATCTGCTTTATTATTTACTCGAATCGAATATAAAGCTTTCAAATACCTATATGCAGGCTTTTGAGCGAAATAGCCTATTAATGCATACGATAGCATTAATATAGAAGGGAGGTGTAGATATAGTTTATTATTAATAAAAAGGGAAGTAAAAGATTGTATAATTTCATCGTGTATTTTTACTGTCTCTTTTATTATTTCATCTATATCTCTTTCATCAAAAACAGGTTGTATTCGTTCCTTGCATTCTTTGTATGCTATTGTTCGGGAATGTGGAGACATAGAAAAATATTGTTCGAAGATATCACCTAATTCTATTATATACGCAAGAAAAGATGTTCTTCCTAATCTTTCTCCATAAAATAAAGAATAATAGTTGCCTGTTTCCAATATGTTTTTTCTACTTTTTAAAGCTTCCATATAATAAGCGTCAGTTTGTGGAAATTCAAACCGAGTTAGAATAGAATTTATTGCTTTTTGGCAGGTACGTGTACCTCTTACATCTACAATCGCAGTTTTGCAATGGGTATCTGCAAGTCCTTCTTGGATAAAATATTTTAAAATATAATTTTGTTGTTCATCATGATAATGCGTTAATATAGAAAGCACATGCGGATCAGAGAATATATCTATCTTTTTATTATTCTCTACGATCCATTTTATTTTTTCATAAGTATGAGTATCTATGAAATTTTTTAATATTTCAAGTTTGCTTTCATTCGTGAATCCAAATGCTGTTTTTGTTAGTGACAACAAAGTTTCGGTTGTAATTTCCGATAGCCCCGGTAAATACAACGATGAGCGTGATACATATAAATAATTTATTTCTAATGTAGGGAATTTACAAAGCAGTTCTTTAGCTATTTGATATAAGATATATCCGTCACGGGCTAAGAAGAATATTTTCTTAATTCCCTTTTTTTGAGCATCTTGTAATATGCTATATACAAAAGGAACATATAGAGGAGCTATTAAATCTGCGGCAAAAAGATGCTGTGGAGTATTAGGAAATGAAAGTCTGACAGCTTTAGAAATGCTGGCAAAATATTGGTTTACAAAAAATCCAGGAAAGTAACCATTATTCAAAATAAAACGTTCGTAAAAAGAATAATTGTGTTTTATTAAGGTTGCTCTTATACCTAATTTCTTTGGTACCTTATAATCACTATATTTATTGTCTCCATAATGAGTCCATTTTCGATAAGGAATATGGTTTTGTGCAGCTATATAACGATAAAGGTTTCCAGAATGTTTCGTTATTCCGTATTCTGATGATACATATAGTTTGTCTTTCTCTTTCCAAAAACCGTGTTTCTTTAATAAGCTCAATAATACATCTTGAGGTAAATACATATCCGAAATATAATACACAGGATATTTATCATGATGTAATTTATCTACCTTTTTTAAAGTGGAATATACTGGAACAAGTTGCTCCATTTCGATTTCTATTTCCGTTTTAAGTATCTGGCTATTCGGAATAGAAGTCAGTCCTGAAAATGAGCAACAACTATATATCTCTTCTAAAGTTACTTCTTCTTTATGTGATGATGAATGGGCTTTTTTTTCACCGTTTATTCGTATCAAGGTAAAATCCATACGATGACTTTCTTCACTGTCGTCTCCTAATATTCTATAAGCTAACAAGTCAAATAGATTAAGGGGAGATCCGCAAGCCCGAACAAAACAAGTGTCGAAAATATCAAAGGAATAATATTTCATTTCAAAGTGTTTTGTTGAATTTTAAGTTTATTTTCATTCGAAGCTTATGGCCTAATTTTAATAGAGATACGTATATATCCCTACACAAAGGTGATATGATATTAAGAACTAGAATCATTTTCTGTTTCTTATTTCTTATATCATAATTGAATATATAGCCTTGTGCTTCTTTGTATAAATTTCTGTATTTCTTTTTTATAGTTGCACTTCCTGCATACATAATAGCAGTTTTTACTCTATTTTTTGCCTCCATAAATGGAAGATATAATGGCGACGTATAATCTAAATTTTTAAATATTATTTTTTCAATACTCTCAATAGTTACTTTCTGACTTTCAAGGCTATTGTCTTTTAAACTATTGCAATAAGATCTAACATTTTCTCTACAATAATGAACATAAGCATGGGGCAGATACATTATTGTTTGAGCATGGTAAAAACAAAACACATTTATAAATAAATCTTCACCCATAGATTTTATTTTATCAGGCATGAAAAAATTGTATCGTGTAAAAATTGCATGCTTAAACATTTTATTCCAAACAAAAGCAGGTAAAGAATCAATTAAAGTTTTTAATAAGCATTCTATTACCTCGTCAGTTTCTATATTCTGATACTTATACATTTTTTGTTGACCATCTTCAATAAAATAATCGCTAATTACAATATCTGCATCTGTTCTTACTGCCTCTTCATACATTTCTTTCAATGTATTAGGTTCGATATAATCATCACTATCTATAAATAGTATATAGTCCCCCGTGGCAATATTTAACCCAGTATTTCGTACAGCTGCAATGCCTCTATTATTTTCATGTGAAATAATTCGAAATTGAATATTTCCTTTATATTGAGAAATTATTGATTTAGCGATTTCAATACTATTATCAGGTGTGCAATCGTTTACAAGTATGCATTCTACATCAGATGTAAAAGTTTGATTCATAATAGAACGTAAACAACGTTCAATATATAGTTCCACATTATAAACGGGAACAATGACTGAAATTTTGGGATTATCCATATGATCGTTTATTTTTTGTCAACATCTAATTCTAGTTCTCTTGTATTTCAGATGGTACGTCTAAAATTGGTCGATATTTAAATATTATTAGTGCTTATACTGACGATTGAATTTATTAGCGTCTCATTATTCTTTTTATGAAACATCCGTATGCGGTTATCTTTCTTTGTTTATTCATCACAAATCTCACTAGAGCAACCTTTATTTTCATCATCAATCAACAGAAGTTCAAAATCAGTGAATGTTTGTGCAAGAATACTGTCAATGCAGCGTGGAAGATATTTCTCTACATTATAGACTGGAACTATTACCGAAATTCTGGGAGCGTTCATTTATTTTTGATTTTTAAAATTATATTTTTTACTTTGTCATATACCGCTTTTCGTTCACTTGCAGTACATCCGACCGTATACACAGTGAACGTTACGCTCATTATGGAAGAAAAGCATACCAATAAAAATGCCAAGACAGATTGACTGAACACGCTGAATACTATGAAGGGTACTATCGGTGCAAGTAAAATTACTTTCAGTATAGGGAACACGATTTCTTGAACATAATCGCTTACTTTCATTGAAATCATCGGCAGCACGATGCACATCCTGGCGTATTGCGTACATGTCTCAACGGCTATGTGGACACAAAAAACATATTCAGGCGTGATATTGAAAAACTTCAATAGCAGATATGCTATCGGCACGATGCAAAGCAGCATAGTCCCTTCGATGGCTTGAAAACGTTTTATGCGTCCGGTGGCATGGACGGAGACGACAAGTGGATTTGACAATGTTACGAGCATGCTTGCGCAAAGCATAAGCCGCAGGAAACTGACCGTATGCTCCGGCACAATGCCGAGCCACCACTTAAGTACCAACGGTGCTTCAAGCATCAATGGCAATGCAATGAAAAGCAGCATGAAGAAAGAAAACTTCGAGCTTATTCTCAGTAGGCGTTGCATATTCTGCAGGTCGTTCTGCGCATAACATTTTGTCAGTTGAGGATTCAACGCCATTTGGAAATTACCGCAAAAGTTCCGTGCGACACCTTGTACCTGTACAGCTATGCCACGGGCGGCATTCACCGCTGGTCCGAAGAACATGTTAAGCAATATGTTTATGCCTTGAGTGTAGCCGATAACGGCAAGATTTCCGTTCATTGTCCATGCGGCAAAGCCGAAGATTTCTTTGAACAGTTTCCTGTCCAACACGCATTTTGCACAGGTCTCCTCGAAGTTCCGACTGCTGTAAATACCATATACGATCCTGTCAAACAGTTGTATGCAGAAAAACAAGAAGGCGTAGACTATCAGTTTGTCATAAGGTATGACCAGCAGCATATATACAATCAGAAGTTTCAACACAGCGTCAATAATGCCGATATAGGCAAAAGCTTTCATGCGCTCGTGAGCTATTATGGCGGCATTGTACGGCACACTGATAATTCCAAGAATTGAAGACAGAACCGAAAACTGGTAAACCCACACAGCCGCTGTCATTCTTCCTGTAGGTATCTGCAATTTGTTTTGCACGAACCACAGCCCGACCGTCTCGCCAAACAGCAGAACTACACCTGCAAGGATGAAATGTATCGTCTTTATATTCCCGAACGTGCGTTTCATCACGTTCATGTCGCCTTTGCCAAGGTCGTATGTTATAAAACGTGATGAAGCAGCGCTCATTGAGCCGGTAAGGAAGCCAAGCATGGCAATAACACCTCCAACAACGTTGTAGATACCATAATCGGTAACGCCAAGCGTATTCAGGACAACGCGGCTGGTGTAAAGGCTTATCGCCATTGTGAACAGCATCCTTACATACAGCAACAGCGTGTTCTTGGCGATGCGTTTGTTGTTGGCTGAAGTGCCTTGCATAGAATTTAATTCATTCAACATTAAATAATGTATCCATTATTTCCGACTCTACATCTTCTGATACCCAATCCAACACGTCATTTTTACTCAAATCCAGTTTATGCGTGCGTTTATATTCTCCTAAAACACATAATGTTTTCTTCTCATTTTCATTTAAACGGGACAAGTATTCAAGCTGACGTCTATAGAAATCTTTCTCTTTTTCATGTTTTTTCAAATAGCCCTGTAATTCATTAATAGAACTACCTTTCGCGGTCAAGAATATAATCGCTGTTCGTAGGGAACTCAAATCATTGTCAAATTTTTCAGCGATAGAATTTAAACATTTATGAATTTCCATTAATCCTTAATTTTATAATTTATATAATAAGTGTCCAATTCAGACATACCCCTGCTTTTCAGGCGGTACGTCTAAAATAAGATCAAAATTCGGTTGATATTTAGATTTTGTTGGGACTTATGCCAATAGTCGAGGACATAAGTTTTCTGTAGTCATGGTTGTCTGTGACTATCCCTTCGAAGAGTTTCCCTTTTCCGTGGCATCAATTCCCTTTTGCAGTTGAGCTATCTTTTTGTCCTTCATCTTAAGTAATTCCTGCAAGTAGGGTTTCGCTTTGTCCGTTTCACCTTCACCATTGCTGATGGATTCCTGTACTTTTTCAAGCAGCTCCGCCTGTTTTTCAAGCTCGGCAATCATACGTTCTTCATCCTTGCGAGTTGCTTCAATTTCTTCCAAATGTTTTGAGCTTGAGATAATTTCTTCTATCAGTTCCTCACGGCTCATTTCTTCCAGTCGTTTCATTTTCTTTTATAGTAAATCAATTACGCCTAAACTTTGCGGCAAATTCTCTCATAAGTTACTTCAGCCATTCTTCCAAATCCACTTCCTTCAAGTCCGCTCCGATTACCGTTACACGATTGTCGTACTTCCGTGTGGGATGCCCTTGTATCATGAGGGACGTATAACGGTGCTCCGATTGCTGGAGGGTGGTGCAGACATCCCGGCAGGTCGTTTCCAAGTCGCGACCGATGACGATGATTTCCGCCCGGCGGTTGGCACGCAACATGTCGTTGAAGAAAGCGTCGCCTTCGCGGAAGGAATGTCCCAATACGAGAATGCGCTCCGCATGGGCAAGGGCTTCTGCTGTGCGGTACCAAGTCGTGACATACTTGCCCGAAATGACGGGCTTGAGCTTCAGCGGCGGCATGAACGACGGAATGGGAAGGGCGATGCGCTCGCCTTCCAGACTTATCTCGCCTGCCAGACGGTCGCGGAAGAAACCGGGAAGGTCGAGGGAACAGATATCGCCCGCCTGCAGGTCGTTCTTGTTCTCAATGTCCACATAGTCGGTCAGGTTGCCGTTGAAGTAAATAGCCGAGGGCGAGGCGGCTGCCGCCGGAGTGGTGTAATTGAAGGTAATGACCTGCATCCGTTCCTTGCCGTACAACTGACTGTATACCGGCAATGCTGCACCGGCTTCACGACCGGTTGCCATCGTCTGTTCCTCGTGTACGAGGTATGCCCACAACGTCCAGGCGATGTACAGGTAGGTCTTGATGTCGCCCGGCTTGTTGGCGAAGAAACCGTAGAAATACTTCGCCAGGAGCTGCCCGATGTCGAGCAGGTGGGTGTACACATGGCGCAGGATGGGGTTCTCCGTATCGTGCAGGCTTGCCTGCAGGATGTGGCGGATAATGTCTTCGTAGGTCTTGGTGTAGTTGATGCGGGAGAAGTCGATGATGCTATCTTCTGCCGGGTCGTTGCCTGTCACATCACGGATAAGTTCTGCCGTCTCATCGTCGATGGTCGCTTCGACTTTCACCTCGGTAATCTTCCAGAAAAGGCGGATAATGAGCCTGCCCATCTTGCGCTCCGATTCGTCCAGCCGGCTGTTCTGCTCCAACTCCCTGCTGATGTGGCGGCAGATGGCCTCACGCTCCCGGTCGAAGTCATGTGCCAGACGCTCGATGGCTTTGTCCACGAATCTGGCGTAGCTGAAGCGCAAGCCTTTGAGCTGCCTGCGCAGTGCCGTGTCCACCGCTTTGCCCTCGTCGGTCTCCAGCCATTCGCTGATCTTGGGCAAAAGGCTACCGGGTGCGAGGAAACCTGCCGCGCTGTCCACTCCCGCTCCCAGGACTACCACATTGGGTGCGTTCGTCGCCTCATGGAGGGGGACAGGGGCGGTGTAATAGTTGTTCTGTATGGCTTGCGTGGCAGCCGGGTTCACCTGCGAGTGGCCGCCGTTTATATCAATGTTCGTTTCCGTCATCGTATATCTGTTTTCAAGTATATAGGTGAATCCGTGAACGCACCTAGCTGCGTTTGCCTTTGCACTTAGCTGCAACCGCCTTCGCACTTAGCTGCGTTTGCCATCGCACTTAGGCTGCTTGCGGACACGGCTTATTGCCTGTTTCTCCTTTTACATTCCTTGTATTCGTCCAGAGCCATGTTGATTTTATCGCGGAGGTTGTTGACGCCGTTCCCTTTATCCACTTGAATGAGGAAAGGGAGCAGGATATCGATGAAGTTTTTCGTGACCATCACCTGCTCGGTAATTTTCGGTTCGTCGATGCTCATCTGGACGACGGCTTTTCCTACCTCACGGGCGGATTTGCAGGCGGAGAGCATGGCAATGTAAGCGGGCAGCTTCTCGCTGTCACTGACATAGAACGACAGGCGGGCTTCATCCCCCTCCGTCCATTTGCGTTCGGGTTGCGGCAGGCCGCCGGGAACAGCTGTTCCGCTACCCAAGGAAAAGTGCTGCTCCGCCTTGGTGGCGGTGGGCAGTATCTGGTTGTTGCCTCCGTGGATGTTGATATGGATAACCGGATGAGTGTTTCCTTCCATGCTTCAGTGGTATTTATAGGGTTTCAGACCGTTTTTGAGCAGCTTCTGAACGGCTCTTAAACGGTTTCTAAACGGCTTTGAATGAGCTTGTTTCCGCTTGCGACGCGTCTTATCTTTGCAGTGTCGAAAGGATGAAGCGCGCTACCCGAAGACAAGTAAACGGATGTATAACTTTAAAAAATTACGAGTATGATTAATTATTCAGTTTTTATGATGACTCCCAACATTGGCGAAGACGAAACCCCTAAGGCGTATGCAAGAAACCAAGTGACTGAAGTGTGGCCGCTGGAGAAATTCTCCAAGCACATTGCCGACCACAACGGCGTGTTCTCACGCGGTACGGTAAAGGGTGTCATCTCGGACATGTGCGAATGTTTGGTGGAACAGTTGCTCAACGGCAATAAAATCCAATTGGGCGAGTTAGGCACGTTCAGCATCTCCATCAGCAGCGAAGGGGCGGAGAACATCGAGAAGTTCACCTCGAAGAACATCAAGGAAGTGAACATCGTCTTCACGCCGGGTGTGGACTTCGAGAACCTGGCGGATCGTGCCGAGTTCAACCAAGTGGCAAGCCGCCTCGCACAAAAGGCTACGCTGAAGGCGGAAAAGAGCGGCGAGTCTACCGTGGATTTGGAAGCTGCGAAGAACAGACAACCGGCAAGCGGACAGCAAGGCGAATAAGCGCACCGGCGGTCTGAACTGACCTGCCGTATCCTCTGAGCCTGCCCGGATTTCCCGTCCGAGATGTTCGGGCAGGCTTGTTACCGTCCGAAACAGGCTGATTATGAAATTACTGATTTTATTCATTTACTTAAAAACCAAACGTATGAAAACAAAGTGGAAAAACGTGTTGCTTTACATCGTGAAGTTCATCGAACTGCTTATCACCGGTGCCGCAGGAGGCGCCATAGGAGGCAGCTTATGAGAAGCATTACCCTGATTATCGTGCACTGTTCCGCCAACAAGGCGGGCAGTGCCCTTCGGATGAAAGACATCGACCGCTATCACCGCTCGCTGGGATGGAAAGGCTGCGGGTATCATTATGTGATTCCTGCCGACGGAACCATCGAAGCGGGACGGGATGAGGCGGAAGTGGGAGCGCATTGCAAGAACCATAACCGTCACAGTATCGGAGTCTGTTACATCGGCGGAGTGTCTGCCGACAGCAAGCCGGAAGATACCCGGACAGAAGCCCAACGGACTGCCTTGCGCAAGTTGTTGGAAGACTTACATCGTAAATATCCCCATGCCTTGATTATAGGGCACCGGGATCTGGAACCGATGAAAGCCTGTCCGTGCTTTGAGGTTGTAACTGAGTATGCTGATTTGCAGCCCCATTAAACGTTGGCCCTTTCTACTGAATGATGACAGCCGGCAGGTTTTGTATCCTGAAGGCTGTCTTTATTTTTTGACAGATCAATTTTGTCCCTTTATCTCACTCTTAAATTTTCCCCAATAGGTTTTTCCATACAGCATCCAGGCGCCTGTACCGCATACGGCTAAGAAGATGATTCCTAACACAATGACTTTCCGGCTGGCTCCGGAAGGTTCTAAAGGTACGGTGGCTGGCTCTACCACGGCAAAGACGGGCTTTTCCTCCTGTATCTTGGCACGGGCGACCTGCAGTTGCTGGGCTACCTGGCTGTACACCTGATAGGCAAGGTTCATGTCGTTCTGCAGGCGTTCCTGTTCGGTACGGACGCTCT
>ENA-UOIW01001455-UOIW01001455.1-human-gut-metagenome-genome-assembly--contig:-P58-NODE-1455-length-13943-cov-9.590870_pt1 | contig 13943 bp, 8 predicted proteins | sample MGYA00242334_ERZ723881 | MGnify/ENA metagenome assembly ERZ723881
AATTAAAATTGAGATTTTGATTTCATTACAACTTGAAATAACCTAAGAACAGAAAAAAGATTTAGGTACTCTTGGAAAGAGTGCTGTCAGTCTCGAGAAAAAACTATATTCCTTAAATGAAACATCACCGACATTTCATTTAACAAAAAATGTTTTGATGAGTTCATTGAATGATATTGACATATATATAAAAAATGAAATCACTGAAAAAGAAAAAATTGAAAAAAATATCGATATAATAATTTCCCAAGCTCTGAATGTTTCATTTGAGCCAAGGGAAAGTTCAATTGTTAATTGCATTTTCAATATCTTTAATTTATTAAGTTTTTCCATCGGCTGCATGATGGGCCGCTACTCCCTCGATCGCGAAGGCCTGGTCTACGCCCACGAAGGCAATAAAGGCTTTGCCGAACTTGTCGCTGAAGGCGCATACAAAACCTTCCCGGCGGATAACGACGGCATCCTACCGCTAATGGATGACGAGTGGTTTGACGATGACGTCACCTCTCGCGTCAAAGAGTTTGTTCGCACCGTCTGGGGCGAAGAACACCTGCAGGAAAACCTCGATTTTATCGCCGAAAGTCTCTGTTTATACGCGATCAAGCCGAAAAAAGGTGAATCTGCGCTGGATACCATCCGTCGCTATCTTTCCACCCAATTCTGGAAAGATCATATGAAGATGTATAAAAAGCGCCCAATCTACTGGCTGTTCAGCTCCGGTAAAGAGAAAGCGTTTGAGTGCCTGGTTTATCTGCATCGCTACAACGACGCGACGCTGGCGAGAATGCGTACCGAATATGTGGTCCCACTGCTGGCGCGCTATCAGGCCAATATCGATCGCCTGAACGAACAGGTCGATGGTGCCTCCGGCGGCGAAGCCACCCGTCTGAAACGTGAACGTGACAACCTGAGTAAGAAATTCAATGAGCTGCGCAGCTTCGACGATCGCTTACGCCACTATGCTGATATGAGAATCAGTATTAATCTCGACGACGGCGTTAAGGTTAACTACGGTAAGTTTGGCGATCTGCTGGCGGATGTGAAGGCCATAACCGGCAATGCGCCTGAGGTGATTTAAGTCAGATAGCATTCCTTCCCACACCACCGGACTTTAGTCCGGTGGTGATCTCGATGCGGGAAACCTGCCTTATTCAGGCATCCGTCACCTCCAGTTCATGATAAAATGCGGCTTTGTGTCAGAACGCGGAACACGGTTCCCAGGCGTTCAGACATCTTCGAACTTACCGAATCAACATGGGATTGTGACCTTGCAAAATCAGGAATTTATTGCCGGCCTTAAAGCAAAATTCGCCGAACATCGCATCGTTTTCTGGCACGATCCCGATAAGCGTTTCCTCGAAGAACTGGGTAACCTCGAACTGGAGAATGTCACGTTGCTCAATATGGCCGACCAGTCACAACTGGCGGTTAAAAAGCGCATTGAAATCGATGAGCCTGAACAGCAGTTTTTGCTGTGGTTCCCCTACGATGTGCCCCCGCGTGAGCTCGACTGGCTGTTGGATATTCGTCTTTATAGTACGGAGTTCCACGCCGATTTTGCTGCCATCACACTGAATACGCTAGGTATTCCGCAGCTTGGCTTACGTGAGCATATTCAGCGTCGCAAGGCATTCTTTAGCAACAGTAAACGCCTAGCGGCGTTAAAAGGTCTGGTGACAGAGCAAGAAAACGAAGCCTCTCTTGATAAGAAGATGGTTGCGGTTATCGCTGGCGTGAAAACAGCAAAAACGGAAGAGATTTTGTTCAGCCTGATTACCCAATACGTTAATCAGCAGAAAGATGACGACAGCGACCTGGAAAACACGCTGGCGATGCTGAAACGCTACGATCTGGAAGGTGTGCTGTGGGACATTCTGAATCAGGAAATGGGCTACCAGGCCGAACATCCTTCGCTGGAAAATCTGATCCTCAAGCTGTTCTGTACCGATCTCTCCGCGCAGGCTGATCCGCAGAAACGCGAATGGCTGGAAAAAAACGTACTGACCACACCGTCAGGCAGAGCATCCGCGCTGGCCTTTATGGTCACCTGGCGTGCCGACCGTCGCTACAAAGAAGCCTATGATTATTGCGCACAGCTGATGCAGGATGCACTGCGACCAGAAGATCAGTACCGTCTCAGCTCACCTTATGATTTACACGAGTGCGAAACCACGCTGAGCATTGAACAGACCATTATTCATGCGCTGGTAACGCAGCTTCTGGAAGAGAGCACCACGCTTGACCGTGAAGCCTTCAAGAAGCTTCTGTCTGAACGCCAGAGCAAATACTGGTGCCAGACGCGTCAGGAATACTACGCTATTTATGATGCGCTTCGTCAGGCTGAGCGGCTGCTGAATCTGCGCAATCGTCATATTGATGGTTTCCACTATCAGGACAGCGCAACGTTCTGGAAAGCGTACTGCGAAGAGCTGTTCCGCTTTGACCAGGCCTACCGCCTGTTTAACGAATACGCGCTATTGGTTCACAGCAAAGGCGCAATGATCCTAAAAAGCCTGGATGATTATATCGAAGCGCTGTATTCCAACTGGTACCTGGCAGAATTAAGCCGGAACTGGAATAAGGTTCTGGAAGCCGAAAACCGTATGCAGGAGTGGCGTATTGCGGGCGTTCCACGGCAGCAGAACTTCTACAATGATGTGGTTAAGCCACAGTTTAACAATCCACAAATCAAGCGTGTGTTCGTGATTATCTCCGATGCGCTGCGTTATGAAGTGGCAGAAGAGCTGGGCAACCAGATCAATACCGAGAAACGCTTTACTGCCGAACTGCGTTCCCAGTTGGGCGTGTTACCCAGCTATACCCAGCTGGGAATGGCGGCATTGCTGCCACATGACGAGATATGCTACCAATCGGGTAGTGTTGACATCGTTTATGCGGACGGGTTATCCACCTCAGGTACGCCTAACCGCGATAGCATTCTGAAGAAATATAAAGGGATGGCAGTAAAATCGGACGATCTGCTGAAATGGAAAAATCAGCAAGGACGGGATCTTATTCGCGATTACGAAGTCGTCTATATCTGGCATAACACCATTGATGCCATGGGCGACAGCGCATCTACGGAAGAGAAGACCTTCGAAGCGTGCCGCAACGCGGTGGTTGAACTGAAGGATTTAGTGACCCGTGTAATAAACCGTCTTCATGGTACACGCATTATCGTCACGGCGGACCATGGTTTCCTGTTCCAGCAGCAGCCCCTTTCCGGGCAGGATAAAACCACGCTGCAGATCAAGCCAGACAATACGATTAAAAACCACAAACGCTTTATTATCGGTCATCAGCTCCCTGCCGATGATTTTTGCTGGAAAGGAAAAGTGGCGGATACCGCAGGCGTCAGCGATAACAGTGAGTTCCTGATCCCGAAAGGGATCCAGCGTTTCCATTTCTCAGGTGGCGCGCGGTTTGTACACGGTGGAGCCATGCTACAGGAAGTCTGCGTTCCCGTATTGCAGGTAAAAGCTCTGCAGAAAACGGCTGCCGAGAAGCAACCTCAGCGTCGTCCGGTAGATATCGTGAATTACCATCCGCTGATCAAACTCGTCAATAACATTGATAAAGTCAGCCTGCTGCAAACCCATCCGGTAGGTGAGTTATACGAACCACGAACCCTGAACATCTTTATCGTCGACAACGCCAATAATGTGGTATCCGGTAAAGAGCGAATCTGCTTTGACAGCGATAACAACACAATGGAAAAACGTGTGCGTGACGTTACGCTGAAGCTGATTGGCGCGAATTTCAATCGCCGTAATGAGTACTGGCTGATACTGGAAGATGCGCAAACGGAAACGGGTTACCAGAAGTACCCTGTGATTATCGATCTGGCATTTCAGGATGATTTCTTTTAAGTGAGGCGATATGCAAACCCATCATGACTTACCCGTTCCAGCCGTCTCCGAAGGGGAACTCATCGCAGAAGGTTACGATCTGGACGCCTTACTGAATCAGCATTTTCGCGGTCGGGTAGTGCGTAAAGATCTGACCAAGCAGCTCAAGGAAGGGGCTAACGTCCCGGTCTATGTGCTGGAGTATCTGCTCGGTATGTACTGCGCTTCCGACGATGACCAGATCGTCGAGCAAGGATTGCAGAACGTTAAGCGCATTCTGGCGGATAACTACGTCCGCCCTGATGAAGCAGAGAAGGTGAAATCGCTCATTCGTGAGCGAGGATCCTACAAGATCATCGATAAAGTGTCGGTAAAGCTCAATCAGAAGAAAGACGTTTACGAAGCCCAGCTCTCCAACCTCGGCATTAAAGATGCACTGGTTCCGCCGCAGATGGTCAAGGACAACGAAAAGCTGTTGACCGGCGGCATCTGGTGCATGATCACCGTGAACTACTTCTTTGAGGAAGGACAGAAAACGTCCCCCTTCTCTCTGATGACGCTTAAACCTATCCAGATGCCCAATATGGACATGGAAGAGGTATTTACCGCACGTACACACTTCAACCGCGACCAGTGGATTGATGTCCTGCTACGTTCCGTGGGTATGGAACCGGCCAACATTGAGCAGCGAACTAAATGGCACCTGATCACCCGCATGATCCCTTTCGTGGAAAACAACTATAACGTCTGCGAACTGGGCCCACGCGGCACCGGTAAAAGTCACGTCTATAAAGAGTGTTCGCCAAACTCGCTATTAGTTTCCGGCGGGCAAACCACGGTAGCAAACCTGTTTTACAACATGGCCAGCCGCCAGATTGGCTTGGTCGGCATGTGGGATGTGGTCGCGTTTGATGAAGTGGCAGGGATCACTTTCAAAGACAAAGACGGCGTGCAAATCATGAAGGATTACATGGCGTCTGGCTCGTTTTCACGCGGCAGAGATTCGATTGAAGGCAAAGCATCGATGGTGTTCGTCGGCAACATCAATCAAAGCGTTGAGACGTTAGTCAAAACCAGCCATCTGTTAGCCCCCTTCCCTGCCGCGATGATCGACACGGCGTTTTTCGACCGTTTCCATGCCTATATACCCGGCTGGGAAATCCCGAAAATGCGCCCGGAATTCTTTACCAATCGCTACGGGCTTATCACGGATTACCTCGCCGAATACATGCGGGAAATGCGTAAGCACAGCTTCTCCGATGCGATTGATAAATTTTACAAACTGGGTAATAACCTCAACCAGCGCGACGTTATTGCAGTAAGGCGCACGGTTTCTGGTCTATTGAAACTTCTTCATCCCAATGGCTCTTACAGCAAAGAAGATGTCCGGGTTTGTCTGACCTACGCAATGGAAGCCCGTCGGCGTGTCAAAGAACAGCTTAAAAAGCTGGGCGGACTGGAATTTTTCGATGTGAATTTCAGTTACATCGATAATGAGACGCTGGAAGAATTCTTCGTCAGCGTGCCAGAACAGGGCGGTAGCGAATTAATTCCTGCTGGCATGCCCAAACCTGGTGTAGTGCATTTGGTTACGCAAGCGGAAAGTGGCATGACGGGTCTATACCGCTTCGAAACTCAGATGACCGCAGGCAACGGTAAGCATAGCGTTTCTGGTCTGGGATCAAGCACCTCGGCAAAGGAAGCTATCCGGGTTGGATTTGACTATTTCAAAGGCAACCTCAGCCGCGTTAGCGCAACAGCAAAATTTTCTGAACATGAGTACCACCTGCACGTAGTCGAATTGCACAATACTGGACCAAGTACCGCGACCAGTCTGGCAGCACTTATTGCGTTGTGTTCCGTTTTACTGGCGAAACCCGTTCAGGAACAAATGGTCGTCTTAGGTAGCATGACGCTCGGTGGAGTGATCAACCCTGTTCAGGATCTGGCGGCTAGCTTACAACTTGCTTTCGACAGCGGCGCGAAAAAGGTCCTTTTGCCGATGTCTTCCGCAGTAGATATTCCGACGGTGCCAGCCGAGTTGTTTACCAAATTCCAGGTCAGTTTTTACTCTGAACCTGTGGATGCGGTTTATAAGGCGTTGGGGGTAAACTGAATATATCGAGGAGTGTGTCACACTCCTCGGTTAAATAATCTGTCAGCCTTTTATTGTTATTTTTTTGAACTATATTCCTCAATCTCTCTTTTCATCTGGAATGATGTACGGTTAGATAATAATGAAACTAATTGCAAATGGATTGAATAAGCAGTTTTTTAGTTCTTTTCTACCTCCATCGGATTGTGAAATTGACGGTGTCGTAGCAGCAATAGCCTATGCTGATGATAAAACTACGCTTCTTGACCATTGTCTAAAAAATCACCATCGCCTTGATATCTGGATGCGATATGATCATACTGTTCCGGTTGCACCCTCTTTTTTATCAAAATTGCTTATTAATACGAAGAACAACATCTTTTGTAAGCTGGTACCCGACTGCCTTCATAGTAAAGTCATCTGGTGGAAGGGCTATGGGGCATACATTGGTTCAGCAAACCTTACCGATCGCGCATGGAATATGAACATTGAAGCAGGTGTCTTCTATACTGAAAGTGATTTGTACAACTCGGACTTAATCTCGCAATTAGAAGATTTTTTCGATAATTTAGCATTTCTTGATTGTTGTATTGACCTCAGTCAGGAAATCATCGACGAACAAAAGAAGCTACAAAAAATAAAAATAGAGAAAGATAAAAAAGAACTAGAGCTTATAAAAAAACGTCGTGTACCTGTTTGGGGCGGTGTGAGTAATTATGACAAGCCAAAAGCAAATGATAAAAGAAAAGATAGTTTCCATAAAGAATGGGACAGTACACTTTCCGTAATACGAAATATATCCAGCCAAATAAATGACTTCAGGCCTAATTGGGTCGCTAAGGACACACCTGCATTTTGGCAAACTGATCAGTTTTTACATGCGTATTATTACAATCAAGTCCATCAAAATGATAAAACTTATCCTTTTGAGGATTATCACCAAGCTAATAGTAAAGACCCCCAAGCTGCACTTATGAATATGTTGTCATGGTGGAAGAGCCTCTCTGGGCCTCCATCTAATGAAGATATCAACCTAGGAATTTACGCTCCTTATATTCGTGAACACTTATCAAAAAGCAAAATTAGTTCATTGACTGAGGATAATCTTCATAACATATTCTTCTATACGCATGCAACGATGGACCATGTGATAAAAATGAGTACTGAAACGTTTGGCCTGTCTGCCCAAAATTCCATAAACAGGGAAGAACGTGCCATTTTATTCACCAAATGGATCATGAGCCAGACCAATCAAAAAGGTATGACTATTGCTGAATTACTCAACTATGTCCTCTACGGTGGAAAACCTGCATTAATGTGGGAAAGGATCTATCTGGCAGGAAAAGACGAGGAGTACAAATTCCAACATTACGGTATTAACTCTATTGCTGAAGTGGTCGGTTGGGCAAGGCCAGAAGATACGCCTCCCAGAAATGGCAGAACCAATAAAGCCTTGCGAGCATTAGGCTATCCAGTTCGCGTAAATATTTAGCGCTCCCTCATCGTAAGAGCCTAGAGCCTACATCGCCGCCTGTTTATACAGAAACAGGCGGCGAAAACTCATGCAGGCAAATACGTTTTCTTAAGCGGAACCAACAGCTTAGTTTCAATATCCACTTGCTCATAGTTTTCCACTAACGCACGGACCAAATCGTCCAACGTCCATAGCGTCAACGGGATTGTTGAACGATCGGCTTCATAGCGCGCATCCTTGCTGAATCCGCCGGTACTGACATACAGCCCGCGATCGTCTTTATGACGACCACCGATGAAGCTACGAATTTGCTGGCTGCTCATCTGTTCCCGCCGGTGCTTCACTTCCACAATAATGCGCGGATTTTCGAACCCGAAGCCGTCAGGGGAAGCAATAATATCTTTCCCACGGTCAGCACCAGCGGGCGATACCTGAGTTTTATATCCCATACTACGTAACACGCCTGCGACCAGATTTTGCATCTCATCCCAGTCGAGACGGTTGATACGATCCTTGATACCTTCAAAAGCGATCATCTCCATGTCGCGCAGAGGATTAGAAACAACCTCATCCTCCTCACCTGAAACAGGTACTTCCGGCACCACATCTGAGACAGGCTTTTTGCCCTGCACTAATTCATTCACGGCAAAATCAGGCACCTGAAAAACCGTCAGTGTTGAGCCAAGGGTGTTTCTGGTTGCATCACTCAGACTATCGCGCTTGATCTCTTCCGCATTCCACTTCACTTTACGCGCAATGCCCATGCCATCTTCAAGCCACTCGGCATGAAACTCAAAATCTGACGCGATTTTCCCTATCAAATAAGTCCGATTAGAAGGTGAATAAGTGATAGCCCAGTCACCTTTCTGCATCTCATTCACAAAGCGCCAGACCTGGGAAGCACCGGAACGAACTGTGCCTGGCTTAGTCTGTGGCTCAAGCTCCTGATACCGGGTAAACAACTGCTCTCTTGAGCATCCCGGTTTCACATAGGGAGCGAGCTGCGACCAGCCGATAGCAACAACCTGCTTGTCTCTGAAGTCATCGTACAATTTTCCGCCATCACCGCGGATCATCCACATTTTAGTCGCCACAATAATTCCTTCTGAAAATGCCTCACAGCCATCTTACCCTGGGGAAACACTGATAAGATGGCTAATCACACTCCTGATCTAAACCTGACGCCTCTCAAGGCTATTGTAAATTGCCTCAATCTCGCCCTTCAGGTTGTCACCACAGTAAACCATCGATGTATCGTATCGTTCATATCGCGCTTCACGTGTCGCGCTAAACCAGTTGAACGATCCCACGCACAGCAAACCATCATCCCCAATAACAATTTTGCTATGAACACGATTGACCAGTTTTGTCGCAATACCAAGGGCGTTCAGTTTCTCCAGCGCCGCTTTGAGGTTCTGCTGCTTCTCTTTTCGCTTCTCAAAATCACTATGTTCAGTGTTGTAGCTTCTGTCAGTGACTATCGTGACATTAATACCACGTGAACACGCCGCAATCATGGAATCAAGAAAACCGGTTTGCTCCAGTTTTTGCCAGGTCAGCCATGGAGAGACTATCGTGATGTGTTTCCCGGTATTTTCAAACGTCTGATTCAGGAAATTATCATGCTGTTCCACACCATGGAGTGTGTAGATTTTTGTCTCTGAAGTTTTTAAATCCTTACGCTCTTTATAATCAAAAGTGAGCGCATTCTTCTCTGACTCAAAGAGATATTTTGCCAGTAATCCCCGCGGAGATGAGGCTGGCTGGATCTCAAACAGGTCCATATCGCCGAAAACCAGGAAACTGTCCTTCGCACGGGAGACAGCAACGTTCAGCATGCTGTTATCACTATCAATAAACCCACCGTCCTCATGCTTTGAATAGACTGGCGAGAATATAACAATCGCTCTTTCCGCCCCCTGAAGAGAATGCACGGTGCCCACCGTGAGGGACGTTTCATTCGCGCCTGTGCTAATGCCTTGTTTACCCAGCGCCTGTTTGATGGTCGATACCTGCGCGCTAAAAGGCGTCACGATTCCGACAACCTCATGAAGCGATTTGCCGTAATGCGCTTCAATATCTTGCTGGTTATCTGTCAGCCAAGCAGCTATCGTTTCAGCCTCAAGCAAATTATATCGACTTCCGCTACTTGCCAGCTCTCCTTTACCATCAATATGGAGATAACCCATGGCGGGCATTAAATTGCTCTCTTCACACCCTCTTTTAGGCAACAACTTACCGTGATAGCAGAGCGTATTGCAGTATCCAATAATATTATCGAAGCACCGGCGGTGCTCATATAAGTACATACCACGAGCCAGTTCGGGATCATATTGATAGCGAGAAGCACACTGCGCTATTTTCATGACGCTGCCAGATGCAGCACTTTTACCAAGCTCTGCGATTGCCGTATATTTCTCAGTAATCTCTTCTTGCATACTACCTGACAGAATTTTTTCCGCCAGCATGTTACCTATATCAATAGCGGGAGCAATACTCCATATTGGCGGGATCTGTTCCGTATCACCAATCACTAATGCCTTTTTAGCTAAGGCAAACGAGGCAGCAGCCACTTCAGGAAGCACCTGCCCGGCTTCATCGACAATGAGTAAATCGGCGAAGTCATATAAATAGCTTTTCTCGAATTTACGCTGACCTTTGTGTTCACTTATCTGCATATTGCCGGGCAGCATATAGCATGTCATGACCACGCATGGGGTAAGTTTCATTCGGCGTTGCCAGCGAGCCGTTACCCCTTTAGCACCTTTCTTGCCCTTTTCTTTTTGCAGATCATCAATGCTGGCCATATCCATCAACCAACGACCTTCCCAGTAGTGGGTCGTCAGTAAGAATGCAGGGAAGCGAATCTGCGTATCAGCCAGTTCATCTGCCTGTGAGAAACTCAGCTCCTCGTTGCCCTCATACCCTAAATCGAGTGCCAGCCTCTGCCATTCCTGAGCCGCCTGCCGTTCTTTAAGAACGATTTCATGGGCGGAGTCAATCTGCTGCCGGTATGTTGTTTGCTCGCGCTCAGCGGAGTTGAGCAGTCCATCTATATTACGTTCGATGGTTTCAGGATCCGACCACTGATTTCCCGCAATCAGCGTACCTAATTTATCTTCAAGAAACAGTTGTATTTGATACTGCCGCTTACTGCGAACCGCTGGGAGCCAGGAAAATAATGAATAGAGCAGTGATTCACCGGCGCGATATTTTTTCCATTCCGTTTTAGCACTCTTCAGTAGAGTGACTTTTTGTTCTTGCCCGGAGAGTAATTTATTTAAATTATCGAGATATTGCTCAATGTCGTTAGCAATAAGCTTACGCGCTGCCCGAACCTGGCTTAACGTTTGCCATGTTGCGTTCAGTCTTACCAGTTGCTCGGATTTTGCTGCCAACTGACCGTGCAGGAGTTCAATAACCTTTTCAGGGGATGAACAATCTTTTTCAGGAAAGGCTGCCTTAGCTTTCTCCAGATAAAACAGCAGTGCATCTTCTACATACTCTTTTGACTCAACCTGGTTGAAGAAATCTTCAGTTTGGTATTTTTTGGCAGCCTCGGCTTTACGAGTGCTTGAGGGGAAATAAGCACCGAAGCTTTTCAGCTCTGGCAACCATCGTCCGGCCATTGCACCAGTACCCTGGGAAAAGTCTTTCCCGAACGCCTCGATAATGTTCGTTACAGCCTGGTTATTCGTTGAAGTCGCGATAATAACCGGAGGTTCCGCTTTTTCGAGAGCCGCTCTGGCCCATTGAGTGGCGATAATAGAAAGCACCAGCGTGGTTTTCCCGGTTCCCGGAGGGCCGTTAACGGCAAGGATATCGCCATGCCTGGCATCCAGAAAATGGCTTAAGGCATCGCGCTGAGCGTTTGCCAGTGGAAACTTATCCCCAGAGTGTCCAAGCCTGTCGCTGAATTTTGCTTCCGGTGCAAGTAAAGACTCTGCAGCATGAACCTCCCGCGAGGCAAAACGATTGAAAAGCGGCACATCCTTTTTGCAAACAAGCAGGTGGTCATAAAGCGAAAGGATATGGAAACTGGCACCACCGGATTGAGCCGTTTTAACAATATAACCGTGCTCAGCGAGTTCATATTGCTCGGGATTTTTAATCCAGTCGCCGACAACGTTCTTCAGTAGCCTCTCCGAATCATCCAGATATTGACGCCAATCCTGCTGCCAGGCTGCATATCGTGCTTCTCGTTCTTCATCCGTTTCGGCAGTGTTATCAACGCTGTCATCAAAGTTGATAGAGAATGACGTATGTGTCGTTTTATATTTGTCATACAGCTCAATCTCACCAATCGAAAATGCCCCTTTTGGCAAAGGTTCAAGCAGGTCTCTAGGAATGGAGGTCGCTGGTGTCGGATATAAAAAACCTTCACGGCTCAACAGGGCTGGCGTCACTATCGGGGTAACAATATCAGGCGCACCAGCGGAACGGTCCTTTCCATGCTGTAGTAACCGGAAATAAACCTTTGGCCGCAAGATGACATCGACGGTTTCGACGTCGTCTTTTTCTCCCTCAAAAAATTTACTGACGATCTCTTCGTCGAGACGTCCCGCCGCTATCCCATGCCAGTGAGTGAAATTTTTGGCATCTTTCCGTTCAAAACTGCCCTTTCCTGACTCAGCATCTGCAAGTGAGTTGCGCCAGTATGAGGCAAACCCTAAAGCGTTTTCATCCATTACCAGTCCTATGACTCAATGAAATCCATTGATTTATCGAATATAAAATCACCGTATGGATAACTATTGTCCACGTTGAAAGGCTGGCTGCAATGTTTTGTTCACGCTTCGATACAAATACTCGGGTTATACGGAGTCCAGGAGGCAACCATATCCTGCTGCATGGCACATAAAAGCTTTATAACCGAAGCAGCAGAGGGTTACCGGTTGCACAGCACACTCCAGCAGCCCGTGAGCCCTACTGGCAGCGTTCAATGCAATATTGGAACCTGTAAGTTCAGAAAATAGCGCTGTCGAAGATGGTTCTGTATGTAGACTCTCCAGCTATTGTTTTGTCCGATGCTTGCGAATAAAAGCATTCAAAATGTCCCCTCCACCATGCATGACAGAAAAAGAATATTCACATTCTTTCTTTATCAAGCTCCCACATAATTCCTTGTGCAAATCTACATTAACTCCCTTTCCTTTCTGTGCTTTCTTCACACCGAGTTCACATGAACTGATTAATTCAACGTTACAGGGTTTTTTCAAACAATTCACACCATCAATTAAGCCCTGGAGAATGCATCTATTTGCGGTCGTATCACTATAGGAGAAAGTCAGATATTTTATTTTCCCTTCACATTCCAGCACAACTTCCGCCGAACCTTCACGTGTTGCAGCATCACAACTTCCTGTTGAATATATTTTTACCATCTTCATTTTTTACCTTTCCCCTTACCAAACGAATCATGACATCCTATATCAAAGGCATTCTCGTCAAAACGTAACTATCTTAGTAAATTCTCCCGATGCCACTCCAGATAACAATACGATTCAACAGAAAACGCCTTTATTTTTTCCGGCAAAAAACACTGCTCTTTAACACTTATATCCAGCTCCTGACTAATTAACAAACGCCCATCGTTCTCAAACGAAATCCATCCCTGATCGAATAAAATATCAATGTGCGCAGCCAATATTATTCCATTAAACGGATCAAGGCGTTCACTCCCATTCTCGCAGGCGGCCCACGGTTTTATATGGCTGGCGCGGAGTAACGGCGCAAAAGTCATTCCCGTAACAGGGCATGCCGGATACAACATGAGACAATTTTTCCGAAAGGTCCCCTGCCCCAGTCGTGCCGCAATCAGCTGCTCGCGTACGGTATCTTCAATACTTTTATCCTGCTGAATAATAAGACAGTCACGTTGCGCCTGTTCATCTCCATGAGAAGATATTAACGAAAGAACGCGCTGCTCAATCGCACTGTCTGAAAGCATACTCAATCGCTGATGCACACGCTGCGCTGAATGAGACAGCGCATCAGGAGCACCTTGCCCGTCCCGCCAGCCGATGCGCTCATCGGTAAGCCATGAATCAAAACGATCACGGCTATTTTTCAGACTATTGTGAAACTTACTGGCGCTTTTGCCCGCTCCAAAACGAGGATAGAACGAGGCATAAGCCTCTTTCCATTTCTGAACACCCAGTCCCACGGGTGGTTGAGATTTACCGTACTTCGACAAATACCACGCCACTTCAAGCAAATCGTCTTCCGAGCTATTCAATGTTACGTCCTTTTTTCCAACGTAATTCATCACCAGATTATGTCTGAAAAGTTCGTTAACTAAACTGATCAGGTTAGTTGTTTTGGCTAAAACTTCTCACACCGGTTTTCACTATCAACAACCACTGGCCAGTCCCCTTTTTTGCCCCCAAATCGCCTGAATGTCAATGGATGAAAAACGACCAACATGCAAAAATCACAAAGTAAATATCGTTATTACAGAAAAATAAATTCTCTTTGAATTACAGACGGATATGGACGAATTTGGACGGAAATGGACACAAAAAAA
>ENA-UOIW01001463-UOIW01001463.1-human-gut-metagenome-genome-assembly--contig:-P58-NODE-1463-length-13879-cov-6.174769_pt1 | contig 13879 bp, 7 predicted proteins | sample MGYA00242334_ERZ723881 | MGnify/ENA metagenome assembly ERZ723881
GGTTTGTGTTGCGGATACCGTACCCCTTGAATTGGAAGCCGAGAACCGGCCTCGTTCCATTGCCAAGATTCGGGAGAATTTCCTGCGCGGAATCGCTGCAGCTTATGCCCGATGCCGTATTCTGTCGAAAGAATTGGACCGTATGGTCGAGGGTCCGTCCTGATTTTGCGGGAAGGTTTTCTGCGTTCACGCTATACGCGGCGCACGATATCGATAAACGAAAACACCGCCCGCGTCCGGCTCTCGTTCGGCGGAAGGATGAATTCCGGTTTCCGTTTCGGTTCGGGACCGGTCATGGGGAAAGCGAGGGGCGTTACATCCGGCTGATGCGGGCGACGGGCGAGATGTCCATCGGAGCGAATTCGCCTCGCTGATACTTGAAATAGCCGGTTACGGCGATCATCGCCGCATTGTCGGTCGTGAACCGGAACTCGGGCAGGAACGTCCGCCAGCCCCGCTTGCGGCCCTCTTCCGCGATCGCGTCGCGCAGTCCCGAGTTGGCCGAAACGCCTCCGGCGATCGCTAGGTCGCGGATATCGTACTGCTTGGCCGCTTTCGTGAGCTTGGCGAGCAGGATGTCGATGATCGTCGCTTGCAGCGAGGCGCATAGGTCTGCTTTGTTGTCGTCGATGAAACGCGGGTCTTCGTGCATCCGGTCGCGCAGGAAGTAGAGGAACGACGTTTTCAGCCCGCTGAAGCTGTAGTTGAATCCGTCGACCGACGGTTTGGCGAACTTGAACCGCTTCGGGTCGCCTTCCTTGGCCAGTCGGTCGATCACCGGGCCGCCGGGGTAGGGAAGGCCCATGATCTTGGCGCACTTGTCGAATGCTTCGCCGGCCGCGTCGTCGATCGTCGTGCCGACGATCTCCATGTCGAGGTAGTCCTTGACGAGCACGATCTGGGAGTGGCCGCCCGACACGAGCAGGCACAGGAACGGGAACCGGGGATGCGGCAGGTCGCGGTCGGGCAGGTCGATGAAGTGCGAGCAGATATGTCCTTGCAGGTGGTTGATCTCCATCATCGGCACGTCGAGCGACAGGGCCAGCCCCTTGGCAAACGAGACGCCCACGAGCAGCGAGCCGAGCAGGCCGGGACCGCGCGTGAAGGCGATACCGTCCAGGTCGGACATGCCGATGCCCGCCTCGCGGACCGCCCGGTCGACTACCGGAATGATATTCTGCTGGTGCGCGCGCGAGGCCAGCTCGGGGATTACGCCTCCGTACTGCCGGTGAACTTCCTGACTGGCAATGACGTTCGACAGCAGCCGTCTGCCCCGGATCACGGCGGCCGACGTATCGTCGCAAGAGGATTCGATTCCCAAGATCGTTATGTCCATTTCGGCTTTATTATTTGTCCGATTTTTACTAAACTTGTACCTTCGCGGCGGCACGGCCGTTTCCGGAACTCCGTCCCGGAAGCGTTGCGGGTCTTATGCCTCGGAAGGTGCGATCGATGGGCAAAGTTATAAAAATAATACGATCTTTCATCTCGGCGGCGATTCTTGCGCTGATCGTTCTGCCTGTGGCGTTGTCGCTGCTGCTCTATTTGCCTTGGATACAAGATTTCGCGCGCCGCGCTGCCGCCGGTTTTCTGAGCGACAAGTTGCAGACGGTCGTCTCGGTCGACAAGCTGCATCTGAAGCTGTTCAGCCGGGTGACGCTCGACGGCTTCTATGTGCAGGATTACCATGGCGACACGCTGTTGTACGCGGGGCGGATCGTTGTGCCCCTGCAAAGCCTGAATGTCTTTACCGGGGCCGTGACGCTCGGCCATGTGGGCCTTGAAGACGTCCGTTTCGATCTGATGCAGGACAGCACCCGGACGAGCAATCTGAGACAGATATTGCAAAGAATCAAGCGCAAGGAGAAACGGGAAAAGAAAAGAAAATTCCGGCTTCATGCCGCCGGCGTAACGATCCGGGACATGGATTTCCGGCATCGCAAGTTCGATGTGAAGCCTCGCGAGTACGGCGTCAATTTCACGGATCTGGACGTGCGCCGCTTCAGTCTGAAGGTCCGCGACGTTTCGGTCGAGGGAGACAGCGTCGCTTTGGCGATCGACTCGCTGACGCTGCGCGAACGCTGCGGTCTGCATATCCGCAACCTTTCGACGCCGGCGTTCGGCATTTCGGGAACGGGCATGCGCTTCGACGATCTGCGGCTGACCACCGACGAGTCGGACGTGCGGATGGCCTATCTCTATTTCGACTACGACACGTGGAAAGGGTATAAGGATTTCCTGAACGACGTCCGCATACGCTCCGAATTCAGCCGCTCGACGGTCAGTTTCCGTACTATCGCCTATTTCGCTCAGGGACTGCGGCGCTGGCAGACGGTGCTGCGCGATGCCTCGGGCTCCGTCGACGGGCCGGTATCCGCAATGAAAGGCCGTATCGGCCGAGCGACCGCACGCAGCACGACGCTGAGCCTTCGTTTCGGAATCGACGGATTGCCCGAGGTGGCCGAGACGCGCTTTTCGTTCGACGTTTCGTCGCTACATACCGATGCGGCCGATATCGAGTACTTCGTGCAGGACATAGCGGGACGCTCGCTGGGGAAAAGCCTGCCGCTCGTCGAGCGGATGGGGCGGATCGCCTTTTCGGGCCATTTCGACGGGCTGTTCAGCGATTTCCGAGCCGACGGCCGCTTGCAGACCGATGCGGGCGAGGCTTCGGTCGATTTCGATATCCGCCCGGTCGAGGGCGGCGCGACCGGTTTCCAAGGTCGGCTGAGTACCGCCGATTTCGGCGTCGGGCGACTGCTCGAGGCTTCCAAGCTGGGCCGGGTGTCGCTCTCGGCCGACGTGAGCGGACAATTCGGACAGAGTTTCCGGATGAATGCCCGCGCCCGGGTTCCGAAACTCGAGTTCAACGATTACGCCTATCGGGACATTGCGCTGGACGGCCGTTTCGAAAACCGGCGGTTTACCGGGAAAATCGCGTCGGACGATCCGAACATGACGTTCGATTTCGACGGCGATCTCGATTTCAACGGCGAGCAGCCCGTCTATCATTTCGACCTGAATCTGGTCAACGCCGATCTGCACGAGCTGCATTTCAACCGGCGCGACACGGTGTCGCGGGTGCGCTGCGGACTGCATGCGCAGGCATCGGGCACTTCGCTCGACAACATCAACGGGGAAGCCGAGATTTTCGACATGACCTACGTCAACCAGCTCGATACGGTCCGGACGGGTCGTATCCGTTTGCTTGCCGAGAACGGAAGCGACCGCAAGCTGATCGGGCTGTACTCGCCTTTCGCCGACGCCGAGCTGCGGGGCAAGCTCAGCTACGAGAACATGTTCTCGTATTTCAGCAACACGCTGCGTTCCTATTTGCCTTCGCTCTCGGAGCGGCCCCGGACGGCCGAGGATTCGGTTCCTTCCGTAGCCGGGGCCTCGCGTATCGATAGTTACTACCTGCTCGACGTGAACGTGAAGCGCGCGAACAACGTGGCGGGCATTTTCTCTCCGGGGCTCAGGCTCGCTCAGGGAACCAAGCTGGTCTTCCTGTTCAATCCCGAGAGCGATGTCTTCTCGCTGACGCTCGACTCGGAGCTGATCGAGAACGAGCGGTTTTTCGTATCCGACCTCAAGGCCTCCTGCCGCAATCAGGGCGATTCGATTTCGCTTTTCGTGACGGCCGCCGACCTGTTCGCCAAGGGAATGTACATGCCCGATTTTTCGGTGATCGGCGGAGCTAAGGAGAACCGGATCAACCTGGCCGCGCGGTTCAACAACTCCGACAACGGGACCTATGCCCTGCTCGGTACGACCTCCACGCTCGGCCGGGACCCGCAAAGCGGCGTTCCTCAGGTGCGCGTCCGTTTCAATCCCTCGTCTTTCACGACCAACGGGCGGACCTGGAGAATCTGGGCCCGGCAGATCGTTTTCGACTCCACGCGGATCGACGTCGACCGGTTCAGCATCTCCAGCGGACAGCAGCGGCTGTCCGTCGACGGCGTGGCCTCGCGTAGCGATCGGGATACGCTGCGCTTGCAGTTGCACCGGTTCGACCTGAAACCGTTCTCCCGCTTCGCCGAGCGTCAGGGCTACGCTTTCGAGGGCGTGACCAACGGCTCGGCCGAGCTGATATCGGCCTATGGAGGCGGAGTGCTCCGCGCCGGCATCGATTTCGACAGCGTGCGCGTCAACGGAGTTCCGTTAGTCGACAGCCGCTTCGAGAGCCGGTGGGACCTGCAGTCTCGCCGGGCGCTTTTCAGGCTGATCGACCGTGCGGCCGACAGCTCGATCGTCGAAGGATTCTATGCGCCCGCCGACAAGCGTCTGGAGGCCGACGTGCATCTGCGTAGGATCGATCTTTCGCTGCTCGATCCGGTGCTCAAAGGCGTATTGCGAGAAACGCAGGGCATGGCCGATGCTTCGCTGCGGCTTACCAATCCCGGCGGGAAGCTGACCCTCGACGGGACGATCGGCGTCGGGACGTTCCGCTCGACGGTCGATTACACGAACGTTCCCTATACGATGTCGGACGCCGTGATCGATGTCCGCCGGAACACGATGACGCTGCGACCTACCGAGCTGTACGGGCCGTCGGGCGGTCGGGCCGGATTCGACATGAGCTTCAGCTTCGCCAATCCGCGCAATCTGAGCTACGAGGTGCATGTGCGGCCCGACCGCACGCTCGTACTGAACACGACCCCTCGGCAGAACGAGTTGTTTTACGGGAGCGTCTACGCTACCGGTAGCGCGACGATCCGCGGGAACAAGAACGGTGTGAGCATGGACATCGTTGCGGCCTCGGCCGAGAATACCCGCTTTTTCCTGCCGTTGGGCAACAGCGGGTCCGATATCTCGGCAGCCGACTTCATCGTTTTCGAGGATCCGGCCAAGCGGGCTGCCGACGACAGCCTTCGGAGCGTTTCGCGCCGGAGACAGTTCCTTTCGCGCCGGATGGGCCGCGAGAGTTTCCGGTCGGATATGGACATCAAGATGGCGCTCGACATCCGGCCGAACGCCGAGATGCAGCTGACGCTCGATCAGGCCGGCGACAACGTGCTGCGCGGGCGCGGCAACGGAACGCTGAACCTGCATGTCAATCCGGTGGACAAGGAGTTTACGATCTATGGCGACTACGATATTACGGAGGGAAGCTATCGTTTCTCGCTTCAGAATTTCGCCACGCGCAACTTTCTGATTCAGGAAGGAAGCAACATTCAGTGGACGGGCGATCCGGCCGACGCGTTGGTGAACATCACCGCCGTGTACAAACTGAAGGCATCGCTGGCTCCGCTGCTCAGCGGGAGCGGAGGAGGGCAGAACCTGCGGCGCAACGTGCCCGTAGAGTGTATTATCCGGCTGTCGGACCGGCTCACGCAGCCTACGCTGACGTTCGACGTCAGCGTGCCGAACACCGATCCCGAAACCCAGTCGCTCGTGCGGAACGCGATGAACACGCAGGAGATGATGTCGACCCAGTTTCTTTGGCTGCTCGCCACGCAGAGCTTCTATGCCGACAATTCGGGTACGAGCCAGAACCTCAATATCGGCGCGATGGGCGCGACCGTGACGGGCATCGAGTTCCTGTCGACCCAACTGAGCAATCTGCTCTCGACGGATCGTTTCCGGCTGGCGCCGAAGTTCCGGCCCAAGAGCGAGGAGACGTCCGACGAGTTCGGCACGGAGTTCTACGGCGAGCTGATCAAGGACCGGCTGATCGTCGAGGGCGACGTCAGTTACGATACGGGCAACGGCATGCCGATGAACAACCGGACGGCCAACAGCCTGACCGGCGACGTGACGCTCAGTCTGTTGCTCGACGAAGCCGGCAATCTGAAAGTCAAGGCTTTCACGAGGACGATCGACCGGTTCGACGAAAATCAGGGCCTGCAGGAGAGCGGTTTGGGAATTTCTTACCGGCAAAGCTTCGACAACTTCGGCGATCTGATCCGGAACATCACGGACCGCCGGCAGCGCCGGCGTCTGTCGCGCGAGCTGCGGCAGGCCGAGCGTAAGGCTGCGGCCGATAGTCTGAAGGTAGCGGCGGACGGGAAATAAAAATGTCCACAAATCGCCGGTCCGCGATGCGATTTCGATGAAAAAGCGTATTTTTGTGATTCGGCAGCGGCGGTATGTGTATGTGGGCGTTGCCGGGCCCGCGAAGGGAATGACCGGAAAACTAAAAAACTCTTTATTGAAGATATGATGATCCTGTTGCAAGCAACCGAAGCGGTGGCGGTGGCCGCCGAGCAGGCTCCGAAGACGATGGGGCTGGGCGAACTCTTTCTGGCCGGCGGATTTCTGATGTGGCCTCTGCTGATTTTGGGCGGCGTGGCCGTTTTCATCTTTTTCGAGCGCTTTTGGGCGATCCGCAAGGCTTCGGCCGTCGATATGAACTTCATGAACCGGATTCGGGAACATATCTGCGAGGGACGGATCGGTGCCGCCGTACAGCTCTGCCGCCAGACCAATACGCCGATCGCTCACATGATCGAGAAGGGAATCGGCCGAATCGGTCGCCCGCTCAGCGACGTGCAGAGTTCGATAGAAAATGTGGCCAACCTCGAGGTGTCGAAGCTCGAGACGGGACTTCCGATTCTGGCGACGATCGCCGGCGGCGCGCCGATGATCGGATTTCTGGGTACGGTGGTCGGTATGGTGCAAGCGTTCATGAATATGTCGCAGGCGGGCGGAACGGTCGACATGACGGTGCTGGCGAGCGGCATGTACGTCGCAATGGTGACGACCGTCGGCGGTCTGGTCGTCGGCGTGCCGGCCTATTTCGGCTACAACTACCTGGTGGCGCGCATCGAGAAGCTCGTGTTCCAGATGGAGGCCAACTCGATCGCTTTCATGGATATTCTGAACCAGCCCATCGAGCAGTAGTCGCCTGATTGATAACGGATAAAAACGCAAGACTATGGCTATCAAAAGGGGGTCGAAAGTAGAGGTCGGATTCAGCGCCTCGTCGATGACGGACCTGATCTTCCTGCTGCTGCTCTTCATGATGCTCTCGACCACGCTGATCAACCCCAATGCGGTGAAGCTGACCTTGCCCAAGAGCTCGAACCAGATCAAGGACAAGGCTGCGACCTCCGTCTCCATTACGGCCGATCTGACCTATTATCTGGAGACCGAGCCGATCGCTTTCGACAAGCTGGAGGCGGCTCTGCAGGCGCGTCTGCAAGGGCAGGAAGACCCGGTCATCTCGCTGCATACCGACGAGACGGTCCCGTTCGGAGAGGTCATCAAGGTGATGAACATCGCCATGCGGAACAAGTACAAGATATTTGCGGCTACGAGGCCCGAATAGAAGGCATATGATCGACTTTCAGCAAGAGGACCGCACGCAGCAGCGTGTCATCGGCGCGGCGGCGACGTTCGCCTACGCGGCGCTGGTGCTGCTCCTGCTGTTGCTCGTTCGCTTCACGCTGGCCGAGCCGCCCGATACGGGCGAGGGGCTGATGATCAATTTCGGCAACGTGACCGAGGCCGCGCCCGGCGAGGATCTGGCGATGAACGACGAGGCGGCCGACGCTCCGCAGCAGACGCAGGCACCTTCGGAGGCTCAGCCCGACGAGCAGGAGCAGATGACGCAGCAGACCGACGAGGACGTGCCCGTGGTGAAAGAGGAAAAGAAGCCGGAGAAGAAACCGAAAAAGGAACAGGTGCAGGCCAAGCCCCAGCCGAAGCCTCAGCAGCCGGCCGAGAAGCCGCGCGAGGTGAATCGCAAGGCGCTTTTCCCCGGTCGGACCGAGGGCGGCTCTTCGCGCAGCGAAGGCACCGGAACCGGGACGGGCAATCAGGGCGATTTGGCCGGAACGCCGGAAGGCAGTCACGAGGGGACCGGAACGGGAACGGACGGCAATTCGGCCAGTCTTTCGGGCCGTTCGCTGGTCGGCGGTCTGCCGAGTCCCGACTACCGTGCGAAGGATCAGGGACGCGTCGTGATCGAGATCGTCGTCGATCAGCAAGGACGGGTTACCTCGGCCGCCTACCGGGCCAAGGGATCCACGACGCAAAACAGCGTGCTCGTCAACGCGGCGCTGAAAGCCGCGAGGGGCGCGCGGTTCAATGTGGACGAAAGCGCGCCGTTGTCGCAGACCGGTACGATCACCTATAATTTCCGGATGCAATAAATCCTTGCCGGCGTAAGGGCCCCGATTGCGAAGGGACCGTTTTTGCGGAATCCGCCCGGAGAGCGGCAGGGGGGGGACGTCCGGTTCTATCGTCTGTCGGTTCGTTCGCCGAATTTTCGATACCAATTTCTATGAGACGTTTTCTGCTTCTTATTTCGCTCGCGCTCGCTGCCGGAACGCTTGGCGGACAGCCGTCCCTGAAGTTTTTGAAAAAATCGGTCGATTTGGGACCGGCCGATCCGAAAGGTGCGCCGGTCGCAGAGTCGGTCGCTTTCGTCAATGCGGGCGACGAGCCGTTGGTCGTGTTGAAAGTGGCCAAGTCTTGCGAATGCGTGCAGGCGAAATTCTCCAAGAGGCCCGTCATGCCCGGCGACACGGCCGTGCTGATCGTTACGTTCAATCCGCGCGGACAGCAATCGGGCGACTACCTGAGAGCCTTGAAGGTATACGCCAATACGCCGGAAAAAATGCACATTTTGACGGTGCAAGGCTCGGTCGGGACGAAGTAGCGCGGAGCGGGTTTTGCTCGTGCGCATGGCCGGTTCTTCTCCCCTCGTGTCGGCGGGAGGGAGGCCTCTATCTTATACGGGAAAGATATGGACATACTGATAAGGAATGCGTTGATTCTGCCTATGACGGCTTCGGCAAACGATCCCCGGAAATTTTTCAGGGGATCGGTCGCCATTTCCGGAGGCCGCATATCGTCGGTTCTTCCGGCGACTCCGGACAACGGGTCCGATGATCGGGGAACGGAGTCGGAGAACCGCTCGCGGCGCGTGATCGATGCCGGAGGGAAGTTGCTGATGCCGGGCCTGATCAATTTGCACAACCATGTGGCGATGTCGCTGATGCGGAACTATGCCGACGACCTGCCGCTGATGGAGTGGCTCGCCGACAGGGTCTGGCCGTTCGAGGCGAAGCTGACGGGCGACGACGTCTACCTGGGAGCCCGCCTCGGGATCGCCGAGATGCTGTTGGGCGGGACGACGACTTTCGTCGATATGTACTGGCATGCCGACCGCGTGGCCGAGGCCGTGCTCGAGAGCGGTATGCGGGCTGTCGTGTGCCCGGCCTTTATCGATACGAACTACGAAGCGTTCGAGCGGGAGACCGTCCGTCTGGTCGAACGCTATGCCGGGGCGGACGGGGGGCGCCTCGGCGTGCGCATCGCGCCGCACGCTCCCTATACGTGCTCGCCGGAATCCGTTCGCAAGGCTTTGTCCTTATGTGAAAGATACGGCTTGGGCATTCATGTCCATCTGAGCGAGACGCGTTCCGAAACCGAGACGATCCGGCAGCGTTACGACAAGACCTCGGCCGAGTATTTGCGCGATCTGGGCGTTTTCGACTGTCCGACGCTGGCCGTGCACTGCGTGCACCTGACCGAGGAGGATATGGACATCCTGCTTCGCTACGGGGTGTCGGTCGCATATAATCCGCAGAGCAACATGAAGCTTGCCAGCGGGATCGCTCCGGTCGCGCGGATGATCGGGCGCGGCCTGACGGTCGGCATCGGAACCGACGGCCCCTGCTCGAACAACGACCTCGATATGTGGGACGAGATGCGCACGGCCTCGCTGTTGCAGAAAGTCGCTACCGGCGATGCGAGCGTGTTGCCGGCATACGAGACGCTGCGCATGGCGACCGTCGGCGGAGCGTGCGCGGTCGGCATGGAGGGCGAGTTGGGCGTTGTCGCGCCGGGAGCCCGGGCCGACCTGATTCTGGTCGACATGGGCGGGCCGCATTGGGCGCCGGGTAACGATCCGATAGCCGGTCTGGTGTACAACGCCAAATCGACCGATGTCGATACCGTGCTTGTCGACGGGAGGATTCTGGTCGAGCACGGAGAGCTGATCGGGACGGATACGGTGGCACTGGTGCGGGAGGCAAGCCGCCGCGTCGAACAGATCGAGAGGCGGTAAAAGCTGTCGAAAAGGCGTGTCGTCGTCGGCGCTTCCGATTCATGTATTTTGCCCCGATCGTATGCTTTATCGTACCGGTTTTCGAGTTTCCGGTTTCTCCGTATGAAATCGCTTCCGTCGGAAGAAACTTCGCGGTAGAGACTGGATCGGATATGCAACCTGTGACCGCAAGCCGCGACTGGCGGAATATAGAAACTCCGGGTGCGGCACCTTGATACATCGAAGCAATCATTGTCTGCTTTGCTGTACCGACCGTCGAATTTTCAGCGCTTTCGGTTTCATGGCGTGAAATTCTTTTCGCCGAAAAGGCGACTCGGTGTCGGGTGTGCGGCCGCGGGCCGCAGGTAAATTCCGGACGCGAACGCCGATGAGCGGCTATCTCGTATCAGGACGGCACGGCTCGGAGGCAGAGAGGTCGGACGGTTCCGGAAAATGGTCGGAAGCGGTCTGTATGGTTCGTATGGGATTGTTCGCGCGGGCGTGTCCGAAAAGACGGTCGTATGGATGCGCGATCGGACTCGGATCGCTCTTGCGGATCGCGGGATGTCTGCCGTTTCGCATCCGGAGCGCATACCGTTGCGGCGCTTCCTGTCCGTGCGATGGAACTCGGGAGGAAGCCCGGCCATCGGTCGGCCATGTGTCTCCCGCCGGACTTTTCCGTCCGGACTCATCCGCTCGTACCTTTTCTCCGGACGTACCCCTTCGTACCTTTCCCTCCTACTCGTTAGGCGGTCGTTTTGTATCCGGTTCTCGAGGAGCATTGCGATTCCGGAGACGAATCCTTGCCGCGGCTTTTCCTTTTGTCCGTTTTTTTCGTATATTCGCCTGAAGGACAATCGTCCCTACTGCTGACCTAAATTTCGATACGATGAAACTTTTCCGACATCTGCTGCCGGTCTGCCTGCTCTTGTTGGGACAGGCGGCTGCGGTAGCCTCCGGCGACGCTTCCGGCAATGCGGACGTTCCGGGCATTCATGCGATCGGCAACGGCGAACTGTGCGTTTACGGTCGCGGCGCCGACATCCTGCAAATTTTCGGACCGCCCTATTCTTCCCCCTCCCTGCTTACGCTGAGCCTGTGCGACGGACTGCAGGTAGCCTCGGAGCGCGAGGCCGGCTCTTCCGTATGGAATCACCGGCTTCGGGACGGTCACGGGGTCGCGGGCCAGCATACCGATTTCGTCGCGGACGGCAGTCCGGTCTTCGTGCGACTTTTCCGGCAGAAGCGGCCGGTCCGCTACCGGCTCGGGGTCGAGCTGGAGGAACGCTACCGTCCTTTCGAGGAGAGCCTGAGCTGCGCGGAGGACGGACTTCCCGTCTCATGGGCCGACGCGCGGAGCGTCTTTCGCGTCGATCTGAAGACCGGCGTTCCGTTCTACAGTACGTACCGAAGTCCTTCGGGCTATTGCTACCGGCTCGTGACTACCGGAACGGTCCGTCTGGAGCGGTTCGGGGAGAACGGACGCGAGCTGACGTTGACCGCCTCGCCGGGCGAGGGCGCGCTGTACGTGATCGCCGCCCGCTCCCGGGAAGAACTCGACCGAGAGACGGCCCGGGTCGCCTCCGTTTCCGGACTTGCCTTGTTGAAGACGGCATCCCGGTCCGCAAGCCGGCCGAATGTCACGGTATCGGCTCTGTCGGGCGAACGGCGGCGCGAGTTTCTGCAGGCCGTCGACGACGCGGCCGCACTGATCCGCAGCCAGCAGTCGTCCGAAGGCTCCGTACTGGCCGGCATCATCTATCATATGGGCTACGTCCGCGACCAGTACGGCGTTTCGCGGGCGCTGCTCGCGCTGGGCGAGTGGGAGCGCGCGCGGATGATACTCGACTTCTACTGGCGGGTGTGGCAGCGCAGCGGCCTGATCCATAACGCTCAGGCGATCGGCTACCCCGGCATTTTCCACCGACACGAGAATGACGAGACGGAGATTACGGGCTATCTGGTCGTGCAGGCGTTCGACTACTATCGCAAGACGCGCGATACGGCTTTCCTGCGCGAAATCATGCCGATGCTCGAGTGGGCGACCGAGGCCCAGCAGCGGAATCTGATCGACGGTATGCTGCCGTTCAACGGCGACGAAACCTATATCGCCGGGGGCGTGGTTCCCCGTCAGGTGATGTATCACGGCTCGGCCGAGGCGACCCTGCTATTCGTCGAGGGAAGCCGCCGGCTGATCCGGTTCGTCCGCGAGCAGGGGCTGTGGAGCGCTGCACGGATCGGAGCCTTGGAGCACGACGCGGACGAGTGCAGCGAGCGGTTCCGCGATAATTTCTGCCGCGACGGGCATCTGTACGTTAACAATCCCCGGCGGGAACGGAAAGTCGCTTATCCGCCGACCCGGCCCGGCGTCTGCCTGTATCCCGGGCATTTCGACTATTTTCCCGAGACGTACCATTTCAAGGGATGCCTCTATTTTTGCAAAGATTGCATGACCAAGGACCATGCGGCCGTCGAGCTTCCCGAACCGAAACTTTTCAGCATCCCGTCGGCCAATCTGTTTCCCATTTATATCGGCTCGGAACTTTTTTCGGAGAGCGAGAAGCGGGCGTTTTTGGACGATGTGATCGCGTTGTACGAACGAACCGGGAAAATTTCCGGACAGGATCGCATACTGGGCTACGACTTCGGCATGTTCCTCTATGCGTTGTGCGAGACGGGACATCCGTTGCGGGATGAGGTATACGACCGGATGATGAGCCTGCGCGACGGTGCTGGAGCATGGGTCGAGTATTATGTCGACGGCCGGCCGAGCGGTTGCGGCTGCCGTCCGTGGGAGAGCGGCATCAATATCGAGGCGGCGATCCGTTATGCCCGATAACGTGGAGGTGGCTGTCCCCGGTTTCGGGCAATGTACGCTTCGTCGGTTCCGGTTTACGGCAAGCGCCGGAAACCGGGCCGGTCTTCGGACCCGCTTTCCCGTCCGGTCTGCGGCTTTTCAACGGAGAACCGCGGACATTCGGAACGGAATCGATGTATCGGAACGTGCGGTCGTGGCGGCGAGCTACAGGCCGGCCGGTTTGTCCCTTATTTCCGGATGTCTTCGAAATAGCTGTTGAGCAGCTCGCGGGCCGCTACGAACGAGCTTTTTTTGTCCGACAGCACCAGTTCCTCGTACCGGGCGATCCGCGATTCGACGGCCTCGTTGCGATAGAAACTCTCTCGCAGCGCCTCGTGGATCGTCTCGTACATCCAGTATTTGGCTTGCCGGTGGCGGTTGCGCTGGTAGTAGCCGTTGCCGCGCGTGAATTTCAGAAAGTCCTCGATGCCGCTCCAGATTTCCCTCAGTCCCGTTTTCTCGACGGCGGAGCAAGTGTATACTTTCGGACGCCAGCCCGAATCGGGCATCGGGAACAGGTTCAGCGCGTTCGCAAAGTGGCTTTTGGCCACTTCGGCCCGTTGCACGTTGTTGCCGTCGGCCTTGTTGATCGCGATCATGTCGGCCATCTCCATGATGCCGCGCTTGATGCCCTGCAGCTCGTCGCCGGCTCCGGCGATCTGCAGCAGCAGGAACAGGTCGACCATCGAGTGGACGGCTGTCTCGGACTGGCCCACGCCGACCGTTTCGATGAAGATCACGTCGAATCCGGCCGCTTCGCACAGGATGACGCTCTCGCGCGTTTTGCGCGCCACGCCGCCGAGCGATCCGGCCGAGGGCGAGGGCCGGATGAATACTTTCGGGTTGTGCACGAGCGTTTCCATGCGGGTCTTGTCGCCGAGGATCGAGCCCTTGCTGCGTTCCGAGCTCGGGTCGATTGCCAGTACCGACAGCTTGTGCCCGAGACCGGTGACCATGTCGCCGATCGCCTCGATGAACGTCGACTTGCCCGCGCCCGGCACGCCGGTGATGCCGATGCGCACCGA
>ENA-UOIW01001476-UOIW01001476.1-human-gut-metagenome-genome-assembly--contig:-P58-NODE-1476-length-13741-cov-10.569195_pt1 | contig 13741 bp, 11 predicted proteins | sample MGYA00242334_ERZ723881 | MGnify/ENA metagenome assembly ERZ723881
CGAAAAATCCCTCGCTGTTGGTCATATTCCCGGTTTTCAGATAGACCCTAATCAGGAAATAGTATTAAAACGCAAAAATTCCCAAGGCTTCAAGCCCTGGGAATTCCGCGTATCAATAGATCACATGCAGCCATTTCCGTTTGTCCACGACAACATGCTTATGCCGGTCGATATACTCAATAATCATCTGAGAAATTTCCGTTGGCTGATCCTTAACCAGCCTGCACTTTGCGTAGAACGGATACCCGCCCGTACCGGTGGCCCGGTAGTTGTTCATGCACAGTGTCAGCGTCCGGCCTTCTTCCAGCTCTTTGCCTTCATACACCATGGATGTGACCCGGTCACCCACCGGCCGACGGACGTCCATCGTCACTTCCAGACCGGACAGATAGTCAAAGTTATAGTGCTGAACAATAGGCTTGAGGAAGCTCTGCCCCACCTGTAGCCGCCCAGATTCATCCAATTCAAAGTATTCCGCGCAGCGTTCCAGCCCGGCCTTCAGCACCCGGCGATCCACCTGAAGGGTTTGCAGCGTGTTGGGGAACACGTAGGTGGCCACCACGTCACGGATGGTGACCTGCTTATTAAAGCCCTTCACCGCATTGGCAAGGCTGGTGACGGAAAGGTCTGCGCCGGAGGCTTCCAGCTGCACCTGATTGAAGAAATTGGCAATCAGGGAGCCGTTTTCCGCCATCTCCATATGATCTCCGGGCAGCAGTGGGATGTCCAGCTCTCCAAGGGGCTGATCCAGAAAAACAGCATTCTGTGCATCCAGCGGCGCCAGAAATGCCGCCAGACGTTCATCGGGCTTTCCGGGTTCAACCAGCCGGGAATGGGCGGTCACGTCCCCATCCGCCGACACTTCCGCATCCATCCGGACGTACTGCCTGCACCGATCCGGGGACTGACAGGCGTAAGTGCCAAAGAGCTGCAAGCCCGCCTTGGCCTGATGCTGGTGTCCCGTCAGCAGAATGTCAAAATCCAGCTCCCGGCAGATCCGGTAAGCCTGATTTTCGCCGGTGTCAGAGAGAAGCTCCCCGGTGGTCAGATCATTTTCAAAACCGCCGTGGTAAATGCAGACCGTAATGTCCACACCCGCCGCCTTCAGCTCATCCAGCGCGGCCGCCGCAGCGGGGAAAGCCTCGTGAACCTTGATACCCACCAGATTCTCCGGCTTCTCCCACAGATTGACAAAATGAGTGGTGACGCCGGTAATGCCCACGCGCAGACCGTTTTCCAGCGTGACCACAGCAGTCCGCTCCACGCCGGATACCCCCTCCACATTGGCGCTGACACAGCGCGCGTCCAGATGGCTGAGGTAGCTTTCCAGCGTCTCACGGCCAAAGTTAAAATCGTGGTTGCCAATAGTGACAAAATGATAACCCGCCAGATTCATCACCTGTGCGGACACCTTCGCACCCTCCACCGGCTCCCGGCTGAGCCAATAGGCAAAGGGGCTTCCCTGCAAAATGTCGCCGCCATCCAGAATCAGGGTGTTGCCGTCGTGGGGGAAGGAGGAGGCGCAGCGGGAAAGTCCGGTGGTGCCGGGCGTCCCCGTGGCGTAATCCATATCGGAAAAATAGCCGTGAATATCGCTTGTAAAGCAGATCGTCAGATTTCGGTTCATAGAAATACTCCCTTGAAAAAGGCTTCGGCGTTGACGCGCCGAAGCCTTTATGTTAAATTATTGACCGTGCGCCAGCTTCCGGCGGATTCTGGTGGAGAAGAACTCAATGATCAGCGCCAGCACCATCAGCCCCCAGACGAAGGAGCCGACCATCGCCCAGCGGCGGCTGTTCAGGCACTGCACCAGCGACGCGCCGATACCGCCCGCGCCGACGATACCCAGAGTGGTAGCGTCCTTCAGGTTGATATCGAAGCGGTAAATGGTGGTGGAAATGAAGCTCGCCGTCAGCTGCGGGATGACGCCGTAGCGGATTTTCTCAAAGGCGTTGCAGCCCATGGCGTCCAGACTTTCCAGAATGTGGGTGTCCAAGTCCTCAATGGCCGTGATATACATTTTGGAGATCATGCCGATGGAGCAAATGGACTGGGTGATGACACCGCAGGCCGCGCCGGGTCCGGTAACGCGAATCCACATCAGCGCCCACACCAGACTGGGAATGGTGCGGATCAGCAGGATCAGCAGCCGGAACAGGTAGGAAATGGGCTTCGGCATGATGTTGGACGCGGCCAGAAAAGCAAAGGGAATCGCCAGAATCGCGCCGAACAGGGTGCCCAGCACCGCAATGGCTACGGTCTGCAGCAGCAGATAAGGGACATCCGTATCCCCAGTGCCGAACAGCAGCTTGGTATCGGGATTGAAGACGCCGTGGAGGACGCCCTTCGCCACCTCGGAGCCTGTTGTGGTCATGCCGTTGAACTGGATGCTGGAGGACGACCAGCTGACCATTACCGCGATAATCAGCACGATCAGGGTGTAGAGCATCCACTTCCGGGGACGGTTGGCGTAGGCCTCGGCAGCGGTAAGCTTCCGGTTGTAGACTTCCTCAAAGGTTTCCAATTTGGTTCTTGCAGACATGTTCATCCTCCTCTCAGCTCAGCTTCTTGCGCAGGTAGGCGCTGAAGAATTCGATGAACGCAACGACCACGAACAGCGTCAGCAGAACCATGCCAAGGCTCTCATAGTCGCGCCAGCCGATCCGCTCGTTGATGGTGATGCCGAGGCCGCCCGCGCCGACGTAACCCAGAATGGCGGAGGCGCGGATGTTCATTTCAAAGCAGTACAGGCAGTGGCTCAGATAAACGGGCAGGATCTGGGGAACGCAGGCCGACCAGAATGCCTGAAATTTATTGGCGCCCAGCGCCTCCATGGCCTCAAACGGCCCCATATCGATGGTCTCGATGCTCTCATAGAGCATCTTGGACACGACGCCGAAGGTGAAAATGGCGATGGCAACCGTGCCGGAGAAGGTGCCCAGAGAGAAGATCAACGCGCACACCAGCGCGATAACCAGCGTGGGCAGGGTACGGATCAGCGCCAGAATAAAGCGGAAAATGCTGACGATCACCGCATTGCGGTTGATGTTGGAGGAAGCGAGAATTGCCACCGGCATGGCGATGGCGCAGCCGATGACCGTGCCCAGAATGGACATCTTGATGGTGTCCAGCAGGGGGCTGACGACCTTGGGGAAGAACTCCCAGTTGGGATGGAAAATCTTTTTCAGCAGGTCCAGCATCTTGGAAAACCGGCTGACGATGACCGCGAGATCAAAGCCGGTCATTTTCAGCGCCCACACGATGGCCAGCGCCAGACAGATCACAATGAGCGGGGTGCGGCTTCTGGGGCGGCGGACGGTGTGTCCGTTTTCCAGCGTAATGACCTGCGGCTTGAATATCTTATCGAAGAGTGTCTCCTTGTAGAGAGCGGTATTTTCGTTGTCCATACTCATTCTCCATCGCCCATGGTGGGGACCTTGGTGCCGTTGTAGACCGCGTCGATCTGCTCCTGCGTAATGGTGCTGGCGGGGCCGTCGAAGACGATCTCACCGGCACGGACGCCGATGACCCGGTCACAGTATTTGAGGGCAAGGTCAACATGGTGGATGTTCAGCAGAATGGAAATGTTGTATTCCTTGTTGATGCGGACAAAGTCCTCCATGACCTGCTTGGCCGTGATGGGGTCAAGGGAGGCCACCGGCTCGTCGGCCAGAATGATCTTGGGGTTCTGGTTCAGGGTACGCGCCAGCGCAACACGCTGCTGCTGGCCGCCGGACAGCTGGTCGCAGCGGGTATAGGCTTTGTCCAGAATGCCCACTTTGTCCAGGCTTTCCAGGGCGCGCATCTTCTGATCCTTGGTGAAAATGCCGAACAAGACCCGGAAGAAGTTCATATCCGGCACGTCGGCGGTCAGAACGTTCTTGATGGCGGTGCTGCGGGAGACCAGGTTAAAGCTCTGGAAGATCATGCCCACCTTCCGGCGGTAGCGGCGCAGCGTCTTACCCTTCAGGGCATCCACATCGACGCCGTCCACCGTCAGTTCACCCTTGGTGATATCGTGCATCCGGTTGATGCAGCGCAGAATGGTGGACTTGCCCGCGCCGGACAGGCCGATGATGGCGACAAATTCCCCCTGCTCGATCTGCAGGTTGATGCCTTTCAGTGCAGTGAAGCCGTTGGGATAGGTTTTGTATACATTTTTAAATTCAATCATGTCAGCGTCTTCTCTTTCTTTAAGCTAAGTTGGACACGTGCGAGCCGAAGCTCTGCGGCAAGGCGGCTTGCCGCCAGCGGTCGTTGGGTTGACGGCAACCCGCCCTGCCGCAAAATTCCGCAAAAACAGAGTGTTAAGGGCTTCATTAGGGTGAAAGCGCCCTGTTTTGACGCAGGGCGCTTTCTGAATTACTTCAATGAATCAGGAAACAACTTCCAGAGCAGCGCGGGCGCCGTCGTAGTCGGAGTCCTTGGCGATGGCATAGCCGGTGTGGCTGTAGACGCTGAAGATAGCCTGTCCTTCATCGGTGTTGATGATGTTGATGAAGCACTGCTGCAGAGCGTCGATCAGCTCGGGGGTGTAGTAGGGGCTTTCCTTGGAAATGGCAACGGTGTCGTTGTAGATGCCGTCGGTGACGCCGATGACATTCAGCTCATTCCAGATGGAGTCGGAACGGCCCATGCCCTGCTTGCCGGTCTCGTCCTTCTGATCGACGGGCAGCGTCCAGGAAGCTTCGTAGTCGTTACGGCCGTCGGCGTAGCAGACAATGATGTCCACCTGCTCAGCAGCGGCGTAGGAGAAAGCGGTGCCGTAGCCGGAGTCCAGAGGAACGACGTTGGACAGATCGGAGATCTTCTTGCCGTCGTAGTTCTCCATCAGCCACAGAGTGGGGTAGATGTAACCGGCGGAGGAAGAGGTCTTCTGAACAGCCCATTTGGCCTTGTCCAGATCTTCCCAGGTCAGCTTTTCACCGGCGTTGACCTTGGCGGCCAGCTCCTTGCCGTAGGGAGAGGGAGTTGCGTAGATCAGAGAACGATAGTAGGTGACCTGAGGGCCATCCTTCTTGGTGGCGTTGGCTTCGCCGTTCCAGTCAGCGGGGTTCTCGCTGTCGTTGGACAGGCCGTTACGGGTAGCGGTCAGAATGACCTCGGTATCGTCGGAGTACAGAGCGTAGGTGCCGCCGGGCAGCCAGCCCAGATCGATGGTACCGGCGGACATGGCCTCACCGGTGGCGTCATAGCTGGTGCCGACAGTGATGTCAACTTCGTCGATGTCGTAGCCCAGATTTGCCATCTCAGCCTTGACCAGCTCGGGCAGGTTCTCGGTGCCGGCAATGATGACGTCGGCGTCCTTGGAGGGAACGAACTCCAGAGTCAGCTTGTCGAAGTGAGGACGGGCAGCTTCGGTCTCAGTGACCTTCTCGGTGACGCTGACATCAGCTTCGGTGGGAGCCTTGGTCTCGGCAGCGGGGGCCTTGCCGCAGGCGCCCAGAGACAGAACCAGAACCAGTGCCATGGTCAGTGCAAGGATCTTTTTCATTTTGAATATCTCCTTTATAATTTTTATTCACGGTGAAACACCGGGAATTACGGATAGGTGTGGGCACAAGATGTCCCACCACTCAAATAATAGCACATTTTGTGGTTTTTGCAAGTACATAGACACAGTTTTTCCTAATTTTTACATAACCGCGCACTTGACTTTACCGATGGAGATGTAGCCCTTGAGAACAGCCTCCACATCGGTGCCTGCCGGGACCGCGTCTCCCTCCGTCAGCGGAGAGCCTTGCCCGGTGAGGGCGACCGCGCCGTCCGGCAGTATCGTCTTCCGGTAGTCCTCACTGTAAAACTGAAGGGGGGCGACGGTGCGTTCTCTCAGAATGCCTTTCAGCTTTTCGGGGGCGACCGCCGGGAAATTCACGTTCCACACCTCGCCCCGTCCCTGCCCGGCTTCCATCAGCTCCCGCATGATACTTACCAGATACTTTTCGGCAATATGCAGAGGGGCGTTCATGGTGCTGGAAAAGGCCATGGCCGGAACGCCGTTCATGACCGCCTCGAAGGCCGCGCCCAGCGTGCCGGAGTAGGCGATGTCGAAGCCCGCGTTATAGCCGTCGTTGATGCCGGAGAAAACATAGTCCGGCCTTTCCTCCAGCAGATACTGCATCGCGATCTTCACGCAGTCCGCGGGCGTGCCGTCCACCATGTAAGCCGCCTTCACGGGAACGGGGAAATCCGCCACCTGATCCACCCGCATATCCCCGCGGATCGTTATTTTCTGGGACATGGCGCTGCACTGATGGGCAGGCGCCACCACCGTGACCTCCCCCAGCTCCATAGCGGCCTTAGCCAGCAGCGCGATACCGGGAGCGTGGATGGAGTCGTCGTTCACAACCAGAATCTTCATATGTATGTTTCCTCTCTCTGTAATTTCGTCTGAGAATCCTCCGATTGGTACAGCCCGTCCGGATAGCCGAAACGATCCGCACCCCCGAAGCCGGCAATAGCAAAGCCCTCGACCGCGGCAATGGTTTATGCTTCAAACGGAAGCGTCCCATTCCGCCAAATCCACTTTTCTGATTGCCCGGGCCTGCTGCCTATTTCTTCCAGCACATCTCACGCCCTAGTTCAAAGTCTCCATTTTTCCCTCTATATCTGAAATATCTTCCTGAATTGAGCAGATATCCGATTCTATATCCTCAATCTTGTCAGATAGAACTTCCTGTTGAATCCGAATATCCTCGACCTGCGAATATAGGCCTCTCATCGCCAGAATTAATTCCACCATCAAGCCTTTTTCATCGAGCGCAAGGAGCCTTTCCTTTTCGGCTTGAATCTTCTGCATCTCTTGTCGGAGGTGTTCTTTTTCCTGTGCGGCCTCCCTCGCGGCTTTTTCAAGGCGCTCCCGCTTTTTTTCAAGCTGTTTCTTTTGCCACTCCTCCTTCCCCCTTTTCAGTCTCTCCTGAACTTTATTAGGCATAAAGCAGTCCCCATTTCGTTTTTTCTTATCATACCATGATTTTGCAGGAAACGCAACGAAGAATCTACCCATTAAAACACTTTTGCACGCATCCGCAAATCAAGCATCCATCACACAGAACACAGCCCGGCAGGGGTTTGACCCCCGCCGGGCTGTAAGTCTCGTATTTCAATATATTCCCGCAATTTGCCCGAAGCACACGGACAAAATTGTCTCTTCTGTCCGCCGTAGAAAATCTCCCCGCGCATTATCTGTTTTTAGACTGGTGATGCCTGCGGTGTGCTTGTGGGGTGTATAGACGGTCTCGTAGGTGCTGCCCAGCTTCAGAAAAATGTCGAGATAAATATTATCCTTGGTGCTTTCCTTCTTGACAACAAGAAAAAATGGTGCCCAGCAGGTGGAAAAGACCCGCTGTTTGGGCGTGTTGACGGTTTTCAGATAGGCCCTAATATGATTTCTGAAAATAAATTATTTTTGTGAGAAATGACAAAAACCGCCACGGTGCGACTGACAGAATCAGTACACACCATGGCGATCTTGCTATATGCTTTTTCTAGGCAAAAATCAGTTCATTCAACACAATTTCATCTGCTCGATTTCGAATGTTGTTCATCCGGGCAACCCATTCCATTTGATTTTCCGCTTTCAGCTGCTCGGTAATGCCCTCCTGCTGTGCCAGTTGGGAAATGAGTCGCTGCTCCATTTCCTGCGCCTGGCGGTCAATTTCTTCCAGATGATGGTTCAGCGTGTTCTCCATAAGCATGATGGTATAAAGTGTCTCACGATGCTTCCTTAAATAGTTGAAGCGCAACATTCCCCAGCGGCCTACCTTGGGGCTTTCCGGTGCAACCAGATTGGGGAGATAGTAGTCCCCGACACGGGTATAGGTGATTTTCATATTCATTCCTCCAATTTGTTTTCAGATGGTACGCATATTATAAGCCAACGCTCTACGCCTCGCAAATGTACCGTCATTTTACCTCCCTACTTCAAAGCCATTTCTGGTCCGGAATCTCGCCATAGCGTTACCTTGCTCCTATCATTGCAAGTCTACCTGATTGGGCCTATGAAAAACCGCAGCCCCGATTTTTCGGTTGGGGCTGCGGGTTCATTATGCAAGGTTTCGCAGATATTCTTCCACATTCTGATACTGAATGCCATTTACCACTTGGCTTTTCCCTCGATAAAGGACGAACTTCCCGCTGATCGGGCCGTAGCGGTGCTCGGTCTGGGCGCATTTTTGCTCGTCGATCAGATGGCGGTACTGCTGCGGGACAGCTTCCTCGCTGTGCTTGATCTCGAAAATCCGACACGAACCGGCGTTGGGGTCAAACACCACCATATCAAACTCACCTACGGGGAATTGCAGCACAAACACCTGCTTTTTCGGGTTCGCCAGCTTGGTTTCCAGCAGGACGATGTCCTCCAGCATTCGCCCTTTGATCTCCGTCAGGATGCGCTGCTGCACGGCGGTACGCTCCGCCAAAGACAGCGCGCTGAACGTTTCGCCCAGCAGCAGACTGCGGATCAGGGTGCCCGCCTGCGCATAGCGCAGACCCGGCTGCGCGATCACTGTGCGGTTGGACCTCGTGCCGACATCCGGCAGGTGCAGCACGTCGATCTCCCGCGTCAAGTCCAGCAAGTCCAGATACTCCTTGACCTCCGCCGCGTGAACATCGTTCAGTTTTACGGTCTGCTCCGCCTTGTTGCGGATCTCCAGCAGCTTTCGCAGACTATCGGTGACAGCCGCAAGGTCAATGCGGTCGAGGATGTCCGTCGGGTTCTCCCGATCCCGGCGCAGGTTGCTGGCGGAAATGCCAAGGTCGTGGGACTTCCAATCCTGCGACAGCACCTCCAGCGTGAAGCTGTGGTTGATGTCCTCCACCACGCGGTTGATGGCGCTGGTCAGTTCATTTTTGTCGTACAGGTCCCACAGATGCCGGAAATGCCCCTCGTACTGATAGCAGCGCAGGGAGTGCTGGATGTTGCGGGCAATGGCCGTGTCCACATACTCATCGGCGCTTTCCCTACTGGCAAAGGTGGAAGTCTCGTTGTAGTGGATGCCGCCGAGACTCATGGTGCCGCCGTAGCGGATATACTCGTCGATGCCATGGATGCCGAGAACGGATTCAAACTCGCGGTAAGGGATGAACGTGGTGTGCAGCAGGATGCAGCGTCCGTAGAGCTGCTCGTCCTCGGTAAAGAGGAAGCCCAGCGAGTCCTTGCCGGAGAGCACGATCTTCATGCCGCAGGCCGCAAACACATCAGAAAACAGCGCTGCGCCCTCGATGAAATCCTCCATCAGCGTCACCTCGTCGAGGAACACATAGCGAAAGCCCTGGGCTTCCAATGCCCTGAGGTCGCGGTTCACAGTTGCCAGCGTATCTTTTGCGGTGATCTGAATGAACGCTGCTTTTGACAGTTCTGCGTCGCTCATCTCCGCAAAAATCTGGCGGATCATGGTGGTTTTCCCCGTTCGGCGCAGGCCGTAGAGAATGAACACCTTGTCCTGCGGCTCCCCGTAGACAAAGTCGTGCAGCTGCCGGAAGCACTCGCGCCTGCGATAGCCGCGAACAGATGCCGCAAAGGAACGCAGCGCCTCGCCGGTGCGGACATTGGTGGTAAACGCGGAAAGGTTCGCAGATTTCGCCTTGGGCAGCTGCTTTTTCAGCGCCTTCAGCTCATGCTCCAGCGCCTTCCGCCGCTCGATTTGGGCGCGGAAATTCTCCAATTCGTCAGCAGGAATATACTTCTCCCGCCGCTTTTTGTTCTCCGTCCAACGGTGGTAGAAATAGTCCTTGCCGCTGACGGTTTTCTTCGTAATGGAACCGGCAGGCAAAGCAGAAATTTGCTGTTCCAGCTCCGCCGCCCGCGCTTGCATTTCAGATAAGTCCATAGCGCACCTCCTGTGAGTTAGGATCCTATGCAGAATTATACCCCATTATACCCTCAAAATCAAGGGCATAATGGGGTATAGTATGTTACTACAAACACTACAAGGAAAGTCTATCCTTGCTCACTTTTCTTGCCCATATGCGCTCGTGGTATTTAAACATCATACGATATATCGCAAAAACTATTGCTTTATTGATCGTTTTTGCTGCCGCTCTCTAACGGCGCCATATAGGTGCACTTTCTTTCTTCGTTAAAATAGTTGGTGCAGCCATAGAATATGTCACCATTCTTCGGATTCTTTTTGACGATCAAATAACCATCTGTACATTTAGGACATTTCAAAATGTCATGCATGTGCGTCCTGTCATTGGTCATGAAGTCGCAAAGCTCTGCCTCATTTGTGCATATCCAGAGATTCAAGCCGTAGTTTTTATTAAACTCATACTTTAGTGGGAAACCGCATACAGGACAACGCAGGTTAAACAGGTCCACCACTTGCATATTGATCTCATCATTATGTGGAATATTGAAATCCTTAATGAGCTCTACAAGAAATCTGGATGGTTTCGTTTTAGGTGCTGCGATATATACTCTGTTTTTTGTCCGTGTCATCGCCACATAAAACAATCGCCGCTCTTCTGCAAAGGGCATACTATTGTCCTCATATGTAACGAGCTTAATAATAGGATCATCTTCGATCTGGCACGGGAACCCGAATTTCCCTTCGAACATATTGATCAGAATTACGTTGTCATACCCAAGGCCCTTGGAACTATGCGCTGTCATAAAGGTGTTCTTTGCATTTGGGTATTTTTCACTCCTGATCGCACCGCCCGGCAATTCGCTGAACCGATTCGTTCGGTACAGCTTGTACATGTCATAATTGTATCGTCCAATCAACAAAATCGAACTCTGCTCGCCGTACTCAGATAGGATCTCACCAATGATATGCTCGATGGTATCTGCAAGTCGCTCCATGGGTTTGACACTATCATCGAAAACTTCAAGAACAATCGGGTTCTCAAGATGCTTCGGAGAAATCAACTGCTTTCGGATTTGCGAAGTATTTCTTTGTACAAAGCCTCCAGCAATATCGATAAGCTCCTGCGAATTACGGTAGGTATGAGTAATCTTCAACTCCGTTCCAGCCCCCATAAGTTCCAGGAAACGAGTAAATAGCGTAATGTCAGAGCCAGAAAAGGCATATATCGACTGCCAGTCATCACCGACTGCAACAACCTTCGCCTGTGTAATTTGGGATAGCCTTTTCGTTAGATTGAATCTCTGCCGAGCAATGTCCTGGAACTCATCAATGATGATGTACTTGTAAGGGAGCGTGACATTCTGCCGCTCAATTTCCTGCAAATAGAAGTGTGCATCATTTATCATGTCTGCAAAGTCTATCTGATTGCGCTGTTTCAGCACGGATTGATAGTGGTGATACACCTGCTCTGCAATATCCAGAAACAGAAGCGTTCTCGGATTGTCTGTTCTTTCTCGCAAAACAGCGAAGCCGCCATCGTCATAACCGGTTGTTTTGTATTGCTCAATAAACTTCATCATAAAGATGATCAGCTTATAAATGTACTTATCTTTCCCGGTTTCTACAATCTTCTTATAGACTTCTTCCAAATTACGAGGCTTTAGAATAAAGCCCTCATTTTCAAGCACTTCTTTCAGATGGTCCAGAAGAGGACGCCGATCCGTATAGAAGGACCATGTTTCCAGTAATGTAGTTTTATTGGTCTTATGAAGACGACGCTTATCACTAATGGCACGGAGATAACGCTGCCTCTGCTGCGGGGTAAACAGGCTGTTGTAGCCGCTCTCACTAAGTGCATAGTGCTCCAGCCAAACGCTGTGCTCCCCCTGCGAAATATAGAAATCGGGTGTGTATTTTCTGTTACGAGAAGGTGATCCAAAGGGATACACTCTTTCATACTCATAATCCAGTCCGTTCAGATACAGAAAGTTTGCAATTTGCACTTCCTGCATGGAACGCAGGTATTCTCCCGTTATGGTCCGAGTCTTTTTTGTGCGCTGCTGTTCGACTTTTTTGATGTATTCGCCCAGCCCGCTTTTTAGTGTTTCAAAGTCCTGCGCCGCTTTGTAAAGATGGTATTGATTCAGGTCCGTAAATTTGAAAACATCCTCGGACAGATCAAAGTAATATCCCAAGAACAAAACCAGATTGCGCATGAGCTGCTTGTTGTGAAAAATCGACTTTTCCAGCATATCAAAAATAATCTGCTGGGAAGAAAAATTGATCTCAGGCGGTTCTGCCGAAAACTGTTTCACAATATCATACGCAAACGCATGAAAGGTACAGATCTTCGCCGGAATACCAAGTCCCTTATTGATTCGATCACGCAGTTCTCCAATCGCCTTGTTCGTATAGGAGATCACAATGATCTCTCCCGGATCTATACTCTTCTTCTCAACCAGATACTTGACCTTTGCAGCCATCGTTGTGGTTTTTCCCGCACCTGCACCAGCTACCAACAGGCAGTAGTCATCATCGGTAATTACTGCACGGCGCTGTTCTTCATCCAACTGAATATTAGGGTCAATCTGTTTTAGAATATTGTCAAAATAGTTTTTATCCCGCTCCAGCGCGCGGTCCACATATGTGGTATTATGCGCCGTAATATCTCCATCCAAAGATTGCATCTGGCGCAAAAAGCGGCGCAGCAAATCGATATCAACTCGTATTGCCGCAGCGTTATTGCAGACATATTGAAAAATAAGCTTATTGGTTAGGCTCTCGTTGTATTTTCCATATGTATCCCGCAGCCTCTGCGCATCTCTGTGCGAAATATAGTGTTCTGCTGAAAACAACTGGGCGTGGTCTCGTTCGAAAGAAATCAAGACGTTTTGCAGATTTTTGTAATCCAGTCCCGCCTCTTTCATGTGCGGAGTATTCTTACTCAAAGAGGAAAAGTATGATGCTGGCAGCCCGCAGTGAGGGCATTTTTCAGCTCTGTCGGAAATTGAATTTCCACACTCCGGGCAACGAATTAAGGCCATATCTGTGTCCTCCTTGTGGCATTGCAAAGTAAACTATGCGTCAAATCCAAGCTTTTTCAGTCTTCCTCGTACCGCCGATGCGCTGCGCTTTAGGGTAATGGCGATCTCACTCACCGGTACGGACTTCTTATATAGGTCAATGAGGCAGTCATCATGATCTTTCGTCCATGGAGCGCCTTGCATCTCTGTCTGCATATTCTCTGCTGTGAGAATTGCATCCAGATTGTCTATGATAAAATGCTGCGCGGCATTGTTGTAAACGACAACCTGATAGGGTCCGTCGCTGCTCGTTCGTTCTTCCACGGAAATGCCGTTTTCTTCGCCAATTTTCGTTGGCCTTTTCGCGCGCTTTCCGTCTGGTGTGAGCGCCCATTCCATCATTCCAATTTCCGTGAGCCATGTGAGAATTCCTGAATAGGTAAGTTTTTGCATAGTGTCATTATCAGCCAGAGCGTTTATCCGCTTGGCAATTTCGCTGGCCGGAATAGGCACCTCAGAATAGACAAAATGGCTTCTTTTCTCCATAGGGATTTCAAGAGGAAGCTTTTTAAGTTTCTTATTCACAGTCGACTTTGTCCCGCCATTTTCAATTACCTGCCGCAACACGTCAGATACGAAGAAAAAGCAACGTGATAACCGGACATTGTTGATAAGATCATCGTCTGGTGCCATGGTGCCATCGATGGGATTGATGCCGTTTGCCAGCTTGTCCATATACATTTTTGCCCGTTCTATTTTTTCAAGTTCAGTCATACGCTCCTCCTTATCCCACTACCAATTTATTCGTCTTCTTCAAGAACTTCGCCGGGATCGGGCGGTCCAAAAGCCATGTGATATTCATCGGCCTGCTGCCCGTGTGCTTCACGTAGTTCGCCGTGCCCAGAT
>ENA-UOIW01001478-UOIW01001478.1-human-gut-metagenome-genome-assembly--contig:-P58-NODE-1478-length-13729-cov-8.139974_pt1 | contig 13729 bp, 9 predicted proteins | sample MGYA00242334_ERZ723881 | MGnify/ENA metagenome assembly ERZ723881
TGGTGATTTTTTTCGCGTGCTCCTCGGCTCGCGGTTTTTTGCAATGCAAAAAACCGGGCCGCGCAAGCGCGGCCTTTGATTGAACGCGCAAGGGAAACCCGACTAAGGTTTCCCTTGCACACATTCCCTTCCTTGCGGTGGGTGGGAGTGCGCTTTTTTGTCTCCGACGGGGTACTTGCTTCGCGGCGCGGACTGGCTCGGAATGACAACGCAAGAAGCCGGTATGGGCAGCGAGGGTGCAGGGAGAGGTGTTTACAAAAAATTTGCGGTTTTCTGCATGGAAATGCGGTGCATGATGTGATAAAATGCTCTGTGAACCTACGAGAAGGGCGGGATATGGATTGGAACTGAACAACAAGACCATTAAGCGCGTCATGCTGCTCATTGCCTTTGCGGCGCTGCTGTACTGGGGCTTGAACAACCTGTCGCTGCTGGGCGGCGTGCTGAAGAGCATTGGGTCACTGCTGTCGCCGCTGCTCATCGGCATCTGCATCGCCTTTGTGCTGAACCTGCTGCTGAAGGCGCTGGAGCGGCTGTGGGACAGGGCGCTGACCAGGTGGAGCAGCCCATGGCGGGATAAGCTGAAGCGAGGCGTGTGTCTGACGCTGACGATGGTGCTGTTTTTGGGCATCATCTTCGCCATTATCTTCATCCTCATCCCCCGGCTGAAGGAAGCCGGCAGCACGCTGGTGGCCAATATCCCCACCTATGTGGCGCAGGTTCAGACGTGGTGGGAAAACCTGAGCGGCTTTGCGGAGGAGCACGGCGTGATGCTGCCGGAGCTGGCGCTGAACGCCGACCAGGTGAAGGATACCATCACAGGGTTCTTGCAGGAAAAGGGCGACAGTGTGGTGAACACCACGCTGAACATCACCACGTCTATTGTAGGCGCACTGGTGAACTTGCTGCTGGCGCTGGTGTTTTCCGTGTATCTGCTGGCACAGAAAGAGACACTGATCACGCAGGCCAAGCGTTTGCTGCAGCGAATCCTGCCTAAGAAGGCCGCCGACCGGCTGATGCACCTGCTGAGCCTGACCAACAACGCCTTTTCCAGCTTTGTGTCCGGTCAGGTGACGGAGGCAGTTATCCTGGGCACGCTGTGCTGCCTCGGTATGCTGATCCTGCGGCTGCCCTATGCCCTGCCGGTGTCGGTGATCATTGCGGCGCTGTCGCTGATCCCCATCTTCGGCGCATGGATCGGCGCGGCCACCGGGGCGTTCCTCATCGTGTTCCAAAGCCCCATCAAGGCGCTGTGGTTCTTGATCTTCCTGCTGATTTTGCAGCAGGTGGAGGGCAATCTGATCTATCCCAGGGTGGTGGGCAAATCCGTGGGCTTGCCGGGGCTGTGGGTGCTGGCCGCCGTTACCATCGGCGGTGGAGCGTTCGGCGTGCTGGGTATGCTGCTGGGCGTGCCGGTGTGCGCCGTGATCTACACGCTGATGCAGGAATTTATCCGCTCCAAGCCGGGAAAGCTGGCGGAGTCAGAGGAAAGTGAAAAGTAAACTGACAAGCGCCCGGCGAAGCCGGGCGCTTGTTTCAAATAGGGGTGCGATTCGGATTATGAGCCCTGCGCCTGCCGTTGTGGTCGAGAGCGGCCCATCACTCCAACGTTTCGCGGATGAAATGCGCCTGTATCTGGCTCTCCGTGACCAGGACGGACTCCTGGTGGAAGAAGGCACAGAGATCCCTGGCAATATCGTCCACAACGGTTTTCTCGGCGTCGATCAGGGTGAGGACCAGGCTCGTCTCCCGGGCGTAGTCCCCATTTTCGTAAATGTACCCGCCCTCCTGCACGCTGAAGGAGAAGGGCACGTTGTACGAATAGCACACGCTGCGAAGCACACGGATATATTTTTCGCTTTCAAAAAGCTGTGTGTTGGTGGTCACATCGTTCAGCCCTATATAGATCTTTGACTCGATCATATTCGATCCCCTTTTCGTGCTCTTTTTCTTATCCTATCACGCGCCTGGGCAAAATACAAGCCTCCGGTCATGGACCGGAGGCTTGCTGTTATATTCTAAAGCGGTTTTGTTGGTTGGACGACAAAATGACCGCCGGTATCGTCCGGCGGTCATTTCATCGTCTTGGCGTTATCTCGGCCTTCTGCGATCGTGCTCGGCGTAGTAGGCGCGCTTGCTCTCGAGCATCTTCTCGTCCGCCTCGCGGACCAGCTCGCTTAGCCCGTTTGCCGCCTCGCAGACGGCGATGCCGTAGGAGATGCTGTAGCCCTGCGCGGCAAGGCTTTCAGAAACCGCCCGCATCCGCGCCTCGTATTCCGCCTCTGCCGCCGGCGCGGGAAACATGACGAACTCGTCGCCGCCGACGCGGTAGAGATCGTCCCTCGGAAACTGCTCCCGCAGACGCTCTGCGACCGCGCGCAGCAGCTGGTCGCCCGCCTCATGACCGCGCTCGTTGTTGATCTCGTGCAGGCCGTTCGCGTCGATATAAATGCAGGCGGCCGGAGCGATGACGCGCTGGTCGCTCTTGCGCAGACACTTCTCATAGGCGACACGGTTCATCAGGCCCGTGCCCTGGTCCGTAATGCTCATACGGTAAACACCGCGACGCGCCGAGATCAGGTACCAGCTGATGTAGGCAAGATAGCTCAGCAAAATCACGCCGACGATGACCGACATCAGGTAGAGGATCTTCACCACGCCGCGCGTTTCCGCCAGCGCTTCCTGCTCGCTGACGCCGAGAACGACGCTCCAGTTGTTGATGCCGACCGGCTCGTAGTGCAGGTAGAGCGTCAGCCCCGTGGAGCGGGATACGGTGCACATATCGCCGCCGATGCCGTTGGGGATTTTTTTCATCGCCTCCTCGTAGGTGTAGCCCTTGAGCATTTTCCGGCCACTCAGGTCGGAGAGATTGCCGAGCGAGTCATGCCAGGTATCCAGCAGAATGTCGCCGGTATTTCCATCCACGATGAGAACGAAGGCGTTGCCGCCGTAAAGGTCGGTCTTGTAGCTGCGCGAGAGCTCCTGCAACGACACCATGCCATAGAGGATGGCGATGGTCTCGCCGTCGCGCTTCACCGGCACGACGTTGCGCACCACCAGCTTTTCCGGCGCAAAGTAGCTTGTGACGCGGTCGGAGATGTACGCGCCCCGCGCCGCCTCCGTTTCAAAATCGAATGTGTCGGAAACGTCGTAGCGGGCGCCGTCGGTCAGCAGCAGCGTGCCGTCGGGTCGCAGCAGCGCGACGGTGGAGACAAAGGTCTTATCAAGGCTGAAGGTGTTCATGATGCGCAGCACAGAATCCAGATCGTCCTCGTCCTGCCCCGCGATCAGCTCCGCCATGGCGGAGAGAATGATCTGGTCCGTGCGTACGGCATTGTTGATGTCCTTGGCAAGCTGCTTTGTTGCGGTCGTCAGCTCATCGAAGGAGCGCTGTGTGACCTCCTCACCTGCGCGCCTTGCACAGACGAAGACCGTACCCGACAATACGATCGCGCTGAACAGCGTGATCGCCAGCATGACACGCGAACGCGTTTTGTTTTCCATTTCTTTCTCCTTACTGCTCTGTCAGCTCGCGCAGATAGCGCTCCGCCTCCCGCTTCGGCAGGACGCGCGAGAAATAAAAGCCCTGAATGGAGTCGCAGCCCGCCGCAAGCGCAATATCCAACTGTTCCTTTGTTTCCACACCCTCAGACAGCGCTCGGATACCCATGCTGTGAGCAAGCTGCACCAAACCGGCAAGCAATGCCCTTCCGCGCTCCTCCTCCGCATCGAGGAGGATGCTGCGGTCGATCTTCACGCCGTCGATTGGGTAGGTACACAGATCCGAAAGCGAGGAGTAACCGGCACCCATATCGTCCAACGCGATGCGAAGCCCCATCGCGTGCAGCCCCTCGATCGTCCGCAGTGCCGTCTCGCGGTCGTGCGTGTAGGAGTCCTCCGTCAGCTCCACCACAAGGCGGTCGCGCGTAAAGTCGTACTGCTCGACGATCTCGCGCACGCGCGCGAGGATCTTTTCGTCCGCGATGGACTGGCGCGTGAAGTTGCACGAGAGCCACAGCGTCCCGCGCCCCTCCCGCTTCCACGTCTGGAGCTGCACGCACGCGCAGCGGAGCATATAGAGATCATGTTCTGTGACCGTACCGGCGCGGATCATCAGGTCGATGTACTTGGACGGCGGCAGCAGTCCATCCTCGGGGCTTTGCCAGCGGGATACGGTCTCCGCACCGATGATCGTGCCGCCGCGATCCACCACAAATTGGAAGTACGGCTCAAACTCGCCCTTGGCGACAGCCTCCGCCGTGCGGCGGCGCAGCCGGTCGAGCTGCTCGCTTTCACCGACCATACGCTTATTGCCGAACGCGCAGAGCATACCGTGACCGAACGCATAGGCGCAGCCCTGCCGCGCGCTGTAGAGCGCGGCCTCGCCGCTGTAGTCCGGGTTTTCCTCCAGTGAGCAGATGCCCGCGCGGAAAGACCCGTTGTATTCCGCGCGAAAACCCTCAAGGTATGCGTTCAGCTCCCGCACCAGCGCTTCCGTATGCTGCTGTGCCGCCTCGCGGCTGCTGCGTTGGCACACCAGGGCGAACATTCCGCGCCCCACACAGGCGAGGTAATCTTCGCGGGCGCAGCCGCGCCGAAGAAACTCCGCCGCGCGGCAGAACAGCTCCTCGCGCTCCGCCTCGCCGCAGCGATGCTCCAGCGAGGTCATATCGCAGCCGACACAGACAACATAGGTAAGACTCCGCAGCGGAGCGGGGAGCAGCGTTTCCACGCAATGCAGATAAAAGCGGTCATTTCCGATGCCGTAGCGCGGATCGATGAGGGCGTTGGTCTTTTGCTCGGCACGCTTTTTTCGCGCAAAGACTATCAGCGCGACCGCCGCGGCAAGCATCGCCGCGATCAATGCGGCGAGCGTAATGAGCCACCTGGTACGGTAGGCTTCCGCGCCGCTGCTATTCGTATAGTCTGCCAGGACGCCGATGCTCTCCGCGCCGAAGAGATCCTCCAGCGCTTGTGCAAGCGCGCCGGCCAGTTCCGGCGTGAGTGCGTTGGTAAAGCCAACATATATCGCGCGCTCTGCGCCGTCATGTTCTATCGTGCAGAGCAGCACTTGACGGCGCATCGCGCCGCTGTCGACCGCGCCGGAGGGATAGGCGGAAATAATGTCCGCCTGCCGGTTTGCGGTCTGCTGCGCCTGCGTTGTGTTCTTGCTGTACGGAAGATAGACAAGATCGTACCCTGTCTGCTCACTCAGGCGCTCGTACAGCTCCGGCAGCAATCCGACATAGCATTCCCTGCCGCGGTCATAGGACTCGATGGGATAGAGATCGGCGTTTCCCGAGATCAGAAGCGTCTCCCTCGCGCTTGCATCCTGCATACAGCACAGCAGCGCTCCGATCGTCAGCACGGCGCAGAGCGTGATTTCCAAGAGCTTTTTTCGGCGCACAGGCGGCACCCCCCTTTATTTCAAATCGATCTTGCGGCGCTCGATGCGCCCCCAGCTGAGTTTTTTCTTCCTATAGCCGATAAAGGCCGTGCAGCGCACCCATGCGAGAATAAAGCGCAGGAACACCAGCTCAAAGAGACACAGACAGACGGCCTTGAGGCCATCGCCGAACGAGAGCGTGAGATCCGCCGTGTAGATGCGCGAGAAAAAGGCAGTAAGCGTCAGGACCGAGCCGAACACGGCGTAGATCAGGAAAAAGAGCAGCATAAACGGGACGTTGATCAAATCGAACCACCACGCGAGTACCATTGTAAAAACGCCGAATATCTCAATAAACGGCGAAAGCAGCTCGTAAATGAGGAAATAGAGATAGGATACAAAGCTCACCGCGCCGAACCTGTGATTGGAAAACATGACGCGATGCTTGTACATACTCTGGAACAGGCCCAGATGCCAGCGCTTGCGCTGCTTGCACAGATCGCGCAGCCGCTCGGGCGCCTGCGTCCAGCAGATCGCGTCGGATGCGTAGCGAATGGCATAGTCGATGTTGTTGACCGTGCAGTATTCGTGCAGCTTGACCACAAGTTCCATATCCTCGCCTACCGTTCCGCTGTCATAGCCACCTGCCGCGATGACGGTATCCTTTTTGAACAGCCCGAAGGCGCCGGAAATGATGAGCGAGCCGTTGAAGCGGTCAAAGAGGATGCGGGAGGCAAGAAACGAACGGTCATATTCCAGCACCTGCATGAAGGCGAGAATATTGCGCGGCAGCCGGTAATGCTTCACCCGTCCGTTTTCCAGCTCAACATCGTTGGAGATGCGGACGATGCCGCCAACCGCCACCACATTGCCGTTTTCCAATATCGGCTGGGCGATGCGGCGCAGAGAGTCGTACTGCAGAACGGAGTCCGCGTCCATGCAGATAAAGTACGGGAAATTTGCGGCGTTGATGCCCATGTTCAGCGCGTCTGCCTTGCCGCCGTTCTTTTTTCGGATGAGCGTCACCGGTACCTTCTGTGCGCGTGTCTCATAGACGTATTCCTCGCGCTGACAGTTGATCTGCCGGCGAATGGGCCGGTGAACAAGGTGCATATCAAATGTCTCGGCCAACACCTCCGAGGTGCGGTCCTTCGATCCGTCGTCCACCACAATGATCTCATAGGCGCGGTATTCCAGCGTCAGCAGCGAGCGCACGGTGTCTGCCACGGTGACCTCCTCATTGTAGGCGGGAACAATGATACTGATGGGCAGGTAGTAATCCGAGGGCAGAATGCTTTTGAGCATTTCCTGCCGGCGGTGCTTGTACAGCTCAAGTGAGCCGACGACGACCGACAGAAACAGAAAGGTCGAGTAGCCGATCAGATAAGCGATAAAGAAATAGCCCACCCACTCAAGAAACAGCTTTATACCGTCGTACATACTGCGTCCTCCTTTCGCTCCTCCAGCTCCCGCACATCAAAGCGATAGCGCAGGATCTCGGAGGCGTAGCGGTCGTGCCCCTCGATCACGTCGATCAGATCGCGGTAGCCGAAGCCGAGCTGCTCCAGACTTTTTGACGCGTTGAAGCGGATATACCAGTTGGGATGATAGAGGTTCCTCTTCAGTACTGCCGCAGTCTCCGCCCCGGGATAGCTCGCCAGCACCGACGAGGCGATGGCGGCGTACTCCCAGCGCGCGTTTTCCGAGGGTGTCGCATAGCGCAGCAGATCGGCGTAGACCGGCTCATAGGGGTAGCGACCGAAATAGCGCAGGCAGGCAAAGCGCACCTCGTCATCCCGCGCGGGATCGTTGAGGAGTATACGCATTTTCTCGCAGTATGCGCCGGAGGAAAAGCGGAAATAGTTGAGCAGCGTCACCTGCATCCACGGCTGAAACGCATCAAACGCCTCCCAAAGCGCGTCGGCAAGTTCCCATGCGTCGCCCGTGTAGTTCAGCAAGCCGTCGGAGAGGAGCTTGCTGTGATAATAGAGGCTGCTTGCGTCGATGATCCGCAGCGCACGCACAAGGACGGCGGGATCGCCCGCCGTGTAGAGCGCCTGCATGGCATTCTCGCGGCAGTAGATGCTCGATTCATGCAACAGGTCGAGCAGCATCGTTTTCAGCGCCTCGTTCTCCTGCCCGTCGAGCAGCCGGTATTTCCGGATGATATACGGAAAATACGCCGCCTCGATCTCATCGCGGCGGCAGTAATCCTCTGCCAGCGTGATCGTCACACCGTTAAGCGCCGTCAGATAGGAGCGGGTCAGCTCTGGCCGCCTCACGCACAGGCGCTCCAGCGCGGCGTCAAAGGCCGCCATGCCGTTCACGCGGCGCAGTCTGCGCTCCATGAAGCGCAGATGCTTCTCGCTGACCGCTCCGGTCTCCGCGAGACGGTCAAGCTCCCGCGAGACCGTCAGCTCAAGGCGGATGCCGTCGCGGAAGGACCGATGCTCCCTGCGCCGCGAAAGGAGCGCCGTTGCAATGTTAAAGAGGATCATGCCGGCGCACATACCGAGGTAGATGTAGATCAGAATTTCAACAGGCATCGGCGCTCTCCCCTTTCTTGTGTGTTTTACTGCCAGAGCTTTTGCAGAATGTAGTACGAGGGCTTGAGCCGCTCGTGATAGCTGACCGTATTGCCCCAGCCCTTGAGCGCCGCGGGATAGAGCGGCGTGCGCTCCTGCACCGCGCCGTCGGTAAGACCAAGGTACATCGTGTCGATGGTGATGTAGTCCACGCCGTAGTTTTCATAGTAATCGTCGTGGATGGTCATGCGCGAGGGATCGGCAAAGTTCAGAAGCTGCCAGGGCAGCTTCAGCTCCACATAGTCGCCCGCGAAGAGGAAGTCTGCGAGGGAATCGTAGTCCGGCGCGGCGGGGTTCGCGTTGCCGTAGGCAAGATCGCCCGTCTCGTAGGTCTCAGAGCTTGCCTGCCAGTTGCCCGTGAGCAGCGGCGTCGCCGTCTGGAGCATCAGGTCGATGGACTTGAACAGCGGTGTGTCCGCGTCGGGCGGGTCGAGGTAGGCGTCCTCGTCGTGCGTTTCGTGGTAAAACATGGCCCGCAGCACCTCATAGCGCTCCTGCACCAGGAGGCGGCTGTTCTCTCTGCCGTCGATGGCAAGGACAAAATCAACCGCGAGGTCAAAGCGCAGGCCATAGTTTTCGCAGTAGGTGCTGCCCGTCTTGGGCGTGGTGTCGATGGGGATGTAGAGCATTTTCTGTCCGTTCGCAAAGCCCTTTTCATAGGCGAGCAGATAGATGAACTTCTCGTCGTATTTCATCGAAAGGGCGCGCGTGCCGGTATCGAAGAGCTTGTCCTCCTCCGTCCACTCGCTGAGATCGCCGTCCACATAGCAGACGCTTTCCTCCTCGCCGGGGTCGAAGGAGAGCAGACCGAAATACTGCTCGTTGGTCTGATAGTCGCTCCAGTATGGCGTGCGCTGGAGATTCACCGCGTGCATGGTGTTCCAGGTGCGCTTGAACCACTCGTCCTGCCAGGTAAAGACGCAGCCGCCCGCGCAGTTTGCCGCGGTGATGTCGCGCCAGCAGTCCACGAGCGCCTGCCCCTGCTCCTGCTCGGACATATGGCCCTGATTGCGTCCGGTGTTCCGGTCGATCTGCGCCATGCCGCGCCCGGTGGAAACGCCGAACTCGGAGATGACGACGGGCATCGTGTGATGCCGCCGCAGGGCGCGCAGATAGGCAAGGTAGGTGTTCGCCGCGCCGGCCTCATCGTAGAAGTCCGATCGGCGCAGCACGGAACCGATGGGCGTGCCGGGACCGGTTTCCACACGAGAGATGACGGCCTTGCCGTCCCAGATGGGTGTGCGGTCCATCACCGCGGGGTTGAGGATATAGTTGAGATAGTCGGGATAGTAGGGATACACATGGTAGGAGGCAAACTGACCGGCGAGGAAGGCATCCTCAGTGCGGATGTGCTCCACGTCCACCTGCGCGCACTTCATAAAAAAGGTCGTGATATCCTCCGGATAGAGGAACGGATCGGTGGTCGGCCAGTTGGAAAACGCCACAAGGCGCTGGGTCTTGTAGCGGCGGCTCTCGTATTCAATGATCCGGTCGCCCGCCTGCGCCAGCATGGACTCAAAGGCGGAGGCGTCCTCCGTCGCGGAGAGATACGCGCCCTGATAAGGCGCCATATCGGGATACTTGTGGTCGGTGTAGGCGACGGTCACATCCTCCCACTCCACACCGAGGATGTAGGCGATGACCCAGCGGGAAACATCCTTATTGTAAAAGCCCGATCCCGTGCCCCGCCCGAGCGAGATCTTCTTGTTGCCGTGCAGAACGTCGACCAGTGTGCGCCCGTCCCTGACGAAGGTCTCGAGAAAGTCTTTATCGTAGGCGTCGCGGTGGGAGTTTTGGATATAGTCGTTCACCCATACGCCGTGGATGAGCCAGAGCGGTTCCTCGTTCGCCTCCTCGCGCGCGGTGTTGTACTCGTAGAAGGCGTTGTAGAAGTCGTCATGCAGCGTAATGTAGACGCGCACGGTGTTCGCGCCCATCTCCTGCATCTGGGCAAACCAGCGCAGATAGGTCTCCTTGCTGACGGCGTAGTCCGTCGCCCACTCGCCCGGGATGCCCACGCCGAGGTTTACGCCCTTAACGATAAACGGCTCGGGACCGCTGCCGTGATCCATGTAAATGCTTTGCGTATCCGTGGTCATAAAGGCCGTCACCGGCTCGTCCGGCTTCAGGTCGATGTACCATCCCAGCCGGTAGCGCGCCGTGTCATAAGCAAGATAGAGCAGGATCAGAGCGGAAAGCGCGATGATAAATTTTTTCACGGCTCCGCCCTCGCTTTCTCAGTGGTTGAATTTCTTGTTTTTGGATTCGTGGCTGTACTGGCGAAGAATGTCGATATGCTCGTCCATCCACGCGCCGCGCTCCGTGCAGAAGCGCTTCATCTGCGCGACGGCAGCCGCGTGTGAGTGCGGGTTGCGCCACGCGGGGGAGAGCATATCCTTTTCGAGCGTGTAGCCCCAGACGGAGAAATTGCGCTCGACGGCATCGCCGAGCCACGCGGTAACGTCGTCCATGTAGGCGCAGAGATACTCGTCGCTGAGGATGCCCTGACGCAGCTCGCGGTAGCGGTCGATGACGGCGTTTATGAACTTCTCGTCCTTGCTGAGCATGTAGTACCAGACATTGTATTGCAGCTCAAAATGCTGCGGCTCTGTGACCGGATGACTGTAGTTGTCACAGGCGGAGTTGAAGTCCCAGATGCACATTTTGTATTTGCCGCGCACATCCCTGTAGATATAGGTGGAAAGCCAGCCCGCATCATAGTTGCAGGTAAACTCGTTGAGGATAAAGTAGTCCACGAAAGAGCTCATGTCCGCCTGCTCCCACCATGCATAGGGCTCGGTATCATAGTCATAGGAGTAGAGTGACTTTTCAAAGTCGGAGAAATCCTGCGCGATCCACGCCGCGCGTTCCGGCGTAAGCCATTTTGTTCCCGGATAGACGATGTCCATATCCTGCAGATTTCGCAGGGCGTATTGGGAGAAGGTCTCGATGTTTTTGACCTCGTTGCCGCTGCCGCGGTCAAGGCGCAGAGCATAGCTCGTCTGCACCGTGTCCTTCGACGGCTCCGTGAGCTTCAAGCGGGCATCCGCGCCGGAGCTGACAGTCTCCGTCATAGCATAAAGCCCCTGATACACTCCGTTGAGCAGCACCTCGCAGAAGCGCACATTCGGCGCGTAGTCCATGATCTCGCCCGCAAGATTGTACCACATGTAATTGCGGATAAGCGTCTTATCGAGGTACGGCCCATGCAGCGCCCACTCGTCGAAGGCATCCATCCCCAGCATGGCGACATCGCGCGAGGCCGCACCGTCGTCCGTCAGCGTCTTGACAAGATAGCTGTGCTTATCAAAATAGCGCGAGGAGTTGCCTCGCACTCGAATGTCAATGACGCTCTGAAGCGTCGGCGTGTCGGCGGGGTGATTGTTGCCCTCGGCATGATCCACCACCGAGACGGACGCGCGCAGCAGCGTACTGCCGTCCGCGGTGGTGGTGAAGCGGTCGTTTTCGATGTTGCTGTCCGTGTCGGGGATGGGCACGCCCGGGATCGCCTCTCCGCCGGTGTCGATGAGCACGAGCGGCAGATGCGTGCAGAGCGTCTCGCCGTCATGCTCGGCACAGGGCGTGTAGGCGGGGCGCTCAAGATGCTGATGATAGCGTGGGTGCTCATCGGTCAGCACGGCTGACAGGTTTGTTGCGGATAGGAGGAGCAGCAGCGCACAGGCCACAAGAGCCATTCGCTTGTATTTCATGTTCGTCTCCGCTCCCCTCTTTCCGGTTTCTCAGTTCGACACCTCGTCGTTCTGCATGACAAGATTGACATAGTCGATGCTACCCAGCGAATAGATGCTGCCGGGAATGTCCGGCGTTGTCTGTTCCGCGCGGCGCAGGAGCTTTTGCGTGATCTCGTAGATCAGTTCGACCGTATCCTCCGTCGTGTTTTCCACACGCAGCGTCGCTTTGGCGCGAAAGAGCTTGTAGACCTGCGCCTTGATCGGCTCCTGCTTGCTGCGGTGGGCGCGGATGATGAGCAGCATCCGGTTATCGCTCTTGATGCAGCCGAGCAGCAGGATCACCGCGAAGGTCACGGCGCTGCCGATGCAGGCCACGGCATAATCGCCCACGCCGCAGCAGATGCCGACAATGATGGACCAAAAAATATAAACCGTATCGCGCGAGTCCTTGATGGCGGTGCGGAAGCGGACGATGGACAGCGCGCCCACCATACCGAGAGACAGCGCGATGTTGTTGCCGATGACGGTCATGACCGTCCCCGTCAGCACCGCGAGAATGACGAGTGAGGCGTTGAACTTGCGGCTGTAGATCGTCCCGCGGTGGGAGATGGCGTAGGACAGGAAGATAAAAAAGCCCAGCACGGCGGCAAGGACGATATTGAGCAGAATATCCTCCCACGACATATCGCGGGGTGTGGTAAAAAGGTTCAGGATCTGTTGTCTCATGGTGTCTTCCTCCTATAGCCTCGTCTGACATCCGTTTTGGCGGGCAAGCACATATTTGCTGACAGAAAGCTCACTGCGATCCACGCTGTTGATCAGCTCGCGAAGATAATCGAGCAGAAAGCCGTTGTACTTGACCTCAAGCACCACGCAGTACGGATCGAGCACGGGGTTCATGTTCAGCCGCGGCGAAAAGAGGTCGAAGCAGCTCTCGACGGAAACAATGCGGCTGTCAAAGGTAATGCGTATTTTGTTCTCCTTGGCGATAAATGCCTTGCGGTCGTATTCTACGATCGTTTTGGGGCGATAGCACCGGCTGTGCATCAGCGCGTAGCACTCCGCGGCAAAAGACTCCGGATACCGCAGCAGCGGCGCGTAGTCGCCGCGCGTGAGCGCTTGGGCATCCTCCCGTGTCACGCGCAGAGAGCGCTTGAGCTGACTTGTGCCCTGCTTCTGCTTCATCTCCAGCATGGCGAAGTCTGCCGCCGGATCATAGCAGCGCAGGCGCAGCTTGCGCCGCAGCTCTACGCCCGCAGCCTTTTCGCGGAAGTCCCTGTCGTCGAGCGTATCGAAGTAAAGCGAGCGGACAGGGTAGCCGGTTATGCCGTTGTGCGGGTCCTCGTGCATGACCTGCGCGAGCCGATGGCAGGCTTGCAGTGCCTCCGGCAGCGAGATCAGATATTTCTTTTCCTCGCGGAACACGCGGTTCACCGATGCTCCCTCCTTTCGCAGAGAAAGAAACTGACCGCAGTCCTGCTAAGGCAATACCGCAGCTTTCACTGCACGGTGTTGCCTTAAGAGTGCGGTCGGTCGATCATAGGGGCTCTTCCGCTCAGACATATGGCCCTGCAGCATAGTCTTTCGACGATTTTCCATTTTAAACGATTATACAGGGCTGCGCCGCATAAGTAAAGTCCTTTCCAGCATTTCCGGCATTTTTCCGGCATTTTTCCGGCATTTGGCGTGTGCCGTCGCTTGTGCGGCGGAAGTCCTCTCCTGCGCGGGAATCGGATAGGATCACCTCACGAAATAATTATAACACAGCCATGAGCAAAACGCAGAAGATGCAAAAAATCCGGTATCGCTCCAAATGGAACAATACCGGATTTTTGTTTGTTTTCAGCCAATGATGTCTGCAAACGCAGTTACATCAAAGGTTTGCAAGTTTCAAGCCGCTTTGTGAACGCTCAAAAGATCGCTCACATTTCCTTGATCGCAGCCTGTGCAGCGGCCAGACGGGCGATGGGCACACGGAAGGGGGAGCAGGACACGTAGTCCAGGCCCACCTTGTGGCAGAACTCCACGGAGGAGGGGTCGCCGCCGTGCTCGCCGCAGATGCCCAG
>ENA-UOIW01001479-UOIW01001479.1-human-gut-metagenome-genome-assembly--contig:-P58-NODE-1479-length-13714-cov-6.590307_pt1 | contig 13714 bp, 9 predicted proteins | sample MGYA00242334_ERZ723881 | MGnify/ENA metagenome assembly ERZ723881
GTCATGGCTCGGTCTTTCTGTAGAATTTGCTGAGCCGGTCGTCCGCATGGATCTTGTCGATGATCGTGCGCACCAGCGTGTCGATCTCCTTGTCGGGGCTGTAGTCCGCCGCGCAGATGTAGCTCACGCGGTTGTCGCGGATCAGCTGTTCCATCGTCTGCCTTTTTTGCCGCGAGCGCGGGTTGTATACCGCGATTGAGTGGCCCCCCTGTTGTTTGACGAGCTTCATGCACGGGATGTCGGTAGTCCCGTCGCCGAAGTAGATCATGTGGCGGAACTGGACGGGCCTTTTCTCCTCTTCGATGAACTCGTTGATACGCTCGCTGTCGTAGACGCTTTCGATACCCTTGTTGATCTTGAAGATGAACTGCGTCTTGTTCGTGTAGTTGACCGCCACGGCCGGCCAGTAGGCCACTCCGTCGACATCGTAGAAGAAGGAGCTGGCATAGATTTTCTTGAATTGCCGCGCGATCGGCGTGCCTTCGATCATTTCGCGCAGTCCGGACGAGTTGATATAGTGGTGCAGCTGAATGCCTTTCGCTGCGGCGTAGGCGTTGATGCGCGGGAACCATTCGCGGACTCCCTCGTACAGCCGGATGTTCTGTCCCGAGCGGGCGAACGATTCGCGCCGCAGCGAGATACCCGAATTCTTGGCTTCGTGCAGCATCCGGTACATGTAGGCGAGGATCGGGTCCCCGTCCTGCTCCATGGCCGTCTGGTTGCTCTCTTCCCAGAACTCGCGGTTGCTTTTTCCGACGGCCGGAATGAAGTCGTATTCCTGCATGTTGCCCGGAGAGAGCGTGCCGTCGAAGTCGTAGATCAGCGCTACGGTCAGTTTCTTCGCCATTGGATCGCCTTTTTGTTTTGCAGTAAAGATACGAAAAAAACGCGGAAAAAGGCGGGTGCTGCCGGAAGCGCCCGTACGTCATGGGTTTCTGTGCCGGCGTCTGCGGAGATCGGGAGTATGCGAGAGGAAACGGCCTGGCTGCGGGCGACGCTTCACGCAGCGGGACCGGGTCGGTACGGCCGGCGGTTCGGCCCAATGCGGTCGGCGGTTCGGTCCGCCGGCTCGTGCGCTTGCCGGCCGCGATATCCGCGCCGGAGCCTTGTCGTTCCGGGGGTGCATGCGGAATAGGGGATTCCGTAGCGTTCTTTCGGGGAACGTGTTGCAACGACTTCCCGCACGGACTCCGTTCGGTGGAGAATTTGTCGAAAGGCGGTTCTCCCGGGGTTCGGCGACTCGCTGCCGGAATCTCGACCGGAATGCGGGTCGTAGGGGTAACCGTCGGTTTTCACGTTTCGGCTGACGGTTACCGGTCGGGGCTTTCGAGACTTTCGGGCGCGCGGCTTTTCGGGACTGGCCCGTATGCTTTCATGTCAAGCACGGACATATTCCGTTCCGGGCGGTCGGGCCGAGAGCGGGGACCTCTGGCCTCGTTCAGCCGGCGACAGATTTTCCGGCCCCGGCTGCATAAGCCGGGGGAACCGCCGTAATCCATCAGATGGCGGATCGTGTCGCCGAGCTGCTCACCGATCCAAGGCCGCTCGTCGGCCAGCCAGGCCAGAATCTCCATGGCCCAGACCTTGACCGCTACCGGGACGGAACGGTCGATCAGCCGGTCGAACGTGACTTCGATCGTCCGATCCAGACGCCGGTCGTCCAGCCGCAGGGATTTCCGTCGGAGCAGGAGCGCAAGGATTTTCGAGAAATGTCGCTGCGCGCCATGACAGCTCATTTCCGCATAGCGGTCGACGAGCGCGTTCAGATGCGGTTCCATTCGTTTCGGGTCTGCCGCGAACGCGTGTTCCAGAGCGTAAGACGCGCGGAAAGCGATTCTCGGGTCGGGATCGGTCCCCAAGTCGATCGTTTCGGCGAGCAGGCCCTCACGGGCGATCAATCGGCCTACCCGCTCGCCGAAGCGGGACGTCGCTCGGACGGACAGGATCTTTCGCAACAGTTCGCTTGTCATAAGTGTAGCGGTTGAACGACGGATAGTACGGACGCCCGGCTACCTGCCGTACCGGCCGTCGGATTTCCGATGCTTCCGGGTTTTACGGCTCGGAGTTTCCTTCGTCGGAAAAAATTCGGGCAGGCTCCGAATCGGACACGCAGTCTGCGTCTGCAAACCGCACCCGACGGATATGGAAATTCGCGCGCTGGCACATTGAAGTATATAATTGCCTGCGACTATTCGTCCGCGCATATCCGTTTCCCGACCGAGGGAAACGGAATACCTGCCAAACGAGCCGAGCGAATGTCTTACGGTTCGAGATAAGAGAATCGTGGCAGGAGGACCGGCGGACGAACGATATGCTGCACGAACTAACCCGTTCGGCCAGACCGAACAGATTGCACGTCCTGCATGCACGTTTCCGGCGAAACGGTCGCGCTTTCTCCGCCCGACCGTTACAATACGGTCATCCAGCCGTGGGTGTCCGGTTCCTCGCCGTACTGGATCGCGCGCAGTTTGTGGTAGAGTTTCTCGCACCAAGGACCCGGCTTGCCGTCGTTGTAGGCGAACGTGCGTCCGTTCTCGGGATCGTAGATGCTCCCGATCGGCGAGATCACGGCGGCCGTGCCGCACGAGCCCGCCTCGTCGAACGTGCCGAGCTCGTCGTAGTCGACCACGCGCTGCTCGACCTGCAAGCCCATTTCCGCGGCCAGCGTCATCAGGCTCATGTTCGTGATCGAGGGCAGCACCGAGTGCGATTTGGGCGTGATGTAACGGCCGTCGCGGATCGCGAAGAAGTTCGCGGCGCCGCACTCGTCGATATGCTTTTTCTCTTTCGCGTCGAGGTACAGCACGCTCGGATAGCCTTTCTCGTGTCCGATCTCGGCCGAAGTCAGGCTCGCCCCGTAATTGCCTCCGGCCTTGATGTGTCCGGTGCCGAGCGGCGCGGCGCGGTCGTGGTCCCGGTCGATGATGACCCGAATCGGGTTGAATCCCTCTTTATAGTAAGGGCCTACGGGCGTTACGAAAACGATCAGCAGATATTCGGAGGCGGGCTTCACGCCGACTTGCGGGCCGGTCCCGAACAATACGGGCCGGATGTAGAGCGATGCTCCGGTCCCGTAGGGAGGCACGAAGCGTTCGTTGGCGCGGACGACCTGCCGCACCATGTCGGTGAACAGCTCGACGGGCGGCATGGCCATCTTCAGGTAGTCGGCCGACGCGCGCAGCCGTTTCGCGTTCTCGTCGATGCGGAAGACGCGGATTTTCCCGTCCGCCCCCCGGAATGCCTTCTGCCCCTCGAACGCCTCCTGTCCGTAATGGAGGGCGGTGGCCGCCATGTGCATCGTCACGGTCTCGTCGGATGTCAGCTCCGGCTTCGTCCATGCTCCGTCGCGGAAATAGCTCCGTATGTTGAAATCCGTCCGGATATAGCCGAACGAAAGGTTTTTCCAATCCAAATTCGTGTCCGTCATATGCTTCGTTTTTAAGTCTTCAAAACTTTGTCCGGCATGGGCGCGGTTCCGGTTGTCGGACGGACCGGAGTTTTCGGAAGCCTTTACCCGATCGTCGCGCCGTTATCGACCCGATCTGCCGGCGACAGCAGCACGAGCTTACCGGACGAGTCCTGAGCCATCAGGATCATTCCCTGCGAAAGCACGCCGCGCAGCTCTCTCGGCTCGAGGTTCACGAGCACGAGCACCTGTCGCCCGACGAGTTCCTCGGGTGTGTAATGCTCGGCTATGCCCGACACGATCGTCCGCTGGTCGATGCCGGTGTCGATCACGAGCTTGAGCAGCTTTTTCGTCTTGGCGATCTTTTCGGCCTCGAGAATCGTCGCCGCGCGAATGTCCATTTTCTCGAAGTCGTCGAACGATATGCTTTCTTTCTGCGGTTCGGTCCGGCCTCCCGCCTCGCGGGCCATGTTGGCCTTTTTCGTGTCGGCGAGCTTCCGCAGCTGGGCTTCGATCACGCTGTCGTCGATCTTCTCGAACAGCAGCACGGGTTCGCCGATCCGGTGTCCGGCCTCGAGCAGCGACGTGTCGCCGAGCTGCTCCCAGCCCAGCTTGCCGATCTGCAGCAGGCCAAGAATCTTTGCGGCCGTGAACGGCATGAACGGCTCGATGGCGATCGCGATTGACGCGGTGATCTGCAGCGAGACGTTCAGGATCGTCTTCACGCGTTCGGGATCGGTCTTGGCCAGCTTCCACGGCTCGGTATCGGCCAGATACTTGTTGCCCAGCCGGGCGATGTTCATCGCTTCCTTGAGTGCCTCGCGGAAACGGTAGTTCTCGATATTCTCCTCCAGGTTCCTCTTGATCTGGGGCAGCTCGCCGAGTATGTCGCGGTCGTAGTCCGTCAGTTCGCCTCGCTCGGGCACGCTGCCGTCGTAATACTTGTGCGTCAGCACGAGCGCCCGGTTGACGAAGTTGCCGAGCACGGCGACCAGCTCGTTGTTGTTGCGGGCCTGAAAGTCCTTCCACGTGAAGTCGTTGTCCTTCGTTTCCGGAGCGTTCGCGCACAGCACGTAGCGGAGCACGTCCTCCTTGCCGGGGAAGTCGGCCAGGTATTCGTGCAGCCAGACGGCCCAGTTGCGCGAGGTCGAGATCTTGTCGCCCTCGAGGTTCAGGAACTCGTTGGCCGGCACGTTCTCGGGCAGGATGTATCCGCCGTGGGCGCGCAGCATCGCCGGGAAGACGATACAGTGGAAAACGATGTTGTCCTTGCCGATGAAGTGCACCATTTTCGTCTCCTCGTCCTTCCAGTACTTTTCCCAGTCTGGCGTCAGCTCCTTCGTGGCCGAGATATAGCCGATCGGCGCGTCGAACCAGACGTACAGCACTTTGCCCTCGGCTCCCTCGACCGGAACGGGAATCCCCCAGTCCAGATCGCGGCTCACGGCGCGGGGCTGGAGCCCCAGATCGAGCCAACTCTTGCACTGGCCGTACACGTTGACTTTCCACTCCTTGTGCCCTTCGAGAATCCACTTGCGCAGGAAAGCCTCGTGCTTGTCGAGCGGCAGGAACCAGTGCGTCGTCTCGCGCAGCACCGGAACCGAACCGGTGATCGCGCTGCGCGGGTCGATCAGGTCGGTGGCGTTCAGCGTGCTGCCGCACTTCTCGCACTGGTCGCCGTAGGCGCGGTCGTTGCGGCAGTGGGGGCAGGTCCCAACGATGTAGCGGTCGGCCAGAAACTGTCCGGCCTCCTCGTCGTAATACTGCATCGTCGTCTTCTCGGTGAACTCGCCCTTGTCGTACAGCGTGCGGAAAAAGTCCGAGGCCGTCTTGTGATGCACGGGCGACGTGGTGCGCGAGTAGATGTCGAACGATATGCCGAGCCCTTTGAACGCGTTCTTGATGATATTATGGTATTTGTCGACGATATCCTGCGGAGTGACCCCTTCCTGACGGGCCTTGATCGTGATCGGAACGCCGTGTTCGTCCGATCCGCAGACCGAGACGACGTCCTCGCCCCGGAGGCGCAGGTAGCGCACGTAGATGTCCGACGGGATGTAGACGCCCGCGAGGTGGCCGATATGGACCGGTCCGTTGGCGTACGGCAGGGCCGAGGTGACAAGATAGCGTTTGAATTTTTTCATGTGTTCGGAGTGATGTGTCGATTCCCGACAAAGTTAGGAATTTTTCGGCAAACATGGCTCGCTTGCACTCCATATTCGTGTTTCAACCGATTGTGTCCCGCGTTCTTCGCGGTCGTTCCGGCACGGCGCCGGGTGCCGGAAGTGTCCCGTCGGGCGTATGCGCTCCCGTGGCATTCGGATACCGCACGGTTCCGGTCGGCGGTTCGGGACGGTTTTCCGTGCGGCCGTTCGGACGGGAGTCCGCAGCGGGCGGATCGGGCCAGCGCGTTTGCCCGGACTGGCGGAATGCCGGTCCTCTCTGGTCGCCGTCGGCTCTGCCCGGACGGGGATACGAAAAGTCCGTCGAATCGGATCGGTAACGCGGCGATGCGCGAATAATCGTTATCTTTGGCCCGTTCGGAACGAACCGGACGAAAACGGATTTTGTATATGAAAACGAAAATGCTGCGGTGGATCGCGCCGGCCGTGCTGTCGCTGGCGCTTGTCGCTTGCTCGGACGACGACGCGCCTTCCGATCCTGCCGGAACGGTAACGCTCAACATGCTCGATGCGGAAAACGGAAAGACCTATTTGGGAAGCACGGGCTTTTATATCAACGAGGCCGACAATTTTTACAGCAACGGGTCGTTCCGGATCGCCAACGTCGGTCCGGTACGCGGGATCGGCTCGCTCGGCGGTCCCGCGACGAGCGGGCTGACCGATGAGGCGGCCGTAATGCCCGGTCACGGCTACATGATCTTCGCCGACGATGCGCTGCTTGTCTTCCCTTCGGGGACGACGGCTGCAGTCGTCGGGTCCGAGTATTGCAAGGTCTACGTCGACTCGTGGCTCGCCGAGGACAAGGGAGCCGTCGTGAAGTATCTGTCCGACCGGGTCTCCGCGGACGGATTGCCCGGATACGACGATCCGGTCGGCATAATCGACTGGTCGACCGAGTCGCTCGAGATCGAGCTCGCATCTTCCGACTTCGAGGCCGTCTGCGAGCCGGGGCGGGAGGCGTTCGATCTGGAGGCTTCGGGCCGCGTGCTGAAGATCAGGCCCGCGACGATGTCCGTCGCTTCCGGAGACTACGGTATCTATGTACGCATCGGCGACCGCTACACCCGTATTCGTGTCGAGGTGCGGTGGTGATCCGATGCCGTGCGGTTCTCGTCATTTACGGTACAGCTCCGGGATTTCGGGTCGTTCGACGCCGACGGTCACGTTCGTGTGCCAGTCGAGGTTGTTGATGTACAGGTGGCGGAAGTCGAACGGCTGGGGGATCCATGTGCGGAACAGGTTGCCTTCCTGCCATGAGTTGCCCGCCGAGGCGTAGTCGCACATCGGCAGCAGATGCCGTCCGCCCGCTTCGTCGAGGCAGGGAACGTCGAACGTCATGGCGACTCCGGAGACGGGACTTTCCGTCGGCATCGCGTCGATGTATCCGTCGGCATCGCAGTCGAACTCGTAGCGATACATGGGCGGCTCGCTCACGCCGTCGCGCCGCGGTATCAGGCGCGTGTCGAACGCCAGCACGACCGGTCCGCGGACGATCGCCCGGTCGCCCGATCCCGACGGAGCGTCGACGACCCGGGCGCGCATGTCCAGGTCGAGCTCGATCCGGTCGCCCTCGTTCCATGTCCGCTCGATCGAAGCATAGGTTCCCGGAATCAGATAGCCGTCGTAGGGGGCGCCGTTGATTCGCAGCGAGGTCCGTTCGCTCCACTGCGGGATGCGCAGGCGGAGCGCGAAAGCCTCGCTTTTAGGCAGGCCGACGGCTATCCGTACGCGGCCGTCGGCCGGGTAGACCGTCTGCATATCGATTTTCAGCGATTGCCCGTCCGGCGTGGCGACCTCGGCCTGCAGCGGGGCATACAGGTTCAGCGCTACGCCGTCCGGGCCGGTCATGGCGGCCCATGAGGGCGTGATCATCAGTCCGCGAGGACCGTTGGCCACGCAGCAGCTCATCACCACGTCGGGGAACTGCTGGTGGCTGTGCACCCGCTCGCCCATCAGGCCGCTGTAATAGGCCCACCACTCGCCGCGGGGCGACATGGCCCCGAGCAACGCGTTGTACAGGCTCGTCTCGAGCCGGTCGGCGCAACGGCTGTCGCCGGTGAGGCGCAGCATCTGATACATCAGTTTCATCCACGTTGCCGTGACGCAGGTCTCCATGCCCTGATAGAGCGGCTCGCTCTGACGCACGGCGCCGTGACACCAGATTTCGGCTACCGAGCCCGACCCGGCGATCATGATCTCGTCGCGGACGAGCGCGTCGACCAGCCGCTGCACGGCTTCCAGATAGAGCGGCTCTGCGGTGACGCGGTACAGTTCGCATAGTCCCTCGAAACAGGACATCATTTCGTAGGCTTTCGGCGCCCCGCTCATCTTCCACGGTGCCGTTTCGCCGATAGCCTCCTGAATCAGGCGGAGGCCCGCCGGTGCCAGTCGGTTCGGCTCGTCCCACGAGCGGACGATATGCCGTGCGAAATCGAGGTAACGTTTCTCTCCGGTCCGTTGATAAAGAAGCGTTATGGGTTCGAGTACGGAGCAGGAGGCCAGTCCTTTCCAGCCGATCCAGCCTGTCGCGGCGATGTTCGTCCCGCTCCCGGGGCCCGCCTCGGCGATCAGGTGGTCGGCCACGCGCCGGGCCGCTTCGAGTGCGACGGTCTCTTTCGTCTGGTCGTAGTAGGCCAGCAGGCCGAGCAGCACGTACTTGCGGCCCCAGATGTCCCAGTCGCCCAGATGACAGCTGTCGGGATAGGTGCCGATGTAGCCGTCGGCGCTTTGCGTGGCCATCAGTTCGCGGACGGCCCGGTCGACCGTCGCTCGGTGCTCGGTGCTCGGCGCGTAGCCGTAGCCCATCATCGCGGCGGTGAACCACTTGCCCCAGAATTCGGAACGGAAACCCCAGTTGCCGTCGGGCTTGTCGCGGAAAGGTTGCACGAGACGCTCGATATCCTGAGCCATCAGCCGGTTATCGATGCACAAGTCGAGCTTTTCGCCCAGATAGCCGCCGATACGGACGGCTCCGTAAGGAGCGGGGAAGAGCGCATCGTGGACGCGGAGCGTCGCGGGTTCGTTCGCGGGAACGCGCCGGGAGGATTTGCCTTCGGCGCAAAGCGCCAGCATCAATATGCCGGCGAGCAGCAGAATGGTCGGTTTCATAAAAATCGGTTCGGGTTGGTTGAGGACAAGATACGGATTTTCGGCGGATTTTCCTCGTCCGGGGTCGGGAAGCCGTCTGTCGGCGGAATTTTTCGGGCACGGCGGCGACGTGCGTCCGGACCCGGATACTGTCGCGGCGGCGTTGGAAAAGCGAAGTCGAGATCGCCCGACGGCAGGGAACGAGGTCCGATCGGATGAGAGGGAGCTGCGCGGACGAGCCTTGAGGAACGGGTTGTCGCTGAAAGGGCCGTTTGCCCGGTTATGCGCCGCTGTCCGTTCGGCCGGCCGGTTCGGCATCGGGCGGTTTGCGCCTGCGGTAGATGCGGTCGACGATCAGCGCGATCGCGCCGTCCCCGGTGACGTTGCCGGCCGTCCCGAAACTGTCCATGGCGATGTAGAGGGCGATCATCAGTCCCTGAAGCGTCTCATCGAAGCCGAGCATCGACTGCAGCGGGCCGAGCGCGGCCATGATGGCGCCGCCCGGAACGCCCGGGGCGGCGATCATCGTAACGCCCAGCATGGCGATGAACCCGGCGTACTGACCCGTATGGATCGGCATGCCTGTCATCCACATGATCGCCAGCGCGCATGCGACGATTTTCAGAATGCTGCCCGAGAGATGAATCGTCGCGTTGAGCGGGATGACGAATCCGGCCAGCTCGGGATTCACGCCGTTGCGGATCGTCCGCTCCAGCGTGACGGGAATGGTCGCCGCCGACGATTGCGTCCCCAGCGCCGTCATGTAGGCGGGCAGCATCGTGCGAAGCAGTTTCAGCGGGTTGCGGCGCGAGACGATGCCCGCCAGACCGTATTGGAAAAGCAGCAACAGCAGATGCATCGCAAAAATGAGCGCGATGATTTTCAGAAAAAGCGACAGAATGCCGGCCACCTGGCCCTCGGCCCCCATTTTCAGGAAAATGCCGAAGATATAGAGCGGCAGCAACGGAACGATCGCCCGCTCGATGATCCGCCCGATCACGTCGCGAAATTCCGACAACCCTTTTTTCAGCGTATTCCCGCCGCCGCGCGCAGTACCCAGACCGAGCACGAAAGAGAGCAGCAGCGCGCTCGTCACGTCTGCGATCGGAGGCATCTCGACCGTAAAGTACGGGACCAGCCGGGATACTCCGGCCGTCTCGAGCGAGCCGAGAGAAGCCTCGGAACCGAGAATCGGCGGGTAGCACCACAGGCATACGAAGTAGGCGAAAAATCCGGCCAGCAGCGTCGATCCGTAGGCCAGCAGCGTCGTGATTCCCAGCAGCCGGCCTGAGCCGGTCCCCAGTTCGGCTATCCCCGAGGCGACCAGACCGAAAACGATCAGCGGAATGGCGAAACCCAGAAAGTTGCCGAACAGTTCGTTGAATGTGGCGAATACCCTTGACAGGGAGGACGGCATCCAAAAGGCGCACAAGATTCCCAACGCGATCGCCAGCGCGACGCGCGGCAACAGACCTATCTTTTTGATTCGTAACATTTCTCTGTCCGGTCGAAGGCATCGCTTGCGCTGCGGCGGACGACAGCTTGCCTCCGGCAGCCGGGTCTGCCGCAGCCCGCCGCTTTTTTGCACCGTCCGCCCGTTGCGGAATTTTCCTTTTCGGGGGGGCGGAGAGACGTAGTTTCCGTGAGGTGAAACTTACCCGCGACGCGGCTCGTTCCGGCGGAGGAACCGATTCGGGACCAAGGCGTTCCGATCTGAGCCGGCTCTCTTCTTTCCCCCGCCGGCAGGGAATGCATGTCGGCCTTTGTTCCGCTCGGGTCTTTGCAAGCCCGATGCCGCGCTTTGCCGCGCCGGGAAAGGACAGGTCGGTCTGCTTTCCTCGCTGTCGGCTCTTCCGGAAATCGTTCGGCAGTCCTCGCACCCTGTGTCGGCTGACGGATTCCGGAGGCTATTTTTTCAGCGCCTCGAATCCGAGGCCGTATACGCCCATGACGCTGCCGAAAGTCATGAAGGCATGCGGATCGACCTCCTTGATCACGCGGAACAGGATGCCGGTCTCGTTTTTCCGGCAGACGACCATGACTACCTTCGTCGGCGTTTTCGTGTACCAGCCCTCGCCGTCGAGCAGCGTGACGCCGCGGTGCATCTCGCTGAAGATGCGTTCGGCGATCTGATCGTACTTCGGCGAGACGATCAGTATCTGAGCCGACTGCCGGTTGCCGGCCATCACCGCGTCGATCGTATAGCCGAACACGGCGACCATTACGTAGCCGTAGATAACGGAGGTAATGTTCTTGAAAATGAACAGCGAGCAGCCGATGATAATCAGATCGCACAGCATCAGTACCTTGCCGTAGCTTACGGTCTTGTACTTGTTGATGATCAGCGCGATGATGTCGGTTCCGCCGGTGCTGCCGCCCTGAGTGAAACAGATGCTGATGCCGGCTCCCGCCAGCGCGCCGCCCAGAATGGCCGACAGCAGTTTGTCGTCGGCCAGTCCGAGCACGTTGTCGGGAACGGCTTGCTGCATGACGGCCATCGCGACCGAGATGAAGCCGATCGCGTAGATCGTCTTGGCTCCGAACTTCAGGCTGATCAGCAACGAGGCGACACCGACCAGCACGGCGTTCAGCACCAGAAAGGTCACGCCCAGCGGAATCCCGCCGTTGGTTCCCCCTGTCGCATAGTAGATCAGCAGACCGATTCCGTTCAGCCCGCCGCCCATGACGCCGGCGGGGATCAGGATACTGGTCCATGCGAACGAGTACATCAGTCCGCCGATCGAGATCAGCCCGTACTCCTTGAAAATCTTCAACAGGTCGGTTTTTGAGAAATTCCCTTTCATCTGGCTTCGTCGGATTGCTCCCGGCCGCTGTCGCGGTCCGAAAGAAAACGGCTCGCTCGGGACATTCCCGGCAGCCGCGGTTTTCCTATTCAAATATCGTCAACATTTTTCAATCCGCCAACACTTTTCTCTCTTTTCCGGTTTCCTCGCCCGCCGTCGAAAAACGGACGGAAGCGACGCACCGATTCAAAAACGTCTATCTTTGCAGAATCAGTTCAGACACGCGACCATGAGCGATTCCGTACCAGACGAGCGGCTGTATGCCGACGTAATTCTTCCGCTGGCCACTCCGGCGATGACTTTTTCGGTCCCGGAGCATCTGGCGGGGGAATTGTCCGAGGGGAGTTGCGTGATCGTCCAGCTCGGGGCTCGCAAGTATTATACCGGCGTAGTCCGCCGGATACACGGCGACCGTCCTGCCGCCGCGAAGGTCAAGCCGGTCGAACGGACGGTCGGCGACCGTCCTGCGGCGACGTCCGTGCAGTTGAGGCTATGGGACTGGCTGGCCTCTTATTATATGTGTCCGCTCGGGCTGGTGATGCGAGCGGCCGTGCCAGCGGCGCTCAAGTCCGGAGGGCTTTCGGTTCAGGAGGCGGTCGACGGAAGCTACTCGCCCCCGCAGGAGACTTTCGTCGCGCTGCATCCGTCGGTCCGCAACGAGGCGGATTTGCATGCCGCTCTCGATTCGCTGTCGAGGGCCCGGGGGCAGTACCGGGCGATGACCGAGTATCTGGAGCGGACCGGCCCGCCCGATTTCGACGACCCGAAATTCGTGCCGCGTCGTTTGCTGACGGCTTCTCCGGCCGTACTGAGGGCTTTGACGGATAAGTGCCTGCTCCGGTCCGTCCGTCGGGAGGCCGTCGGCAAGGAAGGCGACGCGGTCCGGTTCCGCCTGCCCGAACTGACCCCGGCGCAGCAACGTTGTTTCGAGCGGATCGGCGAGCTGTTCGCCGGAAAGGACGCCGTGTTGCTGCACGGGGTGACGGGCAGCGGCAAGACCGAGATATACATCCGGCTGATCGCCGAAGAACTGCGTGCGGGCCGCAACGTGCTGTACATGTTGCCCGAGATCGCGCTGACCGCCCAGCTGATCGGGCGGATGAGGGATCATTTCGGCGATGCGGTGATCGTGTACCATTCCCGGCTGACCGACAACCGTCGGGCGGACGTTTACCGCCGCCTGATCGGAGGAAGCGGCGGCCGGCTCGTCGTGGGCGTTCGCTCATCGGTGCTGCTGCCGCTCCCCCTCCTGTCGTTGGTGATCGTCGACGAGGAACACGAGAACAGTTTCAAGCAGGCCGATTCGGCTCCCCGGTATCACGGGCGAGATACGGCCGTCATGCTCGCGGCGCTCTGCGGCGCCAAGACGCTGCTGGGCAGCGCGACGCCTTCGGTCGAGTCCTATTTTAACGCCGCGACCGGAAAATACGGGCTCGTAACGCTTGCCGAGCGGTACGGCGGCGCCGTGCTGCCCCGCGTGATCGTTTCGGATACGCTGCGGGCGGCCAAGCGGGGCGAAAAACGCTCGCACTTCAACAAAGTCCTGCTCGACCGGATCGGCGAGGCGCTGCAGGCCGGCAGTCAGGCGATCCTGTTCCAGAACCGGCGGGGCTTTTCGCCTTACGTCGAGTGCGGTCACTGCGGCTGGACCGCCAACTGCCCCGACTGCAACGTGTCGCTGACTTATCATAAGAGCGACGGCTCGCTCCGCTGCCACTATTGCGGCTACCGGATCCCCGTGCCTGCCGTATGCCCGTCGTGCGGGACGGGAAGCCTGCTGCCGCGCGGGTTCGGAACCGAGAAAATAGAGCAGGAACTCGCCGCCATTTTCCCCGAAGCCGCGATCGATCGGCTCGACGCCGATACGTCGCAGTCGGCGGGCGGATACCGCCGGATCGTGGAGGCGTTCGAGCAGGGGCGGACCGACATTCTGATCGGCACGCAGATCGTTACGAAAGGATTCGATTTCGGAGGCGTGTCCCTCGTAGGCATTCTGAATGCGGACAACTTGCTGAACTACCCCGACTTCCGGGCCGGCGAGCGGGCGTTCCAGCTGATGACGCAGGTCGGAGGCCGCGCCGGCCGCCGCAGCGAGCCGGGAACGGTGGTCATCCAGACCGCCCAGCCGCAGCATCCGGTGATCGAACAGGTCCTCCGCGGCGCCTACGGGGCGAGGGTCCGAGCGCAGCTGGCCGAGCGGCGTGCCGTGTTCTCTGCTGCATACTGCCGCCGGA